>WFLX010001666.1_pt1 | contig 13560 bp, 11 predicted proteins | sample 4967041 | NCBI WGS metagenome assembly WFLX01 (sample SAMN12857096, study PRJNA449069) | gut metagenome | isolation source: stool from male and female vole | host: Microtus ochrogaster | place: USA:Florida | collected 2017
GTGGCCGCCGACCCACTCGAAAACAGCACCACCCAGCTCTACAATTATCTCAGGCAGCAGCCCAACCACAAGGTGCTCGGATTTGCCAAGCTCCAGCTCGGAATCTACAATCTGTCGGGCTCCGACTCGACCAAGAAAGCCAACCGCTGGATACGCAGCCTGGGGCAGCCTCCGGTGATCTTCTCGCCCGAACTGACCGATGCCTCGGCCCATCAGCTGCGCCAGGCTCTGATCAACAAAGGATACATGGGAGCGACGGTGGATGTTGACACCATCCTGAAACCCGACCGACGCAAAGCCGAAGTGCGATATTCCGTCACCGCCGGAACTCCCCACCGGGTGCGCCAGATGACCTATGAGATAGCCGACACGGCTGTGGCAGCCATCGTGCTCGCCGACTCGGCCCGCTTCACCCTCCGCCCCGGATCGCTCCTCGACCGCGACTTGCTCGACTCCGAGCGCGCCCGCATAGCCCAGAACCTGCGCAACAATGGCTACTATGCCTTCACCAAAGACTATATCTCGTTCATGGCCGACACCGCCGCCGGGAGCTACGACGTGGATCTCACCTTCATAGTCAATCCGCCCCGTCAAGGAGCCGAAACAATTTTGGCGGAGGAAGAGGTGACAGAGACAGTGACGGGGCAGCCCTTACACCGCCAATACACCATCGGCCACGTTTACTTCATCACCGACTACACCCCCGGGCGAACCCCGACAGCCGAAGAAGCAGCACGGCGCGACACCGTCTTCACCCCCTCGGGCATAGCCGTAGTCTACGGGCCCGACCGGTATATCAAACCCTCGGTGCTCGAATCGCAGTGCTTCCTCATGCCTGGCGAGAAGTATGACGCAAGCGAGGTTGACCGCACCTACGAGAGCCTCTCACGCCTGGCCCTGCTGCGATCCATCAACATTGACATGCGCCCCGTAGGGCCGGCCACTGTCGACGCATATATCATGCTGACCCGCAACAAGAAGCAGGGCATTACCCTCGAAGTGGAGGGCACCAACTCGGAGGGCGACCTCGGATTCGGACTCGGCGTGGGCTACCGCTACCGCAACCTCGGCAACGCCTCCAATCTGCTCACCACCAAGCTCCGCATGAACTACGAGAGCCTCTCGGGCAACTTCTCGGGCCTCATCAACAACCGCTACACCGAATTTGCCGGCGAAGTGGGAATCACCATGCCGCAGTTTCTCTTCCCCTTCCTGAGCCGCAGCTGGCGGCGACGGGTCAAGGCATCGACCGAAACCGCCGTGAGCTTCAGCTATCAGGAGCGNCCCGAATACACCCGCATCATAGCCGGCGCCGCCTATAAATACCGCTGGACCACCCGCAACGGCCGCCAGAGGCGCACCCTCGACCTAATCGACATCAACTATGTCCGCCTGCCCGAGAGCACAATCGACTTCATCAACACCATCGCACCCACCAATCCCCTGCTGCGCTATGCCTATGAAGATCACTTCATCATGCGCATGGGCTACACCTACTATCTCACCAACCGCCGCATAGCCTCGGGCAGCCTCAAGATCCCGGTGCAGCAGCCCAAAGTGTTCAGCATCCGCGCCTCGGCCGAGATTGCAGGCAACCTGCTTTATGCCATCTCCGCCCTCACAGGCCGCAAGCGCTACTACGGCACCGACCCTACGGCAGCCGAGGCGGGCATGGGTGTCTACCGCATTCTGGGCATCCCCTTCTCGCAATATGCCAAAGCCGAGTTCGACTACACCCTGACACGCAATCTGCCCGGGCGGCGCCACTCGTTTGCCTTCCATGTGGGAGCAGGCCTGGCGGTGCCCTACGGCAACTCACGCATGGTGCCCTTTGAGAAGCGCTTCTATGCGGGCGGCGCCAACGGCGTCAGAGGCTGGAGTGTCCGCACCCTCGGCCCGGGCTGCTACGACAGCCGCAACAGCGTGGCCGACTTCATCAACCAGTGCGGCGACATACGCCTCGATCTCTCGGCCGAATACCGCGTCAAGCTATTCTGGGTGTTTGACGGAGCCCTTTTTATCGACGCAGGCAATATCTGGACCATCCATAGCTATCCCAACCAGCCAGGAGGAATGTTTCATCTGGGCGACGTCCCCCGGCAGCTCGCGGCTGCCTACGGCGCGGGACTGCGCCTCGACTTCGACTACTTCCTGCTGCGCTTCGACCTCGGCATGAAAGCCCACAATCCGGCCCTCGGCCAACAGGAATGGCCCATCGTCCACCCCCGCTGGAAGCGCGACGCAACCTTCCACTTCGCCGTCGGCCTCCCCTTCTGATTGGAGTTCTCCGAGATTTCAGAGAGCTCTGGGGCAACCTGACGCTCAGTTGGCGGGGGCGTTGAGGAGGCGGAGGAGCTGCTCGGGGTGGTCGGTGGTGATGAAGTCGGCGCCGAGGTAGATGAAGAGCTTCATGTCGTCTTCATTGTTCACGGTCCAGACATTGACGGGAAGTCCGAGCTGATGGGCCTCCGAGATCCAGTGAGGATTCTTCTTAAGCACTTTGGCCGAATAGTCCAGACCGTTGAGCTTGAGCTCCTTCACGCTTGCGGGAGCGAGATCGCCGTTGAGATAGTAGATAGGGATCTCGGGAAGCAGCTTGCGGAAAGCCAGGCAGGCGTTGAGCGAGAAACTGATGATGTCGGTGTTGTCGAGCATCTCATGCTTGCGGAGGAGGTCAACTATCCGTGCGGCAGCCTCGTCTTCGCGGTTGAGGTCGTTGAGAGCTTTCATCTCAAGCACAAGCCGGGTCGAGGGGCGCGATTTCGCAAGGGCAAGATATTCGTCGAGAGTGGGCATCTTCTCTCCGTTTTTGAGCGCGAGACCACGCAGGACGGCCGACGGAGTGGTCTCCATATCATATTTGCCCTCAAACTTGCGGTCATGATTCACCAGCAGACTGTCGTCGACCGTGAGCCAGACATCCATCTCCGATCCGTAGGCCCCGATCGAATCGGCCTTGCGGAATGAGGCGAGCGAGTTCTGGGCCGACCCGTCGGTCTTCCAATAGCCGCGATGTGCTATCACTTTGGTCTCGGCATAAAGAGAGGTTGCTGTCAACACAGCGATAATCAGTGCAAGGATGTTTCTCATGATGGTAAGGATGATAATGATGTAGCCGCAATACGAAAAAAGGGTAAGCTGACTACATCGCACCGCTCAACCCGGGCCCGCTGCTTCGATCAAGATCTGACGGATTACCCGGGGAGCCAGTCGTGTAGGACTTACCCGGCTGCAAAGTTACGACTTTTTTCCGACGCTCCAAAAAAAATCGTTAACTTTGCGCGACCCAAAGACATCCATCCAACATGTCTGGCTGGCCAAACAGAAGCTATGTCACTCATTCACCGACTCTTTATCACATTGATCTCCACGGCAGCCACTCTTTCGGCAGCCGCCTCGGAAATACCATTCGACTCCATCTTTTCAGGCCGCACCCTCCGCGCCGACTATTCCATGACCGGAGGCAGAGGCAACTTTGCANNCAGCCTCCACAGGCAGGCCACCATGCCCGGNTGGGCCGGACGGCGCCACCACCTCGCCGAGCTCCCTCTGGCAGGCGACGCACAGCTCACCATGACCGACGCCTCTACCGGCGACACGATCTACCGCACATCGTTCTCAACCCTTTTCCACGAATGGCTCTCGACCCCCGAGGCTACCGAACGCGCCCGCACGTTTGACCACACCGTGCTCCTGCCCGAGCCAAGAAAGGATGCCCGGATCAACCTCACTTTCACCGACCAGCGCCGCGAGCCAATGACATCGATGGAGTTTGTCTACTCGCCGGCCGACATACTCGTGGAGCGTCTCGACAACCGCCCTGCCATGCCTCACCGCTACCTCCACCGCTCGTCGCTGCCCACCGACCGGGCCGTCGACATCGCCATCCTCGCCGAGGGCTACACCGAGGCAGAGATGGACTCCTTTTATATCCACGCCCAGCGCGCTGCCGACGAGATACTGTCTTATCAGCCGTTCAGCGACCGCGCAGACCGCTTCAACATCATCGCCGTGGCCTCGCCGAGCGCCGAGAGCGGTGTGAGCGTCCCCCGCTTAGGCGACTGGAAATCGACNGCCTTCGGCTCCCACTTCTCCACATTTTATTCCGACCGCTATCTCACCGCGCCATCGGTGGCCCGGCTCCACGACGCTCTCGTCAACATCCCCTACGAGCATATCATCGTCCTGGCCAACACCGATGAATACGGAGGCGGAGGCATCTACAACAGTTATACCCTGACCGCCGCACGCCACAAACTGATGCGCCCCGTCGTTGTCCATGAGTTCGGCCACAGCTTCGGAGGTCTGGCCGACGAATATTTCTATGTAGGCGACGTGATGGAAGACAGCTATCCCTTCNACGTGGAGCCCTGGAACCAGAACATCACCACCCTCACCGATTTCGACTCGAAATGGAAACGCCTCCTCCCCGAGGGCACACCCTTCCCCACCGATCCGGCCGATGCCGCCAAATATCCCGTCGGACTNTACGAGGGGGGCGGCTACTCGGCCAAAGGAGTCTACCGTCCGGCCGACGAATGCAGGATGCGCAACAACACCTANCCCACATTCTGCGTCGTATGCACCGATGCAATAGCCCGTCTGATTGATTTTTATACTGAAGATTAACATTTCCTCAACTACCCTTCACCGTAAGTCATGGAAAAGAAATACAGCCGCACCCTCATNACCACTGCGCTACCCTATGCCAATGGNCCCGTTCATATCGGACACCTTGCCGGTGTCTATGTACCCGCAGACATCTACGCCCGATTCCTCCGTCTCNGGGGCGAGGACGTGNTCATGGTAGGCGGCAGCGACGAACACGGAGTGCCCATCACCCTCAAAGCCCGCAAGGAGGGTGTGACACCCCAGGATATCGTTGACCGCTATCATGCCGTGATACGCGACTCCATGAAGGAGCTGGGTATCACCTTCGATGTCTATTCCCGCACCACCTCCGACATACACCACGCAACGGCCTCCGAGTTTTTCCGCCATCTCTACGACAACGGCAAGTTTATCGTCAAGACTTCGCTCCAGCCCTACGACGAGCAGGCAGGCGAATTTCTGGCCGACCGCTATGTGGTGGGCACCTGCCCGCGCTGCGGCAAAGACGGCGCCTACGGCGACCAGTGCGAAGCCTGCGGCAGCTCGCTGAGCGCCACCGAGCTCATCAACCCGCGCTCAGCCCTGACAAACGCACCCATCACCATGCGCGAGACCACCCATTGGTATCTCCCCCTCGACCAGTATGAGGACGCGCTGCGCAAGTGGATTCTCGACGGCCACAAGGAATGGAAAACCAACGTCTACGGCCAGTGCAAGTCGTGGCTCGATGCCGGNCTCCAGCCCCGCGCCGTGAGCCGCGATCTCAGCTGGGGTGTGCCCGTGCCCGTAGAGGGCGCCGAGGGCAAGGTGCTCTATGTATGGTTTGATGCCCCGATCGGTTATATCTCCAACACCAAGGAGATCCTGCCCGACACATGGGAAACCTACTGGAAAGATCCGTCGACACGCATAATCAACTTCATAGGCAAGGACAACATCGTGTTCCACTGCATCGTGTTCCCCGCCATGCTCATGGCCTACGGCGACGGATTCCAGCTCCCCGACAATGTTCCCGCCAACGAGTTTCTCAACCTCGAAGGCGACAAGATCTCGACCTCGCGCAACTGGGCCGTATGGCTCCATGAATATCTCAAGGACTTCCCGGGCAAGCAGGACACCCTCCGCTATGTCCTGACCGCCAACGCCCCCGAGACTAANGACAACGACTTCACATGGGCCGACTTCCAGGCACGCAACAACAACGAGCTCGTTGCCATCCTCGGCAACTTNGTCAACCGCGCCGTGGTCCTGACTCATAAATATTGCGACGGCATAGTGCCGGCTCCCGGCGAGCTCACCGATCTCGAGGAGCGCCTGTTTGCCGACACCCGCAACGCCGTTGCCGCCCTCACCGAGGCCATCGAGACATTCCACTTCCGCGAAGCTCTCCGTCAGGCCATGGAGCTGGCCCGCATAGGCAACCGCTACCTGCAGGAAGCCGAGCCCTGGAAACTGGCCAAGACCGATCCCGACCGCGTGTCGACCATCCTCTGGGCCGCTCTCGAGCTGTGTGGATCGATAGCCATTGCCTTCGAGCCCTTCACCCCCTTTGCCGCCTCACGCCTGGCCGCCATGCTCGGGCTGACTGAAATGAAATGGAATATGCTCGGCAGCGACACCATCATAGCCCCAGGCTCAAAGATAGGCGAGGCCGCCCTGCTCTTTGACAAGATCACCGACGAGGAGATAGCCGCGCAGACCGACCGCCTCGAGCGCATCAAGAAGGAAAACATCATCAAGAACTTCAAGGCCGAGCCACAGGCTCCCGATGTTGACTTCGACACCTTCTGCCGCTCCGACATCCGCGTAGGCACAGTGCTCGAATGTAGCAAAGTCAAGAAAGCCGACAAGCTGCTCCGCTTCCTTATCGACGACGGCCTCGAGAAGCGCACAATCGTGAGCGGTATTGCCAAATATTACCAGCCCGAGGATCTGATAGGCAAGCAGGTGTGCTTCATCGCCAACCTCCCGCCCCGCAATCTTAAAGGCATCGAGAGCCGCGGAATGATCCTATCGGCCGAAAATGCCGACGGCTCCATCGTGGTAATCGGTCCGACTGCACCCGTTGTGCCGGGCGCCAAGGTAAAGTGACGAGATGGAAACCGGCAGCAGCAAGCGGCTCCCCCGCATCCTCCTGATCTACACCGGAGGCACCATAGGCATGATCGAAGACTCAGTGACCGGATCGCTCCGCCCATTTGATTTCTCACATCTGATCGACAATGTGCCCAAGCTCCAGAAGCTCGGCTACGACATCGAAAACATATCGTTTGAGCCCCCGATCGATTCAAGNGACATGAATCCCGACCGCTGGAGAGAGATCGCCGGCGTGATCGCCGACCATTATCATGGNTATGACGGATTTGTGGTGCTCCACGGCACCGACACGATGGCCTACACGGCGTCGGCTCTCTCCTTCATGCTCGAGGGTCTGCGCAAACCGGTCATAATCACCGGTTCGCAGCTCCCGATAGGCGAGGTGCGCACCGACGGCGAGGAAAACCTGATCACGGCCGTACAGATTGCCGCCGCAACCGACTCATCGGGGTCGCCCCTCGTTCAGGAAGTAGCGATCCTCTTTGAAGACTATCTCTGGCGCGGCAACCGCTCTACCAAGATGAGCGCCGACAATTTCAACGCCTTCAAGAGCAACAACTATCCCCCCCTCGCCCGCATCGGCCTCGACATCCATTTCAACCCCGAAGCGCTCTACCGGCCCGCGCCGGGAGTGCCGTTTACCCCCCGCTACAATCTTGACACGGGAGTGATGTTTGTCGATCTCTTTCCCGGGATGCGTCATTCCACCCTCTCTCATCTGCTCGCAACACCGGGCATCAAGGGGATCGTGATGCGTACCTACGGCGCCGGAAATGCCCCGACCAACGACGAGTTTATCAACACCATCCGTGAGGCCGTCGACAACGGCCTGACGATCGTCAACGTGACCCAATGCGTCAANGGAGGAGTCAACACCCGCTACGAGGCCGGCGACAAACTGGCATCGGCCGGTGTGATCTCCGGGCGCGACTCCACAGCCGAAGCAGCCATAACGAAGATGATGTATCTCCTCGGTCTCGGACTCGACACAGCAGCCATCAAGCATCAGTTCGATCTCCCGCTCCGCGGCGAGATCAGCTGACCAATCCACCCCCATCTCCTCCTATCATGCATCACAACCTCCGCGACCTTCTTGAATACATCATTGCTCTGGTAGATGAGTTTGCCAGAAAATTCGGTTTGTCGGACAGGCAAGCCTATAATTATATNCACAGCCATAAAGGAGTTAACTTTATTGAGCAGAACTACGGTATTATACACACTCTCTCTATTGAGGAAGCAGTGGATAGCATCGTAGCATACTGTCGGAGACAAGGAGGTTCCCTATGATTCTGTATCATGGCTCAAATACTTATATCGAACAAATAGATCTTTCAAAATCCAGACCTAACAAAGATTTTGGCAGAGGATTCTATCTATCTGACACAAAAGAACAAGCAAACGAAATGGCAGGCTTCAAATCCATGCTTTTAGGAGGAGATCCAACCGTTACAGAATTTGATTTTGATGCTGATCTATTGCATAAGAGTCATCTGGATATCAAAATATTCACAGAATATTCCGAAGAATGGGCCGACTTCATTCTTGCAAACCGGGAAGGACACGATGTCAGATGTTATGATTTTGTCTATGGACCGATCGCCAATGATAAAGTNGGTCTACAGATACGAAAACTAAAAGATGGCAGCATAGACAGAAAGGAATTTCTTCATCGTCTGAAGTACATGAAAGGAATAACTTTCCAATATTACTTTGGCTCTGAAGAAGCCCTTAAATACCTCCGGCGGATATGAGAGACAACGATTTTAAATATCTTAAAGAGGCTCTGGCGGTCGATCTGGCTGAATTATTATCACATGATTTCGGCCTGAGCGTCGCCAAGGCTCTTGAAGTTTTATATAACTCTCAGACTTACAACAAGCTCACCGATCCAAAAACAGGTCTCTACTTCCAAAGTCCGGGATATGTATATTCATTTCTACGTTCGGAGATGATGACAGGGTCAATGGCTTGATACAGCTTACTTTGCAGGGCCGTATGCGCCCAGATGGGAGCGTATATCGGCTCCGTCGGGCGAGATGATCTCTACAAATTCCGAAGGCCCTGCTTCGCCGAGAGCGGGGCTTTTCGGGTCAAGATGATAGTCAAAAAGATATTTGCCGCGGTCAACGAGATAGAGCGGATCGAGATCCCACAGGCAATCGGTGAAGTTGGCATCGTTGCTGCCCGTGCTCTTGAACAGGCAACGGCTGAAGGTCACGGAGCTACCCGACAGATCGGTAGGGTTAAGATCCTCGCCGAGGCCGTAGATGATCGAATTGGTGATATTGACCACGGGAGCCGGCGCGCTCCCCTGCTCTTTCAGGCCATCGATCTGAATTGCCGCGCCTCCTATCACACTGAAAAGNTAGTGATTGGCCACGGTGCAATGATCGATCCGGGTGTTTCCTCCCCGGAGATGTATCACCCCCGCACCACCTTCGGCTATCTCGCATCCCACAAGCGTGGCATCAGCCTCCGCGGCAGAGAATGGGTAGGCGGCAGCATTACGCATGACTGAGCTGCGGATCGACACCTGCGATCCGGGTTGAGCCGCGACTCCGTCTGTCGTGTTCCTGACGGTAGTGAATTCCATGAGATTACCTCCGGAGCCGGGGGCAAAGGTAAGCCCACCCCACTGCGCCGACATGATGTCGTAGGGAATGGATGCCACGACGTTTCCGGTTCGGTCACCGGTCATGTCAATGGGCAGCTCCGGTGTACCTCGGGCAATGAGTGTTCCACGGACCACCATCCTGGCCTTGTCGTGGAAGCGCAGGCTTGCTCCGGGCTCAATAGTGAGCGTCACACCCGGTGCCACCACAAGCGAGTCGAATATCTGCACCGGATAGTCGGCACTGAAAACGGTATCCGTCGAGATTACGGCAGCCGCCAGGCGGTTGATGTCACACGCGTCGGCCGTGACGGCAACGGACGAAGTCTGCCCGTTGACCAGAAAATCAATATGTGAAGTGGTGGTAACGGGACGCGGCTGTCCGGTCGGGGGCAGAGTAGCCTCGACAAAAACAAAGACTGAATCATTGGGTCGGATCTCCACGTTGCTTATCTCGCGGCCTGCTGTGCCGTCGACATTAAGCCTGTAGTGGCGGTCGGGATCGTCGCGAAATGCCACCCGGCTTATATTTAATATCTTATCGTGGCGATTATATACTGTAAAACGATAGGTCGGGGTAGGTGCGGCTGTCCATACTGTGCCGAGCTTAAGGGTGTCGGTCGAAAAAGATGGGCGGTCGGCGGCAGAGGTGCTCACACCGTCTTCAATGCATCCTTGCAGACATATCAGAGCCGTGATGGCCAAGGGGAGAAAAAATAGTGTATGTCTCATACACCTATCAACGGCAATCCCCCTCATTTATTGTATTGTGTCAGGTCCGGCTTGAGGGCGGCACGAAACAGTAGGCGATCAGTCCAGAGCGGCGGCTGCGCGGAGGCTTGCGGAAGCCATAGCGACGAGGATGCGTGCACGGAACACCGTGATACCCTCCTCGCGTGCTATCTCCTTGTAGCGGTAGCCGGCGGCGCGCATGGTCATGACGCGGTTGGCCCGGCGGTCAAGGACAGCCTCGAAATAAGCAGTGGCCTTTTCTGTCGTGACGGTGTTTTCCGGAATCTCGTCGGCAGCGTCGGCCATTGCTGCGTGTGTGGGAAGTGTGTAGGGTCGTGAGCTTATCTCCATCCTGCGACGCTCGGCGCGGCTGCTGTAGAAAGTCTCGTAGATACGCTTCATTGTGGCGAAGAGTCCCTCACGCGTCCGGTACTCGTCCGAGTCGGCCAGTGCTACATTGTTGGTGTCCCGCAGGAGGCTCTGTGCTTCATTGCGGTCGCCGGTAAGGGTGTATGCGAAACTTAACAGGGGAGCCTGAAGCTCCTTGACTATCGCGTTGTGTGTGGTGATGGAGGTGTAAGCCATGATTAATTTGGGTTTAGAGGAATTTTGACACTGCAAAATTACAACCCGGCAATAGGATGACGAAACAACGATAGTGAACAAATGTTAAATTTGTTACCTCAAAGTTACAAAGTCATTTCTCCATTGTAACACACGTTTGTTACAAGTCAATTATATCGCTGATTTGCAGCCCTTCAAACGAGTCGATCACNANATCGGCCANCGGCTCTATCCGCTGGCGGNGAAACGTAGTCGCGAGCCCCACAACCCTCGCTCCCGATGCGCGTCCGGCCTCAAGGCCCTGGATCGAGTCCTCAAACACGATGCAGTCGGCAGCGTCAAATCCCAGTGCGGCAGCCGCCGTTAGATAGCCTTCGGGATCGGGCTTCGACTTCTTGACCATCGATCCGTCGACAATCACGTCAAAGAGCTCCCTGAAGTCGGGATGCTGATCAAAGAGGTAGCTCATCTTGACGCTGTCGCTGCTGGTGACAATTGCCGTCGAAGCTCCCGACTTCCTCAACATGGCCAGAAAATCATACACACCCGGCATGACGGGATATACCATCGTCTCCTCAAAGTCATGGATTGCCTTGACAACGGCCTGACGCTGATCCTCAGGATAGTTGCCGAGAATCTTGGTCAGAGTCATCCCCTTGATATTAATGGCATAGTTGGGATCGCCGGTTGGAAACCGCTCCTCCATCTCCGACCAAAACCGGGTATAGAGCGATTCGCTGTCGACCAGCACGCCGTCAAGATCAAATAATGCGCCAAAACGTTTCATATCTAAGGTGTCAGTGAGATTTTTCGTGATTATCAAAAGTGTATTGCCGCTGTCGCGACCCATACCGTNGCAAAATTAAACAATAAATCCCAACGCCATCCCGATCCGGTCTGAAAAGTCAATAATAAGGACGCGATATGATTTTCCTGGGCCGCCGAATTGGTCATGTCGCAATTTTGCCGTAACTTTGTGACGTTTTTGCAAAAACTTCAATCTCCTCCTTACTCCACTTCTCAAAATGAAATCCTTTTTCATAGTATTGACCATAGTCATGCTGACCGTCTGGCAGTCGGCATGCCGCGGCAGGGCGCGTAAGCCTATCTCTGAAGATGCTCTGATAGAGATGGTTGCGGCCTGCGACAGCGGACAGATCAGCTGGGACAGCCTGAGAAAGGTGTTGAGCGACTCGGTTAATGTCGATGTGGTCTACAACTGGGCCGCCGCCAATGCCGACGATGACCAATTTGCCATGATGATTCTTGGCCGGTGCTACGATCTGGGCGAAGGGGTCGGGAAAGACGACGCCAAGGCTGTGGAGATCTTNACCCGCGGCGCCGAGCAGGGATTTGCCAAGGCGCAGACTTCGCTCGGATGGTGCTACTACGACGGTGAGGGAATCGACAGAGATCCGGTTAAGGCCGTGGAATGGTGGCAGAAAGCCGCCGCTCAGGGCGACACAGANGCACTGCTCTTTCTCGGCCACTGCTATGCCGATGGCGAGGGCACGGAGAAAGATCCGGAGAAAGCCCTCGACTACTGGACTAAAGCTGCCAGAAAGGGCAATGTCGACGCGCAGATCAATCTGGCCGTGCATTATTACAATGCCCCGGGAGATGAGCAGGACTTCTCCGAAGCACTGAAGTGGTGGACGATGGCTGCCCGGCAGGGCGACTCCGATGCCCAGTATCGTCTTGCCCTCTGCTATTTCAAAGGAGAAGGTACGGAAATTGACAATACGCTGGGGCTCGAATGGATGACCAAGTCGGCTCTCGGAGGCCGGGTAGACGCCCAATACAATCTTGCCAGGCGCTACGACGAAGGCGACGGACTGGAAAAGAATCTGACCAAAGCCGTGGAATGGTATCGCATGGCGGCCGAAAACGGCAATTCCGTGTCTCAGAACAATCTCGGCTGCTGCTATGCCGACGGCGAGGGAGTGGAGCAGGATTTCGGGAAAGCGATGGAATGGTGGCTGCGTGCCGCCGACCACGGTAATCCTGCGGCACAATACAACATCGGCCTGAGCTATTACAATGGCGAAGGAGTCAAAAAGAACTATTCCTCGGCCATAGAATGGTGGGGGCAAGCCGCCCGAAAGGGCAATGCCCTGGCGCTCAACAGTCTGGCAGAGTGCTATTACAATGGCATCGGAGTAAAACGCAATTACCGTAAAGCCTTTGACCTCTATCTGCAGGCCGCTGAGAAGGGCCACACGCCGTCAAAGTCAATGGTGGCAACGATGCTTGACATGGGGTTGGGCACCGACAAAGATGAAGAAGAAGCATTCCGATGGTATAAGGAGGTGGCCGACGACGGCGACATCGAAGCCATGCGCAAAGTTGCGCTGTGCTATCGCGACGGTATCGGGGTAGAGAAAGACGGCGATCTCGCCCAGAAGTGGTTTGACACCATTGCATCTACAGGTCTGCAGGTAAAAGTCATCCTCTGATCTCACCCTCCCGACCTGAGTCCGGGCCGAGCTATAGCCCGTTGGCTCCAGGACTATTGTTTCCATCTACCTGCTCATTGATGCGTAAGGGATCTCAGTATCATATATATGACTCAGACAAATTCCACTACTCAGACTTCGGGATCGTCGCCGATGACACTCGGCACTCAATCCATCACCAAGCTGCTGGTGCAGTATTCGGTGCCGGCTATCATAGCCAGCGTTGCAACGAGTCTGTATAACATAATCGACTCGATCTTCATCGGTCGCGGCGTAGGCCCCATGGCCATCGCCGGCCTTGCCATCACGTTTCCTCTCATGAATCTCGTTGTGGCGTTCTGTACGCTCGTGGCGGCCGGCGGAGCCACCATCTCATCCATCTTCATGGGTCAGAAAGCTCTTGACCGCGCCACCGATGTCGTGAACAATGTTCTCTCGCTATGCATCATCCACTCAGTGGCCGTGGGATCGCTGTCGATCATATTC
>WFLX010304446.1_pt1 | contig 13558 bp, 10 predicted proteins | sample 4967041 | NCBI WGS metagenome assembly WFLX01 (sample SAMN12857096, study PRJNA449069) | gut metagenome | isolation source: stool from male and female vole | host: Microtus ochrogaster | place: USA:Florida | collected 2017
CTATTATATTTTCATTGAATTCTATGTTTTCAGCATTATAATGCTCTTGCTTTATTTCCTCAATTAGTTCAAATATACTAAATGATTCTTCTTCCTCAGGCTCACTGTGGGCTATTCCATTTTTAGCATCACAATAATACCAATGAGAATGTCCAGACAATGTATCTATTTTGGGAAAAGAAGTATTATCAATTATCTTTCCTTCTCTTGTATATCTGTATAATTCCTCATATGTCCCAAATACCGGAGCAGCGTAAACTAATAAAGCCCTATGGTGAAGTTTATGATCTAATCGTTCCAATATTTTTTGCTGCCTTTGATTTATCTCAAAAGAATAGTGCTTGTCATCGTATATCGCACCCCCGAATGTTCCGCTATGTATATATGGTCTTTTAGCTTGTATAAATAAATTTACGCTAAAATCAGGAAGCATTCTCTTCTTTTTCATTTTTCTCCATATATATCCCATATTATAATCATTTAAAACTACACCTCCTGGTATGAAACCACCAAATCTATTCCAGAACTCATATGTGTTAATATTAGCGGAATAATCAAAACCAATATATCCTTCAAAACATTGTCCTGGTGTCCATACATCACATCTACCATTCTCCAATTGATTATATAGCGGTTTCTCAAATTCTTTTTCTTCAAATTCTGCAAATCCCATAGTTTTATCCTCTAATCTTTTAATAAAATAATCTTTTTACACTTAGAAAATTTCCTTTATCAATTTTTCAGTTAGTTTCAATAATCCTATTGTATTCCAACACAGACATAGCACNAACCGCTCTGCNTNCAAATATANTAGNGACTGTATGTAGTAGTTATAANCACGCTATTTCAAAAATAAATAAGCCAAAATGTCTAAATGTTCAAATCTTACGCGAAAAGAGGTGGTTTGACTTCCACCTCTTTTTAAACTCTACATTTGTTTGATAGGTTTTTATAACAAATATTTCTACTGTATNTNAAAACATTGCATTACATTNATCAACGANTTNTTCAAGTTGTGAAATTTCATCTTCTCGCCAAGATTCATAATATTTCAAATATTGAAGGCAATCATTAAAGCAGTCATAAGCCAATCTCCACTCCCCTCGATTAACCGCCTCTTGACCCGCGGCATATCTATTATCAAAATCTTTTCCTGTTACTATCATATATTTCCCTTTCTTTTTTATAAACTATATTGCAAATAAATTATATATAAAAAAATATATATTGTCAACGCAATAAAATATATTGTTTTATTTACATCTTTCACTCAAGTTTCATGAATTACAATAATTAATTATAAATAATTTTCAAAGTTTATTATAATTTCCTATAAATTATATTTGAAACACCTACAGTAATTCATCTAATTTCTGTAATTTATTATAAAAATTTACTTATGCATTAAACTTATTCCTTCTAACATTTGATAAGTTTCAAGCGCAAATTCATCTGTCATACCGCTAACATGGTCTATCAATAAATGCACTCGCAACCACCACTCTTTAATTGCATAATCATGTTGCTTTTCATCGAGTTTGCTTATTGCATATTTATATGCAGAGATATAGCGTCGTCCCAAACGATTGTATAATCGTCTCTCTACATCAATATTATCCGTCTTCTCCCCGTTTATCATTTTCAAAAACACTTCATTAGATAAACTCAAAACTCTCTCATAGTTTTTTAAAATACCGGTTATCACAGCATATCCTGTAAGTTCTATGCTTTCCGCTTCAAATGAAGGATATAAAATTCTCCTTGAAACGCTTTTTATTGTTTCAAGAACACGTCCCATTGGTTTATCAATACTTATCAACGAATCAGCAGTTCCATCAAAAATTTCCCTTTCATGTTCAAAAAAATTATCTACTGTTTCTTGCATTGCCTTTTGAGACCATGGAACTGATATATCTCTTCCAAATTGAATATCATTAGTATCCGGCAATTCTATTGGTATGTTCTCGTTTTTATATTCCCTTTTCCACTCTTTCTCAAATTCGTTAATAAACACATCAACTGTCAATATTCGTTTTTCTATACCATCTGCGATATCACTCATGCAATATGCAATATCGTCAGCAGCTTCCATTATATATGTAAATGGATAACGATGATGTAACTCTATTCCCGTTTCCGAACAAATCTTTTCCACTATCTCTTCTTCACTTCGAAAATATCCGGCTTTTTTCAAAATGCCGGAACCTTTTGCTTCACCGGCAGCTCGTGAATATTTAAGGGTACATAACAATGTCGCAAAAGTTAAGTTAAAACTATATTCATCATATTCTGTATGCAATTTTGTAATTGTTCTAAACCCTTGCGGATTTCCATCAAATTCCCGAAAATCACTCATCAATTTTTCCAGCAGTGGATCATCCGTACTTATTCCTTTGGGAAGTGCCTTTAATGCATCATTATTAGCCCAATCACGAATAGCAATTTCGCCAAAGTGCCCAAAAGGAGGATTCCCAATATCATGCAGCAAACACGCATTCTCCACTATAGCCACAACATCCGATATTTTGTCAGAATCAAGAAAACTATTTTCACTCAATTTGTATGCTATTCTATTTGCAAGGGTACGTCCCAAGTCAGATACCTCAAGCGAGTGAGTTAAACGAGTTCTTACACTTGCATTTGGTTCCAGAGAAAAAACCTGTGCCTTTTGCTGTAATCTGCGAAAAGAAGACGAGTATAAAATTCTTGATCTATCACTGTAAAACTGATCAATTGTAGCCTCACGCTCCATAGATGATTGCCGCATTCTATTAACACATAATAACTGATTATATTTAGGTTTTATCTCCATTTTATAACTCTCCTTTGTAAATTCAACAACTATCCTGTCAAAAAATAATAATAAATATCATCTCCTGATAAAAACGGAGCAATCATTACTTCTCCGCCATTCCAATTTTCTTCAATTACAATTCATTAGTATCATAATTGATTCTAAAGTTCAAAAGGTCGGTAATGAATTTTCCGCTCTCTCTTTTTTCATAAAGGAAATTTAATTTTTACCTTCAAAAAATCTGATCAACTATATTCCCACCAACAGGGATAATCTCTATTTCCACAGTTCCTTCTATTATCGTACCATCCGGAGCAATGGCAGTTGCTACAATCTCAAAGTTTCCAATCTCTTGAAAATAAACCCTTGCCTGCCATTCTGACGAATTTTTCTGTGTCATTATCACCGTATCTCCATTATGGACAGAATCAAGATACGCATCTATATAGACGGAATCTGTATCAAAATTTAGTGTTGCAGTTATATCAGTTTGAAAGCCTACTTCGACTCTCTTATAGTCAGAGTATAAATATATTTCATAAGCAGATGTTGTTGTATCTGTACCGGATATATCCGATGGGGATTCCGCTATAGGCTTGACGTTTGAAATAAGAATTCCGATGATTGTGGCAATAGTCCCGATAATCGTCGCAACAGCACTTATAATTGCCACGATAAGTGGTAATTTGGCTCTGTTGCTCCTAACCAATACATCTGTATTACATTTAATATCATCTAATTTTTCTCCTGTTTTCCCAGACGTTTCAGCAAGCGTTTGTACGCCTTTATTTATATCGGTCAACGTGGCAGGATCCTTTTTAGTATGATATTTTCTTCTGCTCATAAAATTTTCCTCATTAAGTTTTGGATTAAGTAAATATTAATTGCTTTATCCATCCAATCCCGACGAAGTAGATTTTAATCCCATATAATAGGGTGTGCTATATACTATAATATCGATAGCTTTTGAAAATGCACTCTTAGTGAGTTTTAGTATATTTATCCTTTTATACCGTCTATGCATTTTCTATATTAAGACTTTCCAAAGCTGGTCTATCCGTATATTCCGTAAAATTTTATAATTTGATTATACATTCGAATTTAAGAAAAGTAAAGAATTTTCAAATAGGTTTTTGTCACTTCTTGCAACGCCATCATACGACAAGCTTACGCACTGTGCCTTCTCCACCATTTTTAGTAACTCCAGATACGGAATCCGGCATTCCAGACGCGGAAGCCATTATTGATTAGCTTGATAAGTAAACGTCAAACCCTGCGCCTAACCTTAAAATAAACGCCGCTTTCTATGAGCGGCATGGTTTCCTGCATTCTTTCGGAAGGCTTTCTGACCATGGCATTAGGTAGTCAAGCTCTGCAGGATCTATACTCCCTTTTTCGTCACAGTGTTTAGNTAACTCTGTGAGTATATATCTGAAGTAGTAATACGGACGAAGATTATTCAGCTTTNNGGTCNCTGAAATACTNTACACCAAGGCACTTGAATTGGCGCCATTTGCTGTGTTGTGGAACATCCGGTTTTTCTTCCCCAGACAGAATGTTATGATGGCGCCTCTGAAGCCGAATTATCAATTGGAACATCGGGATTATCAAGAAATACNTTTAAATATTTCTNCTGATNGAGNCTGTATTTTAATCCGTCAGCTGTTTTTCNTTTGGGAANAACGGCANCATCGGCAAGAATCTCTTTTACCCACGCAAAANAATCCTCAACAAGCNGCNTAATGCAGNATTGGAAANACCNNTGATAACANAANCGATATTNATGGTGATATCCGGACGGAATCCATTTTCGCCGNGTGAAACAGGATTCATAGCNGGAAGTGGAACTTCCNCAAATGCAACTTCGCTATTCATCNTTTTCACACATGCTTTATTAGATGAAGTTGTTGCAAGCGCATAAGTTTCCTGACGGTTTTTTTGAGCCAATGATAGTAACATTTTTACCAAAGACACAAACTTTTTTACACTACCCATTTTGAAGCAATATACCAAAAAATATAGACAACATTATACGAAAAACCGAATAATAGAAATCAATAATGCAATAGCACAGATAATGTAAGAAACTACATTTTCCTTTTTGCTTGCCTTTTCATCAATTTTTGCAATCAATTCATTTTCCACACCATTAACATGTTCTGAACCTAATTCTATTTTCGATGACAGCGCCTTACATATAGTTTCAAGTTCTCTTATCTGCTTCTCCTTTTCGAGATTAGTTTGTCTCAATTCATTTACCAATTTGCTTAATTCTTCATCTTTGGTTGCCTGACGTGCTATTTCCTCATCTTGGCTTCTATCTTTTTCTTCGCACTTATCAATCCGTTTACCTAACTCTTCATCCTTGGCTGCCTGACGTGCTATTTCCTCATCTTGGCTTCTATCTTTTTCTTCACCCTTAGCAATTCGTTTGCCCAGTTCTTCGTCTTTGGCTGCCTGACGTGCTATTTCTTCATCTTGGCTTTTATCCTTTTTTGCTTTCTCATCAAACAATCTACCATGCTCAGTAATTCTCTTTTTATTTTCTCCAATCAAAGCATCATGTTCTATATCTTTTTCAGTATGCTTTTGTAGTAAATCATCCTGTTTCTTGTCATACTCTTCGTGCGCTTTAAATTTAGAGTCATATTCAGTGGTTTTCTCCTCATACCTTGTCAGTTTACTCTCATGTTCCTTAACACGATTAGTCAACTCACTTTGCTTTTTCATAATATCTTCTTGAGCTTTAAGCTGCTTAACAACTCCAATTATCTCTTGACGAGCAAATTCATCGAGTTCTTCTTCTGATGCCCCTTTTAATTTCATTTCCAATTCACGACACACGCTTCGATTCATCGCAATATTAGTAACACCTAAGCCAAAAAGGTATTTTGTCACCTCAGTTAGTTTCTGCTGATATTCAAAAGACAGTTCTTGTGCTTGCGCTGCAGAAATTTGCGCATCAGCTATATCGCTAGTAGCTTCCTGTAATGATTCTATTGCTTCTTTTTTATGAAAAAGTTTTGCTGATTTATTCTTTGCGGATCTAGTGCTCTCTTGTGCTTGTAATGCCTTTTTTGAGGCTTCATCAACATTCTTACGCAAAATTGACAATCTGCTAAATTGATCGTTAATAACCGAGGGCACTTGACTCTCGTTTATATTATCTATGCTTAATATCTCATTTTTACTCATATACATTTACTCCCATTTAAGTATATCATTCACTTCCTCTAGCAATCCTACATTTTTCTCCTCAATACATGTTATATAGGTTCCTATCTTTTTCAAATCAGACTTCATATCAGAATATGCCTTTGCATATGTCTTTGCAGTTTCTTCCATCAAGGTATAAGCTTCTTCTAATGTTTCTTCTACACTTTCCGCTGCAATCCACATTTCTGCTTGTTTAAAAAATGTCTTTCCATTCATAAGAAATATCTGCTCATTCATAGCAACAATGCGCTGATTTCTTAATTTACTACGCTTCATTCCCATACTTACATCTGAACCAACTGCGATTGCAAATCTACCAATTCCCACAAAGTTAACCTTTACAAGCATATTAGAAACAAATGCAGGTCCTACACCACCAGATTTTACAGCAGACTCAATAGCAGCATCTGCTAAATCTATTGCTGTCATTGTTCCTGTCGATATAGTCAACATTCTAATAACAGTTCTATTCTTAAATGGTAGCGTATTTTCCCAGCTTATATCTTTCAAGTCACTTATCTGTTTTACATTATTATCGCAGAGTTCCATATAAAATCTCCTTATAAAGTAAAACCCTCTTACAATGCATTCGTTAATAATTACAGGNACAGCNTGCTTACCTATANACTGNGNTACCCCGATCTCTGTCCTTAAGTCAAATTTCAAAGGAATCAGNTTACCNTNTTCNTCCCTTTTTCCCAATAATGTTCCATNAAATAACTTCGAAATNCATACTGAGAACTCTTTATAACCTTTGTCGTTTAATTTTCTAAAAATGGGTAAAGCTGATATTTCTTTCAATAACGAGACCAAAGGTCCCGGAAGTCCCGTTCCAACTTTTCCTTCCAAGATAGAGCTAGATGAGCCAGCCATATCACTCACCATATGAAAAATCCAATTAATCACACCAAATGTGACTTTTTCAGGAAAGTTTTTCCCAACTAAAATTAAGTCTCCCTCTTTTAATTCCACTATTTTAAAAACACCAGCTACATCTGTTCCGTACACTTTATGAGTAAACTGTGTTAAAAAAGAGAATATTAGCCCCATTGGAGTTGGGTGATGTGAAAAATCTCTTAAATGATGCTGTAAACCTCCTCCATATTCATTTGTCGCCTTATCCGCCGCAATAGGATATTTCTTTTCCAAAAAATCGACAGCACCGTATAAATCATCACCTTCATATCCTTTTTTCTGTGCTATCTTTACAACAAAGTTATTTGTTTTTTGGTTTCCCCATTCATTTGCTTTTTCAAGTGAAAAATCTTCAACAAAAATAATATCGATAATACCAGCCAATACACCACTAGCCACAGCTACCATATAATCAATACCATCTGCATGATTTGTCNATTTATNTATTTCTNAATTCAAACTATCAAGAACCNTTNGGTTTTCTGCAAGCTGTTCATCAATAGATGCAATTCCATNAANAATTCTTTNCCGACGATCGTCCATCTTTTCAGTAATATCTACAGGCGGTAACACTTCAAATTCCACTGCAAAATCTTCATATGTATTTTTCAAATTTACTATTGCACCCATATACAGTTCTCCTCTTGTAAGATTATTCACAAAATCTTTAATCTATTGAACTATGTAACGTCATTATTGTAACACAATTCTTCACACATTGCCATATGATAAGTTTCCCCATTTTTAAAACTCAAATGCGCCAGAATCCTCTATTTTAAAGTGTTCAAACAGATTTAGCTGCCGTGATTAAACTTTTTGGGAAAGAATTTGGGCAAAAATTTCTTAAGGGAACTTTTGCCCAAAGGATTGACTTTTGATCCAATATGCGATATTCTCATTTCAGTGTATTTTGTTTAGTGTCTGGGATTTCATTGGCAGATCGCCGGCGATTTCTTATTTTTAAAGACATACCCGTCGTGTGATGCGACTTTTGTTTGTTTATAATTGTTAAAGCTATTTCTATTATTATTGTTTTTGTATCTTCTTAAGTGTTTTTCTTTAGGAACTGTTTCTTATTCGTTCTATGATTTTTCAGCAAGAACAAGGAGTTTTAATTTACATGGTTGTCCCCAGTCTGTGAAATTAATCCCCGGCTTGCAAGATTGAACACAAGTTTACAAGATTAAACGCCAACCTGTAACATTAAATACCGGTTTACAAGATTAAGCACTGGTAAACACCAGTTTGCAGCAGGGGATACCGGCTTGCAANGAAGAACGCCGGTCTGTAATATNGTACAGCAACTTATAGCACCAATGAAAGGAGCATATTTATGAACGAAACCATGAAAAAAAGCAATGTTTCCACTACATACACAGATACCGTCAATCTGGATGACCTCCACGGAGCCATCCCCGTCCGTATGTCCAATGATTACCTTTTCCGAGCATTGATGCAGACCAACACCAATGTCTTAAAGTCCCTGATCTGCGCCCTGCTCCATCTGGATCCTGATGACGTTACCTCCGTCACGATCCTTAATCCGATCGAATTGGGCAAGACCATTGATGAAAAAAACTATATCCTCGACATCAAAGTGGATTTAAACGGACAAACTACCATCAATTTGGAGCTCCAGGTCATAAATGAAGGGAACTGGCCGGAACGCTCCCTGTGCTATCTGTGCCGCGTCTTTGACAGCTTAAACCGCGGGGAGGATTATGAAGATGTCCGTCCCGCCATACAGATCGGGTTTTTGGACTTCACCCTCTTTGAGGATAGCCCCGAATTTTTCGCCAACTACTATCTGATGAATAAAAAAAATCACCGGATATATAGTGACAAATTCCGTCTGTCTGTGTTAGACTTAACACAGATAGACCTTGCAACCAAGGAAGACCGTGATTATCAGATCGACCGTTGGGCTACCGTGTTTAAAGCCACCACATGGGAGGAATTAAAGATGCTCGCAGAAAATAATCAGTACATCGAAGATGCCGTTACGACGGTCTGCCAACTTACGCAGCAGGAAAAGATCAAACAGCAGTGCGAAGCGCGCGAGGATTACTACCGCCGCACGGCAGGCAGGGAAAAACGCCTTAAACAAACCACCCAGGAGCGGGATGAACTGAAGGAACAGCTCTCTCAAAAAGAGGCGGAAATCGTAAAGAAGGATGATGAAATCGCTAAAAACCATGCCGACATCGCCAAGAAGGAGGCTGATATTGCTAAGAGAGATGACGAAATCGCTAAGAATAAAGCAGAAATCGAACACCTCCTCAGTCTGCTTGCTAATCTCAATAACTCCGAAAAATAAAATGATGCGCCCGGTTTTCGCCACCGGGTGTTCCGTCTCATTTTCTCTCCGACATTTTGGGAACTTTTTTATTGACAATCACAATAATCCCGATGTTCCAATTGATAATTCGGCTTCAGAGCGNGCCATCANAANNTTCTGTCTGGNGAAGAAANACNNGANGTTCCACAACACAGCAANTNNCGCCANTTCAAGNGCCTTGGNGTANAGNANTTCAGNGACCNNAAAGCTGAATANTCTTCGNCCGTNTTACTACTNCAGATANATACTCACAGAGTTACCTAAACACTGTGACGAAAAAGGGAGTATAGATCCTGCAGAGCTTGACTACCTAATGCCATGGTCAGAAAGCCTTCCGAAAGAATGCAGGAAACCATGCCGCTCATAGAAAGCGGCGTTTATTTTAAGGTTAGGCGCATGGTTTGACGTTTACCTTTATATCAATACTGGCAACAATATTTTTACTAAAACAGATTATTAAATTAAATATAAACATGACAGGCAATCTCATAGATCTTCTATATCAAATAACTTTTACACACTTGTACCGCTCGAACTTCTCGGCAGATGACTTAAACTGGCTGCAATTCTCTGGCTTTTATTGGATTGGCTATTATCCAAATTCTCCAAAAATCGCTCTCGTATTTCTTCCAAACAAATTTTTTTAACCAATATCTAACCACAAATCAGTTTTCAAAAATTGATAATTGTCTATTTGATTCATACTCAGTATTAAAACATTGTTTCAAGATCATTTCGCTCCATTGTTCTAATTCAGGTTCTTGGCAAATTTCATCAATAGTTAAAAATTTTCCACTTTTACTTTTCCCTTTATTAAGTATAAGTTCCTGAGAATCTAAATGTAACTTAATTTCTTCATCAAGAGAAATCACAAAACAAACAGCCAAATGTTTTTTACTTCGCTCATTAGAAGGAGTATATATATAAAACGGTCTTATACCATTCAATGCAATCGCTATACCAATTTCCTCTTTAATTTCTCTTTTTAAAGTACTCTTGCATATGGAAATGAAATCATGAGATGTTACCTCTGTTGAATCTTCATACCTTGAATGACCACCAATATAAAGCAAAATCTTATCTCGTTCAGGTGAATCCAACGACACTGCACTTCTATTCTTTTTAATTACCAACACCTTGTCTTTTTCTATATTAGTGATTACGGCTATAGGTATAGGCTGTATATAATTAGAGTTTTCTTCAACTAAATTTCTTAAATCAAACTTAATCGTACTTAATACATCAGTTAATTTATCATCACTAAGTATTTGTTCGGATAGCAATATATCATTCAATATTTCATTTTTTTCAAAATAACCTATACGTTCCATTAATAAATCTTTTAATGTTTCAAGCGTTATCGTTGTAACCTCCTTTCCCACTTCATCTTGATTTTTGCAAGAAGTTTCAATTTTAAATACTTTATGAAAAAAGCTGCTTTTATTTGAAATCGTATCCTCAATCGCTTCCAAATATTCCCCAAGTACTTTTTGATTCATGATACTTCCTAACTTATCTGTCAACAGTGTAGCATACTCTCTTTCTATAGAAACATTTGGCAAAACACAAAAAGCAAACACAATATCTATACTTTTTACCAGTTCTTCCATAAGCAAAAAATTTTCTGTTACTTCTTTTTGATNTTNTTCNATCTTTNTGTTGCATACAAGCCACTGANACCAACACAATGCATCAAAAATACCTCTGTCTAAAATTAAAACATCCACCTGATTTTTCTTATTTTNAANTNTCCCTATGAGTCCTGCCANTGANATACNANCAGTCCATAAATTAAACATTGGGCTTTGNTNNTCACTAACAGGNCAAATACTTGCTCGCTNTTGTANNATACTAACTGAAAATCCATTGNGTTTTAGAAATAGTTNCAAAGAATTAATACAGGAGGTTTTTCCCGCTTTCGGCGAACCGCTAAACTCGATAACAATAGGGCGTTTTTGACGATGCTCTAGCTTTAATGCCAAAACTTCTTCTGCTAATTTTTGCAATTCTTTAATAAGCTCTTTTCTTTCATCAGCCATATATATAATACATTCCTTTCATATTTTATAAAAGATTAGAAATTTTTTCTTTACTAATTTTCTCAAATCTATCTATCAAATTACCGACTGAATATCCCAAAAAGCTTGATATAACTACACATAAATATACAAATTTCTCATTTAAAATATAATCCAAGTTTCCAGTTACAATAAACATTCCTGACAATAACATAAATACCATTACTATTGAAAAGGCAAGGGCAAAGAGAGGTCTAAAAAGAAAATATGTAACATNCCCAATACATTTTATTNCATCACCACTTATTTCAATCCTATTTGTCAAACAAGNNTTATATAATCNTCTAATATAATGAANGCTACATAGCATCNCACTAACTGCTATGGATATAACAAATGNCAGTTTCATAATTTGCTGTTTTCCCACTTCTCCCATTAAAGTACACGCAATTATAATTGCAAAAGTTCCTCCTGAAATTAAAATTATGAAATAATATATAAACAAAAAAACCAACATTTTCTTCGACAAACTGTATATTAAAGTATCACTCTTTTTCAAAACTCCATCCTTTAACTCAAAATTTTCAGCCAAAAACTATCTCCTCCTATACTTTTCTTTCCTTTTATCCTGTTTTAGTTCAAACCGTCCCTGTTTCTCTTCTTCCCATTGCTCTCGGCTCACAGCCTTGCGTTCAGTTTTAAACTGCTCCCACTGTAATTTCAAAGTGTTCTGCGATTTTGTATCTATTCCAGTATTATGCACCTGTTTCCATACTTCACGCTATACCCATTTAGAACTGTGACCAACTTCTTTTACATCAATTGCCACAGTTGGACTAAACCGCATTTGATAATAATTTTTCAGAACAAAATCATATTCTTTCTGTTCTGCACCAAAAGTAACTTTGAATACAGATAATATTACCTCCTAGATGTCTTATCCTGTAATCTTGCAATAATTTTTCCTTTTTCATTCTTATATTCCTCAATATAGCAATCCATTTTGTTCACTTAAAATCCTTCATTCATAATTTTTACTAACCTTTATTCTTAATAACTGTAGTGACCAGATCTATTACTCTTGCATGCGCTTAAAAACTGACTGTAATCTTTCCAATAACATCCTCTTTTCCTCCGTATATTTTCTATTAACATATGGAGCATTCACATCCGAACAATTTTGTCAGCAAAGGATAATATCCCATTAACCACCCTATGGTTACTCCATTTTTTCAATATTCTTTTACCTAAATATATTCTTTTCCAATATATTCTTCAGCACTTTTATATGCCTCTTGCAATTTTTCATATGCCGTTTTCTTATCTATATAATCATTTTTTACCCCAGCAGATTCCGGGAGCAATGCATACTCCATAATTCTTGCTGCATGTGTGTATATCTGTATAAATTTATCCATTGGAACTAGTATTTCAGTAACTTGGCATATAGCGGTTATCAGCGAAAACAANANTATTAAATTATGNTCATTTTCTCNANCGAGANCAGCATAATATACGGTAATAAACAAAGCCGCAGTCCCAAATATCTTAATTACATTTTTAAAAAAAGTATGTACCATAAAAAGCATTCTATATCCCGTGGCTTTTTGATAGTAAAAATATAATATATCATCATCTAAGATTGGGTTTTGATACATTCTTTTTATCCAAAACTTACCTGGATAAGTAGAAATCACTGTCGCTATACCATAGGGAAAAGCAATTACCACAACAGTTAATAAAAATATAATGATAGTTCCAATCATGCCATCCATATAATCATCTTATATGATGCTTATAGAAGCTAAACACCATAACTTCCTTTGTTTTTTCTTAAATATTATATTATGTAAAAATTATACACTAAAATTCTCAAAAAATCAACGATACAGAAAACAATGATGTATAAGGAATAGTAATCGAAAAATTTTGACGTTTTGCTCGGCTTTATCAACTGCTTAGGACTGTTTCTGTGGAATATGCCATTTTCATGCATAGAAGAAATGCTTTCAGAAAAATTTGATAGAATACCGGACAGGGCGGAAAGGGCGAGAGTGTAAATTATTGGACCTGTTGACAAATTAAAGAATTTAGGCCTTCTTTATGGTATAATTATTATATCAATTACAGGAGGTCATTTTTATGATGGGTAAACAGAACGGCCAGGTTCAGATAGTGATATTGGATATAGACTCAANGATNCCACAAGACCATCTTTTGAGACGGATTAAAAAGGACCTGTTGACAAACTCTAATTGTTAGCATTAGATGTTGCAT
>WFLX010013444.1_pt1 | contig 13557 bp, 11 predicted proteins | sample 4967041 | NCBI WGS metagenome assembly WFLX01 (sample SAMN12857096, study PRJNA449069) | gut metagenome | isolation source: stool from male and female vole | host: Microtus ochrogaster | place: USA:Florida | collected 2017
GGCTTTATTGACTCAGTCGCTTTCTTCATTAAAACTTCAGTCATACGCGATTTCAAAAAAGATGCAGATATTTGAAGATGTGCACGGCACTCTGATAACTCTTGACAAAGATGAACTGAAANAATATCANTATGNACGCGNAGATACCGAGGGATTGGTAAATATGCCCTTAAATGTAAGAGGTATCGTATTTTCAGTCTTCTTAAGGGAAGATGAAGATTGCATCAAAATCTCGGCGCGAAGTGTGGATAATTTTCCTGTGTCAAAAATTTGTGAAGATCTGTTTGGAGGCGGTGGGCATATTATGGCTGCCGGAGCTGAATTTCATGGTAGACTTGAAGAGTGTGAGGAGTTATTGATCTCATCTTTACCAAATTATAAGGCATATTTGCCCGAAAAACTTGAAAAAATTGAATAACAATCTAAAGCAGGAAACGATAATAAATATGTTGAAAATTAGAAATTCCTTTCTTTTTGCAGTTGCAATGATGTTGCTGGCATCATTGATTTCTTGCGACAAATCGGAGAGTTATTCCGATTTGCTTAAGGCTGAGGAAAAATCGGTTAATTGGTTTTTANCNCAACATAGAGTTGAAACTTCTTTTCCGNCCGACGGGAGTTATGAAGTTGGCAATGATGCTCCTTTCTATNGAATNGATGATGATGGCTATTTATACTTGCAGGTGATAAATGCCGGAGATCNTGAAGACCANCCAAAAGTCGGTGACAGGGTGTATTTCCGTTATAATCGTAAAAATATAAAGCAGATGTATGAAGGTTCGAATCCCCCGTGGATGGGAAATATGGATAATCTTTCCTCATCAGGATTCACATCTTTTTTCAAAGGGAACACTGTCTATCCAAGTTCCGCACAATTCGGATCGGGAATTCAGGTTCCGATGGATTATCTGGGATATTATTCTGAAGTTAACCTTGTGTTAAGGTCATATTATGGGTTCCCTGACGATCAGAGTAGTTGCATTCCCTATATCATAAATATAAAATACTATAAACCAGAATATTAATAAAACATAAAAATTACTGAATTTCAGATATTGTTATGGCATTAATAAAATCAATTTCCGGTATTCGCGGCACAATCGGCGGTNGCTNCGGAGAAGGNCTCGGAGGANTTGACATCGTGAAGTTTACAGCAGCTTACGCTGAATTTATAAAACNTTCTTATCCTGATAAAAAAATNAAAATNGTNGTTGGTANAGATGCCANACTATCAGGTAAAATGGTAAACCAACTCGTTTGTGGCACATTAATGTCAATGGGCGCCGATGTAATTAATATTGGGCTTGCCACAACTCCGACAACTGAAATAGCAGTTACGGAAGAGGGAGCGCAGGGCGGTATAATTATCACTGCATCTCATAATCCAACTCAATGGAATGCCCTGAAACTTTTAAATTCAAAAGGTGAATTTCTTTCAGATGCTGAAGGAAAAGAGATTATCTCAATTGCTGAAAAAGAGGATTTCTCCTTTGCAGATGTTTATGATTTGGGCGCGGAATATAAAAATGAAACTTACGATGAGCGTCATATAGAGAAAGTCTTGAATCTTCCTCTTGTGGATAAAAAAGCTATAGAGAATGCAAACTTCACAGTGGTGGTAGATGCTGTTAATTCAGTAGGGGGTATAGTAATTCCCAAATTGCTTAAGGCTTTAGGTGTTAAGAATGTGATTGAACTCAATTGTGAGGCTAATGGAAAATTTGCTCATACTCCCGAACCGATTCCGGAGAATTTGACACAGATATCTGATGTTGTGCGTAATACTGATGCCGATTGCGGAATTGTGGTGGATCCCGACGTTGACCGTTTGGCATTAGTTATGGAAAACGGAGAAATGTTTGTTGAGGAATATACTCTTGTTGCTGTAGCCGATTATGTTTTGAGTCATACTTCGGGCTCTACCGTGTCCAATTTAAGTTCTTCAAGAGCCTTGAGAGACGTTACACGCAATCACGGATGCGAATATAATGCAGCAGCTGTGGGTGAAGTTAATGTAGTATCTAAAATGAAAGAGACCGGTGCTATTATCGGCGGTGAAGGTAATGGCGGAGTTATTTATCCTGAACTTCATTACGGAAGAGATGCTTTGGTAGGTGTGGCTTTATTCCTGACTTTACTGGCAAAATCCGGAAAGAAAATGACTGAGTTGAAAGCCGGATATCCCCAATATTGCATAGCTAAAAATAAAATTACATTGACACCGGATGTTAATGTTGACGCAGTGCTTGAGGCAGCCAAGAATCATTTCAAGGATGAGGAGATTAATGATATTGATGGAGTGAAGATAGATTTCCCTGATTGCTGGGTACATTTGCGCAAATCAAATACTGAACCGATCATCCGTATCTACAGTGAGGCTTCCACTATGGAAAAGGCTGAAGCATTAGGAGAAGAAATTAAGTCATTAATTGCAAGTCTTTGAGTATGTTAAAAAAGTTTTTCTTAAACTCTCTTTCCTCCTTCGTAGGAGCCTGGATAGCAATTGTTTTATTTGGTGTTGTCGCCGTCTTGGTTGTGATAAGCCTTATCGGAAAATTCGGTGTCAGTCAGATGTCAACCTCCGGCAATTTAACGAAACACTCCGTATTGACGTTGGAACTTAACGGTGTGATAGAGGAGCGGGAAATGCCTGCCGACGTAGACTATATGACCATAATAAATGGTGATTTCGGCTCAGTTCAGACATTGACTACCTTGATTAATGCCATAAGGGAGGCAAAGACTAACAAGGATATAGACATGATCTATATTAAGTGTGGCGGTTTATCAGCCGGAGTTGCTACTCTTCATGCTCTTCGTGAGGAATTAAAAGATTTCAAATCTTCAGGGAAGAAAATTTATGCGTACGCTGACGGAATGAGCAACGGAGATTATTATGTTGCCACTGTAGCCGACAGTCTTTTTTTAAATCCTGAAGGTAGTTTGGCATTAACCGGTTTGACAGGAACAAGTTTATACATGAAAAACTTGTTTGATAAAATCGGAATAAAATTCCAGGTTGCCAAAGTAGGTACTTATAAATCCGCTGTAGAGCCCTTTATTTCAAATGAAATGAGTGCGCCGGNTNGAGNTCAGCTTGACACTCTGTTTGTCAATATCTGGAATGTTTTGTTGGATNAAATGGCAAGTTCCCGAAAGATTAAGGCAACTNAATTAAACCGACTTGTNAGCGATGAATATCTTACNNTTAAAAAAGCGGATTTCTTAGTAAGTAATAAACTAATTGATAAGGCTGTCTACGAACGCTCGATGGATGAGAGAATTGCAAAGGCGATAAATATAGATAAAGAGAAACTGAATTTTGTGGCTCCCGAATTACTTTCTACGGTTAAACTTGAGGATGTTATGTCTGAGACGAGTGACAGAGTTGCCGTATTATATGCTACAGGTGAAATTAGAGAAGGCACGAAGAATGGGATAAACTGTGAGGTTCTGGTGCCGGTCATAACTTCACTTGCCGATGATGATAAGGTCAAGGGGATGGTTTTGAGAGTTAATTCTCCCGGTGGTTCAGTGTTTGGTAGTGAGCAAATTGCTGAAGCACTGGCATATTTCCAGAAAAAAGGTAAGCCATTGGCAGTTTCAATGGGAGATTATGCTGCATCCGGAGGATATTGGATTTCATGTCATGCCAATAAAATATTTGCAGATGCGACAACCATTACCGGCTCAATAGGTATATACGGCTTATTCCCCAATGCGAAAGAATTAGCACAAAAAATCGGTATTACTCCTCAGACGGTAAGTACCAATCCAAATGCAAATTTCCCGACCTTTTTTGAGGAAATTACCCCCGAACAGCAGGGTGTATTGCAAAAATATATCGAGAAGGGTTACGAAGANTNTATCAACCGTGTTTCAACCGGCAGGAAGATGAAGCCGGCACGAGTTCGTGAAATAGCGGAAGGTCGTGTCTGGGATGGTCAAAAGGCTTTGAAATTGGGTCTTGTTGATGAACTCGGAGATTTGGATTCAGCTATAAAATGGGTGAAAGGTCAATGCAAAGAGGGTGAAAAATTGAAAATATCCAANTATCCTCAAATGGAACNCGGNTTCNNGNATATGGNTAGAATAAGCATNCAATCTGANACTCACNTAGCNCTNATCAAANAGNCAATGAAAATGTGTCCTGAGGCAGTGGAAGCAGTGGAAGTCGGAAATGTGTTGAGACGCAAAAACGAACAAGCCCTCATGCAGAATTTGCAACTCAGACTCAATTAATCAAACATTCTAATATAAAAAGTAAAATAAACTGAATAAAAATTGCTTGCATATTTTGCAGGCAATTTTATTTATATTATATTTGCCGTTATTAGCGTGAGATATTTTTTGCGGATAGAAATTTTGAAAACCACCCTTGATAAAATATTAACATATTTGCTGACCCCTGCATCCTGGCTGTACGGGAGTGTTATGTGGGTTCGAAATAAAATGTTTGATTCCGGCATTCTTCCGCAAGTTGAATTTGATATACCGGTGATAGGCGTTGGAAACATTACAGTTGGAGGAACCGGGAAAACACCTCATACCGAATATATAGTTTCTCAACTCTCGGGTGCACATAAGATTGCAGTCTTAAGCAGGGGGTATAAGAGAAAAACAAAAGGTTTTTTGCTTGCCAACTCCAAAAGTACTCCCGATTCTATCGGCGATGAGCCCTGGCAGATTTACAACAAATTCGGGAGCAGAGTTAAAGTTGCCGTCTCCGAGAGTCGTAAAACCGGTATTTCTCGTTTGCTTCAGCTGTTTCCTGATTTGGATTTAATTATCCTCGACGACAGTTTTCAGCATCGTTGGGTCAAGCCCCGCATTTCAATTCTTTTAATGGAATATGGCAGACCGATTGGGAAAGACCATTTGCTTCCTTTGGGCAGATTGAGAGAATCCAAGCATGAAATTAACAGAGCGGACAAAGTTATAGTAACTAAGTGTCCGGAGACTTTAAATCCGATTGATTTCAGAATTGTAACCAAAGAATTGGATTTAATGAAATTTCAAAAAATTTATTTTTCCGGTTATCGTTATGAAGAATTAAAACCTGTTTTTCCGGAAGAAGCGCCCTATTCTGCAAATCTCTATTCCTTAACCCGTAATGATTCAGTAATTTTATTGACCGGCATTGCACATCCTCGCTATTTCGTAAGGCATTTCAATAAATATCCGTTCAGAAAGAAAATTGAACATTTTGCCGATCATCATAATTTCACACGCAAAGATCTGAAAAGGATAGAGGAAAAGTTCAAATCAATGCAAGGGGAGCGTAAATTAATCATTACGACTGAAAAAGATGCCGTAAGGCTTCTTCATAATCCCTATTTTCCCCAAGAATTAAAACCATTTATATTCTATCAGCCGATAAGCGTGAAAATGCTTTCAGGAGTATATGGGCATGAAAACAATTTGATAGAAGACATTCTTGAAGAATTAAAATTGGGAGATATGACAAATGTCGGGGTTCCTCTCGGCGAGAGTGTACGAAGTGAGAACGCGCAGGAGAATATTACGGATGACACGATTTCCATGAGGTCGCGACATTTTGAAGAAGACTTCTAAAAGATCGGTAAATCACGAATTTGAGCAGACTCATAAGATACAAGTTAATAAAGAACAAAATTAAATCTGATATCAAGATATGGAAAAGAATTACTTAGAACTTATACGCGACACAGCCGCATTTATTCGCAATGAAGTTGGCAACTGCCCCGATACTGCAGTAATCTTAGGTACAGGTCTGGGAGATTTGGTCAACAAANTTGAAATATCCAAAGNATTGGATTATCATATTATCCCTAATTTCCCGGTAAGCACAGTTGNAGGCCATNCCGGCAAATTAATATTCGGCACTTTGGGTGGCAAATATATCATGGCAATGCAAGGNCGCTTCCANTATTATGAAGGCTACGATATGAAGCAAGTAACGTTCCCTGTCAGANTAATGAAAGAATTAGGTGTCAAGACTCTGTTTGTAAGCAATGCAGCCGGAGNAATGAATAAAGNATTTATGGTAGGTGACGTAATGATTATAACCGACCATATTAATCTTTTCCCTGAAAATCCATTGAGAGGTAAAAATTATGAAGAATTAGGTCCACGCTTCCCGGCGATGACTGAACCTTATTCGGATAGATTAATAAAGATAGCTGATGAATACGCGGCAAAAGAGGGAATCCGTTTAATGCATGGCGTTTATGTTGGCACTCCCGGACCCACTTTTGAAACACCTGCTGAATATGAATATTTCCGTATCATCGGTGGTGATGCTGTGGGAATGTCAACTGTCCCCGAAGTTATTGTCGCAAAGCATGCGGATATGGAGGTCTTTGGCGTTTCGGTCATTACGGATCTTGGAGGCAAGGATATAAAAGAGGTTCCGACACATGAAGAGGTACAGAAGGCAGCGGTAAAAGCTCAGCCGGTAATGACTCAAATAATAACAGAACTCGTAGGTAGGGTATAAAGTAAACTCAGTTGAAGAAAAAAACGTTATAATGGAAGGGGGCATCGGCAATTGCTCCCTTTCAATATTTTATAAAAAAAGGAAATGGCTGAAAATAATAAACTTACCGAAATATCTCAACTCGGAGAATTCGGTTTAATTCATCATCTCACAAAGGAGTTCCCCCTTAAAAATTCATCAAGTATATTAGGAATTGGCGATGATGCTGCAATTATTGATGTGCCGGAAGGTAAAGAGGTTCTCATAACGACAGACCTGTTGCTCGAAGGGATTCATTTTGATATTAGATATGTTCCGTTGAAACATTTGGGTTATAAAGCTGCAATTGTCAATTTCAGTGACATATATGCCATGAATGGAACACCCAAACAACTGACAGTGTCAATGGGCGTTTCGAGCCGTTTTGCCGTGGAACATCTTGAACAGATATACGCCGGTATTAAATTGGCTTGTGAGACCTATGGCGTTGACCTTGTGGGGGGAGATACTTCCTCCTCTCAAACAGGTCTTGTGCTAAGTATTACATGTATAGGTGAAGTTGAAAAGGGGAAGGCTGTGAAACGCTCAGGAGCCAAAGAGACGGATTTAATCTGTGTTTCCGGAGATTTGGGGGCAGCTTATATGGGACTTCAATTGCTTGAAAGAGAAAACAAAGTAGCTGCAGAGAGCGGCAATCCTGATTTTCAACCCGACTTTTCAGGAAAAGAATATATATTGGAACGTCAATTAAAACCGGAAGCAAGAAAAGATATAATTGAAAAATTAAATGAATCCGGCATTATTCCTACTTCCATGATGGATGTAAGTGACGGGTTATCTTCCGAACTCCTGCACATTTGCAAATCATCCGATGTTGGATGCAGAATCTATGAAGACAGAATACCGATTGATTATCAGACGGCAGTAATGGCTGAAGAGTTGAATATGAATTTAGTGACGGCAGCCATGAATGGTGGAGAAGATTATGAACTCCTTTTCACTGTGCCTTTAACCGATAAAGAGAAAATAGAGAAACTCGAAGGGATCACAATGATAGGCTATATCACTAAACCCTCTTTGGGTGCAGCAATGGTAACGCGTGATGGACAAGAATTCCCGATAAAAGCGCAAGGATGGCAAGCATTTTAAATTTGTTTAACATTGGTTTAAGAAATGTTAATAAATAAATAGTTATTTTTGCACTATTATTTATAAACTATTAATGACTAACACAATTTTAAAAATTAAAAGGTCATGAGTGAAACTATTAATATCAGAGAACTCAACGAACTTATAGCCTCAAAGAGCAATTTCTTAAGTTTGATTCGCAACGGAATGCGTCAAAGAATTGTGGGGCAACAACACCTGATTGATTCATTATTAATCGCATTATTGGCAAATGGACATGTTCTGCTTGAAGGTGTGCCCGGTTTGGCTAAAACTTTAGCAATAAAAACCCTCGCCACTCTCGTGGACGCTAAATATAATAGGATACAGTTTACTCCCGACTTGCTCCCGGCTGACGTTATAGGAACTTTAATTTACAGCATTAAGAAAGAGAGTTTTGAAATTAAAAAGGGACCTGTCTTTGCAAATTTTGTACTTGCCGATGAAATCAACCGGGCTCCGGCAAAAGTGCAAAGTGCATTATTGGAAGCCATGCAGGAACGCCAGGTGACAATCGGTGATACAACTTTTACTTTAGACAAACCATTCTTGGTGATGGCTACTCAGAATCCGATTGAGCAAGAGGGTACATATCCTCTTCCCGAAGCACAAACCGACCGTTTCCTTCTTAAGGTTGTAATTGGATATCCTACTCGCGAAGAGGAAAAGGATATTATTCGTCAAAACATTTCCGGTGTTTTGGATGAGCTTCATTCAGTTGTAAGGAAAGAGGAGGTATTGGAACTTCAAAAGATTGTAGAAAAAATCTATATCGATGAAAAGATTGAAAATTATATTGTCGATATTGTTTTTGCTACTCGCCAACCTCAAAGATATGATTTGAAAGATCTTGAAGATTTAATAGAATATGGGGCTTCACCGCGTGCGTCCATTTCATTGGCAAAAGCATCAAAAGCATACGCGTTCCTGCAGGGAAGAGGATATGTAATTCCGGAGGATGTTCGTGCTGTATGTCATGATGTAATGCGCCACAGAATCGGCTTGACTTATGAGGCTGAAGCCAATAACATTGATTCTGACGAAATAATCACTGAAATTCTTGACAAAGTAAAAGTTCCTTGATAATCTCTGTTCTATGGACGCAAAAGAATTACTTAAAAAGGTTAGGAAAATTGAAATTAAAACACGCGGATTAAGCCAAAATATATTCGCGGGTGAATATCATACTGCGTTCAAGGGAAGAGGCGTCATTTTTTCAGAAGTCAGGGAATATCAACCCGGAGATGATGTAAGAGACATTGATTGGAATGTTACTGCCCGTCATAACAAACCATATATCAAAGTCTATGAAGAAGAGAGGGAACTGACCTTAATGCTTCTCATTGATGTGAGCGGTAGTGAAGATTTCGGTGCCGTGGGTGAAGTAAAGAAAGAGATGATGGCTGAAATTGCCGCTACTCTTGCGTTCTCATCCCTCCAGAATAATGATAAAGTAGGAGTAATATTCTTTAGCGACAAAATAGAAAAATACATTCCGCCGAAGAAGGGGAAAAAGCATATATTGCTGATAATTCGTGAAATCATTGACTTCACTCCCGAAAGCAGGGGGACAGATATAAATGTCGCTTTGGAGTTTATGACCAATGTTATCAAAAAAAGAGCGTCAGCCTTTTTGTTAAGCGACTTTATCGACTCTCACAATTATTCACATTCAATGACTTTGGCAAATAAGCGTCATGAACTGACTGCGGTGCAAGTGTATGACGAGCGTGATGCAAAATTGCCTGACATAGGGCTCATGCACGTCTCTGACCTGGAGACAGGAAAAGTCAGATGGATAGATACATCATCTAAAATGGTCAGAAAAGCCTACGAAAAAGCGTGGTATGAACACCAACAATTTTTAAATGATGCCACAATGAGGAGCGGAGTTGATTTGGCTCAAATTCGCACCGATGACGATTATGTAAAGGCTCTATTAGGAGTCTTCAGAAGAAAAGCAATGAGATAATTTTTTAATCCAAAGTCTATTCTTCTTTATTTATTTCAAAATTCCGGATGAAATAAAATTATATGAAAGCAAAATATCTATTTTTAAATATTTTATTTCTACTTTCGGTCTTCGGCAATGCCAATGCCGGAAAATTGATGCTCAATGCCAAACTGGATTCCACAACAATGTTGATGGGAACCATCAATAAATTGCACCTGGAGATAGTGCAAGATGAGGGCATCAAAGGTAATTTTCCCTTATTTAAAAATATATTGGAGATAGGGTATGCCACTCTGCTTAATGATACGATAGAATTAGGCTCCGATATCAAAATTGACACGACTTCAATCGGTTCGGGACGCATCCAGATTAATTATCAGGTGCCTGTGCAGGTTTTTGATTCGGGCACATATAAACTTCCTGAATTTGTATTCGTCAGCGGCAGAGATTCTGCCTTCTCAAAGTCGTTGATGCTTAATGTCGTTCCCGTAAAAGTTACGGCAAATGATAAAATTTCGCNTATGACGGAGGTTGCCGAACCTGAAGATAAATCCATTTTTGATAATCTCCCAGATTGGCTATATTATTAAGATNGGTGGATCATACTGCTGGCTTTAGCGTTGATTGGTGTCGGCATCTGGCTTTTCTTCAGGTATAAAAAGGAAGGTACAATTTTGCCGTCTAAGCCGCAAGTCCCTCCTCATATTTTAGCCCTCGAACGTTTGCAACGTTTGAAGAATAAGAACTTGTGGCAAACCGGACAAGAAAAAGAATTTTATACTATCCTTACCGATATCTTGAGAAGTTATCTTGATGCAAGATTCGGCATCAAAGCAATGGAAATGACATCTCGACAAATTATGGCTAAACTTGCTGAAGACTCAACGTTGAAAGCGAATAGAGCAAGAATGAGTCAGATACTTGACATGGCAGATTTTGTTAAATTTGCTATGGTTCGTCCTCTTCCTGATGATAACGTCAAAGCCTTTGAAAATGCCGTGGCATTTGTAGAATCTACAATACCAGTTGAAGCAGATGAGTCCGGTGCGGATATTGCAAATAAGAAAAGCGTCACGACAGATTCTGCCAATATGTCTTTGGACGATTCCGGTAAAGAAAAAACCACAGTTTCAGAAAAACATAAATTGAAGATTTCCGATAAAAAGAGAAATAAGAGGAAAGGGGGTGAGTCGTGACTTTTAAATATCCGTGGTTATTGCTTCTGTTTCTTATATATATACCTTTATTGATTTGGTATTTTAAAAAAAATAAGAATTCCACTCCGTCTATGGAGTTGTCTTCATTGGCTCCTTTTGCCAAGATGCCGATGTCTTGGAAAGAATATCTTCTGAAGTTTAATTTTTTCCTGAAATTAGCAGCATTAGGTTTTTTGATTATTGCTTTGTGCCGTCCGCANACCTACGATTCCAAGCGCACTTCTCATGTNGAAGGGANTGACATTATNCTTGCGTTGNANATTNCCNGTTCTATGGCATCAAAAGATTTCCAGCCATCCCGTTTTGAAGCGGCAAAGGATGTTGCAATTAAATTTGTTAACCAACGCTCCAACGACAATCTGGGTCTCGTGGTTTTTGCCGGAGAATCCCTCTCTCTCATGCCATTGACCTATGACAGGGCTGCCGTTATTAATACACTGCAAAATGTCCGGTTGGGAGATTTGAATGATGGCACAGCAATAGGCGATGGCTTGGCGAGTGCAGTAAATCGCCTCGTTTCCGGCAAAGCAAAGTCCAAGAGTATAATTCTTCTGACCGATGGCACAAACAATGCCGGGGAAGTCCCTCCCTTCACAGCTGCCCAAATTGCACGTCAAAACGGAATAAAGGTCTACACAATCGGTGTCGGAACGAATGGGACAATCCAAATTACGGATCCCTATGGGTTCTCTACCACCACTCTTGAGACTAAAATTGATGAAGCCTCTTTGAAAAAAATAGCTTCAGAAACAGGTGGAAAATTCTTTCGGGCGAAAGATGAAAAGATGCTTCAAAAGGTATTCCATGAAATAGATTCTTTGGAAAAGACCAAACTTGATGTTGAGAATTTCACCCGAACAGATGAAGTGTTTTTCCCCTGGGTATTGTGGGCGTTTATATGCTATGCGTTATCAATGCTCTTGCGCTATACGGTTCTCAGAAGAATTCCATAATCCTTACATTTTCAAAAGTTAAACAATACTTTGGAATCAAACTGATATGAGTTTCGCTTATCCTTACATATTATTTTTGCTCATCGGTGTGCCACTCTATATTTTTCTTTATATAGTGGCTCGCATAGCAAGAAAAAAGAAATTAAGACTTTTCGGCAAAGAATCTTCTTTAAGCCGGTTGATGCCTCTGTTTTCACCCTATAAACCGCCGGTGAAATTAATGCTTCAACTTCTGGCATTCACAATGATTGTTTTGGCTCTTGCCCGTCCCTGGGGAGGAGTAAAGAATGAGAATACGGTGAAAGAAGGAATAGAGGTCATCATTGCGGTTGACGCATCCAACTCAATGTCCGCGCCGTCTTCTGATGAACCCGGCTCACCGAGTAGGATGAGAGTGGCTAAAACAATGCTCGAAAAATTGATTAATAGACTTAATGAAGACCGTGTCGGACTTATCGAATATGCAGGTGATGCCTATACCCTAATCCCTGTCACGAATGACTATGTGTCTGCGAAGTTATTTCTTAACAGCATCTCTCCCGACCAAGTGCCTAATCAGGGAACAAACATTGCAGCAGCGATTGAGATGGCAACCAAATCATTCAGTGAATCTTCCGACATCGGTAAATCAATAATCCTTATTACAGATGCTGAAGAATTGGAAGATACTGAGGGAGTTATGGAAGCTGTTAAGCAGGCTGCCAAATCTAAAATTCAAATAAACGTAATAGGAGTAGGGAGTCAGACTCCGGTGCAGATTCCTGAAGGTAAGGGTGTAATGATAAATCCCGAGACCGGAGAACCCGTGGCTACGCGTCTAAATGAAGATTTGGCAATAAGTATCGCTCGGCAAGGTGGGGGCATCTATGTGAATGCTTCTAATAAAAACGGTCTTTCAGAACTTGAGAAGCAAATGGATAAGGTGTCCAAGACCGTTCTTGAAAGTAGCTTCACTGCCGTGCATGATGAACTATACGGATTCTTCACAATTTTGGCAATAATATTTATATTATTGGACATTTTTGTGGTAGATAGTAAATTCGGATGGTTAGACAAGATTACATTCTTTAAAAAAGAGAATCATGAAAAATAAAATGAGTCAGACTTTACTCTATATTATTGCTTTCATCAGTTTCTTCGGATTTTCATTTTCCGAAAATTCTGCATACGGAAAATCAACGCGTGAAGAGCGGCTTACAATAAATTCCGGAAATAAATTATATAAGGAAGGAAAGTTTGCGGAAGCAGTGATGGAATATAGAAAAGCACTTCAAATTCAGCCTGAAAGTGCAGTGGCAAAGTTTAATCTGGCATTGGGTTGCTTCAAATTGGCTGAGAAGAATGAAAAAACCGATTCATTAAGTCAAAAATTGATAAGAGAGGGTGTGTCTTCAATGTCTGATGTAGCAAAATTGGGAAAAACTAACTCTGATTTGAGTTCAAAAGCAAACTATAATCTTGGAAATGTTAAATTTGAATCTGAAGACTATGCAGGAGCAATCCAGTTATATAAACAGGCTTTGAGATTGAATCCGAATTTTAATGAAGCGCGTCGAAATTTGAGAATCGCACAATTAAAATTGCAGGATCAACAGAATCAGGATAATAATAAGGACCAAAATAAGGATCAGAATAAAGACCAAGAAAACGAGCAAGACCAGAATAAAGATCAAAATAAAGATCAAGAAGATAAGCAAGATAATAAAGATAAAAATCAGGATAAGCAGGAGCAACCTGCGGAAAATGAGNTGAGNAAGCAGGCNGCTCAACAAATATTGAATGCTGTGGAAAATAATGAGGCCNAAAACT
>WFLX010039243.1_pt1 | contig 13556 bp, 9 predicted proteins | sample 4967041 | NCBI WGS metagenome assembly WFLX01 (sample SAMN12857096, study PRJNA449069) | gut metagenome | isolation source: stool from male and female vole | host: Microtus ochrogaster | place: USA:Florida | collected 2017
GAAAAATTGAGGGGTCATATTTTGTATTTTAAATAATAGTATTACTTTTGTGACGATGACAAACGCCTTTATGGGCTTGGAATCAATGGCGCCGGGTTACCTTAATTGGACCCGGCTTATTTTATATATCATAAATCCTTACGTTGGCTTCTCCATGTATTACACAATAAATTCTTTTCAATGTTATTTTGAGGAGAAGACCGTTCCTATCCCTGTAATATCTGAAATAAGATATTGACTTCTCCATATTAAACACTTTAAATAGCTTTGGGTTGTGAAAACACAAGCACAACAATCACGGTTTTGCTTAAATTCTGGAGGAAGTTGTGAATTGCTTTCATTTTTTGTAACTTTGTCCCATTAATCACAACTGGTGTGCGTACACTTCACCCGGCAAAACAGTTGTGAATTGCTTTCATTTTTTGTAACTTTGTTCCATTAATCACAACTCCAAGCTCTAATCCAAGTGTCGTCGCTCAGTTGTGAATTGCTTTCATTTTTTGTAACTTTGTTCCATTAATCACAACACCTCCAGAAGACTACGCAGGATTACCACCGTTGTGAATTGCTTTCATTTTTTGTAACTTTGTTCCATTAATCACAACATTTGGAGCTTCTTCATGAACTTCTTCAGTGTTGTGAATTGCTTTCATTTTTTGTAACTTTGTTCCATTAATCACAACCATGTAACCTGAGCGAGGGCGGAGGGACATGTTGTGAATTGCTTTCATTTTTTGTAACTTTGTTCCATTAATCACAACAGGTGAGTTGTACTCGTTCTCACGCATCCACGTTGTGAATTGCTTTCATTTTTTGTAACTTTGTTCCATTAATCACAACTTTGAAGCTTCTTCATGAACTTCTTGATACGTTGTGAATTGCTTTCATTTTTTGTAACTTTGTTCCATTAATCACAACGCATTATGCAAGAGAAATTTATAACATTCAGTTGTGAATTGCTTTCATTTTTTGTAACTTTGTTCCATTAATCACAACGCCAGACCAATCCTTTATAGTAGGCTGTCTGTTGTGAATTGCTTTCATTTTTTGTAACTTTGTTCCATTAATCACAACTTGGCGGATGAGATACTGTTCAGCGACAGCGTTGTGAATTGCTTTCATTTTTTGTAACTTTGTTCCATTAATCACAACGGCGGATATTTGATGATTGCAATGATGTGTGTTGTGAATTGCTTTCATTTTTTGTAACTTTGTTCCATTAATCACAACAGGATGTGGATATTTTGCTGATTGTTAGATTATTGTGAGCGAGATTTGGAGAAAATAAAATCCGGTNATACACACCGGATTTTTTTGTTTATATGGCTTTTTCNCCAATTCAAAACAATTCCAGTTGTTGNACTCCCATGGGTAACGTTTTTGCGGANGCNCCATAAAATAGTTCCATGCATCCAAACTGTTTATCAGTAACACACATAATTCCTACCTTCCCCTCCCTTGGCAATATCATTTTTACACGCTTGATATGGACGTCTGCATTCTCTTTGCTTGGACAATGACGTATATATATGGAGAATTGAAACATTGTAAATCCNTCAGCAANANTATTCTTCCNNAATTTCGCGGCTGCCTTGCGCTGTAATTTGGTATCGGTTGGCAAGTCGAAGAAAACCATCACCCACATAACCCTATATTGGCTAAATCGGTTAGAATCCATGCATTGGGTTTCAGGCTAAAGGTATGGCAGGATAAACAATTTTTTTTCGAGTGCCTTGGAAGCATTGTAAGAGTGATGCTGCCGCAACTTCCACCGCATTCATCAGTGGTNGGTTTTTNCCATCAACAATGGTGTCCATGACAGGGATGGAGAGNAAATCTCGCTTGATATCCTTGTCTTCAAGTTTTAATGGTTTNATTCCGTTATATTTCTTAACAATATCAACTACAGCCGAATCNACATACGGTCGGAATGGTTCCATAATATCATCNGCAAGACAGTATGCGTTATATCGGTTGCGATGATGTATGCCTAATGTCGGAAGTAATCCGCTTGCNACAAGCGCCCTTGCCACAAGCGCCCGCACTATGGCATATCCATAATTGAGCAAATGGTTCGGCGATTCCCCGTCAGGTTTACGAGAAAAGTGCGGGAACTCGGGATAAAGGTATTTCCAGTAATACACAGCCGCCCTTGCTTCCAAATTTTCAGGGTCTCCGCTCTTTACTGATTTGCTCCATGCAATCATGTTGCCTACCTCAATGCCTCTATGGGATTGAAGCACTGCCGCCTGGTTGTGTATTTTGATTTGCACGGTTTGTTGCCATAATTGTTTCTTTAACGGCAAGGAGGCATCAATCTGAAACTTATACCTTTCGCTTTGCAGGGTGTTTCCGTCAAGCGGAAGCTGCATCCCAATAGGCAGATGATTCTGGGTACAGGTTATAACCGCNACATTGTTGATCAAAAGCGAATTGAGCAGTGCTGCTGTTATTGTTATACGCGGATGGTCAATGACAACAACACCTATGTCCTCAACCGGCATCATGGCAAATGGCTTATCTTCCTCAGGTTTCCTTACGCTTATCCGTGCATTATCAAGCGAAAGGTATGCCGGATTGCTGAATGAAATGACACGTTTAATCATTGCTACTCTCCCACCTTTACTATTTTTCCAAGATGGTCTACACGCACTTTTACTGCTTCCATCATAAGGGCTGGTGCACGAAGTCTCTTCCATGTGATTTCGGCAAGTGCTTTTGGACTATTTGTTGTGGTGTCCAAGTGTTGACGAAACCAATAATCATGCGTTGAAATGCTTTGTACTCTGAATAAATATGGGCTAATCCGCGCAAAGTTTGCCGGATCAAGAAGGTCGATTTCTTTAGGGTTAAAAGTCATGACCTGAGCACCTGATTCAGANTTTTCATATCCTGGGAAAACAAAGTACTCATTCTTTTTCAGTGTCATAAGGAACTGCCATCCTTCTTCGCTTTTGAAATCCCTGTCTATCACCGGGATCTGTGGTCTTGAAATTGCCCTTGCAACAGCTTCAAAGTATGATACAACAACTTCCTCCACTTTGCCTTTCGGAGTAAGGAACAGTGCAACATGGTGGTTTCCGGATGTGGCAATAAAATCAGAAGGAACAGGGGAGCCGTCCGGCGTGATTAACTTATTTCCTAAATGATTGTGGGCATCATGCAGTGCCACTACATTTTTAACTCCAGCATCGATTTTAACTCTCTTGATAACAATTCCTTTTTCCTTATTGAGATATATGGGATTCGTGTCAAGATTTGCAAATGCCTCTTTCTTGTTCCCTCCATATTGGGCAACCCTCTCTTCAAGAATGTGCTTTACACGTTTATCAATGACTTTTTCAAGGTTAAGGTCTTCTGAAACAGCTACACGCACAGTGTACCTGGGCTCAATCTCCACTATTTTGACTTTTTCAGGCACTTGCTGAGTGTGGGTGCCATCAGTGAACAGAGGATTATTTTTCAAGCTGTTTTTTCCTGTAAATGCTTTCTTAGCATCGCCGTTGAACTGTTTTAACCTTGCTTCAAGTGCATCACGGTANAGCCTGGACGCTACTTTGGCAACCATTTCNGCATTCATGCTTCCATCAACCTTGGCTTCNGAAGTCTTATAATAGAAAGAACGGGAGTATATGGTTTCGTTATGAAGTTGTGTTCTCGGNGTGAGGTATTTATTTTTCTTNTCTCCTGTAGATGACTTTGTNNTTGCANTATTAGCGGTAACAACCTTATTTTTTGCTTTGGTGGAGATAAGCACAGAGCTAAGTTTATCCTTAACCTCCGCTCTCATCTTATCTGCAGGCATAGGAGGAGTGAATTTCAGATTGCCATTTTTGTCCCTATGCATATATTTTTGCTGTATGCTGTAGATGAGTCCTGATTTATCACTTCTCGCATTGAGGTTATTGAGGTAGTTTATGTATTCAGGGCGGGTGAATGCAATAGTAATTGCATCCATGGCATGGTGACGGTTGTCGTTTCGTTTAGTCCAGTCGTTTATCTGTTTTATAGTGTTGCCATTATGGTCCGTATATGATGATGTAAGTCCGAGCTTATTGTATTTGTCCCAGTTAAGCTCTTTCATTACATCAACTAACCCCCAGTCCTGACGCAGCTTGTCAGTGACCGCTCCGGTAGTAGCGGTTACTTTAGGTGAAATTTCCTCGAGCAGTTCAATAGCCTTCCTGGAAATATATTGAGTTAGCGCCAGATCGCGGTTGAGGAAATTTGATGGAATCCCATCAGCGGGGCATTTAAGCTTTTTTCCTTTTTTCTTTGAAAGGACTCCTTTTTTGACAAGTTCGTCAATAGTTGCGTTATATCTTTCAATCCCTGCCTCGCCGTAGGTTGTTAAAACATAGTCGTAGGCGGTNATGTTNNCTTTGTCTANNTTCNCCTGAGCTGTTTCTATGGTTTTATTGGCGAATGAGTCATCAAAAAGAAGTGATTTGGGTATAATGTGCTCAACATTGAATTTATTTGTAAAGAGTTCTTCCTTAGGTATGTATGAGTTAGAGTACAAGGTTTTGTAGCCATTTGGNTCCAATTCCTTATACAAGCGGTATCTNATGATGTCATTGCGGGTAGGATGGGCAATNTTGAATGGAGNGCTTTGCAATATATTGCATATTGCNGCATTTTCTTTCTCACGACCTTTAATGTCTTTAGTCATGTTTTCGCGCTCTTTTGCCGATTTCTTCAATTCTCTTGCCAGCTCCACACGTATTTCATCGAATGTGCCGAATTGTTCAATAAGAGCATTGACAACATTGATCATCTGGTTGAGGATTTTTTCTACAACAGGGCTTCTCAAAGAGCTTTTCTTAACGCAGTCAAGGTGATCAGCATATACCTTGCTGTCAATAGCCTCGCGGTCAAGTGAACGCTTTGAATGGTTTAGCCCGGCAGCTTCACAAGCCTCGCTATACATCTTGCCTTGCATAAGGTATGGTAATAGCTTTCTTATAGCACGAACGCTTACGGATGCATAATCTGAATAGAAGGTAATGGCAGAAATGGGAAGGACAGTGTCGTTATTAAAGTTAAACAAACGGCATAGTGTTTTCTTGAGTTTCTCATTTCCACTTCTGGAATCATCCGCCTCTGCCGAATATAGAAGATGCCATATACGGTATGCAGGATGCGTTTCCATTTCATCATCTGGCAGTAACGGGTTGAAGTAAAGGATGTCTTTGTTTATGCCCAGCGCTTCTATAATTTCAGCTATAGCTTTTGCCCTCAACGATGGATATGTAGAAATTCCATCAAGTGAGTGACCTGAGATTTCTGCAATTTTTTCACAAGCCCTTAAAATTGCCACGGAGGTGTGATTGCCTTCAATTTCTTTAAAATTCAGTTTGTTATTTTTGCCTTTAAGCAGCAGAATGTTGCAGATCTCTTTTGCGGATAATTTGTCACAGAACTCAAGATTGTCAGCAAGTTTCTGCTTTTCTTCAAGTGATAGAGGCTGATTGTCTATCCTGAGATTGTTAAGTGTCTGCCANATCCTGAACTGTTGGAAAAAGGGGGAGGATNTTGGCGCAACTTTTGGTCCTGCTTTAACCAATCGCAATTTTCCGTCCCGGTTGGCTAACNTGGTTCCGGATTCCAATTCGCAATATGAGACTTTGGATTTCTGGGANTTAAGCNGTCTCTGGTAAAATATAATGGTGTCTTTNANCTTAGCTTTTATTTCGTCTGTCAGTTCCGGATGGAATTTAGCCTGGGTATTCCAGATGGTATTAAATTCTGCGGCATAATCCTGCCGATAAAACGATATGTTTTTAAAGGAGTGGTGCGGATTGCCTGACAGTATCCGCATTTTGTACTGTCCGATTGTTTCAGAGTAAAGGAGCAATTCCTTGCTGCGCTCACTTAAATCACTGAGAAATCCACTCGTGGAGGATGCCGCGGCATTTAATTTAGACACAATAGTGGCAAATTGCTCCAATTCGACAGGTGAGGTCAAAGCCGTAACTCTCCATCGGCATTCTTCTATTTTCTTATCCAATCCTCTTGACGGTGATCGTTTTACTCCTTTAAGGTTAAGAGCAGAAGCCAATATCGCCCATGTCTGGGATTCGTTCTTGCCCTTAATGATGCTTGCGATGTTTTCAGGAATCAGCGGGTTGAAACTGTGCTGCACAGAGCATATCCGCTCTAATTCTTCGAGCAAATCAGATTTATAGAATTCAGGAATTGATTTTTTTCCATTCTCATAAAGCTCAAGGGAATATTCTCCCGGAGTAATATTCCGGGTTTTGAGCATTGTTGCAATTCCAAGGGCATCGATATACCCATTGCCGACATCTTCATTCAACTTGCGCGTGCTTTTGTAGCCTCTCTTTTTATTGAGCATCATCAGNACCTTGCCCANCTCTTCCNANGTAATTTCTTCGGTTGCCGCTTTAGCGCGTAAAGCGATTGCTGAATGCGTAGAGTTCGNTCCTGTCTCGGCAAATACAGTATTTTCGTTGATGAAGCCTAACTCCAAAAGAACATCTTTTAAAGCATGCCTCCTTAATTTATACCTGTGATTATTTAAGCGNGCAGAATGTTTTTGGCGTCGGTCAGCATTTGTAGTTATACTTTTGCCTTCAGTGAAATTTTTGGTTTCATCTNCAGACAGTGGGACTCTNCTGACGCCTGCGCCAAGAATATATGATGTCTCAGCTGGATTCTCATTCTCTTTTACGACACTCCAGCCAATACTTGTATGACCTAAGTCAAGACCTAAAATCTGTTTCATGGGTTAGATATATTTATTTTTTAATTTTTAAAAGCAAAAATATAAATTCTGTTTGGATTATACAATTTTGCATATTATCTTTGCAAGACAAAAAATGAGCAATTCACAATAAGGATTATTCCGTTGTGAAAACATCAGGGCGGCGGGAGTCGCCCTTTTTAGTGTTATAATCGTAATAGTAGCTGATTTTTTGTAATTTTGTGGAAACATTTATTTATGATGATATGAGGAGAATATGGTTTGCGGCTTTTGCGCTGGTGATGGGTTTGTGCTGCATGGCACAGACGGTTTTTGATATGAATGATTTCGGGATTAAGCCAAACGGACGTGGAGACTGTACCACGAAGTTGGCAAAAGCCCTTGAAAAGATAGCTGCACAGACCGGAAAGAGGGATGTTGTTCTGAAATTTGCCCCTGGGTTGTATAATTTTTATCCGGAAGGTGCCGCTAAGAAGAGATATTTTATTTCCAATCATGACCAAAGCGAGTACAAAAAGGTAGGAATAAATCTGGAAGGTTGGAATAACCTTGTTATAGATGGTAATGGCGCGGAATTCATGTTTCATGGAAGGATGTTGCCGATTGCCGTTGTTAACAGTGAGGATTGCAGCCTATCCGGAATAAGCATAGATTTTGCTGATACGCAGATTTGCCAGATTACAGTGGTTAGCAACGGTTCTGACGGTATTGTTTTCAAGGTAGATGGTGGCGCTATTTGTTCAGTAGACAAGAAGGGTGAGTTTAAGGTGAAAGGGTATGACTGGGAGATAAGTCCCAGAAGTGCAATCGCGTTTGAGCCTGATACTCGCCACATGGTGTACAGGAGCAGTGATGTGTGGGCTCCTCTGGATAGCGTGATTTCTTTGAAGGATGAATCGTTCCGTGCCCCGAAATGGCAAAATAGATTGCTTGTTCCCGGTGTGAAAGTGGCTTTGCGCTCATGGGCTCGTCCTAACCCGGGAATATTCTTAAGCGAGAGCCGAGCCACGACTCTAAAAGATATCAAGGTGCATTATGCGGAAGGGATGGGGCTGCTTGCACAGCTGTGTGACAGCGTGAATCTTGACGGTTTTGCGGTGTGTCTCCGTGGAAAGGATGATTGGCGATATTATACTACCCAGGCGGATGCTACTCATTTCTCCGGCTGCAAGGGGCATATATCATCTGTCAATGGTTTGTATGAAAATATGATGGACGATGCGATAAATGTCCATGGGACGTATTTGAAGGTTGTCGAGAGGTTGGATGACAAAACACTTGTTGGAAAATATATGCATGGTCAGAGTTATGGTTTCAAATGGGGTGATGCTGGGGACAGCGTTCAGTTTGTTGCAAGCCGCACAATGGATATTGNCGGNGCNGCTAATGTTATTGCATCCATCGAACCGTATGACCAGAGCGAGGTGACAGGGGCAAAGTTAATGAAGGTTACTTTTGTTGAGCCTCTTGATAACAGCATAACACCTGAAAATAGCTGCGGGATAGAGAACCTTACCTGGACTCCAAGTGTGGAATTCAACCATAATACGGTACGTAATAATCGTGCCCGTGGCAGCCTTTTCTCAACTCCCCGCCGTGTTGTAGCCATGACAAACCTGTTTGACCATACGAGCGGCACGGCAATCCTGCTATGCGGGGATTGCAACGGTTGGTTTGAAACGGGTGCTTGCCGTGATGTGCTGATTAAGGATAATACTTTTATAAACTCGCTGACAAGCATGTTTCAGTTTACCGAGGCGATAATATCTATTTATCCAGAGATTCCGAACCTTGCGTCACAAAAAGATTATTTCCACANCGGAANTGTAATTGAAGGGAACAGGTTTGCAACGTTTGACAAACCGNTGCTTTATNCAAAANCGGTCAATGGACTCGTTTTTCGTAATAATAGCGTGACTGTCAACAAGGATTATCCTGCATTCCACAAGAATCAATTTACTTTCAAATTGCAGAGGGTTAAGAATGCAATAATTGAAAAAAATGATTTTTCGCACCCGGAGGAAGTAAGTATAGATGTTGAATGAACATAAAAACCGTAAATTGCGTTTAATTTAATAGAATTATTAACATCAAATATTAGAATTAATGGCACGACCGAAAAAAGAAAAGTCATTGCTCGAAAAGGCATTGGCGAAAGAGGAAATTGACTACAGCAAGTACTCCATGCAGGAAATCAAGACTGTAATTGAGGAGTTAGTGAAAATGCAGGGTGCACGAGTGCATAAGGCAGAAATAATCAAGCTGCAGAATGTGGTTATTACCGCCTCTGAGAAAATCAAAGAAATTCTTGACCGGGACTGATTTACCGGTAAAAGCAATCAAGGGCTACGGTAACGCAGCCCTTGATTTTTTATTTGTAGATTGCTTTTTACTGATTTTCTTCCATTTTTTCAAGGCGGTACTGGATGCCAAGGTCACCGATGGTGTCGAGCGCCCTTCGGTCAAGTGGAACAGTATAAGGAGAATCAAATTTGATAAAGCGGTTTGCACTCGGCTCAAACAGTTTTAAGGTGAGCGTGCCACGTGAAGCTCCGTTATCTTCTTCTCGTGTCAGTAGCTCCGAAAGTACATCCATTATGGTCTGGTCTACCTGCGGGAAATCCATAGTAAGTGTGATACCTTTAATCAACTTGCCTTTAAGGTCGCTCAAAAGCCCAATAGTGCCAATTTTGAAGATTAATTTCCCGTCGCGATTTCTTCCATACGTTCCTTTTATGTAGATTGAAGTATTTGCGATGCAGTATTTAGAAAAATCGTAGAAGTTTTTGCCGTAAAGGCGGATTTCTGCAGCTCCCGATGTATCCTCAATCTTTATTATTCCCATCATGTCGCCTTTCATAGTCGGCTTAGTAGAGAAGTCAACAATGAATCCGCCATAGGTATATTCAGTATTTTCCACAACATCTTCACTCTGGTAATCTTTGAGAGGTGTCATACCATAGTGGATTTCTATGAAGTATGGGTCAAGCGGATGTGCCGAATGGTAGATGCCGACTAATTCTCGCTCTTTTTGCAGGCGATATGCGTCAATCCATGGGGTAGCAGGAGTAACCGGTGGTCTGCCTGCGGCGGTAATGGTGGTGTCTTCGTCACCGAAAAGTGACATTCCCCGGTTCTGTTTATCTGCTTGAAAAAGTTGACCATACCGGATTAGAAGTTCAGAGAATGTTTCACCTTTGATATTTTTCTCGAAGAAATCTTCCCTGCGGAGTTCGTGCTGGAAGCAGTCGAATGCTCCCGCATAGGCGAGTGCTTCAATAACCCTTCTGTTTACTGCGCCAAGGTTAACTCTTTCAATAAAGTCATATATAGAGGTAAATGGTCCTCCAGCATTCCTTGCTGACAGGATTTCATTGACAACATTTTCTCCGATTCCTTTGATTGCTGCGAGACCGAAGCGGATATCTCCGCGGGCGTTCACGCCAAATTCAAGGAAACTTTCGTTTACACATGGACCCTTGATATCAATTCTCATTCGTTTGCATTCCTCCATGAATACGGAAAGTTTGCTGATATCGGAGCGGTTTCGTGTCAGTACCGCAGCCATGTACTCTGCCGGATAGTTCGCTTTAAGGTATGCGGTCTGGAATGCCACCCAGCTATAGCATGTGGCATGGCTCTTATTGAACGCGTATGAAGCGAATTTTTTCCAGTCATTCCATATTTTAGAAAGAACTGCCGGATCATGCCCGTTTGCCTGACCTCCCTCCATAANCAGTTTNTCAANCTNATTNATCTTGTCAATGNGCTTTTTGCCCATCGCTTTTCGGAGTGTATCGCTTTGTCCACGGGTGAAATTCGCCAATAGGCGTGAAAGGAGCATGACTTGTTCCTGGTACACTGTCACGCCATATGTGTCCTTAAGATATTTTTCCATTTCAGGAATATCATAGACAATAGGTTCACGTCCATGCTTTCTGGCNATGAAGTCCGGAATGTAATCCATAGGTCCNGGACGGTAGAGGGCGTTCATGGCGATGAGGTCCTCGAAAGTGCTCGGCTGAAGTTCNCGAAGATATTTTTGCATTCCGGCNCTTTCAAACTGGAATGTGCCTACAGTGTTTCCGTCGCAATACAGCTTATAGGTTGCCGGGTCATCAATAGGAATTGTCTCCATGTCAATATCGACATTTCGAGTGCGCTTNATATTTGAGACCGCCTCCTTGATGATNCTTAGTGTTTTCAATCCAAGGAAGTCCATTTTGATTAGNCCGGTCTCTTCTATGACTTTGCCCTCATANTGCGTAACGATGAATTTCTCNTTTGAATCAGATGCCTTATCTACGGCAGTNCTCACNGGAACCCAATCAGTGATATCGTCACGGCAGATTATCACTCCGCAAGCATGCACTCCAGTGTTGCGGACGTTTCCTTCAAGTTCTTTGGCATAACGTAGGGTTTCAACAACGAGTGGGTTGTTGCTGTGTAACTCATTTTTGAAGTCCGGCACATATTCNTAGCAGTTGGCAAGAGTCGGATCCAACGCCTTGCCATTTATTTCCGGCATTCGCCGAGGAATTAATTTGGTGAGGCGGTCACTCTCGCTGAGCGGCAATTGCTCTATTCGCGCCACATCTTTAATAGCGCTCTTTGCAGCCATTGTGCCNTATGTAATAATGTGTGCTACCTTTTCTTCGCCATATTTCTCGGTAACATAGCGGAGCACGTCGGCGCGTCCGTCATCATCGAAGTCTATGTCTATATCGGGAAGTGAGATTCGGTCCGGGTTCAAAAACCTCTCGAAAAGCAGGTCATATTTCACCGGGTCAATTTGAGTGATGCCAAGGCAATATGCCACTGCGCTTCCTGCTGCAGAACCACGACCTGGTCCGACACTTACGCCAAGCTGATGCCTTGCGGCATTGATGAAGTCCTGCACAATCAGGAAGTATCCAGGGAAACCCATGGTTTTCATTATATGCAGTTCAAACTTTATTCGTTCCTCAAGCTCAGGTGTAAGAGGATTGCCATATCTTCGTTCTGCGCCTTCGTATGCGAGTTTTTTGAGGTAGTCGGCTTCAAATTTTATGCGGTAGAGTTTATCGTAACCACCAAGTTTTTCTATTTTTTCTTCCGCTTTTTCTTGTGAAAGTACGACATTTCCGTTCTCGTCCCGTGTGAACTCATCAAAAAGCTCTTGTTCGGTAATTCTTGAACGGTACTCTTCTTCAGTGCCAAATTCTTCAGGGATATCGAAAAAAGGCATGATAGGTCCGTGGTCAATTGAGTAATTCTCTACCTTGCCTAAGATTTCAAGGGTATTTTCCAGCGACTCCGGCACGTCAGAGAAAATTTGATTCATTTCCTCCTGCGTTTTCATCCATTCCTGCTTAGTGTATCTCATTCGGGATGGGTCCGTGAGGTTGCTATTGGTGCTTACGCATATCAGGCGGTCGTGGGCTTCTGCGTCAGATTCGTTTACGAAATGTACATCATTAGTGGCAATCATCTTGATGCCCAACTCCTTTGCTATTTCGATTAAATCAGCATTTACGCTTTTCTGGATTTCATACACTTCGGTATTGCCGCTCGGAACATTTGTCTTATGTCTTTGCAATTCAATGTAGTAGTCATCTCCAAATGTTTCCTTCCACCACTTTACGCTTTCAATTGCCTCATTTTTCTTGCCTTCGCGCAGAAGTCGTGGTATTTCGCCTCCAAGGCATGCAGAAGCTATTATAAGACCTTCCCGATGAGCGGCGATTTCTGATTTGTCTGTTCGTGGATGCGTGTAAAATCCTTCTGTCCAGGCTTTGCTTACAAGTTTGATGAGATTTTTATATCCTGTATGGTTTTTTGCAAGCACAATGAGGTGGCGCCCTATGTCTNTTTTGTCNGTCCTNTNATGCAGAGANCCGNTNGCGACATACATTTCACAGCCAATAATCAATTTGAAGTCCTTGGACTTGATTCTGTTTATCCTATTGGTGAATTTTTCAATGGTTTTATCGTCCCCCTTTTCTTGCGCTTTTTCGAGCTTCTTTTTATAGCCCTTCATGCATCCACCATTGACATAGTTGTACACTTCCTTGATTCCGAACATATTGCCGTGGTCGGTTATGGCTATGCCTGCCATTCCGTCATCAAGAGCCTTATCTATGAGCGCAGATACTGATGCTTGTCCGTCCAATAGAGAATATTGGGTGTGTACATGTAGGTGTACGAAAGGTTTCATTCTTATTTTGTTTAATTAAGGTGAGGGGAGGAGACCTATGTCTCTAATCCGAGTACAAATTTACAGAGAATCATTTCCACTTCAAAAATGAGGGATGTTAAATGTAGTATTTAGTTCGGTAAAAGTAGTGAATTTATGCAATATGGTGGATTTTGCGGGCTTGATTAGTTAATGAAAGTTAAATATTTTATTGAGAAAAAGAGCCTAAATCGCAAGTAATCAAAGTGTAACAAGTTTTATAGCGGAAAAAGCGATAAAAAATAAACTGAACAAATTTGGAGGTTATGAAAAAANGCAGTAACTTTGCACTCGCTTTTGAGAAACAAAGCAGAGGACATTGAAAAGACTTACAATAGACAAGAAGTAGTACAAGAGTCAAAATGGAAGGCTCAGCAATGAGCCGGCTTCTGTTAATCCAACAAAGATCCAGGACTTGATATATTACGGAATCATCCGCGGTCAGTCATCCGCTTCGGCCGGCTCAAGCCGGTGCTTGTCCGAGTGCTGTGCGCAAGCAACAGTAAAAAATAATAAAAAAGAAGATAACAACGAAGAGTTTGATCCTGGCTCAGGATGAACGCTAGCGACAGGCTTAACACATGCAAGTCGAGGGGCAGCGGGGAGGAGGGCTTG
>WFLX010003744.1_pt1 | contig 13555 bp, 11 predicted proteins | sample 4967041 | NCBI WGS metagenome assembly WFLX01 (sample SAMN12857096, study PRJNA449069) | gut metagenome | isolation source: stool from male and female vole | host: Microtus ochrogaster | place: USA:Florida | collected 2017
CCGAATATGGAAATTTTTTTGAATTTTATTGTGTGGGGACGCGGCCGGATGCCGTTGGGGCGGGGGGGGTTGCGGGGGATTTCGTTTGTTTTGCGGGTTATGGCGGGTACAATCATCACCTTCGACAAACCGGCTCCGCCTTGGGGAGGGGTTTTTGCGGGGTTTTTGCGGGGATGAAAAAATGGCACCGGAGGGGGTGCCATTTTTTATGGGTTTTTGGGGTTTGGGGGGTTTAGGGTTGGTTTTTTGGGGTTGGTTTTTTGGTTGGGGTTTTTTGGTTGGTTTTTTTGGGGGTTGGGGGTTTGGGGGGAGTTGGGGGTTGAGGGTCAGGAGTTTTTGATTTTTTCGAGCTGTTTTTCGAGTGCGTTGAGGCAGTGGTCGACGGCTTCTTCGAATGTGTCGGCGGTCTTTGAGGCTACCTGGTCGGGCTCTTTGGGGAGCATGAAGGAGATGGTGGCTTCCTTGTTCATGGCTGACTCGGGCTTAACGACCCTTAGGGATACCTCGGCGCTCATGACAGCGGGGTAGCGCCTGACGAGCCGGTCTATTTTCTTATTGATGAAGGAAGTGAGATTTTCGCTGATGTCGAAGTGGATGGCGTTGATGTTAGTTTCCATTTTTTCCTCCTTTTTTTAGTGCACGGGGGTGTGCGAGTTGGTAATTATGTTGAAGTTCACTATAGGTGACGTGGGTGTAGACCTGGGTTGAAGCGAGGGATGCGTGGCCGAGGAGCTGGCGGACGCTGCTCAGGGATGCACCGGCGTTGAGCATGTCGGTTGCGAATGAGTGGCGGAGCACGTGGGGGCNGAGTNTCGNGGCGTGGACNCCGGCGTCGGNGAGGGNGNNGTGGACGATGGTGTAGACCATCTTGCGGTAGAGTGGNCGTCCATCGTGGCGCACGAGGAGNGGGGCTGAGCGGTCGCCGGGGGCTATGGCTGTTGCGGGGTCGGAATCGCGGAGTCGACGGTAGGTGTCGATGGCTTCTCCAAGCACAGGTCCGAAAGGCACGATTCTTTCTTTATTACGTTTACCGAGCAGTTTTAGTTCACCGCGACGGGTGTCGACGTTGACATCGGTGAGGTTGATGAGTTCGGAGCAGCGCATGCCGGTGGAGTAGAGGAGGTCGATGATGAGGCGGTCGCGGANGGNGGAGAATTGGTGGTCGGGAGNGGGGTCGGCGTCGGCAGGGGGGTCTGCGGGGGGTGCGGAGACGTGAGTGTCGGCGAGGAGCCGCTCGGTGTCGGCGGGGCGGATGAAGACAGGGAGGTCCTGGGGGAGGCGTATGAGCGGGAGGGCTGAGGCGGGGTTTGCGGGGAGGCCTCGTGTGCGCATGAGGAATCTGAAAAATGAGCGGAGGGCCGAGACTTTGCGGCGGAGGGTGCGGGGGGAGTCGCCGGCGCGTGAGCGGGATGCGATCCATGTGCGGAGGTCGGAGGTGGTGACGTCGGTGACAATGAGGGTTTCGGGCCGTCCGGCGGTGGCAAATTGTGCCCATTCGTCGAGGTCGGTCCGGTATGCGCTGAGGGTGTTGGGGGAGTAGTTGAGCTCGTTGCGCAGGTGGAGGATGAAGGTGTCGATTTCGTTCATTATCGAAAGCGAATTTAAGGATAAATTTTGAAATAAGCAAAAAATGATTTCGCAGGGGGGAGGCGGATTTTTTTTGCGGGGGATTTTCGGGGCTTTTGGCTGATCCAATCATCACCTTCGACAAACCGGCTCCGCCTTGGGGACGGGATGGGATGGCGGCGGGGTTTTTTATTTGCGGGTCTGATCATCACCTTCGACAAACCGGCTCCGCCTTGGGGGCGGGTTTTTGCGGCGGGGGCGGNTGACGAGGTTGGCCGTGTTTTTCNTTTGAGGGGATTTTCAGGGCGGCTGTTTTCATTGCAGGTTTTTTTCAATGCGGGGTTTTTCATTGCGGCAATCCGGACGCACGGGCCGTGCGTCCCTACATTGTGGCGGCTTTCGGCAGTTTTTTTATTGCGGGGTCATTGCGGGAGGGGATTTGGTGGAATGGGCGAAATTTTGTAATTTTGCAGGGAGTATGGCGGCGGGAGCCGGAAGGGCTTTGCGCTGCTGTGAAATTGACTGATTAAAAGTAATTTATAGAAAATATACCGGAAAATGGATACCCGACATCTGCGCGGCATGGGTGTGGCACTGACTACGCCTTTCAAGGAGAACGGCGATATCGACTATCAGACGCTCGACGCTCATCTCGACTATCTCATAGACGGAAAGACTGACTATATCGTGGCACTCGGCACTACNGCCGAGACTCCGACGCTGACCCAGGCTGAAAAGCGNGATCTTGCGCTGCATATCCTGAACCATGTTGACGGGAGGGTGCCTGTGGTGCTCGGTGTGGGCGGTAATTCGACGCGCGCNGTCGTGGAGGAGCTCGGNAGCCGGGAGCGGATGGCGGATTATGACGCGATCCTCTCGGTGGTGCCTTACTATAATAAACCTACGCAGGAGGGTATGTATCGGCATTTCGCGGAGATAGCGAAGTCGTCGCCAGTCCCTGTGATCCTTTATAATATCCCCGGTCGCACCGGGGTGAATATGACGGTGGATACCGTTGTGAGGCTCGCTACTGATTTCCCTGATAAGATNATCGGTATNAAGGAGGCGAGCGGCAATATGGAGCAGGCTTCGAATATCATAACGCGTCGTCCTGAGGGNTTTCTGGTGATTTCCGGGGATGACTCTCTGGCTCACACGATGATTCGCTCAGGGGGCGACGGGGTGATTTCGGTGCTTGGCAATGCTTATCCGTCGCAGTTTGCGGCGATGATCCACCGGAGTATGGAGGATGAGACTCCTGAGGCTGCCGCAAAGTTGCATCAGCAGTTTTCGGCGCTCTATTCGCTTCTGTTTAAGGAGGGGAATCCGGCCGGTATCAAGGCGTTGCTTCATCTGCTGTTTCCGCGCTATAAGGAGGTGCTGAGGTTGCCGCTGGTGGCAGTGTCGGATGAGACGCGCTCGGCGCTCGAGTCGGGGCTGCTGTGAGGCCCGGGGGTTCCTGCGCCTGCTGTTGACAGGCGGACTCTATGGGCTGAATGGCCTTTTTGGAAATGATATAAAAGCCATGCGGCCTTCCCGAATGACGGGGAGGCCGCATGGCTTTTTCTCAAATATTATCAACAAAATTTCTCTGCTATGATGGAGGGGGGTTGTTGCTTTGGCGGGGTGTTTTTTGCTTTGGCGGGTTTTTTGCGTTGGCGGGGTGTTTTTTGCTTTGGCGGGTTATGGCGGCAATCCGGACGCACGGGCCGTGCGTCCCTACAGTGGGGCGGCATGCGGCGGGGTTTTTTATTGCGGCGGCATGCGGCGGGATCGGGCGCTTGGCGGGTGGAATCTTCACCTTCGACAAACCGGCTCCGCCTTGGGGGTGGCTTTGGGATGGCGGAGTTGGCGAGGGCCTTTTCGGCTGAGGGCCTTTTGCGGTTGAGGTCGCGGCAGGCCGCGTCACTACAGTGGGGCCGGTGGGTTGCGGGAGTTGGCGGGCGAGGGCCTTTGCGCGGCGGGAGTGGGGTTAGCGGCGACGGCGCTTTGCAGTTGATTTGCGCTTCTTGGAGGAGGCGTAGGTGCGCTTCTTTGAGCTCTTTACGGTGGATTTTGCTTTGCCGTGGGTCTGCTTGTCGAAGGCGAAAATGTCTTTGTGGGGGAGGCCTGTCTCAANGTCGATGATGGCGGCGGGGTTGATGGGGATGCCGAGGTAGCGGGTCTCGAAATGGAGNTGGGGGCCGGTGGAGCGCCCTGTGTTACCGCCGAGTGCAATCGGTTCGCCGGCTTTTACGACCTGGTTGGGCTTCACGAGGAAACGGGAGAGGTGACCGTAGACGGTCTCCATGCCGTTGTCGTGGCGCACGACGACGTAGTAGCCGTAACCGCGACCTTCATATTTTGTGAGACGGACTTTGCCGGAGAAGGCAGAGCGGATTGTGTCGCCAATATGGAGGGAGATGTCGGTGCCATAGTGCATGCGGCCGAAGCGTGGACGATAGCCGAAGGAGGAGGAGACGGGGCCCTGGACGGGGAGGTGGAACTCGGAGACGTCGAGGTCTTTGCGGTCGGGGATCGCAACGGCGCTGCCGTAGGGGTTTACGCTTGCGCTTTCCCAGAAGGAGCCGAAGATGTCGGCATTAGCAGCGGCCTCGCGGGCTTTAACCTGGTTGAGGAGGAGATTGTTGTTTTCGATTTTGAAGGGGTTTGTCGAGGGCTTCTGGTTGGCTATGAGGGAGTTGTGTTGCTTGGTGTGAGAAGCCGGGAGCCTGTGCTGAGCCGATGCCGAGAGAGAGGCGACGGCCATGAGTGCGACGGCGAGGAGAGTATTAAGTTTGAGAAATTTCATTTTGTTTCGAAAAGGTCTTTTAAGATGTAGATCACGGCACAAGATGCGCGGAGAGATTAACTAAGGTTTCAATTTTAACGAATTCTAACAATTCGTTTTCCCAATGCTCAAAGATAACAATTTCGGGAGTATAAAAAAAAATAATCCTTTCTTAAATAAGTGAAATTTGAATGGAAATGTTTTGAAGGCGGGATGTAATTAGCTGTTAAACAGGAGGGAATGTGCTAATGCAAAAATAGTATAAATTTTCAAAAATGGATTTCACAGATTTGAGGCGGTGTGAAAATATGTAAAATATTGTAATTTTATTGGAGGGAATTTTAACAAATGGTGGGGCGGGGTTTGGGGGGGCGGGGGTTTTTTGGGGGGGGGTTGCGGGTTTTTGCGGGTTTGATCATCACCTTCGACAAACCGGCTCCGCCTTGGGGGCGGGGGTTTGGAGGTTGGGCGGGGGGTTGGAGCGGTTTTTTTGAGTTTTTTGCGGGTTGGATCTTCACCTTCGACAAACCGGCTCCGCCTTTGGGCGGGTTTTTTTGGGGGGGAGGTTTTTTGCGGGGGATTTTCATTGCGGCAATCCGGACGCACGAGCCGTGCGTCCCTACATTGTGGCGGCTTTCGGCGGGTTTTTGGAGGCTTTTGGGGCGGTGGTTATATAAATAATGTGAAAAGGATGGGGATGTGTGGGATTTTTTGTAATTTCGCATGTTAATAGTTCCCGATGGGGATTTTTGCTGTTTTGGCTTTCCAATTCGGCGGTTTTGCTGTTTTGGGCTCACGATTCGGCAGTTTTGCTGTTTTGGGCTCACGATTTGGCAGTTTAGCTGTTTTGGGGCTTCACGATTCGGCGGTTTTGCTGTTTTGGCTTTCCAATTCGGCGGTTTTGCTGTTTTGGCTCGCAATTCAGTTTTTATTAAACATTTCAAAAATTTTGCTTTATGGAGCGTATCAAGGTGAAAATCATAAATGATTCCGGACATGAACTGCCGGCTTACGAGACTTTTTCGGCAGCGGGTATGGATGTCAGAGCAAAGCTGTCGGAACCGGTGACTCTCGGGCCACTGGAGCGCACGCTCGTGCCCACTGGGCTGAGAATGCAACTTCCGCAGGGGTATGAGTGTCAGGTGAGACCTCGCTCGGGATTGGCCTTGCGCCACGGAATCTCGCTTGTGAACACTCCCGGGACGATCGACGCCGATTATCGCGGCGAGATCGGGATAATTGTGATCAATCTCTCCTCCGAGCCGTTTACCATCAACGACGGTGAGCGTATAGCACAGCTTGTGATCAAGGAATATGTGCATGTGGAGTGGGAGCCGGTGGACCGCATTGATGAGACTAAGCGTGGCGACGGCGCCTTCGGTCACACCGGCACCGACTGAGGGGGGCCTTCAGTGTTTTTTGCCGGGAGTGTGACACTCTCTCTCACCTGAATATTATCAAAAAGGAATAATGAAAAGACTCCCATATCTACTACTGTTGCTCACGCTGGCAGGATCTTTGGCAGTGGCCGGGCGCTCTCGCCGGAGCGCGGCCGACGAAGATCGCGCCAAGGCAGACTATATCTTTCTCGAAGCATTGCGCGCCAAGTCGCAGGACAACCATGATGTGGCCTACGAGCTTCTGAAACATGCCCGCCGGCTCAACGGTGGTGATAAGACGATAGGAGCCAACCTGGCATTATATCAACTTGCGCTCACCTCTGACGATGCCGGCACAGCTGAGTCGATGGAAATGATGCGCGCCTACTATCATGAGAATCCTGAGGATCTCTTCCATGCTACCCGCTTTGCCCTTCTGTGTGAGCAGCTCGACCTCACAGACGAGGCCCGGGGGGTGTGGCGCAAGATAGCCGCCGCCCATCCGGAGCAGCCGGAGTTTTCCTACCATCTCGCCGAACTGCTTGCCAAGGATGGGTCAGAGGAGGGGATGGATGAGGCGCTGGCCATCTATGACACGCTGGAAGTGTCGGAAGGGTTGAGCATCCCGTTGGCGTCCCGGCGTATAGAAATCTTCCACCAAAAGGGCGACACAACGGCAATAATCAAGGAATTGAACCGAGTGCTCGAAGGAGCGCCCAGGAGCGTGGATGCGTGGGTGTTTGCCGGCGATTTCTACACAGCGCTCCATCTCAACGATGAGGCCAAGGAGCACTACGACAGTGCGTGTGCTATCGACCCTTCGAGCGGTCTGGCAAAATATTCGCGTGCACGCTACTACAACACGATAGGTGACAGCGCGGCATTCGAGCACGAAATATACGAAGCCCTCGGGGAGCGCGACCTCGAGCTCGAGACGAAGCTCTCGATGCTCAAGGGGTATATCCAGGAGACAATCACCGACTCGGTGAGCCAGCCGCAGGTTGAGGAGCTCTTCGACCGCCTTATAGAGATGCATCCCCACGAGCATGATATCCATTCGCTCTATGCCCACTATCTCATAGTGTATAAACGTTATGCAGATGCGGCGGTGCAGACAGAACATGCGCTTGATGCCGACCCCTCCGACCAGACTGAATGGGAGATGCTTACCTCGCTCTATCTGCAGAGCGAGGAGTTAGACAAGGCTCAGGCCGCCATCCACCGCTCTCTGCGATATTTTCCGGAGGATGCCCGTCAGTTTCTGATGCTCGGAGCCATTATGCATCAGAAAGAGGAATTTGACAAGGCCCTGCAGGAGTATGAGCATGCCAAAGCCTATACCGATAGCACCGATGCAGTGATGATGTCGCAGATCTATCAATCGATGGGTGATGTCTACTATCAGAAAAAGCAGCCCGAAACCTCCTTTGAATACTATGAGAAGGCGATCCAGCTCAACCCTGAGAATTATATGGCCCTCAATAACTTTGCCTATCATCTTGCCAATGAGGGGCGCGACCTCGAGTTGGCGCAGAAGAGCATATTGAAGGTGCTGATGGCTGAGCCAGACAATGAAAATGCGCTCGACACCTACGCCTGGGTGCTTTTCAAGATGAAAGATTATGCCAAAGCCCGCGAGATAATCGACGAGACCCTCGGAAAAATCGAGGAGCCGAATGGGGAAGTTTATGAACATGCCGGGGATATCTACTTCATGGACAGCGAACCGGATCAGGCAGTGGAATTCTGGAAGAAGGCACTTGAGCTCGATCCGGACAATGAACTGTTGAAGAAGAAAGTGACTCACAAGACATATTTCTATAAATAAGTGCGCCCAGGGTGATTCATAAAAAAGAATATGACCAAAGAATGAAATTCAGACACCTCTTCATCTCGCTTATAACGATTCTGCTGCTCAGCGGATGCCACAGTCAGCATCAGGCAGTCAGCACTGCGTCAGGCTCCTATTCCGGCGCTGCGATGAGCAAAAAGCAGCTGCAGGAGCATCTGGCGGCTGTTGAAGGAGCTGCGAAGGAGTGGAAATCGGTGAAGGTGCCGGTGAGCCTGAAGCTCACTGCGCCCCGGTCGTTCTCAGTCAGCGGTGTGCTCACCATGGAGCGCAACAGTTCGATCCACCTCTCGCTCCGCTTCTTGGGGATGGAGGTAGGAGCGGTGGCAGTGACTGCCGACAGTGTCTTTGCCATCTACAAACTCGATCGCCTCTGCTATGCGGCAAGCATCAGGGAACTCACCGGAGGGTTTCCCGCCACAGTGGGCGACCTTCAGGACCTTATCATGGGGCGCCCCTTTGCTATAGGCTACGGGTCATTGCGCGAGAGTTCGCCTCGACTCGATGCCACGGCTGCGGGATGGACCCTCACCCCCACATCGCTCTTCCCGGGGATTGAATACAGATTCCTGATAGACCCCGCGACCGACTGTCCCGAATCCCTTACAGTCGACATACCCGATCGGAAACCTGTGGTTGTGAGCTACAACGAGTTCACCCCCACAACTGCCGGGCCGGTGGCCTCGATAACCGATATTGCCGCTCCGACCAGGGGGAGCGACCTGGGCGCACGCATCAACATGAACCTTCGCAAGGCAGAGTGGAACAACGCCACGGCCAAACAGCTGAGCATCCCTTCAGGATATACCCGCATTTCAACCACCGATCTGCTTAGAGTAATGTCGAAATTCTAACCCACAACCTCCTCCACCTCCAACAGCATCCTCAGATGAAACTAAAACAACTTATACGGTCAGGACGCATTGCCGCCATAGTTGCTCTGCTGCTCGCCGCTTCGCCGGCAGATGCGCAGAAGAAGCGCACGCGGCAGCAGCCTCAGACACGTTCGGTGGAGAGTGTGAGGAAGGATCGCTCGGCCACAGAGAAAAAGATCTCTGAAACAGCTACAAAGCTCACTACCACAACCAAGGAGCTCAACCGCCAGATGAATCGCCTCAACTCTATCAATGCCGACATTGAAAATTCGCGCGCATCCGTGGAGTCGCTGCGAAGCCGTGTTGATTCGCTGGGAGCTCAGATAACTATAACGGCAGACTCAGTGAAAGTGCTTGAGGCAGAGCTGGAGAGCATGCGAACGGCCTATGTCAAAGCCATGCGCGAGCTCCAGCCCTACGGGAGCTCCATCAGCAAACTCTCCTTCATATTCTCCTCGCGCAGCTTCACCGAGGCCTACAACCGCATCCGCTACCTGCGCCGCTTTTCGGCTTGGCGCGAGCGGAAGGCTGAAAACATACGCAAAAGCATTGACCGCATCGCTGAGCGCCGTGCCGCTCTCACTTCTCTGCGACATAGTCAGGACCAGGCATATCGAAAAGCAGCAGAGGCACAACAGCTGCTCACACGACAGCAGAATGAGTCGATGGAACTTGTCACAAAACTCAGAAAGGAGGATGGCGCACTGCGCAAGATGCTCGAGGAGCAGAAGCGGCGACAGAAAGCACTCGACAATGAACTGGACCGACTCATAGCCGAGGAGCAAGCCCGTATGGCTCGCGAGAAGAAAGCCCGTGAAGAGAAAGCCCGCAAGGCAGCCGAGGCAAAGAAAGCTGCAAAATCGGCCCCGGCGACCTCATCNGCATCTNATTCAGAAGGCACGGCCACAGNCTCCANCGGTTCAGCACACGCCAATTCATCGGTAGCAACCGCAGTGACAGGCACNGCAGNCGCAACAGCCGCATCATCGCTCACAGGCTCATTTGAGTCAAACAAAGGTCGACTGCTCTTCCCGGTGGCCGGTAACTATAAGATAGTGCGCCGCTTCGGCCGACAGCCACACCCCACACTTCCACATGTGGAAGTCGACAACGCCGGCATAGATATAGAGGTGACCAAGGGGTCGAGTGCCAGGGCAGTCTTTGAAGGTAAGGTGTCGTATATTCTCAAGCAGGATGGCTACAACTCGATAGTGATGGTGCGTCACGGCAACTATATCACCATCTACGCCGGCCTCGCGACGGTCAGTGTCCGCCCCGGCGATACCGTGAAGGCCGGACAGACACTTGGCGCCATCTACTCAGACCCGGAGGATGGCAACCGTACACGGCTGCATTTTGAAATACGCAACGAGCGCCAGAAGCTCAACCCCTCGGCATGGGTGAGATAGCCCAACACGATTCAATTCGTGCTGAGATTAAACGATATGAGATCTTAAACGTTATAATATGAGATAAGGAACTATCAAAACTTTAACATAAGAACACTCAATATTATGACAACATTTGAAGAACTCGGAGTGGCTCCCGAATTGCGTAAAGCCGTAGAAGAACTTGGATTTGAAAACCCGATGCCCGTGCAGGAGCGAGTGATCCCCCGCCTGCTGGGCGATGCACACGATATCATAGCGCTTGCCCAGACAGGCACCGGAAAGACAGCAGCATTCGGACTGCCTCTGCTCCAGCGCATCGACCCCTCGGAGAACTATCCACAGGCACTTATCCTGGCGCCTACACGCGAACTCTGTCTGCAGATAGGGAGCGATCTGGCCGATTTCTCAAAATATATAGATGGAGTGAAAGTGCTCCCGGTCTATGGCGGATCGAGCATTGAAAGCCAGATCAGGATGCTTCAAAAGGGTGTGCAGGTGATAGTCGCCACTCCGGGCCGACTTATCGACCTCATAAAACGTGGAGTGGTTAAGCTCAATGAAGTGCGCACCGTGGTTCTCGACGAGGCCGATGAGATGCTCAACATGGGCTTCCTCGACTCAATCGAAGAGATCCTCTCCTATGTGCCTGAAGAACGCAAGATGCTGCTTTTCTCAGCAACCATGCCGGAAGCTATCCTCAAGATTGCCAAAAGGTATATGAAGGATTACGAGGAGATAGTGGTTGGTTCGCGCAACGAGGGTGCGGAGAATGTGCGCCACATATATTATATGGTCAACGCGCGCGATAAGTATCTTGCGTTGAAACGAGTGGTCGACAATTCGCCCAATATCTATGCGATCATCTTCTGCCGCACACGTCGCGACACTCAGGAGATAGCCGACTCGCTAATCCGCGACGGGTATAATGCCGAGGCGCTCCATGGCGACCTCTCCCAGCAGCAGCGCGACATCGTGATGAAGAAATTCCGCGATCGAGTGGTGCCTATCCTGGTTGCAACCGATGTGGCAGCCCGCGGTCTTGATGTGGACAATCTTACGCATGTCATCAACTATGGTCTCCCCGACGATACGGCTGTCTACACCCATAGATCCGGCCGAACGGGTCGAGCCGGCAAGTCAGGAGTTTCCGTGGCGATCATTCACTCCCGCGAGAAGGGAAAACTCCGCGAGATAGAGCGCATAATCGGAAAGACATTTGAGCGCAAGGATGTGCCGACACCTGAACATATCATAGAGAAACAGCTCTATAATCTCGCCGACCGCATAGAGCGTGTGAAGGTCAATGAGGAAGAGATCGCCTCTTATCTGCCCGGCATCTCCCGCAAGCTCGAGTGGCTCTCAGGCGAAGACCTTCTTAAGCGTGTGATATCATTGGAATTCAATAGATTGCTCGACTATTACAAGGATGCGCCTAAGATCGACTTTATTGACGCCAAGCCCTCGAAGGCAGATCGCAGGAGTCGCAAGAGCGGCGAGCGTGAACACCCTGTCAGCGACAAGGATAAGGATCGCCGCACGGCCGAGAAGGGTATGGAGCGAATCTATGTGAATGTAGGAAAGCGCGACGGATTTTTCGCCGGTAATCTCATCGATATGCTCAACAAACTCATCAATGGGAAGCGAGTTGATGTGGGCCGGATCGATCTTCTCCCGGGCTACACACTCTTCGATGTCCGTAAAAGTGATGCCCGCAAAGTGGTGGGCGCGCTTACGGGAGCCGAGTTCTATGGCAAGCGGCTTCACAGCGAAATAGCCGATCCGGAGCGTGACTACTCCAAAATAGCCGAAAAACGAAAAAATAAGAAAATTTAGTACAACCTTTTTAATCCGAAAATGAAGAAACTACTTCTATCACTCACCCTCCTGGCTGCGACACTGACAGCCGGCGCTCAGTTGACATCGTCGGGGGCGTTTACCTCTGCTCCCGCAAAAGTGTTTCCCCTGCTCGACAATATGACACGCCTCGACATGGTGGACTATTTCAACAGCGGGATGTCAACCGGGTCAGACAATAAGCTCTCAGGAAAATCAATGATTACCGAGATGACACCCGAAGCCATGACAATCAAGATGACTGACTCTTCGACTGATCAGATAGTAGTTCTTCAGAATGGATCCGCGCCGATAATAGCCCTGATCACTACGGTAGCTACTCCCGGGCTTGACTCCAGTATCAGCTTCTACGATGATTCATGGAATCCGCTGCCGGAGGGCAATTTCTTCAGCCGTCCTGACTGGAAGCAGTGGCTCACACCCGAGGGGGCGCCCAACGAGGCTGTAGTGCAGATGCAGGTGCCCTTCATGCTGGCATCTTATGTCTATGATCCGGCCACGGGAGTGCTCACCGTCACCAACAATCTTCCTCAATTTCTTGACAAAGAGGTCTACGACGATATTTCTACCTACCTCTACCCGTCGCTTACCTACAGCTGGAACGGCAAGAAATTCGTTGCCTCAAAGTAAGGAGCCGTTTAGAGCCTGTCACAAAATATCTGTTAAGGGACAGGCTCTTATTTAAAGCGTGCTTTCCAGTCTTCGTAGATGGGGAGAAGGAGAGCCGGGCGGTCGTTGTACCAGGAGTAACCATTACGACGCTCTTCCTCGATCTCGTCGAGATTATCGTGGGGGATGCCATCGCGTCCACACACAAAAGGCCGGCAGTTTTCGAGATCATAGTAACGCGCCCACACCGGGGTGTCGTCGGCAGGATTTTCAAAGAGCATTGCCATGCTTTTGCCATCGACATCCACTCTTTTGAAGCTGCGGTTTTTCAGCCGCGTTTTCTCAAACCATGCCATCGCATTGTTAACGGCGTTTATCACTTCGGGGCTTGGGTCTGGAATTTCCATCAGGAGCTGCACGATAGCAGCGCTCTCCTGCGAGCAGAACGAGGGGAGTTCGTAGGAGCGAGCCTTGGCGGGAGCAAAAGTCTCTCTGTCATGCTGCTGGCACCAGACGGTGGGAGTGCCGTCGACAACTATCTGAGTTGCGAGAATACATTTTACCCCCTTATCAAACGCTTCCATCAAGCGCTGTCTAAGCGCATTGTCGCATAAGTCAGAGTNNAAGGGAGCTTTCTGCNTGGCGATGNCNCGGAGCAGAGCCATGGTGCTGACCATTGCATCATCGNTGTNGGTGATATGGATCTGATAGTCGCGCATCTCAGGCCAGAACTGGGGCCAGCCACCATTGTCGTATTGGCCTGAAAGAAGATAATTTATACCTTTAATAANAGCATTTTTATATCGCTCGTCGCCGCCGACCTTATAGAGACGGGCGAGATAGGCAATCTGAATCGTTGTAGCATCGTTGTCGGTAGTGGAGTCGTCGATTCGATCTTTATCAGCGAGCACTTCCTGAACTTCAGCCTGAGTCATGGGAGAGACCATGTTGATATTTTTAGGCCATCCCCCAGTGGTGCGTTGCCAGAGCAAAACTTGCTCTCCAATCCTCCGGGCTTCAGGAGTGTCGAAAAATTGGGGGTCGGTCTCCCTAAGGATTTTTTTTGCCGCACGCGTCGTGGAGGGGGAGAGCATTTCATGGCTCTCAAGGCCGATGGAGATGCCGGAGGGCTCGGTCGGTGCTGTCTGAGCGACTGCACTTAGCAATGATGCGTTAAGGCAGACGGCTATCGGGAGGATGCGAAAGAGATTCATGGTAAGGTTGAGATCGGAGGGTAGAGAGTTAATAATGGAGAGATAGAT
>WFLX010049972.1_pt1 | contig 13555 bp, 8 predicted proteins | sample 4967041 | NCBI WGS metagenome assembly WFLX01 (sample SAMN12857096, study PRJNA449069) | gut metagenome | isolation source: stool from male and female vole | host: Microtus ochrogaster | place: USA:Florida | collected 2017
TATGTATTTACCGATTATGTCAAATTCGAGATTGACTTTTGTGCCGGGTTTAATCTGCTTGAAGTTGGTGTGTTCGTGGGTGAAAGGGATGATTGCAACGCGGAAAGTGTCAGCTTCCGGGTCACATACTGTCAGGGAGACACCATTTACTGTAATTGATCCCTTTTCGACTGTCACATATCCTTTTGCGGCGAGTTCCGGGCGGAAGTCATATTTGAATGTGTAATACCAACTACCATCGAGAGTTTCAACATCAGTGCAGATTGCGGTGGTGTCCACATGTCCCTGGACAATGTGACCGTCAAGACGCCCGTTCATTATCATTGAGCGTTCGAGATTGACAAGGGATCCTGGCTTTAAGTCACCGAGGTTTGATCGGTCGAGCGTTTCTTGGACGGCCGTCACGGTGTAAGTATCGTCAGGGTTTAAGCTTACCACAGTGAGACAAACCCCATTGTGGGCAACCGATTGGTCGATTTTCAGTTCATCCGTGAATGAACATTTCATTGTTATGTTGACGTTGGAACCGTCTTTTTCGATGCGAGCCACTTCGGCTGCTTCTTCTACTATTCCNGAAAACATTAATTAATTGAGAATTGAGAATTGAGAATTGAGAATTTAGAATGGATCACTTACCGAACAGGCCTTTGAGGGCATCAACTGCTGAGTTTGTTGCGTCTCCGTTTGAATTGCCGTTTTCAGAGTTAGTGTTTTGGCCTTTCATTTTAAAGCCGATGCAGATGCCGTCGTATTGCTTNAGGAGTTGGTCGGCAGTTGAGACCATCTTGCTTCCGCTGATAGATGCTGCAAGNGTCATGATCTTTTTGATNTTGTCTGCATCAAACATGACATTNAGTCCGGTAGGTGTCTTTTCCACGTAAGCAGCCATACTTCCGAGATTGATCATTCCGCCAGCAGAAAAATGGAATTCAAANATACCTTTGCTCTTTACGGAGAGAGTCCCTTTTATGGGAAGTTTCTTGATAGTGAGAGTGAATGTGCTGTCTTGNTCCACTTTCAAGACTGCTCCTGTCAGACCGAATTTCTTATAGTAGTCGTCGAGTTTGCTTTCAACGGCACCAGCGGCGGCCGATCCACCTGCTTTTTTGAGGAAATTATCACTTTGGAACGACACGGCAGAGCCTGTGGAAGTCCATTCNCCAACGATGTCAGCCACAGTAAGGTCNGTTTTAGTGAAAACTCCTTCTAAGACGTTGCCAATGGCGCCTCCTGCACCTCCGAGGACGCTTCCTGCGTTTCCAAGGATATCCTTAAGGTCTGGTTCTGGAGTTGGTTCGGCGAAAGCGCCGNAAGAGAATGAGATNGCNATGGCTGCAAGCGCCATTTTTAGAATGTTTGTCTTTTTCATAATTTTCAATTTTGAAGGAGTTAATTTATAGTTTAGACGCTTAAAAGCATTAAAAGTTTAGATATACACACATAAACTAAACGATTAAACAATTAAATGATTAAACCACAATTTAGTAGTCATAGTCGAGGGAGAGTTGGTCTACGTAGAGTACGGATTTTGTGGATCCGGTGAAAAAGTCGCCGTATTTAGATGAAGCGCAGGTTATCATTATGTATGACGGAATCTTCGAGGTGCTATGATAGTCAAGTTCGATTGTGAATTCCTCGTANGATTCCATTGAAGTTCCTCTACACAATTCTCCGTAGCCTATGACGTAGCTGGCATTTTTGTCGAATAGCTGACGATTGTTGGGATTGGTGCGGATTTCGTATGGCGCGGTCCAGTCGGTCATGGCGATGTAAATGTGGCAAGTGTCCGGGCGTCCTTTCAGATATTCCATCTCCTTATTTGTATAGTCGATATCTCCGGTTGTATATTGATAGTAACCGCGAAGTTTTGTTGGTCGCAGAGTCCATGGGCGACCGAAGTCGAGGATGCCGTTTGTACCGTCTGTTTTCTTGTAACTACCAGTGTAGATGGAGCCTGCCGCGAGTTTTCCGATACCGAATAGTCCTTTGAATTCGGTTTTCAGTTCGGCAGATTTACCTGAGAGCCCGGCCGGGACATAATCTGAAGGTTGCACGTTGCTTTCACCGAGAGTTGCGGCACCCGTGTTGCCGGTATCCCAGAACTGAGTTCCACCTTCGGACCATGGGCACCAGATTTTACCGTTTTGCCACCATTGTTCGAAGTCACTGTCAGGTAGCACCTCTGTGGCCTGGGTGGTCACAGCTATTTCATTACCCTTGTTGTCTCCACTGCAGGCTCGGACTGTATATTTTGTCAGAGGCTTGAGATGCTTTATGCAGCAGCTTAAAGCGCCGTCTTTGGATGTGGTGTCAGCATTCGGAACGCGAATCCAAGTTGAAGAGCCGTCTTCACAATATTCAAAATAGTTTGTTGCGTCAGCCGGGCCTTCACCGTAAGCCCATACCACCATGCTCCAGGGGTCAACGGCAGTGGTAGAAACGACAGATTCAGTGCGTTGGGCGTAGATGGTCCAATCTTCCGTGCGCCCCCAAGCAGTTGCGTCGATCTTCATTGGTGCTGAAAGGTCGATGATGGTGCCTATCTTGCATTCGGGCACGAGAGAAGTGATGTCGCGAGGACCTAATTTAATAGAAGTGATTTCTGTTTTAGAAAGGTCAGCTTTCTCAGGTACATTTACAATGATACGGTGTCCGACAGCATCTATAACTGTTTCTCCAATCTGACCGGCAACTGTGAAATAATATTCTATGTTTTGCTCTGCGGAGATCATCCATCGGTAGCTTTGATAGAGGGTCAATTCAACTGTCATTGGGACTGAAAGATCCCAAGTTCCTTCAAGGAGATTTTTGTTGCATTCTGCCTCGGGAGAGTATGTGAATTGCGTGAATTGCACAGCCTGTATGTCGGCTTCTTCGTCAAGAGTTATCTTGACAGTGTAGTCGGTAGTGTCGATACGGGCCGGGTTAAGTTGACCTTTAGCTGCGATTGATAGTATGTTTTGGGGAATCTTAGGGTAGGGGAGGTCGTTGTGAATGCAGCCGGCAATGAGTAAAGATACCACTGCGGCTGTGCACAAATATATGTTGCGAAGTAACTTTTTCATGTGTTTTTCAAATTATGATTGAAACGCCGAAATTGATATTGAAAAGGTTGAAGCGGAAGTTTATGCCACTTGTGAAGCGTCTGCCAGCTTCTTCACCGTTTTCCCACTGCTTTTCATCCTTGAGATGGAAACCAAATATGCCAAAAGAGAGGTTGAAAGCAGCATTCTTCATCATCATGATGCTCACGCCAGGGGAGTAGTTGATGTTGAAACTTTGTGTTCGTGTTCGGGTGTCGCGTATCTGACCATCGAATGGGCGGATGAAATGAGAACTGCCTGTACCTATAGACACTTCAGCTTCATTGAAGACAGCGAATCTGCCTCGTCGGCTTAAGCCGAAATATTGNTGGATANAAATTNCAGCTGCGTATGAGTCTGAGCNGTATTTAANNTNGTNGAGNTCANANCTNATGTNTTNNTCGNTGTANAACNNNGAAGGANTTGATACNCATTTCCCCCTTGGTGAATGCGAGTCGAAGTCCAACACAAACATTGTTGCGAAGGAAATAGCTCACTGAGGGTTTTATACTATAGATTTTTCCTTTTAGGTCGACATCCTGAATTAGGGAGAGTATTTCTGTGTCCTCTGTATTGAGTTCTCCGTAGTTTGCAGTCAGTCCTATATGCCAAAGGCCTTTTGGATAGATGAGCCAGTTGTAAAGTTTTCTGTCGTATCTTCCGAGACGTTTAGTGGGGAGAGCCATCGGAATAGAATCTCCACGCCAATAGACCATTTCATTGAGATTGAGGTCATTATGAGTGCTGGTAGGGATTTCTCCATTCAAAACAGCTTCTACAGCGGTCAGCTCAGCGTCAGGAATCCACATATATTTGCCTCCCTCACGATTATCTTCGGGGATGGACCAGACAGACTTGTGAATTGTGTCAGTTACTGTCACATAGACAGTGTCAGTCACAAAAGTAGTGGCAGGAATTGGGATTTGAGGCTGGACCGGAGTTTGGCTTTGATTAGCATCTTGAGCGACAATCTGGGTAGCAACTGGAAAAGATTGCTGATTGGCATTGGGATTACCTTGTTCAGGATTGGAATTGTAGCTTGGGAATTCTTTCCCTTCTTGCGATTCGAGGAGTTTAAGGGCAGCTTCGGATAGTTTGCTTGCAGTTCTGGATAGTTCGCCGAACGATTCGATAAGGCTTCTTGTAGCGGAATGGACGAGCGTGTCGGCTTTTTCAGGGTTGGAAGAAACGGAGGCATGAGCAGGAGCCGTCGTTTCAGCAGCTGAGATAGCTTGAGAAGCGAGCAGAGTCAATGCCGATGCCGTCATTGTCAGGAAAAATGTGGCTCTTGTTTTCATGCTTATAGATAAAATGCCGCTCCGAAAGTGATTGAGAAGAGGTTCACTCTGAAGATGGCGGTTTTGGTATTTCGATTAGCTACGTATATTTGGTCGGTTATGGTTCGGGTATGGTTATAGTCGAAACCGAGCACTCCGACGTTTACTTCGAGTGCGGCGAAGTTGTTTAAGAAAACCGAAAGGCCTGGAGCTACCCCGATGCCGAGATTAAAGTTTCGCTCATAGTTTCCAGTCAGATCATCTCCCAATCCTGTCATAAGTTTGGCTTGACCTCCCCCCATCTGGAGTTGGACTTCGGTGAAGAGCCCGAAACGTTTCGACCTTCCGAGGGAGAAATAGTTGCGAAGTACTCCCATTCCGTAATAGCTATGAGAAAGCCGGTATAGGTGGTCGACATCGAAGTTCATATCCGGGGAGAGGGCAACTTCGGCATTCTCGAGCTTTGTGAGGCTACGGTTGTAACCGAATTTGATACCTGCAGCCACGTCATTTTTGAAGGTATACAGGACCATCGGCGACAATTTGAATGAGTAAGTATCTCCAGATACTCCTTGAAGCACTAAGAATTGATAATCTTTTTGATTTGATTGGCTATATGAAACGCTGACACCAGTGATCCATTGTCCTTTGGGGACGAAGACCACAGACTCGAAGTCGGGGGAGAACTCTTCGGGCTTATCTGTCTCTTCCGCACGGGCGTTGAATTCCCCTACGGAAAAGAGGAGAGCCAGTAAAATCAATATAGAGTGGAATCTCTTCATAATATAGTTTTGAGTGGGTGCTGGAAGCACATAAAGTGCGCTCTTCTGAAAATAAAACGCAAAATTAGCTAAATGTTCCAAAAAAAATGCTATATTTTGAAGAAAAAATTGTTATTTGTTCCAATTAGAACAAAAAATCAATAAATAAACGGCATCGGCTAAGGACACATATCTTAATGGATGTGACCTTAACGGATGCCATTTGGAATTCAATAATTTGACTCGCGACAGCTGATAACAGTGAAGCTGGCTGTCCAATTAATGTCGTAGGTGTATGTTTTTCCTTCTTGCCAGTCAATTGAAGTAGGGAATATTAGATCTTTGGGTGAGTTGGAAGAGGTTGATCCCTTCGATGTGGTCTTCACAGTGATTTTTATGAAACCTCCGTTAATTGAAGACTGATCTTTCATTTTCTCAGCTTTCTGAGGAATAAGCAACATTTCATCAGGTACTATACAACTATTGGATTGCCCGGAAGAGCCAATATTAAGATTAATATCTTTTAATTTATAAGATTTATCCGGAGTGTTTTCCGGAAAAATCCATTTTCCATGGCANTCCGACTCAAAGACAACAGATTTGTCGGCAAGAGCGGAGTAGTCTGGAAATTGAAAATGTCCTTCTCCTTTTATNCCACCAAGTTCGATTGAGAGAATTTCTATGTTAGATATGTTGGGATTATTGTTGACCGCAGTAAAATTAACTTTGCATAAGGCATCTTTGAAATTTAGGCTTACTTCCCTATTTTGATTTGTATTTCTTACTTCCTTTGCAACTGCATACATCAAGTTTTTTTGATTGCTNACTTCATCATTTACCTTGAAATTTTTAATCATTGGAATGGTATATGAGGAGTCGAGATTACTGATGGCATAATTATCATCTGAAGCTCTGTTTTTGCTCATGCTTTCTGAGAAGGCATAGAATGTAAGTCCTTTCCAATTAGAGGGACGGTTACCGGGCCAATATCTATTATAATCTGAAATCCANGAAAGGCCATTATCTAATGTNGTCACCTCATCANTTCTTCCATCATAATAGTTAAATCCATCTTCATAAGCAGTGATCTTGAATTTGGACACGATGTTATGCTGATTTTCACTTCTGGCTTCGTTAGCTGATTTTACTGTGAAAATAATCTCGTCTTTACTTTCAATTGGATTTTCTTGAACAGACCTTTCTTTTGTAGCTGGTTGAGCTGCGTTCTCAAGATCACTGAAATCATCATCAACTGAGCAAGAAGAAATCATAATAGTTGTCAGAATAGCTATGGCGGCGTATGTAAGAGAATTTNTCTTCATANCAATTTGGAGTTTAAGTTGGAGTTCGTGTGATTTTTCACTCGCAAAATTAAACTATCCAAAATAGATATCCAAATTGTTACATGCAGTTTAATTGCTATTTAATAGCCATTTAATCAATGTTTTGCTTTTGTAATTTTTTGCCAATTGTTTTGAAACATTCTTTCTGTTTTCAGAAAAAGGAAAACGGCATCGAGAAAAATCTCGATGCCATTTGGCGTTATTGAAATGAATATTATTCGTAGATTAGCTCGAAGTCGTCGAGGTACATCGTTGATCCTTCTCCACCACTGAAGTAGTCTCCGAATTTAGAAGCAGAGTTGACTATGACCAGATGGGTTGGTAGCACTCCATTGGAACGTTCAAAATATTCAATTGGTATTATGAGTTCTTGGAGTTGTCCGTCAGGTCCGTAGTCTCCTTCAAGTGTCGCTTGTCCGTAGGCAAGTACTTCCGGATCATCTGGATTAAATAGTTTTTCAGCTTTCTTTGTCCTGATTTCTATAGGAGCAGTAGTCAAGGCTATATATATTTGGGCTTGGTCAAGTTCGCCTTCCCTAATATACGAGGAATTAGCACCTTTCTTATTGACTCCAGGTTTTGGCCTATAATTAACAAATACTCTAAGTGCAGATGGTCTTACGTCGACCCTTTTTCCCTCAGAGAAGGCAGCAAATGGCTGTCCAAATGATAGCACACCATCGGTTCCATCAGTCTTCACATATTCTCCAGCAAATAAGTTTCCGGCTGCGAACTTACCAAGACCAAATACGCTTGCAAACTTAGATTCAAGTTTTGCAGATTTAGATGCACTATGGTACATGTCAGAGCTTTCATCAGTAAGAATTGTGCCAGCCATTTTTGCACCCGGGTTACCGTTCCCCCAGAAGTCATGTGCACCAGTACGTGAAGGAACCTTAATTCCGTCTTGACCTCCGGCTGAAATTTGAGCCCATTTTTCCATGTCTCCGTTAGGGATGATAAATTTAGAATACGTGGTGAACTGCATTACGTCGTTGCTATGGAATTCTCCACACGCAGCTCGATATTTATAAGCGGTACCAGCTTCAAGACCTGTGATGGTCACATCATATTTCTTTGGAGCCCTCTTAGGAGCATATTTGGATGTCCTTGTTGGAATATCCGCCGCCACAAATGTCCAGTTATCTTCGTTGGCTTTACTATATTCCACTCCTGGCGTGCCATCCCATTCGTCGGAGAGGGAATAAGATAGAGTTACGCTATTTGAAGATATTTTTAAACCATCGTTTTGATCAATTTTGTCGAGTACTATCGGATCTTCAATTACAATTGCTNTTTCATTTCGCACGATACGAAGGCTGACTTCAGTTGGTTCGTATGGTTCAACTTCATCTTCAACTGCAATTGTAATAAGATGCTCAGAAGTCATATTATTTGAAAGTTTCTCAAGAAGGGATTTCGGGAAAGATACAGTTGCGGTAATTACTTTTGTTTCAGGATTCATTTCTCCGATATTCCAAACAACCCCAGAATTGCGCAATTGCTCAGAGTTGTTATCCTCATTGAGAATATTGACTGTCGAGCTTGGCCATCCGAGTTCGGAAGCAGAAGTGGGAGATGATACGTTGATATATTTCAATCCATTGAAACCACAAATNTGAAGGTCAAGGATTTCAGGAATATCATCATCGTTTACAAAATTGAACTGCTTGTCAAGATTGTAACGGAAACTTGAGATGGTCGGGCGAGTATTTAAAGTCTCGATCTTGCTGTCTGTGATTTCCTCATCTTTAATGTTGATTTTGATGAATACAGCTCCCATTGGGGAAGAAGGCGTATTCTCAGGATTATATTCAAAGTTAAGGATATAATGATGAGCACGCTGCACATCGGTGATCATGCCACTTTTTGTAAATGATTGACCATCGATGTTTGTTCCCGTTATGGTATATTCAAGAGTTGAATCACCGTTTGGCATCATGAAGTATGCTTTATCATAAGAAGCATTGTTCTTGTCAAAAGTCAGTTGTCCTCTTGAGTTCTTGATGGTAATTTTGTAGTCATCATTCATGAGGTTGGGATCGATAGTAGATGTGTTTATCGAAGCCACCACATTGGCAATTTTACAATTTATCACAACATTGCTGGTGCTCCCCTTTGTTACTGTAAAAGGTTCATATCCTCGATAAAATTTTTTATCGAAGGAAGCTGATACTGAGTCACCCGTCCAAGCTTCAGCAATGTAATTTCCTGTTTTCAAAGTGAAAGATTCCTTCACATTATTGAGACCTTTCTCCTTATATATAAGTCCCTTTTCATTAGAGATGTAGACCACGCAATTCTCACGTAGAGGATCTGATATTTCTTCATCTGCGCGGGTTGTAATACTGTTGACGACAGTTGTGAGTCGAACGATACCCTCCCCATCGTTTTCAAAAGTATTTTCAGCGACGCAGCTCCATAGGCAGGCTGAGACTCCCAACCCTACAACTCCTCTCAGGACATTTGAAAAATATTTATTCATTTTATATGCTGTTTTAGAGTTGACAAATTAATTCTTAAGTATTATAGATGCTGAAGTCGTACCACTTTCATCCGAAATAGTTAATTTGAAGGTGTGTTCACCTGAACCCAACATCGCAAGAAGTGGAATGAATTGCGAAATGTCAAAGTCAATAGAAGTCTGACCTTTTACATTGTCTCCAGTTGGGAAGCCCAAATTATTAAGTGAATCTTCAAAATCACCGGGATTGACTAAGTCGAGATTAGCCGATAGACCCACTCCTTCAAGTTCATCCGCTGTCAGAGTAGTGGAATCAATTAGGATTTTGAATTCGGTGATTCCAGTTTCGCTTGAAACATTGAATTTCACTTCTCCTCCGTTAGTGACATCAAGCACTTTATTCAATTCGAGTCCATTAGAAGTCGGAGTGATAGTAGGACCATTCTGAGAAGGTTCATCCCCAGGTCCAGGTTCATCGCCAGGTCCGGGTTGGTCGCCCGAACCACCTTCGGAAGGACGCATGGTATCCTCTATGATGTCTGCATCAGGCTCATTGGGATCTATTATTTTGGTTTCATTGGCAATGGTGATAGTGGCATCTAATGACACGTTGTCGGTAATTTTGATACTTCCGGGATTCATGTTATCCGGACGGTGGATTTCGAAGTTGAGGCTATAGGAGTTCCCTTCCTCTACGTCATCGTAAGCGACAGTTTGGTCTACTTCCACGCCGTCAACAGTACCGACGAATTCGGCAGTTAGNGAATGNCTTCCTGTCACATATCTGAAGTACCCAGCTTTGTCGTTGGTTGAAGAATCATAAGTTAATTCCCCTTCTTGTCCAGCAGAAACGATTACTTTTACATCATCTCCGAGGAGATCTTGTCCGAGGTCATTGACACTAACAGTCACCTTTATATTACTGAGGGTACATTCGATGGGATCTACATTATCTGTGACTTTCCCCACTTCTATTCCGAAAGTGGAGTTACCCGTGTANTANGGATCTTCCCATGCTGCNATAGGATTGTCCCCATATTCAGCATCCGCACGATAGTTACCTGCCGGGAGAGCCACGATTTCAGGCATCGCTGAATATTTGAAACTCCTTGCAATCTCGTTAGAGGCAGTATTTACGAAATTTACGGTGAAGTCTCCGATTTGCACGTCAGCAGCACGTGTGTTTTTTCCTCTATTGATATAGCCGACTGAAAGGGCATCACAATTGAGCTGGCCTTCCCCGGGATTCATGGTGAAAGCGGCTTCGTTATTGCAGCTTGGCAATGTTAGGATTGCCGATGCTGCGAGAAGTATAGTATAATTATTATGTCTCATGACTTATCATCTTTTGATGGTTTTTCGTTTGGGTGCGCTTGCTGGTGTGGAATCACCTTCATATACGGCAATCACATTATCAATTCGGAGTTCAGAACCAGCGGCAAAAGCGTGGTACTTATTAGCTTCAATGGTCTTATTGCCTAATCCCTGACCTTCATTCAATGCGCTGCCAGAAGGAATGTTGATTGGAGGATTTGCGNTATTTGAGCTTTTGAAGCTAACTCTAAGTTTAGCAGCTTTCTTTCCGAATGGAGCGTATGAAAGTTGGATAGTGACAGTTTTCATTTCAGAAGAAGCCTCAAGAGCCATTTCTTTCATTTCACCGATTGTATGGCCGTCAGCGTCTACTACTTCAACTTTTGCATAACCCTTGTCGCCATTTACTGAAGTATATTTGTAATCAAACTTCACTTCAGCAGGACGGCTTGCGAAAGCTTTGCCTTCTGAGCGAGATTCATTTCCATTGAATGTATATTCACCGAGGAAAAGCTCACCTGCAGCTCTTTGCAGTTGATTGTCAGCGGGCGCATTTGTACAATAATAAGTTGTATTAAAAGCTCCTCCGGATTTAGAGGGAGTTGAACCGTTATGATTATATCCTACTGATTTTAAAACGGCTACTTGATTCTCGATATATGTAGAAGGAACTATAAACCATGTATTCTTGTTAGACGAGCCTTCCCAAGCAGTAAGAGAGTTTACGGTTGCCCAATCTGCGGGAGTATCTCTCTTTATGCTTGACTTGAGAGTATAATTGGCAGGAGCCACATTATATTGACCTCCAACTTGTACACCATCAAAACTTATTCCATTCACATTAATTCCTGAAAAATCGCCGTTAGGAATTGTAAGTTCAGTTTCGGTAGTGAAGCNTCCATTATCATCAGCCGGTTCATCGCCAGTGATTGANGATTTTACAGAGTAATTAGTCTCTGCTTTGAGTCCTGAAATCTTAAGTATACCTTCGGAAGGATCGCGGTTTACTATATTAAGGTCTTTGAGTGTGATGTTTTCAGTAACTGCGCTAAGCATTGAAGGATCTGTGGTAGAGATTTTNGCGTATGCGTAGCTATTGAAAGCGTCGAAGGCATCAATTTTGTATTCCGGGATATTTACTGGAATTGGGAATTCCCCTAAATTCTTTTCTCCTTTGTAGGAAGCTGTGATCTTTACATTTGGTTTAATAGGATTGTTGATTGGAAGAGTGAACAGGTAAGTTTTCTTTTCTGATGCACGTGAAGCGGTCTGTTCGATGCAGCTTGTTGCCGTCACTGTTTGTCCTCCAATATTAAATTTGATATTTTCAAGAGGGTTAGTGCCGTTAAAATCGAATGTAAGTTCACCGTGTTCTGCAGCATAGTCAAATGTTGGGTTTCCAATCAGCTCAAGGGTTATTTCTTGATTATCGAAGATTACGCATGAAGTTTGACTTGTTTTGCCTTTTGTGTCTTTTATGACAAGTGACACCTTATGGTTGCCTTTAACGAGATTTTTGCCGAAGTTAGTCAGATAAAGGCGTGCCATTAAGTCAGTCTCTGTGCCCTTGAATCCGAAACCTTGGGCTATAATGCCGGAAGCTTCGATGGCTGTCTGTTGCTCAGCAGTGGCTTTGCAAAGATCGATCTCTTTTCCCCAGCTCGGATTGTAGTTTTCAGATTCTATTGTCATTATTGCTGATTCAATCTTGTCAGTAGATGAAACTGTCATCAGGATTTGGGGAACATCATTGCCAAATTCGAGTATGTCGAGAGTCTGGCCATTTTCGAATCCTGTGCATGAGATTGTCGGGGCAGGAGTGGTGAGAAGCTCTTTTGTGAGGTCTATTTTAATGATTTCTTCTTCAAGAGTCTCATCAAATTTAATTTCAAGGGTCGCATCCTCTGATGAAGTGTTTTCAGAGAGGTCAAATGTGATATTGTGGAGAGTCTTTGCCATTGGAGGAAAGTCCCCGAGAACTATTTCGGAAGTGTGTTCTTTCCCTTTAGTGGTAAAATGAAGAGAAATATTTGCATTCTTTGGCTCAATGAACAAAGGTCTTGTTTCAATATTTCCGTACGTTATAGGTTCTCCTATGCCATCTGTTTTAATTTTAGCATGGAAATCCTTCATGTAGTCCTTGAAAGCATCGGTATAGTTTATTTTTACCATGGAGTTTTGCAACTCTGCCGTCAGATTGATTTCATTTTCCTGGTCGGAGAGAACATTAAAAGTAGTGGAAGCCTCGAAATAGGGGGCTTCAAAATCCTGCTTACCCTTTTCGCCATAATAAGCCGTCAGGGTATATGTGCCAGTGTCGAATTGATTATTGGCGATGTATTCTTTGAAATCTTTAAGAGTTGACCAAGAAGATACTTCTCCAGTTGACTTTTCGAGTTTAATTGAGAAGTCTTCGATAGATGGAACATCAATATATGTTCCTAAGTGGTTTGGATCTTTGTTAGAATCACTGTCCTCACTTCTGAACATGGGTTTAGCAGTTTTGATGCCGGCGTCAGTGGAGAGGGTAAGGGAAATCTTGCCCTTCTCTTTTGACGAATTTCCCCAGGGATTTTCATCTGCGCAGCTGTAGAGACCCAATCCTAATAGGACTGCAAGTGAGCCGGCAAGGGGGATTCCGAATTTTAAGTGTTTCATGTTATATACGTTGTTTTGTTTGTTTGCTTGTTATATATAGTTGTAAAATAAGACTAATCTTAGTGTATAGGTAGATTCCAATATAATTAAAGATGNAATCTTACACATTTTACCTATATATTAAGGTATGGTTACTTCTTATCAGTTTGCTTTCATTTTTGTTGAATTAAAGACAGTATGCAAAAAGTGCATAGTATCTCCATTTCTGTGCAAAGTTACGAATTTATTCCAATATTTTGGTTAATTTTCGATAAAATTTTGGTTTCATGTCCTAATATGACCAAAATTTGCATAGCTTTCGCCAAAAAAAATGTTTGGAGCAATGAGTGATGGTAACTTTTTTTCTTCTTGTGGGTCTGACTGCTCGCATGGTTGCCATAATAAGAAAGTTATTAACGGTGATAGGAAGGTTGAGGGATTTGAATAAAAAAAGGCGCACGAGCAGTTCGCCTCATGAGCCGATTCACTAATTGGTAGAAATTATAACAAACATATAAAGGAACGGTTTATTCTATTAACAAAACAAAATATTTTTTAACATATTTTGATTCCTTTGATATAAAATTGCTTACGCCCCTTATCCTGAGAAAAAGTGGAGAAAAAAGAAAAAATATTTGCACAGGGAGGAAATCTGTTGTAATTTTGCATCCGCAAT
>WFLX010066350.1_pt1 | contig 13554 bp, 9 predicted proteins | sample 4967041 | NCBI WGS metagenome assembly WFLX01 (sample SAMN12857096, study PRJNA449069) | gut metagenome | isolation source: stool from male and female vole | host: Microtus ochrogaster | place: USA:Florida | collected 2017
TTCAGTCAGTTTGAATTTTCCTTTTTGTATGTATGTTAAGGATTGCATAGGAGTGAGTAAAAATCTTTCACATTATTTAAAATAAAACATGCAATTATTCGTCGGAATTAGAGAATCTCCATGTTTTGCTGTTGAGAATGCTACCCCTAATTTTTGCAGAAGGAGAATATTTTTCTGTTATAGCTTTAACAATTAAAAAATTGCTTTCTGTAGCACTAGGACCAAGAGTAATTTCAATATCATCAAAAGCAGATTCGTTTAAATACAAATCAAAGTACTTGAAGGGATTGGATGTATGTTCATTTATGATTTTTGCAAACTCGTCATAGTCCATTGATTCACAGTTTATTATTTGGGGAATCATGAATAATCTAAAACGTGTTTCTTTTTGAAAAGCCCATTTTATGTCTTTATATAGGCCTATATATTTGTGAAAGTCATTTATAGTTAGCTTTTTACCCACTATTGTTGAATTTGCCCCTATGCTAACTTCTTCAGTGCAATACGGATTGTTTATATAATTAATAGAGTGATAGCATTCAGGTCCCATATTACCAAATATAGTGAAAGGTTGTAACCTCATAGCTGTACTAAAATGTCCAATATGTTCAGGTGGTCGCTTTCCTAAGTCAATAGGTCTACGACCAGCTCGAAGGCATTTTCCCCAATTTATACAATCCTTATCCATACGNATTCTAACACCAACTCCAGATTTAGCATACATATGCCATAATGGTATATTTTCTTCATCAAATTCTGTCCAACAGGAAACATACGTATATGGACTCCAGTTTAATCCAAGACTGTAAAAGTTGCATTCGCATGGATCGTCCATTCGATCTAATCTATTTAGACGAATGGTTTTATTTTTTAGAATCAAAACAAGATTTTCAATACTTGTATAATGATAAATCTTCATGTGTATAATTATAATGGTGTTATAATCAATGAATGTTTATAAATTTTAATTTCCCCTTTATAAATTACTTTACAGTTAGTNGGTCTAAGGAAGAATANAGAGCGTCATATCTNGATGGATCTTTTGGTGGNAATTTNCATNGNTGGCAGTCNANGNTTGANGANTCCAACTCATTNGTCATNTCAATGTCAAGNAATAGATAGAGATAATCTATTTGNTCAGGAANNTCNTCNGNNTTTTTNCGNTTNCNNATATTNATATANTCNANNGGGATATTNGGTTTAGGCACNACACGNGGCTTCTCAGTNAGTCTGAAAAGATGCTGTGAGGATGAGTTCCACTTGTTAAAGAGGATGAAGGCGACAGAGTCGAGGTTTTCAAGCAACTTCATACCCTCTGGAGTATATAGAACAGGAATTGCAACTTTGCCGGAGTCCTTGAATTTTACGGCGTTTGAGTCGTATAAGAGATATGCAAACANTATGACACCATCTTTGCCCAATGGAGTGGCGAAAGCTGATGAAGGTGGTGGCAANAAGGGACGCGGATCAACTCCGAGATTTGGAAGTTTAATGCGAGTAAAAGCCGTATCAATAAGATTAAGAACATTAGCATTTTCAGCTTCAATCTGAGCTGCGACTTTCGGATCTCGCTCGCGAGATGGATCTGCAAGAGCTAAAGCAATGATACCCTTATCCTCATCATAAGGAGCAAACACTTTCCCTAGTATGTCTTTGAAATTATTTCTCAGCCATTCTTCCGTGTTGATAGTCAGTTTTGCGCGAAGCGCATTGAACTGATAACGTTTACTAAGCTCTTCGCGTATCTTATCCCGGAATATATGGCGCACCTTATCGCGCCACTGCTTCTTCTGCCCCGTATTGTCGCGGGCATAAAGCGATAGGACGAAAAGGAAGTTTACGTCATAGTGAGTCACNAGNAAAGTATCNCGNTCAAACAATCGATTNATNTANTGGCGNGAGACATGAGTCCTNGCNGANTTNCCNGCTTCNTCTATNTGGTCGCTATAGTTGAGNTCNTCAGGAACNGTACCNGATATNAANAANTTNGGNATGACATTATANCCTTCCGTNACCTCATCNCGCAGGCAGAAGTCCGTTTCTCTNCGGTCNNCCTGTTCAGCCTTCTCTCCAAAGAANANGTTAAGATTCCATTGGATTACATTTCGGGCGTATGTAAACTGCTTGGCTATACTCTCCCGTCCAATTTTGTCNCGTTGTTTATANTATTTTGAATCCCCGATATAATATGTGAACTTCTGTTTTTCATCTTCTGTTCTNGCTCTGGTAAGTGAGTCCCACAGGAACAGGTGGTCTACCTCTTTACCATCTTCTTGTTTCTTATTCAGTCGGTCTGGAAGTTTTTGATCGCCAATTAGTTCATCAATCATCGTTTCAAAAACGATATTGAAATTCTTAGCGAGCAAATATTCGTTCATCTGAGACGCTATGCGTATTTGTTTAGATTGCTCAAAAAAAGCATAACACAGATTCCAAAGCTGAAGAGCCTTATCTGAGAAGTATTTATATTTAATCTGATGAAGTCTATGGATTCCAAGTCCCTTATTCAGATATANTTCAAACTTCTTGCCAATGATTAGATCATAGTTCACATTGATATCTACAGGGAATCCATATTCCTTATTAATATAATTCAGTATGGAAAAGAAAATCACAATCAATTCCTCATCGAAATTGACCATTCGTTTCTTATTGACTGGATTGAGATAAATTGGTGTGCCATCTTGAATCACCATTTGGCTCTTTGCGATGGTACGACTCCAGTTTATCTTATTGAAACCGCTATGCACATTTTTCAAGATAAACATAAACCAATCTTTGTTCTGCTTGGCAAAGTCAATGAGAGATAACAGGATATCAAGATAGGTGTTGGCTGTCTGTTTTCTGCCATGTCCTTGTCTGATTACACTTTGATGCCTGATTATAGTATGGTCACGACCGGAGGTTTGACAATCCTCACGGTAAACCGATATAGCACGATAGATCCATACGGCCAGACCGTAGATGAACTCACGTTCCTGTTTTGATAGGGGAGAGCCGCCTGCATCAAGGGTTATGATATCTTCTGGTTTATGGTGTCCGAAAACTTTCCCTTTCTTGTTAGGATCATCAGAATCGTCAAGAACCACTTTGGGAAGAATGAACACACTCTCCCCTTCGGCGGCATGATAATAATAGCCAACATAATTGACTCTTACTAAACCGTCAACAGGGTCGAGTTCATCAAAGTTAGGGAATAGCCTCTTGACTGACTCGACTGGATAAGCGTGTTCCTCAATCAGTAGTTTCATTCAAGTTTGACATTTAGGTTGAGATCAAGTCGTTGAGAAACTAAATTTAGGAATTTAATCTGCGTAACTGTATTGATCCCTTTTACAACGTAGTAACCATCAATTTCAACATATGTATATCCAGGATCATTAAGGATAGCTTGAGATTGTATTTTTGAGATAAGAGGTTCGTCTTTTCTTACATAAACCTTTTGAGCGGCAATTTCATAGACTTTATCTAGTCCAATACTTTCTAAAGCTTTAAGATATGTGCCAAAATGTGTAGATTCCTCTATTATAGTTCCATTTGGAAATTCAACAGAAAGTTTGCGAGATGATTTGCTGTCATCTATATCAGTATCTATTATCTCCGCGTCTTCTATATTTTCTGTTTTTTCTTTTGGGGACTTAGGTTTCAATCCAAGATTCAGAAGAAACTTCTCGATATTTGGTTCAATTACGTTGCCACCTTCATCGAAATAGTCTGAAAACTCCATAGGCAAACCGTCTTCTCCTTTGAAGATATCATCATCAAAACCATAGTCTTTATATACATCTCCATACAAGAAGAACAGTACTTTACTGAGGAACTTATCTGCAGAAATCACATATTTACCCTCTGCATTCTTTGCAGTTTTAGCAAAGAAATATCCAAGTTTCTTATCCTCCTGTGATGTTGTCGTACCGATATGGTTATTAATTGCCTTAAGAAATTCCCACCAGTCATATTCTTTGTGGTTTACAGCAATAGAATATCCTTTTCCGCTGTCAGCAATCTTAATATATTTCCAGTCCCAACGACGCTTGAACGCAGAATCAATAGGGAATAGCGATTGATCGCTCGTATTCATCGTAGCCCAGATGTAAAGATTATTTGGTAAGAGAAGATGAGATCCATTCTTCACATCTTCAACCACATCTTTACCATCATATATTAAATTAATTCTATCTGCATTCGCAACATTTAGATCCTTAAATTCCTTAGCCAATTCTTTACTCAAATCGGTATCTGAATGAATAGGATAGTCAGAGAAACCTTCTTCATTTCGGTCAAGAAGTTGGAAGATATCCCCGAATATCTGAGCACAATTGCCTCTATTTATCTCCTCAATAACGAGAAATATGGGTTTTGGATCCTCGTTTTGTTGTTCTTTCCATGCTGCAATATAAGCCTTGAGAAAAGCTTGCTTTACAAATTGATAGCTGATCTTTTCCTCTTTTAGAGTCATTCCATCTTCTCTGATCGGATGACCAGACATATCGCGTACGGTTACTTCTGTAGTAGTTGGTTTATATGCCCCAACAAACGAAGCATAGTCCGTATCAGGATGAAGGGTAATACGATAGTGCTCGTAAGCTTTGCATATATTCTTTATAGTATGCGACTTACCCGTTCCTGGAGCACCAAAGAAGATTTGTTGTAAAGGCAAATCAAAGATGTTGATACTCGCTTTGATGTTGCTAGCTATTATTTTGTAATGTTCCGATAACTCTTCCCCAAGTACCATCTTAGCCATAGTTGATAATGTGGAAGTGTAACCATATTCATACTTATCAATGTCAGATGCTCCAGACAGGTCTTCACGAGCAGATATAGAAGTAGGATTCTTTTTTGATTCAAAATATTCGACATACTCTTCTAGTAACGCTTTTGAAATAGTTCTAAGTCCAGTAGCACTTTTACTGATATTTCTAACTATGAAGCAGAGTTTATCTTCATCCACTATTTCAACTTGTCCATTATTAGATTTAAAACCTTTTTTTAGATTGTAGCGCATGATTTTAATGAAATACAACTTCTATGTAGGCAGATAGGCGACCAAACCTTTTGCGACTACAAGGAAGTTCCTTAATATGTTGAATATAAGTATTACTTTCATTTTGCGGTCTTTTGTCTGCGCTTGCGCATATTAGTTTACAAAATTACTAAGAAAATTTCACCTGTGCAAGAGCCTGAGCGTGAAAACGGTAGCTTTACACGGGGCAAATGTGAGATTTGTCGGGTGTAGAGCTGAATTTGGCAGTTATTTTCTTTGTGGAGGTGTTTCAGGCGGAAGAGGGAGTGGGCGCGGATGAGGGAGTCGCAGAAGGCGATGTCTTGCTGCCAGCGTCCGGTTTGCCATTCACGGTATTTCTTGGGGAAGTTCTCGCGGTAGAATTGCCCGAAGGATATTGCCTCGGCGTTGTCCTGATGCCAGCGGTCAAGTTGCAACATGCATCCCTAATGTCAATTGATTGGAATGGTTAATTATGTGGGGAGAAGATGTTTGTGTAGTGGTATTCGAGGAAGGAAAGTTCTGGTTTATGTTCTATCGGCAGCCTTAGTTTCTTGTCTCTTATGGAATCGATATGCTGGGAATAGTACTCCTTTCCTGTGTTTTGAATAAGTTCTGATGAGAGTTGAATGGTATAGTCTTCTCTTATGCCAATCAATCCTTGGTCAAACATTTTGTCGTATAATGGGGAGAGACATATTCCATTAGAAGGATTCAATCGGTTGCTTTCGTTTGCAGACCATGGAACAATATGACTGGCAACAAGCAATTCAGGTATGTCAATACCTGTGATTGCACACTTATTTTCATAGTTTTCCAGCACCATCGTTCGGAATGATGATTGGTTTACACGTTGCTTGATAACGGCTTCTCTTTCTCTACCTATGAAATCTTCTGGTTTTAACGATAGATACTGTTCAATAGATTTATGAGACAGTCTTGCCTTGATTTCTTCAGCCTTGAGAAAGAGTGCCTCTTTATCATTTGAATACTTATTCCAAAAGGGCATACAACGATCTTTTCCAGAAGCCATTCCATGTCTTCCAGAATTTAGGATATATGGATCGCAAGCTGCATAGTTGACTAAGCGGAGAGCTACTGAATTGTCAGATCTGCCAATGAGTTGTGCCAAGGCTTTGACCTCAGGAGTGTTACGGTTCAGTCTTCCAAACGTTAGTTTGAAATAAAGTTCCAAAACGACAATCATCTCATCATCCGTCCACAAGTTTGATCGTGCCATTCTAAATTTAATTTCTTAGTTTTGTCTAACACTGCAAATTTAGCAAATTATTTTGATTTTTTTGTACCTCAACAGTACAAATGGAAAAATTTTTCTAATGACTCAAATTCCATATTGCTTTATCATCCTTTAGAGACGGCATTGCTGCGCTATTTCTGTGCGTTCTCCGGGTTACGCATAGCTTATCAACAACTTACCATGGAGAGGTAATTCTCTAATTTTTAACCCCAGCCTTCAGTCTGTGGGACCACACCACAAGTAACGCTTAGTGATTAATGTTCATAGTTCACTACTTGCGCTTCTGCGTGATATCTGAAAGAAAAGTTTGAGGATTTGGAGAAAAGGTACAAGGAACTCAAAGACAAGCGTGACAGCCGCCTTGGTGAACTTCTCAAAATCAACACAGAGCGTGCCCAACGAGATGCTGAGCTGAAAAAGATGGATGACAGGTGCAAATAACTCGAGGCTCGTGAGAAGGATTTGATGAAGCAGATGGCAATTTTGGTAGAAATGCCGAGATTCTCTGCATCTGCCTTTATCTTCTTTAATGCGGCAACAGCGCCTTCAGGTATGTCTGACGTCATTCCCATCATTGAATATGGTGGCAATTCCTTCTTGGCTTGAAGGTATTTCCAATACAAGGTTTCTGACTTTTCCATGGAACCCACATAGCGAAAAGGAGAAACAAAAGTCTTCATATCCTCTTGTTCGTTCTCTTCGTCATTATCCCGTTTAGGCACAACAATTTTCAGCTTTGGTGGTTCTGTGCCACTGGCTTAGGAATTGTTGTCACAACAGGCTTAGAAACTTCTTCCCTTTGTTCTTTGCTCTTGAATATGTAGTCAAGAACGCCCTGTTTTTTATTCCTTAATTGTCCACGATGCACAATTTAGGCAGCCTCCTAAGTCAGCAAGATTCTTTAGTTTGCCATTCTCTATGTACTCAGAATCTATCATCACTTGTTCTATCTTTCCTTTGTAATCTGGCATAAAAGTCTCAATCTGACGCAATGCCTCTTCATCTTCAGCTACTCCAAATTTTGGTATGATAAGTACCTTTTCTAATTGTAGCCAGTTAACATATGCCCATCTGTATTCGCTAGGATTTTTTCTATGCTCAAAGGTCAGAACTTTTATGTTATCCTTACCGAAGTATGGTAGAATACGATTATAGAAACGTTTCATGAAGAATTTGTCTGACGAATCATATTCGGGATAACCATAGGTATTCAAGAGAACCTTCCCGTGTCCGAGGTAACGTAATATTCCGTCGGTATGTCCACACCATTCGCGTTTGTCCCAAGGCAAGAAAATAATTGTTTTATCGAACAAATTGCTAATGACATTCACTATATTTTGTTGCGTCCAAGTGGGATTTTCATCAAATACTTTATCTGTCATGATAATATAATCGCCACAACGGAGCATATTGCCTCCATCTATATTCAGTCCTTCAGGAAATTGAGGATCCCCATTCCTAAAATCTAAGGCATCCATTCCTATTAAAGGATGCAATAAAACCTTTTTTCCATCAGGTACATGAGGGGCATACTTCTTAATATTAACCAGATAATCAGGTTTGTAATCAAACAAGATATGATCACACATGTCACGCTGTATAGGCATGTAATCACGAACCCAAATAGATAGACGTTTACCAATTAATGTGTTGTCAAGCATTGGAATAAACTGTGGCTCATAANCATACNTTTCTAAAATAGTCNTCAGTTCGAAGACCATTTTAGGAAACATTTCTTCTAAAAATTCAGAAAAATAAACAGAGTTGCATTCTTTGTCTTGTATCATATGATAATCTATTTTTCAATCGCACTATTAACAAATTGTTTCTCTGAGGTCTCCATTAAACTACAGAAATCAACAAACGACACATCACTATCTGGAATTAGCAGAGGAAGCTTAATTATGTAACTATCTGTATTTCTTAATCTCATTTCAACAGCTAATTCTGTCAATGGAGATGGATAGAACAAAAAACCTTTCGACACACCAAGATGATACATGTATGTGATTGTCTTATAGTAAATAGCAGTTGCCTTCTCATCGCCATAGCTTGAGCCTTTGTCCAATTTAATGTATTTGGCATCTGCGACCGCAATGGGTTTCTTGCCATCTTCATTCCAACGAATATAGTCGGGAATTATTTGTTGATAGTAAGGCGACTCAAAAAGGTTGAACTTATGCCCCTTGTTCTTATAATAGTGCTTATATGATTTCTGCAATAAGTGTCCGAGATATTCTTCCCACAGCCAAGAGCCACTGAACAACAGACCATAGATTTTGTTCATTCCCTTATCATATTTCATTCCTTTTCTACGAAGTATCTGTAGGCAAACTTGTTGAAGACGACGATATTTCGTATAATAAGGATGCTGTAGCGGCTTAAGATTTTTATTGATGATTTTGAGTAATCCTGATGATGTATATGATGGTGTTGCTTCAACAATTGTTGCTACACAGTCTTCTATTTCTTTTCCCNTTAGGATGGANTTCCNAATTGGCTGTTTCTTAANNAACTCTATGGTATGTCTGATAAGCTGAGTCACCTCGTTATCATACGCAAACTCACGAGTTTTATATGCTATGTTGCCTCCGAAAGGAATGTTCTGTCTAATATGCTTTGGAACGTCAATAATACCTCTTACATCTGCATTGTTGTATCTGCGAGTTTGGTACTGTTTAAACAATCCTTGGCGTAATGCTTGTTTCAGATGATATGGAAAGAGGTAAATAAACAGTTCCAGTGCATTATCATTTGAAACACTATGCTTTAGGTCAAAGAAATTGACTGCAAATACCTCTTTCAGCATATAATGAAGGAAGTTGTCATTACTTCCATCTTTTGCAAAACGCGATCTTATTGTCAAAGATGTGTCATTACACCCGACAAATCCCATTACATCTCCTGTTTCCAATGTTGTGTCAGTCAGGTGACAAATGGATTTTATACCAATTTCTTCACCGTANTANNCAATCTCATNAGGGAACNCCAAATAGATTGGGTNTNCTCTTTTGAGCCNTAGTTCGGAANTAGNCCTANCTGCGAAANTGNTTTATGTCATTGACATTTTCCTCTGTGCAACCAAGGGCGGATAGTTGGAACCTGCCAAAGTCAGTCACTGATTTCATGCGTTTTTAGCTATTAAATGCTTCTTTAAGAATCTCAAGTTTTTCATCAGCATCGTCCTGTCCTCTAAAATACTCATATAACAGTCCAGATAACCTTAAATCCCAAAGTTCTTCAAAGTCCTCATCTTTCATTATATCTTTGAAATAAGATGCACCAATACAGTATGAACGACTAAGTCCTACTTCTTCACTTACAATAGCAGTATTCAAGTTTGACATTCTTTCCTTAGCAGCAGGAGACAACCCAATCTGATCTTGCATATCATCTGCAAGAATCTCGCACCAGCGGAATCGACGGCGCAATGCAAAGTCCATAGACTCAACGCTTCGGTCAATATCATTCATTGTGCCGATGATATAGACATTTTCAGGCACAAAGAACCAGCCAGAGCCAGGATAGTTCTCAGCATCAGGAAGACTGTGGAGCACTTCATCAAACGCATTGTCTACTTCATGCATGTTTGAATATTGGGTCTTTACTGCACCTTGAATACCTCGATAGCCTGGATCAATACTAAAGAAGAGTTCACCAAAAATCTTAGAAAGCTCGCCACGGTTAATCTCATCAACTATGAATACATACTTAGCAGGATTCTCTGTTTCGAGACCTTGTTTATACTCTTTCAAACCATAGTTCTTCTTCATATCAGTAATGACAGCTTTACGGTAGTTGTCATGTCCACCACTTGGAATGCCCTTCATTCCTCGATAAACATTATAGAGCTGGTCTTTACTGAAAAACTTTGATTTTCCTTTTATCCAGTTGCCCTTGTCTGGCATATCATTCTCATAGGTGCGTGTAGTTAAACCAGTACCATACTCATTGANTTCAATGCGGANTGNGTTCTTACCAGNGNNCATAGGGATATCANTATAATNTTTATTATCATCATTTAGTGTTGCAACGANNGTATTCCATGCCTCTTCGAAATTGTCAANACTATTAACNGTCTNTGNTCTTANCGCCATTTCACAGAATTTCCAAAATACNCCGCTTGTCCGAGTAAATCCAATGTTTCCGTTGTTATCTGGTGGAGTCGGACGGAGTCCCTCCACAAAGTCGGTATAGTCATAAGATGGGTGAAACTGAACCATCTCAAACTTTGCATTCATTGCTTGTGCAATTGTTTTGGCAAGATATGTTTTACCAGTGCCGGGAGCCCCTGTTAACACCAAGTTATGGTCCTTTTCGAGAATCTTTATGTATTTTTCAGCCTTCATTTCAGATAAGAGCTTTTGATAAATTGAGAAATCAAATATTTTGTAATAGTTGATGTAGAAAAGTTTAAGTGCCATATTAGGATATTGGCCGTCGAATAGACCTAAGTCCTTTATTGAAACATCCTTGTAAAGAGATTCCGTTCCAGCAACATATCCATCAGGAAGATTTTGTGATACTTGGGTCAATGCTGTTATTTCTCCATTATTCCACCGAGCAATGATGTTGTATGCTGTTGAATTCCACGTCAGGTAGTTTCTTGCAGATATATAATTTCTTGCATCTGCAGTTATGACAATNTGATAATTGTAATACTTATCCCATTCTATGATTGGATCTTGAATATGATGCCCATTCCAGCCTTGTCCATGACGCATTACCCCATTGGGCAACAAAGGCTGAATGTATTCGACAAAACCTTTTGTATCAGTCTTACGCTCGGGATCCGTTTTAGGGTTATGGNNACAATACTCTAAGTAAGCTACAAAGTATTCCAAGAGTTTCTTGAATCTTTGATAATCGTCCAATACTGGAGCTTGCAAATTAATTCCTGTCATAAAAAAAGAATGTTTGCTATTTTTTGCAGTCGTACCAAGTTGTAAGCAATAATTTTCAAGTTTCTTGCATAAGGTGTCATCCTCTATTTCATTCCACCCAAAGACAGAACGGAATATACGATTGGTTATGGTCCCATCACCATGAATGCCTGCATCATATTTCTCCTGTGAATTGTTTACGTAGCCTGTAAAACGACTCGGTGAAAAATGCAGTTTGTCACCAACATTATACACAAGGAAGGTTGTTCCTCTATGTATTCTCTCAATAATGAAGTCCCNATGGCTATNATCTGATAGGTAGGNTTCTATAGTTTCACAATTNCAACGAACTTGNTCAATTNTTGACACCAATAATGGCAATTCAAGTAAGCTCTCCATTGCTTCGACAACTTCAGGACGCAATTTCCATTCAAATCTACCATTGTCAAGTTCACGACCGGTCATTGCTACAATCCAATAACAGTCGGATCCATCATCAACTCGTTGAAATCTTAATGAGTATTGTTTACATATAGCCTTACCAAGTTGAGTGTTTAGTGAATTATATTTTTGGGGAGCAGAAACAGTTTCTTTGTCATACTTTTCTGCAAGAGTCCTACAAGTANATTTATGGCCAGGTTCATTATAGAACTTGGTCAACATATCTAACCTGTCAGCATTCACAAATGTTGAGTCCTGTAAAATGTCTTTCCATTGTGTCACAGTAAGACCTGTATCACAAGTGTATTCTCCGTTGTCTATATATACTTGAATTTCTTTCATGTGATGGGACATTAATCTATTTGAACAGAATTAAATATTTCTCAATTTATCCCTATTAGAATACAAATTACTGATCAAGGAATCCACCCCAAATGCACCTGTTATGAATTTAATTTTACAATCAATGAATATAACGCAAAATTTTTTGTTTTATTCTAAGTTTTTGTGTGAAAAATGCACTCTTTTCGTAGAAAAGCGCAAAATCGGGGCGATATTTGCGACCGATTCTATTATTCTCATAAATTCCCAAATTTGTTGCTTGTTTGTTGCTTGCACAAATAGCCGCTTTTGTAATTAGTATTGATATCCAGTATATTAAGCCTTGTTTTTGCTCATAATTTTACGATTTCTTTCATGTATTCAATGTTGTGGATGCACTGGAGCATTACCACTCAATTTTAAGGCGAGAAAACCACCCATCCGTTCCGGAGCAAAACCACCCAAAACGGGCAAGATTGGCAGTTTGAGGGCATAAAAATGCCTCCGATTCCGGAGCAATACCACCCAGAGTGCAATTCGGTTATTCTTACGGTTTCTCCTTCTTCCTTATATTTTGCAACGAGTCGGTTTGAAGCGCATGTCGTTGAAGCCGGTGTGCGGTGCACTAAGTGCATCAAGATCTACCGCAAATTGAATAAAAACCTACAATCTGCAAAAATTAACCGAAGGAATAATGCTATTCAGATTCTCGGTTGAAACGGCTTATCCGTTCATTTACGATACGTGTATAATTGCGTTTAGCTTTCTCTGGGAGGAAACTTTGGGTAATGAGATTTAAAGCACCCTCCGGTAGCGACATGTACTTGTTGAGGATTTTATCCATACGTCTTTTTACCAAACCGATCTTGTTGCCGAACCGCTCAAAATCCAGACGGCATGGATGACCGGTTTTATCAAGCACATCGCTTTTTTCAATCTCCGATGATAGTCCTCCGTCAAGACCAAGATCATCTCCGTTGACATGCAGGCTGGTGTTCAAAAGGTCATAAGCCGGGGCTAAACGATAATCCTGCCCATTCAATATTAAAGAGAAGTTTTTGAGGTGAGCATCCCCATTGGCGTATATATAGTTGAAAACCACCAGTTCAAAAAAACGCTACATATCTACCATCCATGCAGCTATATTTGCTTTAATCGCTTTGGCAATATCCTCATAGCTTCCATTATATTTGAAATGTAATCCTGCGGTCTGTTCATTCTTGCCGATTAATGAGGCGAAATCTTCCATCGGAAGTTTTGTGCCATCGGGCAGAATGTCAAAACGACGTGTGATGTAAACAGGTTGTCCTTTTGGAGTAAAGCATAATCCATTTGCAGCAGTCTGGATACCATAGACTTGTGATGCTATCTGCATTGTCAGATGTTCATTTGCAGGTATGAGTTTGCGATCACGCAGCGTTTTATCCCAAGGTGCAGGTTTTAGGATATGCGTAGAGCGTTCATTATCTCCGGAAATTCTAATTTCACCTGATTTAATAATTGCCGGAAATTTTTCTTGTACCCCGGAGACAGATATACGGTGCATAGCTTCGGCTATCTCACCGGCATTTCTAAACTCTTCAACATTAAAATTGAGCATTGGATTTACCCTGGCTCCTCCATAGAGCGTTTTTATTGCTTTGGGG
>WFLX010255427.1_pt1 | contig 13546 bp, 12 predicted proteins | sample 4967041 | NCBI WGS metagenome assembly WFLX01 (sample SAMN12857096, study PRJNA449069) | gut metagenome | isolation source: stool from male and female vole | host: Microtus ochrogaster | place: USA:Florida | collected 2017
TCATCGCCGCATGGTCGGCAGGTGGCATCCTGTTGCTGATTGTCGTGTTGCTATGTGCTGCCACATGGTATCTCACTCCTGACCGACTCACAGAGATTATCAACCGGGAAGCAAGCAAGACTCTGAATGCCGATGTAAAAGCAACTAACGTCAGATTCACTGTCTGGTCTACATTCCCTCATTTCTGCATAGAGATGGACTCCCTGCGGGTCATGAGCCGTGCCCTGAAAGATGTGCCCGATTCCATACGCGCCAAACTTCCTGCAAACCCCGATTATCTCGCATCCACATCNNGANTGNGANGCGGAATCAATNNTCTTAAACTCNNGAANGGNGAGATATGGTNNCGCGACGTCGAGGCANNGGCTCTTGATCTCAACCTTGTAGCCGCCTCTGATTCCATAGCGAACTACAACATATGGCNCGACACAGGAGATGACACCAAGATTCCATACTTCACTGCCGGGAACCTGAAACTCACCAAACCGCGTAATCTCAGGTATTACAGTGCTGTAACCAACACCACAGCCGGGATTGCTCTATCCGGAGCATCCCTGACACGTAAGGAGTCCGCTACTAACTCCTACAGGCTCGCACTTCAGGGGAAGATTGACGCTAACGTTGAGGAACTCCCAATTCTTTCCGGATTTCCATTCACCCTCGGAGGAGACATGGATCTGCGTTTCGATCCTTTCGGAATTAAACTTTCGGAATATGACGTGAAATTAGGGAATACAACCGGCAAGGTGAATATGGCACTGGAGATGGGGAAGGAGATCAGGCTTAACGATTTCAGTTACAAGCTCGATAATTTCAACGTGATGCGTCTGCTCGATTATCTCCCCAAGAAGATGCTCCCTAATCTGAGTTCTGTCAATGCAGATATAATCGTCAATGCCACTGCGCGCCTCACAACCCCTTATAATTTTTCATCCTCCACTCTTCCATCTGCGGAAGTAGACTTCAACATCCCCGACGGCGCTCTCACCTACACTATCGACAACCAGACACTATCAATGCGTCACATCGGGGCTGCCGCTCGCCTGATATTCAACGGAGAAAACCCGGATGCCTCCTATCTTGATATTCCCGGATTCAACCTTGAGGGTGAAGGGGTTGACATGGCGGTGAAGGGGAAAGTCTCCGATCTCTTGGGAGAACCGACACTCCGCTTCCTGATTCAGGGTGAGGCCGACGCTTCAGAAGCATCTCGGATGATCGCTACACTCCGCCCCTATGGACTGAAAGGAAAGATGATAACCGATGCGATAGTGGNTTTCAAGGNGNCGGNTCTGAAGAACGGTACATTTGAGNACATAGCTCTCCGGGGTGATGTGTCGCNCAAAGACTACGCGCNCNGATATCCCGAGTCAGGAATCTCTGCATCCGGAAACACCCTTACACTCAATTTCGGAGGAGAGGCCGGAGAATTGACCGATACATCTATCGACAATTCTATTTTCGACCTCAAGGCTTTGTCCGACAAACTGAATATACGCAGCGGAAAAATATTGGTGACTGTTGAGAATGCTGACATCTCAACTGCCCTGTCAGATAAAGGGGACCTCGCTTTCTCCAATATTGCCGGATCACTCCCGGTTGATTTCCTGATTAAGACCGGGAATATAGCCGTAAGTATTCCGGGCGATACTATCAAGCTTGGGGTGCATAATCTCAAACTTGACGGGAAAATAAGTGCCGACAGGAATTCAGGAAAGGCACGCACATTCTCCGCCATTCTCTCCGGGAAATCTATCGACTGCACATCACCCGATTTCAAATTGGAGATGAGCGATATCAATACAGGGCTTGATGCTTCTCTAATGAGTCATACTGTCAAAAGCCCGATCTACCGTAATCATACCCAATGGTATGGAGACTCGGCCATTCTCTCATCTGTCGACCATTCTTCGGAATTCCTTACGGTCAAGCTTCCTGCGAATATCCGCTCGGTCATGGAGGGCTGGAAGACCCATCTTTCACTTGGCATAGGTTCCGGCAGACTCTCCACTCCGTCATTCCCGGCCGACAATACATTCAGGAATTTCAACCTCGAAGCATCGTTCGATTCAATAGTGCTACATTCCCTCAGACTCAGGTCTCGCTCCTCGGCACTCAACATGAATGGTGAGGTTGGCAACCTGCGTCAGTTCCTATCCGCCCCTGCATGGGCTCCGGCACCACTACGACTTAAATTGAACCTGGATATCGACACCATCCAGATCAACCAGCTTGCCGGTGCATACGCCAGAAGCAAAGGGGGAGCATCACTCAATACCTCCCTGCCGGATACTGTCACCGCTTCCGACACCATCGCGATGCTTATTCCCCGAAATCTCATAGCGGATATCAATGCTTCCGCCAAGCAGACACGGTATATGAACCTTCACCTCTACAACCTTTCAACGGGGCTTGACATACGCAACGGCAACCTGAATGTCAACGGTCTGAGGATATCTTCCGATTTCGGTCATGCTGCCCTTGACTTCCTTTACAACACATCCGACATCTCCAATCTCGGAATGGAGGCTAAACTCGGAATAATGGATATAAATGTGGTGAATTTTTTCAAGAATTTCCACACCCTGCTGCTCATGATGCCTCAGATGAAGAATCTTTCCGGAATCCTTTCAGCCGAGATGGAAGCGAAACTGTTGATATTTCCCGATATGTATATCAATGTCCCATCCGTTTGGGCCGACCTCTTCATTCACGGACGCGAGCTGAAAGTCCATCAGGATCCATTCATCCGCAAGATCACAAAGAAGATGCTGATCCGCGACGGTGGAGATATTCATATTGCCGCGATGGATGTGCATGGATCGGTTCATGATAACCTCCTCGAACTCTATCCATTCGATNTCGAATTCGACCGTTATAAACTAAGAATGGGTGGCCTCAACAATTTCGACGGCAAGCTATACTACCATATCGGAATCGAGAAATCACCGGTTCCCTTCCCCTTCGGCATCAATATTGTCGGGATGTTCCATCATCCGGAGATACGGTTCGGTGGAGCAACCTACAAGAACAAAAAAGGCACCGAAATCACCTCATCAGTGATGGAACACAACACCATCAACCTCATGCAGGAGCTCAAGACCTACCTGCGCGAATTCCTCCGCAAAGCAGCCGAATCCGAAAACCAGCAGTAAAAATCTGCCTGTTCACACCCCTTTTGATTATTCAGATTGTCCGTGCAACTGAAAGCCACCCCTCTCTAACGGATCCAGAATCGGGCCTTCTCCCATTCAGGATCCTNTTCCATCTCNTATCGGAAAGGGAANGGGGAGCTGTGGTCGTTGATGATTCTTTGAAGCGAGGAATTGGCTAATTCAGGATTATTGACATACCATATGCATTCTATATGGGAACCTAACGTTATCCTGGCAATAAATATCGAATTAGTATGCTCAGGATCCTCCTGTAGTATTTGTGAAAGACGGTCGCAGTAATCCTGCATATCAACATATTCCTTCTCATCGATTATGCCCGATTCCGGTTCCTCCTTGGGAAGCATGATGAGGCTGAGACACCACCCGAAGATAGGCTTTGGCTCAAGTTGCAACGCGTTGACGTTGAATATCCCGAATCCCGGATGACCCTGTAGGGTAAATTTACGGCCTTCGAGTTTCTCCTCCGGTATGTTGACTTGAGTCGGGGCCGTTCTTCTTAATTTAGCTCCATCCGCAGCAGTATTGTTACCTTTTTTTCTGAAAATGTCGAATATTCCCATGATTCTTTCAATTTAATAAATTGTATCGAACAGCAATAATAAAGTGTATAGAATTAATTCACTAAAATTTTTCCAGTACTTTGGAGCAATCTTACTTACTCTTTTTTAACCTCACTGGCTCATGATATGGGGTATGGACAATCTCTCCCTTGTTAAGCCTCCGAATCTTCCTCAACTTTGAGTTAGCCTCACACAAAGACATAAAGTGATCGCGGTTATGGAACTTCTCATCAATCCTTCTTTTCCATTCCATCCAAAATATTAGATTATCAATGTCCCATCTATAATCCTTTAACCATTTTTTACGGTATTTTGGCAATATGCATTTTAGCCTATGCCATATGCGTCTCTGTTTCAAGTATGACTCCACCTTATCCTGTTTCTCCCTCAGTTCTTCCTCTATATTGTAATAAAAAGCATCGCGCATTTCAGTGTCGTTAAGGTAGAGGGCCATGGCCAACTTGAATTCGTGATATCGCTGACAATACCATTCATCATAAAATTTTATTTTTATATGTGCTTCGTCACACTTTTCCAAAAGGAAACCGCTCTCGGCTATGCCCTCCAATACTTCACCAAACTGTTCACGGGTAGATTCGGATGCCCGTTTGAAATCCCGGTGATGGGAATCTTCCCGCATGTTATAATCAAAACTAATAAAATAATCCGTATAATGTCTATTGATATCTTCTAATACCGGATATTGGTAGCAATTGGCAGTATTATCAGTAATATCATCCCACAATGGCTTAACTTCGAATTCAACTCTATACCATCCTCCATTCTTACCTTTTTCAAGAAAAAGGCCTATCAGACATATGTCAGTACGGTACATTAACCTCATACGTCCCAGAGGCTTAAGATATGGAAAACTATCCCTCCAGTCCTGAAAAACTTCTTTCCATCTCTCCGATTCTGAATTGCGACATGATTGATCAGAAATATTATTTGGCATATGGACACTTTCTAAGATTTAATAAATGTGCAGTTTTCCCCGGGAATATTTAAGGATATACAAACCTCCTTTACCATAGGCAGAATACAAAATCATTTGTCTGGTTCTCATAAATTGTTCTTTTGTCCTATTTGCATATCCAAATTTAAAGTCATAGACAATAGGGTTACTTGAATTCGTTAGATCCACAACATCCGGCCGAATCTTATACATTTGGTCATCATATTTAACAGTAGTATAGGTTTCAACCTTCAAATCATGTACAATTCCTCGGTCCTGAGCTCTTATCAATAAATCCCGGCATTATCATAGGAATAGGAAAACTCCTCGGCGAATCCCGTGAATCCAAATGCAAGCAACATCAGTGCCGCAATCATGAACCGTTTCATATATGACATGGGTTAGATATGTTTGTGGTAGTTTTTCTCAAAAGATCCGGACTTAGCTCCGGGATACAGCCGGGTGTTCAGGAGATTGAACCTGATCAACTAAAACCTTTCAGGTCACAAATATAATGGATTTTTATTACCTGCCAAATTTTTACTAAATTTGCATTATGAAACTCCTGGCGCATCTTTTATCATCCCTACTTCTATTCGCGACTCTGGCATCTTCAACACTTTTCTCATCCTGCAAGGGAAAGGAGGATAAGGCATTCGATAATGTCCCCGATCAGTTCTCGCAAACAGAATCTACCGATACCCGGAAATCCCCGCAAAGCCCTACATCTATCGCGGTAATGGATGCTCCATTCATGCCGGTAGCCGATGATCCCTCACGCATTCCGGTGAGAAATATCGGACGACTGCAAGATGTCTTCAACGATTCCAACCGCACTCAGCTCAAATATGCCCAAACTCTCGGGATAGCCCCTATTCATAATATCGAGGATGCCTATTACACCAGGCGACCTATCGTAAAGATTATTTCAACTGATGATTATCAGGTCGACACCCTTACCCATTCCCTCCCATTTCTTGTCCCGGAAGCAGCAGATCTCCTGACCACAATTGGAAAGAATTTCATTGATTCCCTCAAATCAAGAGGAGCCGGAGGTTACAAGATAAAAGTTACTTCATTATTGAGGACGCCGCAAACCGTGTCGAAATTAAGGAAAGTAAACGTCAACGCCACAGATTCATCCACCCATCAGTTTGGCACCACCTTCGACATATCCTACACAAAATTCCAGCGCACCGACTCCCCTGTTGAGTTGCACGATGGAGACCTCAAGAATCTTCTTGCAGAGGTTCTTCTTGACCTACGCAACTCAGGCCGTTGTCTGGTAAAATTCGAGCGCAAAACCTCCTGCTTCCACATCACAGCCACCCGCTGACCCCTAAAGATTATAAAAGCACAGATCGAATCACGGATCTAATCTTTTCTTGGTATCCTGAAACTCTTCCCATACCAAGGTTGCAAGATATTTATTGCTTCGGCATTGTAAATCGCTTATACCCTCCTCAATCAATTCAGCAGTCGTAGACCTGTAGTATATCTCCGTGGCATCAGGTAATGAAAGATTATACATTTCGCACAGGCTTAAGATTATATTGGCTACTTTAGTTGCTGACAATACTAATTTGCTCTCTTCTGTCATAACTGGAAGCTTTCAATGTGTTTCAGGCATTCATCAAGCATCTTCTGCGAGCGAATACAATATTGATTATTCGGTCTCTCAAATCTCAGTAGACCAAGCGTCTCTTCCTCGGACAATTCCCCTTCAAAATAGCGGTCTAAAGTCTGAATAACTTTATCATTGGCGATTCCGCCAATAACAATGTCATAATCAGAATCATCCTCACCTGCACGGCATTTCGATATGAAATCAAGCCATTCCTTATCATATGCAGCAAATTCAAGAACATTCCATCCCATTGGGTCAAATGAAAATTCATATGTATTGAGCCATGCGTTCTGCTGGCGTCGTATGAAACGTTGAGCATACCTTACCGCCTGGCCGCGTAGCGAGGTCAGATAAAAACCTTTCCCGAAATCCAGATAGTCACGGGAATGAGCAGTATCCGGATTCTCAACCGAAACATTAGAAGAATGATACAGTATCATTGAGGCAATACTCCTTTCTCTCTCATATAATCAGTTAGATCATCCATCAGATAACGCGAACTGAATGTGTGCAGCACATCATACGATGGAACAATGTATTCATATAGAATTCCGGAACGTTTAAGCCTATCATAAACATCTCCCTGGCTCAGTTTCAATCTCTGAGCAAGTTTGCTTATGCAGTATGTCACAAATTCAAGAGTCTTTTTATCCATGCTCTATTTCATATAAGCAGGTTTGATAAGAAGTTGGTAAAAATTCATGAACAAATAAAACGATGTTATTTTTGAGCATCATTTACTTTTTACCAACTACTTAAAATATTTTTGAGAATCGACTTAATCTACCTATTTAGCTTTTATGAAGCTTTTTCATATACAAATATAGCAAATTATTCTAATAATATAGTTAGAGGCCCTGTAAGATTTTTACAAACACAGGCTTACAGGATAGAGGATACTTGAGACTATGGTAAGTTCTTCTCGACCTACCCAACTACGTCCGTTCTTATTCAGTTTCAGCTGTCATAATATCTGCTTTTACCTTGTAGATAATTATTTTTGTAAATTTTCTTGACAAAATTTACAAAAAATAACTAACTTTACAATCCCAAGAACGGGTTCCCATTATTTAAGCAATGACAGCAACTCCTTACCATATTCCGGCACTTCTTGACGCTTCAATCAACGGATTGAATATCAATAAAAAAGGTATCTACGCCGACGTTACATTCGGTGGAGGAGGACACTCTCGTGCCATTCTTGAAAACCTTGGTCCGGAGGGTAGATTGTTCGGTTTCGACCGCGATCCGGACGCTTTTGACAATGCTCCCGAGGACCCGCGATTTACATTTGTACATTCAAATTTCAGGTTTATCACAAATTTCATGCGATATCATTGCGTCGATCTCCTCGATGGAATCCTCGCCGATCTCGGGGTGTCGTTCNATCATTTCGATGANGCGGAAAGAGGTTTCTCATTTCGCGCCGACGCACCNCTTGACATGAGGATGAACCGNAACGCCAGGACTACNGNCGCAGATATCGCCGCCGATTATTCTTCCGAGAATTTGGAACAGATGTTCCGCCTATATACCGACCTCAAACGTCCCAAAGCGCTTGCCGAGGCTATTGTGAAGGCACGACAGACGGCCGAAATCGACACTACATTCCGACTTGCAGATGCCGTCAGACCCATACTCAACCCAAAATCCGAGAAAAAAGAGCTCGCACAGGTGTTCCAGGCATTCCGGATCGAGGTCAACGGGGAAATGGATGCGCTGCGTCAATTCCTGTTGTCTACACCGGCAATCCTTCGTGAAGGTGGCCGACTTGCTATCATAACCTATCACTCCATCGAAGACAGGATTGTGAAGAATTTCATGAAAACAGGCAATCTCGAGGGAAAAGAGGAGAAAGATTTTTTCGGTCGGACATCCTCCCCCTGGAAACTGATCACCCGCTCCCCCATCACTCCCTCGGAAGAGGAGATCGAGAACAACCCGAGATCCAGAAGCGCAAAACTCCGTGTCGCCGAATTAATTACAAAACCCTGATCACCTATGGCTGCAAAAAAAGAGAAGAAAAAAAAGGAGATTACCCGGAATAACGACTGGGTAGGGCAGATCAGGTACGGACGCGCGCTCTCTCTTGAATTTTTCAAGGCAAATGCATGGCTCCTGCTGCTGATCGTGGTGGCGATGCTTGCCCTGATAGGGCTCAGGTACAAGACTAAAACAAAAATGGCCGAAATCAAGAGCCTGACAGCCCAACTCCAGAGAGCCGAAAGCAATATGCTGCAGGAAAAGGCACTTTACATGTCGCTGATCCGCGAAACCGAAATGAAGCGGATGGTAAACGAGAAGAATCTAAACTTACAATTTCAGGAACACCCACCTTACGAACTGACCGATGACTAAGCAGAACAACAAAAAACACATCCTTTTCAGATATGGCCTCATAACCATCTTCTTCATATTTTTTGGAGTGTTGGTTATGATAAAGCTTTTCACTACTACCATTATCGAAGCCGGAGCCTGGAATTCACGCGCAAAATCCGAACTTTCAAGAGTGGATACAATCCGCCCTGAACGTGGGAACATCCTTGCCGATAACGGCAACATACTCGCATGCAACCTCGATGTCTACGACATCAAGATTGATCTTCGCCACAACAAGGTAGCCGCCCTGCGCAGCATTCCATGGGCCAAGATCGACTCCCTCGCGGATTCTCTCGACCGCTATTATCCGCGCATAAAAGATCTCAACGCGCATCCCGACACACTGAAGAAATATTCATGGCACACACGCCTCAAAAAGGAATTTGAAAAACTTCCCGACAAACGGCCACGGGCACTGCGCCTGGCGCGAAACAAGACTCTCGAAGATTTCCAGAAGATCAAATCCTTCCCTTTCCTGCGCGATTTCCGGGGCAACGGTTTCCGCAATCCTGTTTATAAGGAGCAGCGTAACATACGCATGTATCCCTACGGCCGCATGGCATACAGAAGCATCGGCCGCGTAAACGAAAACGCCGCTACACGCCAGATTCATGGTTACTCCGGCCTCGAGAAAGACCTCGACAGTCTCCTTTACGGAAAACCGGGCCTGTCAAAGAAGGTGGCCCTCACAAGCGGAATTACAAACTGGGTATCCACTCCGGCCGTGAGAGGCTATGACATCCTGACAACTATCGATATCGACCTCCAGGACATGCTCGAAGAGGANNNNCNNNANATNTGCGCTGAGTCAAACGCAGAGTGGGGCACCGCCATACTAATGGAGGTCAAGACCGGCGAGATAAAGGCTATTTCCAACATTGAGCTTCTTCAGGACGGCACCTATGGTGAGGCCCTAAACCGGGCAGTGCTCCCATTTGAACCCGGATCCGTCATGAAACCTATCTCTCTGATGATCGCTTTTGAGGATGGGTTGGTAAAAGGGGTGAATGATATGGTGTCTTGCGCGCCGTTCCAGAAAACCAGCGATCCCCACGGCTCCGGAATGAAGACCATGAAACAGGTTATCGAGCAGTCTTCAAATCCCGGAATCGCTCGCGTGATTTTCCGTGGATATGAAAACGATCCCTCCCGTTTCTACGACCGTCTTGCCGGCCTCGGATTCTTTGAGCCGCTCCGTTCCGGAATCGCAGGAGAATGTATTCCGAGAATACGCAAACTCCTCCCTAAGGACTCACGAGGAAACAACATCACAATGACGGCACGGCATCTCGACCTTGCCCGTCAGGCCTACGGATACAACACGGAGCTGCCTCCACTCTTCACCCTCTCCGTCTACAATGCCATAGCCAACGGAGGCCGTTACGTGCGCCCTCACCTCATGAGAGGTCTTAGAAACGAACAGGGACTCGATTCGCTTCTCCCTATCCAATATATACGCGACCGGATATGCTCAGAAGAGACCGCGCGTAAAGTCAGGGAATGTATCCACGAAGTAGTGTGGGGAGAGCATGGCACGGCACGTGCTGTCCGCGATGACCGCGTGAAAGTTGTGGGGAAGACAGGAACGGCTTACCCCGTTGAGGGAGGTGTCTACAACACCGCAAAAAGAAGATACGCTTTTGCCGGATTCTTTCCTTATGAAAACCCGCAGTACAGCTGCATAGCCCTTGTGCTCGGACCGAGCGGATGGTCGGCCAACCGCACATCAGGCCAGATCGTGAAGAATATGGCTGTCAAGATGTATTCAAGAGGAATGCTTAACAATTCTTCCACCTTCACCGCCGCAAATTCCGGCTCATTACCAATAGTGGCCCGTTCGCTCGACTGCGACAACAAAAAACTCTCCAAGTCAATCGGAGCCACCAAGATTCGCCATGTAAAGAAAAATGGTCATGACTCACCCGGCACAGTCCCCGATGTTATCGGATGCGATGCTCCCACCGCGGTCCGTCTCCTTGAAGAGAAAGGGTATAATGTGAGAGTGTCGGGCGCAGGCCACGTGGCAGCTCAGATGCCCGTCGGAGGCAGCGCATTACCACAGGGAACCACCATCAATCTATCCCTCCGGATTTAAATGTAAACAAGAAGAAAATAATCATACACGATATGTCAGTTAAATTATCTCACCTTCTCGAAGGTATAAAAACGATAGAAATCATAGGAGATACCGACAAGAACATCTCTGACCTCCAGAGCGACTCCCGTAAGGCCACAAAGGATGGCATGTTCGTAGCCGTGCGTGGCGTCACTACTGACGGGCACAAATATATACCCGTCGTGGCAAGCACCCACGTGGGAGCCATAGTCTGTGAGGATCTCCCCACAACCCTCGAAAAGGGAATAACATATATTCGGGTGGAGAACTCAGCAGAAGCGCTTGGACGACTTGCCGACAACTGGTTCGGACACCCGTCCTCGAAACTGAAGCTCGTGGGCGTCACCGGAACAAACGGAAAGACCACAACGGCAACCCTACTCTATGAGATGGCTAAATTTGAAGGATACAAGGCAGGTCTCATATCTACGGTATGCAACTATATCCAGAACAGAGCTATCCCGACAACCCATACCACTCCCGACCCCATTACCCTGAATGCCCTTCTCGCAGAGATGGTGGAGGCAGGATGTGACTATGCCTTCATGGAGGTCTCTTCACACGCCGCCCACCAGCACCGCATAGCAGGTCTTCATTTCGCAGGAGCCCTCTTCTCGAATCTGACACGCGACCATCTCGATTATCACCTGACCGTGGAGAATTACATGAACGCAAAGAAGATGTTCTTCGACATGCTGCCCGCAGATGCGTTCGCCCTTATAAACATTGATGATAAATCGGGACGCTACATGGTGCAGAATACCGGAGCCAAAGTCTACACATATTCACTGAGAACGGATGCGGATTTCCGCTGTAAGATCCTGGAGACACGCCTCGACGGCACCCTCCTGTCGTTCAACGGAAAGGATGTGGAGGTAGCTTTCACCGGAAAGTTCAACGCCTACAACCTCACGGCAGTATACGGAGCCTCCATACTTATAGGATGGGATCCGCAGGAGGTGCTCGTAAACATGAGCCGCCTTGTTCCGGTTGCCGGACGTTTCCAGACACTCCGTTCACCTGAAGGGGTAACCGCGATAGTTGACTATGCCCATACCCCCGACGCACTGGTTAACGTGCTCGACACAATCCGAGAGATTGTCGGAGCCGGCGGCGAGATCACCACAGTAGTAGGAGCCGGAGGAAACCGCGACCACGGCAAACGCCCCATAATGGCCAGAGAAGCCGCATGCCGGTCGGATCTGCTTATACTCACCTCCGACAATCCACGCGATGAGGAACCGGATGCCATCATAGCCGACATGAAGTCGGGCCTCACAAATGAGGAATTGAGACGAACAATCTGCATCACCGACCGGCGCGAGGCAATACGCACGGCCATGCGAATGGCCAAACCTGACAGCGTGGTTCTCATTGCCGGCAAAGGGCATGAGACCTATCAGGAAGTGAAAGGGATTCGCTCACACTTCGATGACCGTGAAGAGGTGAAAGCTACCTGGATGTAATGTTTCATCACTAAATCCACACCCTATGATTTACGCATTGCTCGAACTCCTCGACGGATTACGTTTCCCGGGACATAACCTGATGGGTTACATCACATTCCGCGCAGGAATCTCTTTCGCTCTTGCCCTGATAATTGCGCTCACTTTCGGACATAAGATTATCGAGCGCCTACAGAAGATGCAGGTGGGTGAGGTGGTGAGAAACCTCGGCCTCGAAGGACAGATGAAAAAGACCGGCACCCCAACAATGGGAGGTGTTATCATAATCATGGCAATCCTTATCCCATGCCTGCTCCTGGGCAACCTCACCAATATTTACATGATATTGATATTGGTGGCTACAGTCTGGATGGGTGTGATCGGTTTCCTTGACGATTACCGCAAACTGAAATATCATAACAAAGATGGTCTCAAGGGGAAGTATAAGGTGACAGGTCAGGTAGGACTCGGCCTCCTTGTCGGAATCACAATGTGGCTCTCCCCCGATATCGTGATGAGCGAGAATTTCGAGGTCGAGAATTCCTCAAGTCATGAGACTGAGATTGTGGTTTCGACAGATGAGATTAAATCCCCACAGACCACTATTCCTTTCGTGAAGAACAACAACTTCAACTACGAATGGCTCACATCCTGGATTTCAGATAAGACGGCAGCCAACACACTCGGCTGGCTCGTGTTTGTGCTGGTGGTGATCATTGTAGTTGCGGCTGTCAGCAACGGTGCCAATCTCACAGATGGACTCGACGGCCTGTGTGCCGGAACATCTGCAATCATTGGAGTTGCCCTCCTGATTATGGGATATCTGGGCAGCAACGTGATATATTCGAGCTACCTCAACATAATGTATATCCCTGGCTCGGAAGAACTCGTGGTCTATGCAGCAGCATTCATCGGCGCCCTCGTAGGATTCCTATGGTATAACGCCTTCCCTGCACAGGTTTTCATGGGTGATACCGGAAGCCTCACACTCGGCGGGATACTTGCCGTGTTTGCAATCCTCATCCGCAAAGAACTCCTTATTCCGTTGCTCTGCCTGATATTCTTCCTTGAAGATGTCTCGGTGATGATGCAGGTGGGATATTTCAAATATACTAAAAAGAAATATGGTGAGGGAAGACGCATATTCAAGATGACACCACTTCATCATCATTTCCAAAAACCCCTCGAAGCAGGGAGCAATATTCTTTGGAAACACCCTGTCAACCCGATTCCGGAATCCAAGATAGTGGTACGTTTCTGGATTGTTGGCATCCTGTTGGCAGCCCTG
>WFLX010280578.1_pt1 | contig 13542 bp, 11 predicted proteins | sample 4967041 | NCBI WGS metagenome assembly WFLX01 (sample SAMN12857096, study PRJNA449069) | gut metagenome | isolation source: stool from male and female vole | host: Microtus ochrogaster | place: USA:Florida | collected 2017
GCCGGAGGCATGTCCGTACGCTCGCAGCTGAGCCTCTCCTCTCATATTCCTAATGCGAGGCGAATGGTGTTGATGCGGGCTTTTATGTGTGGCCGGAGGGGGCGCCAGGCTTTCCTTATCTCTCGAAGGGTCTTCAGAGCGTTTCTGTTTTTGCTCTTGCGGGCCATCGCTGCTATATAACGATATTTCTGATCGAAATGACGTTTTAATACCGTCAGAGGTATTCCGTAATATCTTGCAAGTTTCGGGGTTAATGCGAGAAGACGGCTATAAAATCGGAAGGCTTTAGCAGGTGATAAATTATTGGAAAGTGTCTCAGTATCGTCAACGGTATAATAGTAGCCCACCACCGGCAGAAATGAAGCGTCTCCCTGCGAGGCCAACGCTGCAATTATCGGAACATCCTCTACGCCACACTCTGCATTGCGCACCATCTCCGGTGCGTCCTCAAGTACTCTCTCAAGTGCCGCTTTGCGATATAACGCCGCCGACAGCTGATATGGGAGCGCTGTCGTGTTATTGAGTGTACCCAGGAGTATCTCCTTACCTTTCACCCTCGGCTTCATCCATTTGTAATACTCCGGCATCGCAGAATGAAGCCTTATGCCATTTTCAGCTACATCAGGAAAGACTACCGATAGACTCTCATCTGCCTCAAGCATGTCGATCTCTTTGGTGAGAAGAGTTGTGTCCAACCAATAATCGTCAGCCGCACAGTCAGACACGTATTTCCCTTGGCATAAAGCGAGTGCGTCAAAATAATTGTCTACCACCCCTTTGTTGGGCGCTTCAGGAGTCAACCGTATAATGTCCGGATATTTAGCGGCATACCGTTCGGCCAATTCCCGCGTGCCATCCGTAGAACCATCATCCGCGATAACTATTTCGTATGGATATTCGCATTTTTGCGCTAAGAGACTCTCTGCAGCTCTGATGAAGGAGTCCTTATGATTGTAGGCAAGCAATATGATGGACGCGATGGGGGTGCTCATTCTTTTCCGGAGAAAATATAGGTTAGTTAAAACGACGTTTCAGCGCACGGGGTATAAAGGATAAGTGGCGTTTGAGAGCGGTGGATAATCCGTAATGACGCCGCATGATGTCAAAGCGCTCACGCAGAGAGGTCAGCTTGTTTTTTTCAGTGGCTCCGTCATCAAGGTAATGTATCTCCACAGTTTTGAGGTTGTGACATTTATCCGGCGTTGTGGCCTTGATACATTTTATAGTCCAGTCATAGTCGGCTGAAAAGCGATAATGCGTGTCGTAAGCCGGTGCAATATCGCGCTTCACCATAAAGGCCTGATGACATACCAGCATTCCCTGTGAGAAAGAATTGAGGGTTAAGATCTCCGGTGCGTCAAGATGTCGCGGACGCAGAATTTCCCTTTCTGCCGACACTATCACGGTATCGGCATATATGATGTCCGGATTAAATTCTCTTGCTGCCTGCGCAAAATGAGCAAGAGAGTCGGTAGAGGCAAAAGAGTCTCCGGCATTCAGGAAGAGAATGTATTTGCCCAAGGCTGCCCGAAGCCCCTTATTCATGGCGTCATATATGCCATTGTCTTTTTCGCTGATAATTCGTAGGGTGTCAATGCCATAGCGACGAGCGACAGTGATGGTGTCATCCTTTGACAGACCGTCAATCAGGATGTGTTCAAAATCCTGAAAACTTTGTTGTGCCACCGACATTACAGTAGGTCGGATAGTCTCGGCAGCATTGTAAGAGATAGTGATAATAGATATTAGCGGAGTATTCATATTCAAAGGTAATAAAAATTTTTTATTAAGTCATAGGTCAGAGTTACGAGTTATGAAGTTACGGCTAAAGCCGCACCCGGTAAGAAAGAGGACTTTGGGTTATAGGGCAGAGTGATGAGTTATTAAGTAAGGGGTCTTATTTGGATAGATTATAAATTAGGGGGATTGACGTGCAAAAATAGATATAAAATTTGGTGGGGAGAGTAAATGTGGATAAATTTGTAATGCCTTCTCCCTGCGAGAAGGAGATTATAGAAATAAATAATTAACTTAAAAGAGAATAACTATGGCTTATGTAATTGGTGATAACTGCGTGGCTTGTGGCACATGTCAGTCTGTATGTCCCGTTGACGCTATCTCAGAGGGCGAAATCTATCACATCGATCCCGACACTTGTATCAGCTGCGGCAGCTGTGCACAGGTTTGTCCTTCTGACGCTATCACTGAGGGTTAATCTTCAGAATAGTCGGCTTAGGCATACTAAAGGTTAAAATTTTTATAGGCGCGTACCAAAATATAAATTTTGGTGCGCCCTTTTTTTTTATTACCTTTGTAAAATGCAGTTGTTTCCCCTGCGTTAATTCATTATGGATAGAGTCACAGTAAAAATTATCAATAAGAGTCATCATCCCCTCCCCGACTATGGCACTCCCGGAGCTGCCGGACTCGATGTGAGGGCTTTTCTTCCAAACGGTCCTATAACTTTGCGTCCCGGCCAACGAGCTCTTGTGCCCACCGGACTGTATATGCAGTTGCCGCAAGGATATGAATGTCAGATACGTCCTCGCTCCGGCCTCTCACTCAATTACGGACTGACTGTCGTTAATTCTCCCGGCACTGTGGATGCTGATTATAGAGGTGAAATAGGCGTGATTATGATCAATCTCGGCGAGAATGATTTCACTATCAATGACGGTGAACGCATCTGCCAGATGGTGATCACTACGTACAGCCACGTCAAATGGGAGGAGGCTAAGGAGTTGGATCGCACCGTGCGTGAGGATGGCGCTTTTGGTCATACCGGAGTCTGAAAAGATGAAGATTATCCACCGTCTTGCCGGCATTATTGCCCTACTGGTCTGTGTAGTCGTGGTGCCCGCCGTATATGGTGGCGGAAAGAAGGCAGACACTGAGGCAAATCGTGTCAAGTCGCGCCATTATTTTCTTTCGGCATCACAAAAGTATGCTGCCGGTAAATATGACGAGGCTCATGAATTATTTCGTAAGGCCTACCAATCTGACACTACCAACGGGGCGGCCGCACTCGAATACAGCACGCAGTATATGATGCTCCTCCCGTTTCAGCAGGAGCCGGACTCTCTCGTCTTGGAAGGATTACTNCGCAGCGGNNGCCGACNCGNCGATGANTATCCNNCNGACNTCTACNGCGNCTACAATTATGTGATGCTCAATGTCAATTCCGGCCGCACACGTGAGGGCATCGACGTCATGGAGCGCTTCCGCAAACTCAATCCGGGACATACCTCCGGACTTGAACTGCTCAACGATCTCTATATCGACGAGCGTGAATTCGGGAAGGCGCTCGAGGTGCTTGACAGTTATGAGCGCATCAAAGGCACGGATATAAAGTTGCTGCTCCGTAAGTCGGCCATATATATGGCAATGGGCGACAGCGTGGGAGCGGTAAACGTGGCTCGCGAATATGTAGACGCTAATCCCTCCANTCCTCAGGCTTGGNAACTAAANGGCCAGATCGAACAANATCTNNCATANAATGNCTCGGCACTGAACAGTTATGCCCGCGCGGAGGCTTTAAGCGAATCCGGCTCAGGCGGAGCGGCCAAAATACANATGNCACAAATANATCGTATGATGGGCGACAGCNCAGCCTATGACCATAAGGTATATGAAGCGCTCATGGCCGAAGATCTCAATATCGATGTGAAAAAAGAACTGCTGCAATATTATGTCAGCGCTCAGGTGTCTGACAGCGTAGACAGCGGACGCAGTGACAGATTGATGGAGGTGCTGGTGAAACAATATCCCCACGAACCGGAAATCCTCGCGCTCGCTTCCGATTACAGTCTCTTTACCCGTAATTACGAAAAAGCACTCGATGAAATAAGATACTGTATTGACCTTGAGCCGACTTCGATGGACTATAGGCGCAAGGCGCTGGTATTGGCTTTTTTAGCCAATAAGCCCGATATCCTTGNCAGCGTATATGCTCAGACNGCTCGNTTCTTCAATCCGCTCANTCCGGATTTTACCATTGAATACGCGCGTATGCTCGCCTCAATGGATCGCGAACAAGAGGCTATCGACCGTCTGCAGTCGGTAATGACCGCTGAGTATCCGGGCATTGAACTTACCAAGCCCCTCAACACCTCTTCGCTCAATAAGAATATGAGCGTCGAGCAACTCAATAATCTCATCGACATTTACCAGATTGCTGCAGACACTTTCAGCCAGATGAAAAGTTATCCGGAAGAGACACAAGTATGCTATGAAAATGTGCTTTTGCTGAATCCGGATGAGCCACTGATGCTCAATAATTACGCCTATTTTCTCGTCAGAGATAAGGCCGCCCCGTCAGAAGAAAACCTTGACAAGGCACGCAAGATGATAGAGCAGGCTGTAAGACTGATGCCCGGCAATCCTACATATATGGACACGCAGGCCTGGGTGCTGTATCGTGCCGGAGAATTTCAAGAGGCTCGCGATATACAGAAAGAGGCTATCGAAAAAGCACTGGAACAGAGAGATGATGAGCAACCCGGAGTCATGACCGAACTTTATGATCATTACGGCGATATCCTCGAGGCTTTGGGAGAAAAAACTGAAGCTATACAATATTGGCAAAAAGCACTCGAGGATGACCCCGAGAATGCGGACATAAAACTAAAACTGAAATCAAAATGAAAAAGAGCACGCTTTCTTTTGTAAGAACGACGGCAGTTCTTATCATCACAACTTTATATGGGGCTAATCTAATGGCTGCACCCACCGACCCTATCACTTACTCTGATGAAAATGTCATCGTAGAAGNGTCTGCTTTATCNGGNANGNAANCAAANAAGGNNACTGAGTGCATTACCGCNGACTATANAAACTGGGAAAAAGTATCTATAGCCGGAAAACTGAAGACCGACATGGTGCCTATACCCGTCACCATGCGCGTGGATATGGAAAAGGGTAAGAGACTCTCCGTATCGCTTCGCGCACCCTTTATCGGCGAGGCATTTCGCATTGAGATGACCCCCGGAAATATCTTTGTCATCAATAAAAGAGCCAAGACTTACTATCAGCTCGAATATGACGCGGAGCGACCCCTGCTCGATGTAGCGCAAAGCACTATGCTCGGCAGAATAGTCCTCCCCGAAGACGGCGAACTGAGCAAGTCCAACTTTAACAAATGCCTCTTTTACGCCTTAGGTCTTGATGCCGGAATAGCGGAGCAACCTACTGGATATGCAGTCGTACCACCTACGTTTGCCGAGAATTTCAGTTATGGGTATACCGTTAACAATGACTATAAAATCACAGGCGTTGTCCTAGCGATATCACAGAAGTTGGCCAATGCGGCTTTGGGAGCCAATGCGGCCACAGATGCCAATGCTTCCGCTGAAAATGATGCTGACGAATTTGTTGACGTTGCCGATGTCAATATCGAATATACCAAGTCAGGAAAGGCTAAGGCAAGTGTGCATGTGGCTCCGGGTAAATATGAATTTACCTTCATTCTCGAATTTGGAGAGCCTGAGTATGGCGCCAAACTGCTCGAACCTGTGGAACTGACAGACAAATATAAATCTGTCGGTCTTAAAGAGGTGCTTCGATTCTGAATGAAAAAATTATTAATACGATTCTGAAAAGTCGGTTAAATTGAAACGTCTAAGAAACATATATCATAAATTGCTCGTCATGCCACGCGTGATGACAGTGGCTTGTATCGTGCTGAGTATGACCGTCGGCCAACTGACCCCTCTNCGTCAGTTCNCTCTCGCCTATGCTCAAACCTNCAAAAAATCGGCNTCCAAAAAGAAGTCCTCCGGCTCCTCCTCTCAAAAGAAGACCTCCGGTTCATCCGCCAAAAAGACTTCTTCCTCCAAAAACAACGCGAAGAAGAGCGCCGGCACCAAAAAGAGCACTAAGTCTGCCAAAAAGTCTGCCGGCAAGGGGAGTCAGAATGTCAGCTCTGCAGAATTGAAGCGTCAGCAGGAGAATGCACAGCGCGAGATTGCCAAGACTAAAGAGGAAATACGTGAGAATGAGGCCTCTATCAAGCGAAACCTCAGCGAGCTCAGCAAGATAGAGCAGGATATCGCTGTGAGCACTACCGAGGTGGGTAAACTCCGCTCACAGGTAGGCTCCCTGCAAAAGCAGATCGAAACTCTTACCGCAAAAATCAAGGAACAGAACGACCGCCTCGAGAAGTTGCGCAGCGAGTATCTTAAAGCAGTAAAGAAGATGCGCGGCGGCAAAAGACGTAACTCCCAACTGGCATTCATCTTCTCTGCGTCCAACCTCAGTCAGGCAGAGCGACGTATGCGATATCTCAAAGAATTTTCCGACTGGCGTCAAAACCAGACGGACGAGATCAATAAGACAGTCGCGCAGTTGAAAACCGAAAATGAGAAATTGGCTCAGACCAAAAAAGACTACGACGTGATGCTCGGCCGACAAATGAAGGTGCAGGAGCGTANNNGTNAGCCNGAAGTCAGCGCAAAANAGAATTGTGGNCGNNCTGCNAGCCAACGGCACCGCCCTCAATAATCATCTCGCCAGGAAACAGGCGGAGGTTAATGACCTGCGCAATCGCGTGGCGGCCGTCATAGCCGAAGAGCAGCGCAAGGCGGCAGAGGAACAACGTCGCCGTGAACTCGCAGAGGCAGAAGCACAGCGTAAGCGTGAAGAGGCACAGCGTAAGGCTGACGAAGAACGCCGGGCTAAAGAACTCGCCGAAGCAACGGCTAAACAACCCTCCGCCGAGAAATCAAAAGAGGAGAAGGCTCCCAAAAAGGATGCCGGCAAACAGATAGCCAAACAGGAAAAGCCGGCCAAGACCAAGAAAGACAATAAGAAGAGCAAGACCGAGAGCAAAGACTACGCCTCAGCCCGTCAGAGAAAGCCGCGTGGCGAGACGACAGCGCCCGCAAAAGCTACGGCTGAAACCAAAAAACCTTCTACGCCTTCCGGCGGTGGATTTGCNGCCNTGANGGGTNGNCNGNNANGCNCGGTGAGCNGATCCTNCCNCATNANCAGTNCCTTCGGCCGACATGCGCTCCCCGACTTGCCCGATGTGGTATATGATAACCCAGGCATTGATGCCGAGGTGGCCTCGGGCGCTACGGCACAAGCCGTATATGCCGGCAAAGTCTCCGGCGTATACATGATACCTGGATTTGCGACCGTCATAATCGTCAATCACGGAGAGTATTACACCGTCTATGGCAACATCGATACCGCTTCANTAAAGGTAGGTGATACCGTGCGACAGGGTGATGCCGTAGGACGGGTAGCTTCCGATCCGGATAATCCGGGTCACAGTTCGATACATTTCGAAGTGTGGAAAAACCGCGACAAGCAAAATCCCGCAGCCTGGATTCGCTAATCCGCCCGTCAAATCCCACTTCCCCCGATAGATAGGATGTCAAGATGATAGAGGTTAAGAGATATCACGAAGAGAATATGCGCGAATGGAATGACTTTGTCGCAGCTTCGCGCAATGCCACTTTTCTGCATAATCGTCTCTTTATGGACTATCATAGCGATCGCTTTGATGACCATTCCCTTATGTTTTATCGTCGCGGCAAACTCTCCGCTCTCCTGCCGGCTGCTGTCTCAGAGACGGAGGGATGCAAGACCCTCCATTCCCATCGTGGGCTGACGTACGGCGGATTGTTGCTCCCCCCGCATCATTGCGATGCCGGGGATATAATGCAGATTTTTCAGGCGCTTGCAGACTATTGCCATGAGCAAGAAATAACCCTAATCGACTATACACCGGTGCCTNATATNTNCTGCAAAGCNCCGAGCGAANAGGACGTCTATGCCCTTTNGCGCATGGGCGCTGAGATGAGTGTCTGCAATCTGTCGGTGGCAATTGACTTGCAGCATAATCCCGGATTTGACACTCGTCAGCGTCGCAATTGCCGTAAGGCCGAGAAGACGGAGTGCAATATACGCAAGATAGGCGACGATGAGGAGATAGTGCTCTTTCATGCCATGCTGAGCAGATGTCTTTCGGAACGTCATTCCGCCGTGCCGGTACACACTGTCGATGAGTTGGTGCTTCTACACAGTCGTTTCCCCTCGGAAATAGAATTTTATGTGGTGGAAAGTAAAGGGGAGATGCAGGCTGGAGTGATGCTGTTTGATTGCGGTATGACGGTGCATGCCCAGTATATCTGCTCCACACCGACAGCGCGCGAACACGGACTGTTGTCGCTGCTGATGCAGAGTGTCATAAACCAAAGCGCGATGCACGGCGCGAGATACTTTGATTTCGGCATCTGCAATGAGGATGCAGGCCGATATCTCAACGTAGGACTGGCCGCTCAGAAATATGGTCTTGGCGGCACGGGAGTGGCTTATCCGCGCTTTCGCCTCTCTGTAGGTGAGCAATTAACGCAGCCTGACCGGTATTGACGTAAAGGCTCAATTTATTCTTGACAATGGCAGGGAGCAATACCACATCTAAAGTGCTGAAGGTGATGAGCCTTTTCACCGGTGTAGAGTCGGTGGGCATCATCTGCTCCATAATCAAAAACAAACTCGTAGCGATTTGGCTTTCGGCCGTCGGCATCGGTCTCTTCACCATCTTCAATCAGGTGATAGACACCACCTCTTATCTGACGAGTCTCGGACTGCGCCAAAGCAGCGTGCGCGATATCTCCCAATGCCGGGAAGAGGAGGGTAAATTACGCCGGATGANAGGCAACGTGCGNCTGTGGNGCATNTTGGCNGGACTTGCNNGCGCGCTNCTNCTTTCAGCATTATCCATGCCGCTGGCGAAGATTATAATGGGCAATGCCGGGCAATGGTGGAATTTCGTGCTCTTGGGCGCAGTCATGCTTTTCAATGCGTTATATGCCGGCGAGAGTTCCATATTTCAAGGTACTGAAAATTACCGTCGTCTTGCGCGCACCGGTCTGGAGACAGCCGTTGTCGGACTCCTCATTTCCATTCCCATGTATAGATGGCTCGGAGATGACAGTGTGGTATACAGTATCATAGTCTATGCAGTGACGGGATGCGTTTTCGCTTATATCAATCGCAACAAGCGTTATCCGTATCGTCCGGCCTCCTTGAGCAATCTTCGCGAAGGAATGGGATTCGTAAAACTCGGCGCCTATATGTCGGTGGCAGCCTTTGTGAGCACGCTGTTGCAACTCGTCTTCATTTCATGGCTCAATGTGGAAGTCTCTACTGCCGAGGCCGGTCTTTATGGCGCTGGTATTACACTGGTAGTGCGCTATACAGGTCTGATATTCAATTCTGTAGGTATGGAGTTTTACCCCCGGATATCCGCACATGCCGCGAGCAGGATGCGTGTCTCCGCGTTTGTCAGTCATGAGGTGACGCTACTCTTATTGATATTCACTCCGCTGATATTGCTTCTTTATATCTTCCTCCCCTTTATTATCAGACTCCTTTATTCAGAAGAATTTATAGTAATAGAGGGGATGGTGGCTTTCGGCATACTCTCGGTGCTTTTCCGGTCTGTTTCGGTAATCATGAGTTATACTATGGTGGCTAAAGGTAAGGGACTTATGTATATGATTATTGAGAGTACGGATGCGGTAATCGGACTGATACTCTGCATCGTGCTGTATAAAATATGGGGACTTGCAGGCGTGGGTATAGCGCTTGCTTTGTGGCATCTGCTTTATATGGTGATGCAATGGTGGGTGTATAATAAGAAATTCCGGTTGAGATTGGCAACAGATGCGCTCAACTTGCTGATATTCTCGTTGCTGACGTGTGTCCTGGCGCTTGCTGCCCGCAGTTTGTTGCCGGCAGGGATATGGATGCCGCTATTGGCGCTCACTACTATCTGGTATTTCCGCCTTTTCTTCCGAATGCTTAAACGCAGAGGGGTGTTAGGAAAGGTTACTAAAAAGTTGAAAAGCCATGGGTGAAAGACAACAGTATAGTAATCGGCCGTTGGTGTCTGTCATAATGGCCGTCTATAACGGTGAGAGGTATGTCGAGGATGCCGTCAAGTCGGTATTATCTCAGACGTATGATAATATTCAGCTATTGGTGACCGACGATGGCTCTACTGACCGTACGCCCGAGATTTTGTCGCGCCTTTCCACTGAAGATGATAGAGTCATTGTTACTCGTATAGACAACCGCGGCCTATCCGGTGCTCGCAATGCCTCTCTTGAAAAGGCAGAAGGAGAGATAATTACATTTATTGACAGTGATGATATTTATCATCCCGNAGCGATTGAAAACNTTGTCAGGCTGATGCAGAGCGGCGATGCTGATGTAGTGGCCGGCGGACTGANAANGACGGAAAAAGAGCCCGAAGAATGGCGTCAGAACCCGTTGACGGTATCNTCTGTCAAGCACCTGAGCGGTGAGGAGGCACTTGTATGTTCGCTCTATCAACGTCCGGCAATAAATAGTGTCTGCCAACTTGCCGTGCGGGGATCTCTGTTTCGTGGCGATGAGGGGCTGAGATTTATCGAAGGACTCTATTATGAGGATCTGGAACTCACTTCGCGGCTCTATCTGCGTTGCGATAATGTCGTAATTGCTGATATCAACCATTATTTCTATCGACAGGATGGCGGAAGTTTTATTCATCGGTTTAGTGAAAAGCGACTTGATGCGCTTAAAGTGACGGAGAAGATAGAGACATTGGTAAAGAATAGGGGAGAGGCACTAAAGAAGGCGGCGTACGACAGACGCTTCAGTGCTTGCTATAATATTTATCTCTTGCTGGCAGTAACGCCCGGCAATCGCTACGATGAGGTATCCTCGATGTGCTGGAGGGAGATACGTGAGAGACGGTGGAAGACATTGTCTAACCCTCGCGTCCGATTGAAGAATAAGCTCGGTGCCCTCGTGTCATATTTAGGTGGAAGTGTAGTCAAAAGGCTTAAAAGATAAAAGATATGAGCAGCGAAGGTATGAAATTGAGAGAAGGGATGACGGTTGTGATACCGGTCTATAACCGCGCGGACATAGTCAGGCGCACCCTTGACAGTATCGCTGCTCAGACGCGTTTTCCCGATGAGGTGATATTGGTAGACAATGCCTCGACAGATAACAGTCTTAGCGTGCTGGAAAGTTGGCGTGACGAAATGCTTGCTCTGGGTAGGAAAGTGATGGTCTTATCGGAGAATCGCCCCGGAGGAGCGAGTGCAAGGCAAGCCGGTTTTGAGCGANTTGCTACCGACAAAGNGATGTTTNTTNACTCAGATGACGTGATGCGTCCGGGTCATGTGGCTGAGGCGGTAAGACTCTTTGCCGAAACGCCAGACTGCGACATCGTAGCATGGACCACGCTGACACATTTCCCGGAGGGAGGCACGCGCTATAAACCCGTATTGGCCCGTCATCTGATGGAGGGTCATCTGCTCCATGCGATGTTGGCCACACAGGCATACGCCGTCCGCACAGACTTCTTCAGACGCTCCGGAGGGTGGGATGTCTCCCTGCATGGCTGGGACGACCTTGAAGTCGGTTTCAGGCTACTGCTCAATAACCCCAAGATAATCCTCTCCGAGCAATGCAACGTGGATATCTATCCGCAGGGAGAGGCCTCAATCACCGGCGTAGACTATACTCACCGTCGCGGCGAATGGGAGCACGTGATTACGCTGATGGAGGAGAACGCCCGCAAAGCCGGCCGAAAAGACACCCCGCATCTCTTACGTCTGCTCGCCTACCGCCGGGCCATCTTAGCCGCCCTCTACGCCCGAGAAGGCAACAAAGAAGCAGCCCGTCACCAACTCACCGAAGCCCTCCACTCCCCGCACCTAACCCGCCTCCAACGCCTATACCTCCGCCTGGCCTACACCCTAACCGCCCATGGCCTCCGAGGCGCCGCCCGCCCCGCCCCCTACCTCCTGTAACACTACATTACACCGACCTACAAGAAATACGGCTGCGCTGAAGAAGCGAAGCCGTTAGCTTTAGTGTTTCTTGCCGGGGGATTTGCCGGGATTGTGATGGTGGGCTTTGCGAGCCTTCTTATGTTGCTTCTCAGCGTGTTTCATCATCTTCTTGTAATGCTTTTTGCAAACCTTGCAATATCCACCGTGATGGTGATGATGATGGTGCCCGTCACCGAACAGAGGTGGAGGTGGCGGCGGACCGGGCAAATGTCCGTCAGTAGTTATCTCAATCCCAGACCCCTCTGTAGTAACCCAAAGATGCGTATCAGCCGAAGCCGAAGAAGAGATAAAGGCAATTATNCCAAAGCAGCCAAAAGTGAAGCAGTGTGTTTCATAGTTCCAAAATTTAAATCAAGTTGTCAGAATCAGATTAACTCATCATAATTATAACTCGTCATAATTATCGAGTCCTAATTATTCCATATTAACACAGCATCCCCAAAAATAGTTGATGTCCTTTAGCGTCCGTCAATAAGTATTTTTCTCAAAAACCTATATTATGCAGATAGAGATACAGGGGTATCTACAATCTCAGACGAACAGAGTGTAACGTCTTTTATGCCTTCGTTTCACCGTTTTAGAAACACCGAAGGGATGTACTCTTTTCGGAGTGAACCTTCTCATTATATTTTCTACAATTATTAATATTGAAACAAATGGCATCAATCAAAGTAAAGTTTAGGCCCTCAACTATCGTTGACCGCGAGGGTACAATCTACTATCAAATCATCCATGAGAGAAAGCCGCGTCAACTTTTTACCGACTATCATGTATATCCGACTGAATGGGATGAAACCCGCTCAATGGTAACAACTACACAGAACAGTGAGCGCGAATCCTTTATTCTTTCAATCCGAGAACGGATTCGGTGGGACATGGAACGCCTCAACAAGATTATCCGTAAACTTGACAGCGACGGATTGCCCTTTTCAGCAGATGATGTGATTAGTGAATTCAAACGATATTCTAACGAATGCAGTTTATTCAAATATATGAATAGATTGATTACCAAACTCAAACAGAATGGAAAAATAAGAACATCTGAAACATATACAGCAGCTCTCAACAGTTTCAAGAAATTCCGTCAAGGCGAAGATATAATGCTTGATTCCATTACCTCGGATATTATGGAATCTTACGAAGCCTGGCATAAAACCATAGGTAACTCTTCAAACACAATCTCTTTCTACACTCGTATTTTGCGCGCAACATATAATCGAGCAGTGGAAGAAGACATCATCGAAAATCGCAATCCCTTCCGTCGCGTTTACACCGGAGTAGACAAGACCGTAAAACGCGCAATTCCCTTGGATGCTATTAGTAAATTGAAAAGATTAGATTTGAGTCTTACTCCAAGACTTGATTTTGCCAGAGATATGTTTTTGATGAGTTTCTATCTAAGAGGAATTAGTTTCATTGATCTTGCATACTTGAAGAAATCTGATTTAAGAAATGGGTATCTATACTATCGACGTCGTAAGACGAGTCAGTTGCTGACGATTGAATGGACAACAGATATGCAGATGCTTCTTGATAAATATGATGAGAATCAAACAGAATATCTCATGCCAATCATAACCAATCCTAACGTAAATCCCCGTAGTTGCTATCGAAATGTTGGATACAACATTAACCGTAGCCTGAAGACTATTGCGCAGATGATATGCATAAACATTCCTTTGAC
>WFLX010048870.1_pt1 | contig 13540 bp, 11 predicted proteins | sample 4967041 | NCBI WGS metagenome assembly WFLX01 (sample SAMN12857096, study PRJNA449069) | gut metagenome | isolation source: stool from male and female vole | host: Microtus ochrogaster | place: USA:Florida | collected 2017
GCGCATAGAATAACGCACATTAAAGAGGCCCAGCCTACGATGGGGGTGCCTGTGGTAATTTTTTCCACAAAAACACTGATTAACAATATCAATGCCAATATATTAAAGACAACTCCCAAACNGCTCATAAAACGAAGAGGGAAGTAGGAGAAACTCATGACGGAATCCATTACCAATTTAATTTTTTTGGAAAGAGTCCAGCGAGACTTGCCGATTTCACGCTCTTGTCTGACAAAATAAATTTTGTCCGTGCGGAAGCCTGCCCACAGTACCTGCAAGGTTAAGGAAGAATTTTTCTCGTCAAGCCGTTCCAAAACTTCAATGACCTTTCTGTCCACCAGATAACAGTCACAGCCGCCAGAAGGCATATTTTTATTGACCATTTTGCGAATCAGAGAATAATACAGATTAGCAAAAAATACGTTTACCGGATTTTCCTTTCGCTCCTTGCGAACAGCCAGAACCACCTTGTTACCCCGCTTCCAGCTCTCATACATTTCAAGGATGATGCAGGAGTCTTCCTGCAGGTCTGCCTGCTTGGTCACGGCGCAGTCCCCGGTACAGGAGGACAGTCCTGCAAGCAGCGCAGCATGCTCTCCGAAATTCCGGGACAGCTTCACACATTTGATATGGGGATCCCGCTCCCTGAGGGAATTCATTACCTGAAAAGAATTATCCCCAGAGCCGTCATCTACAAAAACAATTTCGTACTCATCCAGCTTTCCGAGAACCTTTTTCTTCAAATCCTCATATAAAAGTTCAAGGGTGTCCTCGTTGTAATATACGGGGACAACTATTGATAATTTACTCATTTTCGACCTCCGTGCTGTGATCAGAACTTTTATTGAAATCTTACCACAATTTCCATACTTTTACAAGTTGCGAGATATCAGTCCCGGTTTCGGTAAGCCCAGAATTTATTTAAAATAAAATTAAGAGGCACCGTCACACAGAGATTGATAAAGGTGGCAATATAATGGGGAATGCCCAGACGTCTTTCCTGAAAATAGAGCAGGATGCCCATAATTAAAAGTTCTGTTAAAGCATAGGAGGCATACACCTTCGCCAATGCTTTATACCAGGGCTGTTTTTCCTCCTCTTTCTCATGAAAGACAAAACGGCTGTTCAACAGATAAGAAATCAGCACCGTAATCACAAAAGAAATCAGGTTGCATATCTGTTCATGGAGATGAAAACCATAATAGCACACATTGGTAATCAAATAGGATAACACGGTATTGATGCCGCCTACTATGCCAAATTTTATAAATTGAATCAGAGCTGCTTTTTTCATTGGCGTTTTACTTTCCTCCAAATCCACTGTTTTCTATGACTATATAATAAGCACCATAAAAAGAAGTAATTTCGTATTCTTCCGGCGGAAAAAGTTCAATATCCTTGCCGGCAGTCAGATAAACTATATTCTTCCCCTTATTCTGATATAAAATTTCCGGAGTTACCGTTTCAAAGTGATAGCGCTCTCTAAAAGGCAGAACCTTTTTGCCGTTCTGTAAATCCGTAATGCCTTGGAGATATTCGGCGTCCAGCTCATGGCAAAAAATGGTAAGAATCTCAGCCACCTGTGTTTCGCCGGTATCCTGAGGATCCGGAGTAATATAATAGGAATCGCAGTCAATCTCTGCAGCATAATAAAGAGCATTCAGATAAGGTTCATAGTAATAAATCCTGCTAAGGTCTTCATATTCCCCATAATAAGTAATCATAAATAAAATCGTTGCGATACCGTAAGCTCCTGCTATTGGAATGAAAAGCAGCTTACATTTATGGATACACCATTGAATTCCCATACCGCTAATGACTATCATGGGATAGAATATAATAGTAATGCGATGCTGTGCAATTCCTGCAGTAGCAATGCCTGCCCATACAGCCATCAATAACCATGTCAGAACTGTTATATAGGGAATTTTCTTTTTGATGTCTTTTTCCGTTTTCAGTTTGAAAAATGCCGTTACCAGACCAATTAAGAAGAATATCGTGGTAAAAGGATACAGGTTGTCAAATCTGGGGATAATGGAAGTAACGCTGGTATCCCTGCTTCTTCCCAGCAAAGTACATAATATATTTAACAGATTATTTTTGAGAGTAGGCCACGAAAAATTGATAAATAAAATATCTTTCGAGCGCACACTGTCCGGGAAATAAGGAATGGTGAATAAGGGAGTTTCAATGCTTTCCCACCCCATCATATTGATTAACATGGTTAAGAATTCCGGAAGCGCAATTACAAAATACAAGAGTACACACAGCAGAAGTTCTTTCCAATTTATTTGCCTGACAGCCAGCAAATAAATCGCCATAATGAGCAAAAATAACGGAACCGTATAATTTGCAATGCCGTAACAATAGGAACAGAGAGCAAAGAAAACCATAGAAAGATATATGGCCCACCGTTTTTTGATTCCTACAAGAAGAAAGCATACTCCAAAAAGAAAAACATGGGGGAACATATGGCAGTCAAAAGACCATCTGCTCTGCATATAATGCCAGGGACATATGATACAAAGTATCAGAACCGGAAAGGCTAACTTGATTCCTCCGATTTGGCGTGCAAAAAAATACAGTGCCAATAATCCGATACAGCTTACTATCAAGAGCGGCAGACGAATCACGGGAATAGAAAACCCCAATAATTTTATGAAAGGTATCATACAATAGGAAAGCAGCACACTCATCTGGCTATTGCCCCATGCCGTAAAATGTACCGGAAAGCGCATTCCAAAGCGGTCGGTACCGTGATTGGCAAGCGCCAATGCATCTACAGCGGCCATGGCTTCATCCTGCTGAACACCCACCGGGATTGCGCCAAAGTGGAATGCGCGGATAAAAATTCCTCCGGCTAAAAGCAGAAATAAAGCGGCAAATTCCATTTTTGCAGTGAATTTAAAGTTTGTCCATTTCTCAGATTTCAATTCTGCCACCTATGCCCTAAAAAGTTTTTTTCATTATATACTTTCTCCCATAAAAGTTCAAGGTACTGTGCAAAGAACACTTAAAAAATGTAACCATTTCGCCATGCCATTCATAAGCTGCCGTAATATACATTTTCACCCAAAACTGTATCGTACTGCCGGCAGCTTATTTCATGTCGGGCGTTCGCCCTATAGAATTGATTGTACAATTTATTCTTAGTGAGCAAGCTCCCATGTATAAATTGTACAATCAATTATGCATGGCGGAACGGTTACGAAAAAATAGTTGGACTTTCGCTCTTTTCTTGTTATAATGAATTAGGAATTTCCCAACGGAGGTAAGAAAATGAGCACAACNTTAAATGNAGAAGAGATTTTTGCNAGCAAGGTCTTNACGCNTGCAAAAATGAAAGAGAGGCTCTCNAAAACTGTTTACAAAGAAGTGGTAAAGGTTATGGAGCAGGGCGGAGAACTGTCACTTTCCACTGCTGATATCGTGGCAAAGGCTATGAAGGATTGGGCGGTAGAAAATGGGGCAACCCATTACACCCATTGGTTCCAGCCACTAACCGGCATTACTGCGGAAAAGCATGATGCCTTTGTGACCCATCCTGACGGGGAGGGTCGGATGCTGATGGAATTTTCCGGAAAAGAGCTCATAAAGGGCGAGCCAGACGCCTCCTCCTTTCCTTCTGGCGGACTGCGGGCCACCTTTGAGGCGAGAGGATATACAGCGTGGGATATGACCTCTCCTGCATTTTTAAAAGAGGATGCGACCGGTGTAATTCTTTGTATTCCCACGGCTTTCTGCTCTTACAAGGGTGAGGCGTTGGACAAAAAAACCCCTCTGCTTCGCTCCATGGAGGCAATCAGTCAACAGGCGCTGCGCATTGTGCGGCTCTTTGGCAACACGGAAGCGTCCAAGGTAACTCCTAGCGTGGGACCGGAGCAGGAATACTTTTTGATTGACAGAGAGAAATATTTACAGCGTGAGGATTTGATTTTTACAGGCCGCACCCTGTTTGGAGCCCCTGCTCCCAAGGGTCAGGAGCTGGAGGATCATTACTTTGGAACCATTCGTGAAAGAGTGGGTTCCTTTATGAAAGATTTGAATTTAGAGCTTTGGAAGCTGGGCGTTACCGCAAAGACACAGCATAATGAGGTTGCCCCAGCCCAGCATGAGCTGGCGCCCATTTACGAGACGGCAAATATTGCGGTAGACCATAATCAGCTGGTGATGGAAACCATGAAGAAGGTTGCGGGCCGCCATGGCATGACTTGCCTGCTCCATGAGAAACCCTTTGCAGGAGTAAATGGTTCTGGTAAACATAATAATTGGTCCCTCGGAACTGACAATGGTGTCAATTTATTAGATCCCGGGGATACCCCCAACGAAAATATTCAGTTTCTTTTGGTGCTTGCCTGCATTTTAAAGGCAGTGGACACTCATGCGGATTTGCTGCGCCAGAGTGCTTCCGATGTGGGAAATGACCACAGATTGGGGGCAAATGNGGCGCCGCCTGCAATCATTTCCGTATTCCTTGGANAACAGCTGNAAGATGTGGTGAAGCAGCTNGTGNAAACCGGTATGGCAGACCATTCTCNTCAGGGCGGCAAGTTAGTGACAGGCGTGTCAACTTTGCCGGATTTGGATAAGGATGCAACGGACCGAAACAGAACCTCGCCTTTTGCATTTACCGGCAATAAGTTCGAATTCCGTATGGTAGGAAGCTCTGATTCCATTGCAAGCCCTAACACTACGCTGAATGCCATTGTGGCGGAGGCATTCTGTGAAGCGGCTGACGAGCTGGAACAGGCGGAGAATTTTGACATTGCAGTGCATGATTTGATCAAAAAATATCTTACGGAGCATCAGCGGATTATCTTTAACGGAAACGGTTATTCTGATGAGTGGGTAGAGGAGGCACAGAGAAGGGGTCTTCCCAATATTAAGTCCATGGTGGAGGCATCTTCCACCCTGACTACTGACAAGGCAATCAAATTATTTGAGAAGTTTGGTATCTTTACAAGGGCTGAGCTGGAATCCAGAGAGGAAATCCTCTATGAAACCTATGCAAAGACCATCAATATTGAGGCGTTAACCATGATAGACATGGCAAGAAAGCAGATTCTCCCTGCTGTTATGAAGTATACTAAGTCCTTGGCGGAAACGGTGACTGCAGTAAAGAATGCTGGAGCGGACGCCTCTGTGTCTGCCGGCGAACTTTCTGAAATCTGTACGAAGCTGAAAGCGGCAAAGCAGGCTTTGATTGCGCTGGAGAGCAAGGTGGAGCAGGCGGGGGATATCGGCGCTGTGAAAGGCCAGAAAGAGCTTGCATTTTTCTTTAAGGAGGAGGTTCACACCTCCATGGATGAACTGAGGGAGCAGGTGGATGCCCTTGAGATGTTGGTAGCCAAAGAGGTATGGCCCATTCCTTCCTACGGAGATTTGATTTTTGAAGTGTAACATATTGCAGGAAAACCCTCAGGAGTGCCAGACCTAGTGCCATTAAGTTAAGCTCATATTCAATAACCGTTACTGTTTCTGAAAAAGAAAGTGACGGTTATTTTTTATTGATTGTGGATACATTGTTTATTATGAATATTTCTGTTCGCAAACTTCCTTTGTTTTCGTTATCATTACTCCTAGTCTGGCACGAACCCGTCCGGGTGGTACGCCTTGTCCTGGTCGATGACGGGTTGCCCGGCGGTGTCAGTCTGAATCGGAAGCTGAATGCCGTCATACTGAACTTTGCTCCAAACAGCCTTATTATCGTAGCTATACTTCAATTTGATCGTCTTCTCAATAGTGCTGGTCAAATAGGAAAGGATTTCAGCATTTGTCGTAAAATGAATAGGGCTTATCAAATATGCATCCTACAATACACCTGTCGTCTGAGGATGCGGATACACATCACCTGTAGCGATAGCACCATTACTGACGATGTCAATTGATATTCTCGATACCCAGCAGCTGCTTTTCCTTGATGTTCTCGATTTTCTCGACAAGTTCGGTTTCATCCTTTATCTTGTTCTGCGCGTCCTTGATCATAATGTCCATAGCCGATACAAGGAAACCCGCAGAACCCATTGCCCTATCCCAAACGAACGAATCCATATTCGTGCGGGCAAGCTTTGCCGTAAATGCTGTCACATAACGCGGTGTGAGCACAACATCCTTTGCCGCGTCATTCTCAATGCTCACCCAATCATTAAGCGAGTTCAGAATTTTGCCTGTAAAATCGAGGTGAAAATTTGATTGCAAACACGTGCTATAATATAATAAAGAATAACTAAATTTTGTAAACGAAAGGAAATAATGACATGGTATCAAATGCAAATATGACAACAAAGGATGGGAAGAAGATGATGTATCTGNTNTCTATCGGAGTGAACANAGANTGTGAGTACTATGACGCCANTNGGGCTGAACTNGAAAGAAGAATNAATGCTGTCAGCATACCTATTGTGCGTGTTGATTGGCCTCTATATGATGACAACAAAAATGCATACGATGTTAGCAAACATCTGTTTTATGCACAGACATTTGAAACGGGTATGGGATTCGTAATGGGGATACTGAAAAATCATGAAATACGCTCAAACTTAGAATTTTGTAATTTCTACAATGGTGACGCATATAAAAACGACATGAGAAGATACGATGGTGAGGACACCATTAAAAGCACAAAAGAATATATGGCAGAATTTCATCCAGACGAAATATGGTGATTTTTAAGAAGCAAGGTGATATCTATGAATAAAGAAGATGCCGTTCTGTTCCGCGAATCAGAAGATGAAGTCATTATTCAACTATACACGATTTCTTAAAACAACACCATTTCAAATACAGACAACACTCCGGCGATATTTCAATATGTGAGATGACATCATCTAAAGTAATTCATATTTTAGACGACTTATATGCAACATATCCGGACATAAAAGCGTGTACGAAATCCTGACTTTTTACCTCTGTTGATGAAAAATATTCTTTTGCCGATATTTGTAAAAAGCAACGCAGATTCAAATTGGTTAGATCTTTGTATTAGTGACCTTTTTACATATCCGTCTGATTTAAAAGAACATATGTCATATGACTTTTGCGGTGAAATAAGTGGGATTATTTCTGCAAATTGGACATCAGATATGGCTATCAGCAACTTGAATAAAACAATTGCGTTAAATCATATTTTTACAAAAAGAAAATTTTTTAGAATTAGGTATTGCAAAAAGGATATACTTCATGTATAATATCTCAAGTAAGCGCATAGGGCTATCGCCAAACGGTAAGGCAACGGACTCTGACTCCGTCATTTCAAGGTTCGAATCCTTGTAGCCCTGCGAAGCAGGGATTGCTCTGCTGTACTGACCCCGGTGAAGAGATTCACCGGGGTTAATTTTTGTCGTAAAATCAAGGGATTGGAGAATGTCAGATATTCTTATAAATTTCACCCACAAAGTAGCCTGCTGTTCTTTCGTGGTTGGAATTCGCAACTCTTTGCAGAAGAAATCTTGTATTTATTTGACCGACCGTATACAATTATATCTGATAGGGTTTTAAGAAAGGGTAATGAAAATGTTAGAGTGATGATTGATAAACGTAAAAACCGAAGTTAAAACGGGAGGTATATTTATGGGAACATGGGACCCTTGGCGTGGTTGTCATAGATACAGTACAGGCTGCAAATATTGCTATATCCATAAAGGGGATTATAAAAAGGGAATTGATACAAATATTGTTATGAAAACAGAAAAATTTTACGCCCCTATTGAAAAAACAAAAAATGGAGCTTATAAAATGAAATCCGGTCAAACGGTTTATGTGTGCTTTTCATCAGACTTCTTGATAGAGGACGCAGACAAGTGGCGTGCAGAATGTTGGGAAATGATACGGGAACGCTCCGACGTACATTTTCTTTTTCTAACAAAGCGGATTGAAAGATTTTTGGATTGTATTCCGCAGGATTGGAAAGATGGGTACGAAAATGTTACGGTTGGCTGCACNATTGAAAATCAAGAAAACGCAGATTACCGNTTGGGCATTTTTTCCAGNCTNCCCATTAAACACAAAAATATCATTTGCCAGCCGTTGATTGAAAACATCACTCTCTCTGAATATTTACACGATATAGAATTAGTTGTTGTTGGCGGGGAGTCTGATAAAAATGCAAGACCACTTAACTATGATTGGGTATTGCAGATACGGCAACAATGTATTTCCAATAACGTACATTTTGAGTTTCGGCAGTGCGGGACACATTTTATCAAGGACGGGAAAAGCTACACATTATCTACCCGCGACTTATGCAGTCAAGCGAGAAAAGCTAATATCAATTATTGAATAGGCGCCTCTCTTTTTTGTGCAAGGATAGAGAGGAAAAATTTAAGAATAAGCCTTATAATGAAGGAAAGGAGGTATCTTATGGAATGGGTTGAAAGATTAAACCAAAGCATGACTTATATTGAGGAACATTTGACAGGTGAAATTGACTATGAANAGCTNGGGCGGATTGCCTGCTGCTCCACCTATCACTATCANAGAATGTTTACTTANATGGCGGGTNTNACTCTGGCAGAGTATATCCGAAGAAGNAAAATGTCTTTAGCGGCGGTAGACTTGCAGGGTGGNGATNAACGGATTATTGATATNGCAGAGAAGTACGGCTACCGTTCNCCNACCGCATTTAACAGGGCGTTTCAGTCTTTTCATGGGATAGCCCCCTCGTCTGTGAAAGACGAAGGCGTGTCTGTGAAATCTTTTTCCCCCATTGTGTTTAGAATTGCTGTAAAAGGAGCGACAGAAATGAATTATAGAACGGAAACAAAAGAAGCATTCCGCATTATTGGCGTATCTGCACCGCTTGATAAGGAAATCGAAAATAATTTTATGGTCGTGCCTAAGATGTGGCAGGAGGCGTCTGTAAATGGAACAATACAGAAATTGGCCGGAATGATGGATACGCCGCCAATGGGACTTTTGGGCGTGAGTGTCTGCAATGATGAAGAACAATGGAAATATTTTATTGCCGTTTCTAGTACAAAAACAAGTGGTGAGTTTGAAGAATATACNGTNCCTGCGTCCACNTGGGCAATCTTTTCNGGAACNGGTACAAACCANTCAATACAGGAATTGGAGCAGCGGATTATAACAGAGTGGCTTCCGACCTCTGGATATGAATATGCCAATGCCCCCGATATTGAGGTTTACTTAAATCCAGACCCACAGAACGCACAATATGAGGTATGGATACCCGTAAGAGTTCGGGATAATGGAGGGGCTTATGGACGAGAAATTTAATATGTTTTTGGAAACCGTTGATGAGCGTTTCCGTAGCTTTGTATGCCAAATCAACGAGTATTTGACAGAGAACGACTGTAAGTGTGACATAAAACTGCAAAAAAGCGGCTATGTTGTGTCCTATGTGTTAAACAGTAGCAAAAGGACTTTGGCAACATTCGTATCCCGAAAAACGGGAATGAAGCTCNGCATTTATTCNGAANATANANAAGAATACNANAGNTTTCTNGATACNNTNCCCGAAAANGNAAAAAAGGAAATCAAGAAAGCATCCGTCTGCAAACGACTTATCAATCCCGATGACTGTAATCAGAAATGTATAATGGGATATACCTTTGTGTTGGATGGTGAGCAGTATCAGAAATGCCGTTATATGGCGTTTCAGCCTACATTGAGTGAGGAAAACAATCCGTACATAAAGCAGTTTTTAGAGAAAGAATTGCGGGCAGGACAGCTTGATTAGCAAAAAGCAATAATAATAAAGAGCCAGACGCATAGCCGACAAACTTGTGAGAAATCACAGTTTGTCGGCGTTAGCGATAAGTTGTTGTAAATACTTCTTTATCACTGTAAAATTAAATCTTTGGAGGTTTTTAACTTCACATTTTTTTCATAATTTTTCATAATTTATCCTATTGATTTATAAACTTATAGTCTCTATAATGAAAAAGTGAGCAAGTTTACTTGCTTCAACGGGATACTGACAAAAAATGGTCATGTAGGAATAATTTTACAGTAAAGGATGGAGAAGTGGAACAGATATGGGCAATCAAATAAATCAATATGACAATGGCGGCGGTTATGGCAGTGGGAATAACCAAGGCAATCATAACGGCCGCGGTAATAATGGAGGACCAAACGGAAATGGGGAGCCTCCGCGCCGTCCCAATATCCTGATGATGATCCTTACGGGGCTGAGCACGGTAATGCTGGCGCTGTTTTTCTACACATTGCTGTTTGGCGGCGGCAGTGCCACGCAGACAGTTGAATATACGCAGTTTATACAGGATTTGGAGGACGAAAAGGTAGAGTCCGTACAAGTGAATATGGAGAGCGGAGAGATTGTGGTCACCTTGAAAAAGGAAACTGCCGTAGAAGCGGAGCAGACCCAAACAGAAGACGATACCAAAACCGTAAATGAAAAAATAAAAGAATTTTCACCGCAGATTTCCCAGCCGTCTACCATATGGGATGTATTGGCTGCGAGGCAGAACAAAACCTATTCCACTCTGATGATGGAAAGCGCTGACAAGCTTACAGAGCGTTTAGAAGAGCATGGCGTGCAGGCAAGGCGTGTAGTACGCAATAATTGGCTGATGGAGATTCTCATTACCGTAGTGCTGCCAGTGCTGCTTTTGTGGCTGGTGATAGGTTTCTTTTTCCGCAAAATGGGAGGAAGCGGCGGTCCCTTAGGCGTGGGCAAGAGCAATGCGAAAGTCTATGTCCAGAAGGAGACAGGAGTTACCTTTAAGGATGTAGCAGGAGAGGACGAGGCAAAGGAATCTTTAGTGGAAGTGGTGGACTTTCTGCATAATCCGGGGAGATATTCTAAGATTGGAGCAAAGCTTCCCAAGGGCGCTTTGCTGGTGGGACCTCCCGGAACCGGTAAAACCCTGCTTGCAAGGGCGGTAGCCGGAGAAGCTCATGTGCCGTTCTTTTCCCTGACAGGCTCTGATTTTATCGAACTGTATGTGGGCGTGGGCGCCAGCCGTGTCCGTGACCTTTTTAAGGAAGCTACGAAAAATGCTCCCTGTATTATCTTTATTGATGAGATAGATGCCATCGGCCGAAGCCGTGATTCTAAATACGGAGGCGGCAATGAAGAGCGGGAGCAGACTTTGAATCAGTTGCTTTCCGAGATGGATGGTTTTGACAGTTCCAAGGGAATTTTGATTCTGGCAGCNACCAATCNTCCGGNGATTCTGNATAAANCGCTGCTGCGACCGGGTCGATNTGACAGGCGNATTATTGTNGATNAGCCGGATTTGAAGGGGCGAGTAGAAATTCTAAAGGTGCATTCCAAGNATGTGAAGATGGACGAAAGCGTGGACTTGGATGCCATTGCCCTTGCTACCAGCGGAGCCGTGGGTTCTGATTTGGCAAATATGATTAACGAGGCGGCAATCAATGCGGTCAAGGAAGGCAGAGAGTATGTAAACCAGCAGGATTTGTTTAATGCAGTGGAGCAGGTTCTGGTGGGCAAAGAAAAGAAAGACCGTATCATGAGCAAGGAAGAGCGGAAAATTGTGTCCTATCATGAGGTGGGGCATGCCCTTATCAGCGCCTTGCAGAAAAATTCCGAGCCGGTGCAGAAGATTACCATTGTGCCCCGCACTATGGGTGCATTAGGATATGTAATGCATGTGCCGGAGGAGGAGAAATACCTGAATACGGAAGCGGAGCTTCGGGATATGCTGGTAAGTCTGGTGGGAGGCCGCGCGGCGGAGGAGGTAGTGTTTGAAACTGTGACCACCGGCGCAGCAAATGATATAGAGAAGGCAACGGATATTGCCCGCAATATGGTCACCAGGTATGGCATGAGCAGGAAATTCGGTCTGGTGGGTCTTGCCACAGTGGAAAGCCAATATCTGGAGGGCAGGACTGCCTTGAACTGCAGTGACGAGACTGCGGCGGCCATTGATGAGGAAGTAGTGGCAATCATTAAGGAGAGTTACGAAAAGGCACTTCAGATGCTGAGGGAGAACCGCGAAATTATGGATAAGCTAGCGGCATTTCTGATTGAGAAAGAAACCATTACCGGCAAAGAATTTATGGAAATTTTCCGCAGAGAAAAAGGTCTGCCGGAACCTGAGAAAACCAGCAAGGAAGATGAGTTTGGCAGTGTTTTGGAAGATGCGACGGCCAATCTATTGAATTAAGGCATAATAAAAACCTCTTGCAGATGTGTTCGTCTGCAAGAGGTTTATAACGTTCAATTAAAAATGATAGAAATGTTGTCAAACATCTTCTTGTTATTAATAATGCCGGTTCTGTTGATGGCATCCAGCTTTTCATCGGCATACAGCTTCAATTCCTTTTCCCGCTGTTTTATAGCATTAGCAGATTCCTGTCCCTGCCCTTGTTCACCTTTTGAAGATTTTTGAAGAGAGGATATGGTGTCCTCGGTTATGATAATCTTTTTGCCAATACCGCCAGAAACCTTGTTGATTTTCTCTTGCAGAGAAGCTTTTTCTTCTTCTGTGGGTGCAGTGCGCTGTCTGCCCTCCAGAGAGGTGCGTATCCTGCTCATGTCTGCAATTTGTTCTTTGGAGGAGGAAAGGGTAATCAATACGCCTGATTCCTTACTGCCAATCAATGCGGGCTGCTGTTCCTCTTCACTTTGGGAATTGGTGCTGCCTACAGTGGCATCTGCGGCTTTATCCTCGTCAAATGGGCTATTGGTACTCTTGTCATCTGCTGCTTGAACGGATTTGCGTTCTTCTGACTCAGCAGGTTTGTCATTGACCTCTTTTAAAGCTTGTTTGGCAGCTTCCTGTTTTTTGGCTGCCTCTTCCTGTCTTTTTTGTATCTGATATTGACGCAGCTCACTGTTTAAATCCTGCATCTGTTCCCTTGCAGCCTGTTTTTTCCGGGTTTTCTGGTCATCGGTCATCTCTTGGTCGTTAGAGATGCTTCTTAATTCCTCCTGCAGACTAGAAATCTGTTTGCGGAGGCTGCTCTCACGGCTGTCCAATGCAGACTGTTTGGAAGATACATTATTTTGAGATGAATTGTTGATTCCTGATATATTCATATGCCTACCCCCTTTTCCAGACTAAATTATCATATGTTTCGCAAACGCCTAATATAGGATTCCTTATTATGGATATTCATTATAGCATAATTTTCAGAATTTATCAACTATAATGCGATTTATTCGGAAAAAATCTTAAAATAATATCTCCAATACTTTCCATCTACATAATACGCTGGCTGAAAATCTTCTTCTATCCACTTCAGAATCCATCCGTTCTGCTCCAGACCGTCGTTCATGTCTCCGTACCAGCAGGATGCGATTACCACATCCGGGTATTTATCCGGATTCATCTTCCAATATTCCAATATGCTCTCGTTATACCACGGCGTACACATCACCGATGGCGCCGCAATCTCCGTGTCCAGATACAAATACCCCAATGTATCCAATAAATCCCCCACTATANAGATTCGGCTGCCCNCTTTAATATATTCCTTCCATTCCTTTATTGACTCATTTTGTATATATGCTCCCATGTAATTGGTAATGATCCCGACAGCCGGACCCTCCTTTACGATGCCGCCAACCTCGAAAATTGTGTTTGCTTGA
>WFLX010046422.1_pt1 | contig 13539 bp, 4 predicted proteins | sample 4967041 | NCBI WGS metagenome assembly WFLX01 (sample SAMN12857096, study PRJNA449069) | gut metagenome | isolation source: stool from male and female vole | host: Microtus ochrogaster | place: USA:Florida | collected 2017
GGTCAACGCCTTCGAGACGGGCCACGAGCTTGCCTTTGAGCAGAGATTTTTCAAGCGAGGCGTTCCACACCCATTCGCTATTGTTCATGGCCTGCGACTCATAGCCGGTGCGCTTGCGGAATCTCAGCTGAGTTTCAAATGTGAGCTGCCACGGCAGTTTGAGCGTGGAGCTGAGCGACACGTTATAGGTGAGGGCGGTGAAGTTGTTGAAAGCCATCATGGGCGAGGTGACATCCTTCCAGGTAGCCGAATAGGCGAGCATAACCGAGCTTCCCGACATGAAGTTATATGACACATCTAAGGTGGGAGAGATGTCGAGCGTGTTGACCGCATTGCGCGACGGCACACTGTCGAGAGTCATATAGTCGATCGAATGGCTATAATCAAACCATGATCTGATTCCGACCCTCAGCTTCTCCTCAGGCAAAAAGGCCATGCTGTATCTCAATGACACATTCGAGTTCCAGTTGCCCGAGATGTTGCAGGGCTGATAGATTGTCTGGCCGGTGCGGGCGTCATAGTAGGTTTTGTTGGCGGCGGAATTGGCATTGATCCAAAACGAGCCATAGGCGCTGAACTCGGCATGATGTTTGCCTCGGCTGCGCCTCCAGACCTGCATGTAGGTGGAATATGAGCGCTGGTCTTTGAGCTTCTCGTCGGCGGGAATATAGGTCACGAGAGGATTGGTGGAGATGCGGTCGGCCAGCAGGTAGGAAAGGCTCAGGGAATTGGCGTAGGTGTAGAATGTCAGCACCGAACTGAATTCCCTCACCTTATTGGTGGATTGAAGCGAAAAACCTGCGCGCACGGAGGGCAACACTGAGTTGCGCGACAACATCTCGGTGCCGATCTCGGGGCGGGTGTAATCATAATGGTCGTTGATGATAGAGCCGCCCATGTAGAGCCATGCCGAATAGCTGGCGTTGAAGGTAGAGTCGCCGGGAGCGAGTGGCTCGGTGTTCCACCTCAAGCTCAGGTTAGGATTCACATTGTGGCTGTATCGTCGAGTCTCGGTGCTGTTCTTGCGGTCGAGCTCGGCAAACTGGGGAATCATCACCGAGGGGAGAACCGCTGCATCGTCAACCGAGTCGGTGAGCCACAGGGGCTTGTCGCTGTCGCTGTGACTGTAGAAATAATCTGCCGACACGTCAAAAGCGAAAGTTTTGGCTATCTCCTCACCCATCTTTCTGATTTTGTGGCTATAAGTCACCGAACCTCTGAAATTCTTGTCGTGCGACAGATTACCCGCATAGCGGTCGGAGTTGACCGGCACCGAGTTGGGGGCGGCAAGATCGCCGTATTGCTGGAGGTAGATAGTGCGCTCAGGGGCATTGGTGCGCGCATAAGATCCGGAGAAACCGAAATAAAGGTATCCTTTCCAATAGGTGGGCCTCAGGGTGAGGCCGCCGTTGGCAGAGAGATATAAATAGTCGTTTTCATAGGCTGAGAGCTGGCGCATGGCGGTGAGCAGATTGCGGCGGTAGGAGGGTTGATTGAGCGAGTCGAGCGCCTGACCGCGGTAGCTGTCGGGAGGAAGCTGGGCAAAGGTTGCCGAGCGGTTGAGGCCGTTGGTCTCGGTGTTGGTCCAGCGGATGTCGGGAGAGATGTAGAACGACACATTGCTGCCGTTGTAGTTAAAGTCATGTCGGGTCATAAAGCTCTTCACCCTCCGGTGGGCCTCGTTGCTGCTGCGCTTATAGAGGTCGCCGGTGGAATAGAACTGGGTGGCGTCGGCGAGCGACCGGTTGTAGACCNTCTGGTGGGAGTAGGTGGCATTGCCCGACACCTTGATTTTCTTCTTGTCGTCATAGGCATAGTCGACGCCACCTTTGGCGATGGTGGGACGGCCGCCCGATTCCGACCTCCAGTCGCTCGACCAGGAGCCGGAGGTGTTGGCGTTTTCGGTGTTGCCGACATTGTTGGTGTTGAAAAACGCCGTGAGTCTCAGCAGGTCGGTGTAACCCATGCCGAAAGCGCGGCCGGTGTAGCGCGAGGCGTTGCCCATGCCGGCCTGGGCGTTGGCCATCCAGCCGTGGTTGTATTCCTTCTTGAGGTTGACGTCGAGCACAAGGTTCTGATCCTCCTCGCGGTCGGCGATATTGGCCGAGGCGCCGGTGAGATAGGCGTTGTCGGCTTTCTTGTCATAGACCTTCACATTCTTGACGGTATAGGAGGGGAGGTTTTTCAAAGCCACCTTGGGGTCGCCCTGAAAGAAGTCCTTGCCGTTGACCAGCAACTCGTTGACCTTACGGCCATTGATAGTAATAACGCCGTCGTCGTCGAGGGTGGCGCCGTCGAGCTGTCTCACGAGCTCCTCGAGCATCGAGCCCTCGGCAAGCTGAAAGGCCGCCGCGTCATAGACCATCGTGTCGCCCTTCATCACCATCTTGATGCGGGTGGCCTTGACGCTCACCTCCTTGAGGGCGCGCTCCTTGGCCCCCGCGCCGCCCGGGCGCAAGAGCAGCAAGCCGAGCGACTTGACATCCTCGCTAAACGAGGAAATCGTAAACTGCTGCTCAAAGGGCTGGTAGCCATCTTTGTAGAGACGCAGCTGATAGGTGCCCATGCCGCCGTCGACCATCATGCGGAGCTCCATCGAGAGGTTGAGCTTCTCGTCGTTGTCGCCCGAAAGGAGCCTGAATTTCACCGGGATAGTGTCGTTTTTGAAGAGCGACACATCCACGCTGTCGATTTTGTCATATTTATCGTTGGTGATATAGCCCCTGAGCATGAATTTGTCAAGGTCTTTGGCCGACAGGCCGGTAAACGAAGCTGCGGTTATGATGACAGCTATCAATGCGAAAATGCGGTTCATATTATCAGAAGTGAAGAAACGTGATGATTGAGGCGGCAAAAGTAATATTTTTAATTCATTTTACCCCCCCCCATTTTATTTTAACAAATTTTAACCACCATGCGGCTTATTTTCAGCATCTTAGAGGGCCGATTAGCATAAGCCGGAGGATATTTTGCCCTAAAAGGCATAATGAGTGCAAATATAGCGCTTTTATGTGAAAAAAGAAAAAACGGCCTGTCTTCACAGACAAGCCGCCTAAATATAAAGAATTTAAATCTGATTAAATAACGGAAATTTTGATTGATTTGGTATATCGACCATCCTTGCGCAGGGTCACGATATAGAGACCCGGGTCGAGCGAAAGGGTGTGATGACCGGTGCTGAGCGGCGACATATAGAGGGTTGTAGCCTCTACTGCCCTGCCCTGCATGTCGACAACCTCGAGGAGATATTGGCCGTCGACAGGCACATTGATGGTGAGGCGCCGGTTGGCGGAGTTGAATGAGAGGAGGATTTCGCTGCCGGCGGCCGAGGGAGCCGAGATGCCGGCGGGCTCGATGACCTTGACGGGAATGTCATAGGCCACACCTTCGAGCACATCGGTGGCTGCGGGGCCGGCGTAATCGCGCCAGGCGTTCTGATAGATCACGCGCAGGCGTGTCGAGCCGAGGGCGGCGTCGGCGGGAACTATAATGCGGTGACTGATGTTCATCACCTTGTCGTAGTTGGCATAGACATTGTTCCACCCGGGCACCTTGTTGGCTATGTCTCCATAAGTGCCGGAGAGCGAGAAGGCTGCCTTAGCCGACCAGTCGGTGAAAATCGCGGCAGTGTTATAGCGCAGATCCTGATATACCTTGCTGTCGGAGGCGGGGCCGGCTTCGTTGGCCTTGAGGTTGAGGGTAAACTCGGTGCCGCGCTCCACAACTATCTCATCGTCGAGCAGGGTGTAGAACGACTGGGGGCAAACCTCTGTCTTATAGCTGATGTCGGTAGCGGCATCGNCGGTTGAGATCTCCTTGACATAGGCCTGACGCTCTTTCTGCATTGTTCCGGCGGGCACGCTATAGATGGCCGCGGGNAGGTCGGGCAGCGAGGCGTTGGGGTCGGGAGCCTGGATTCTCACGGGTATGTCATAGACCACACCCTCATGAATATTCTGGGCGGCGGGACCGTCGAGGGGTCTCCATGCGTTCTGATATATCACGCGGATGATGGTGGTGCCGTAAGGAGCGTTGGAGGGCACGCTAAACGAGTGGGTGATGTTCATCACCTCATAGTAGTTGGCGAGCTTGTTGTCGCCGCTAAACCGCTTGCCATAGACCGCGGCGCTCTCGAGGGTGCAGCCGAGGGTCCAGTCGGTGAAGATGGTGGCATAGTTATAGCGGAGGTCCTGATAGGCTTGTGTCTGCGAGGCGGGGCCGGCCTGGTTGGCCTTGAGGGTGAGCGAGAAGTCGCTGCCGGGACACACCACCACGGTGTCGGCCACCACGGTGAGGAGTGAGCGGGGAGCCGACTCATATTTCACCACGATGTTGGAGTCGGCGCCGGCCGAGGTGATTTCGGCCACATAGGCCTTGCGCTCGCTGTGGATGGTGCCGGCGGGGCGGCCATAGCCAGAGCCGTCGGGAGTGGTGACGGCTATGCGGAAGTCATAGGCCTTGCCTTTGGCCACACCTGCGGGCGAGGGGGTGCCGCTTGTCGAGGCCACGAGGCGGGCGGTGTATTCGGAGATAGCCACCGAGGCGGGGAAGTTGAGGANGAAGTTGCCCTCGGCGTCGGNGGTGAATTTCTCATCGTCGGCAAACTGCAGGTCGTGGTCGAGGTCGATCCAGAGNGCNGAGGNNGCTTCCTTGCTGAGTGTCACCTCAAGGGTCACATCTTTCTCGCGGGGAATGAGCGGGGCGGAGAAAGAGAGGCGGTTGAAGAACTCATCGGTGGGCTCGACCTGTTGATCAAGCTCCTGACCGCGCGCACCCTTGGTGGCGAGGCTGTTGAGCTGGAGCGAGCTGTCGGCCTCACCCGTGGGGATGGGATAGCCGGCTGCAGGGGCTGAGATGGGGGTAAATCTCAGCTTGTTGGAGAAGGTCGACGAGCCGGGTATGGTAACCGTAGAGGTGCAATACTGGCCGCACGATGCCGAGCCGAGACCTTTCTGCAGGTAGTCGAAGTGGAGCTGGGTTTCGCTGCGGGGCTCGATGTCGAAGATGTGGTCGGCATACATGAGGTCGAGGTCGGTGTAGTGGAGGGCGGAGAAGTTGACCTGACCCTCGGTTTCAACCAGCAGGCCCTGACCACCCTTGTTGGTGAACTTCACCCAGCGGAGATCTTCGCGTCCGCCCGAAGTCTGNGGCTTGACGTTAAATTCGAGCATGTCGGTCACGGTGGTTGAATAAACGCCGAGCTGAGAGCCGCTCTTGCGGTCGGAATAATTTTCCATCGGGCCGCGGGCGTAGTAGTCTACCTGCTCCAGGCCGGGGGCGAGCATCATGCTGAGGCCGAGGCGGTTGATTGACGACGAGGCGGTTGAATAGGTAGTGGCCACGTCGAGCACTCCGTTGGCATAGATGGTATAGGCGGTGGTGACCTGAGCGAGGTCGCTGCCGTTGTGGGTGGTGGTGATTACCACCGATGAGCCGTTGCCCTCGCCGTCGTTGTCGTTGATCACCATCGACATGCCGAGCAGGGTGTTTTTGTTGACCGGAGCGGTGGAAGGGGGTGTGCCCGAATAGGGGGCGTCGTTTTCAATCCAGCGTATGTGGTCGAACTGCAGTCCGGCGCCTTCGTGGATATACTCGAAGCCGTCGACTTTCATTGACTTGAGTATGCCGCCGTTGGAGAATGAGTAGCTGAAGTTGTCGCCGCTCACAATCAGGGGGTTGCGGCCGCTCACCTTAACTTTGGCATCTTTGGGGGTCTCGACAGCGGGGAGAGCCGCGCGCGAGGTGACGGCAAACTGGTCGTCGGCAACGACATGACCGGCCTCACACCATGAGGTGCCCTCCTTGTAGCGGGCATTGACGGTGAGGAGATATTCGGCGCCGTCGTCGGTGGCGTGGGTCACGGGGCATGTGAGGGTAGCCTGCGCGCCGGGGCGCACCGAGAGCTGCTCCACTCCCCTTTCAACCTCCACTCCGTCGCGGAGCAATATCCACTCGAAGTTGAAGATGTCGGTCGAGGTGAAGACAAAGTTGTTTTTCACCCTCACGGAGAAGCGCGAGGCGTTGAAGTTGGCGAAACGGAGGTTCTGATAGGCATGTTTCACCTCTACGAGCTTGGCCGAGGGGTTGCGCTCGGGACCCACCACGCCGTTTGAGCAGAAGTTGCCCTGGTGGGGGCCGGGGAAGTCATAGCCGGTATAGAAGCCCTTGATGTTGCCCGACTTGAGCTCNGCGGGGTGGTAGATNGCCTGGTCGACCCAGTCCCAGATGCAGCCGCCGATGGTGCGCACNTTGTCGGTGCCNTCGATATANTCCCAGTAGTTGAGNATGTCGCCGGTTGAGTTGCCCATCGAGTGGATGTATTCGCAGAGGAAGTGGGGGCGCGAGTCGCCGTCGTGGTCCTGGTTGCGGAGTTCCCAGAGGGCCGGATACATCTTTGAGGTGAGGTCGGAGTAGGTGTAGTTGCCCTGACCCTCATAGTGGATGGGGCGGGGGTCGAGCGCGCGGATAGCCTTATATTCATCGGCGAAGTTCATGCCGCAGCCGCTCTCGTTGCCCATCGACCAGAAGATAACCGAAGGATGGTTGCGGTCGCGGAGCACCATGCGCTCGGCTCGGTCGACCATCGTGGGCATCCAGATGGGGTCGGAGGAGAGGGAGGTGTTGGCGTGACACTCCACATCGGCCTCGTCCATGACATAGATGCCATAGTAGTCGAACATGNCATACANNNTGGCGGGGNTGGGATAGTGGGAGGTGCGGNNNGTGNTGATGTTGTTGNGCTTGAAGAGGGTCACGTCGNGGAGCATTNCCTCNGTGGTGACGGCGCGGCNNCGCACAGGGTCGGTATCCTGACGGTTCACGCCCTTGAAGAGCACTTTCTTGCCGTTGACGGTCACCGAGCGGCCGGCGACATTCACCACCCTGAAGCCATATTTGGTAGAGAAGACTTCGGTGGTCTTGCCCGAGGCGTCGGCGAGGGTCACGACCACGGTATAGAGGTCAGGGGTCTCGGCTGTCCAGGGCAGGAGGTTGGAGAGGGTTTCGCTGCTCAGCGACACGGTGGCTTCCTTGCCGGCGGCGAGCTTGCCCACCTCGGTGAAGGGGGAGGTCCACACGCTGCTGCCGTCGGGGCTGAGAAGTTCTACCTTGACCTGAGGAGCGCTTTCGGCAGCCGAGCGGTTGGCCACGGTGAGGTCGACGCTCAGGCGGCCCTGGGTGGCCGAGGAGCTGAGCGACGAGGTGATGTAGTGGTCGCGCACAAAGGTGCGGGGAGTGGCGCGGAGGGTCACGTCGCGATAGATGCCGCTCATGCGGAAGCGGTCCTGACACTCGAAATATGAGCCGTCGCTCCACCTTATCACCTGAACGGCGAGGGTGTTGCTGCCGGGGCGCATGGCCGCGGTGAGGTCAAACTCATGGTCGTTGTTGGCACCCTGGGTATAGCCTATGAATTTGCCGTTGAGCCACACATAGGCTGCCGAATAGATGCCGCCGAAGTTGATAAACACCTGCTTGTCGGCCCAGTTCTGAGGGAGAGTGAACTCCTTGACATAGCAGCCGGTGGAGTTGGGGTCCCACTGTGCGCCGCCGCGGGGACGGATGTAGGGGGGCTGGTTGGCGAAAGGATAGTTGACATTGACATACATCGGTGTGCCATAGCCTTTCATCTCCCAGTTGGAGGGGACTTCGATTTCATCCCATGAGGTCACGTCATAGCCGTCGGCCCAGAATTTGTCGGGACGGTCGGCGGGAGAGGGCGAATAGTCAAATTTCCAGTTTCCGTTAAGACTCATCACCAACTCCGACGAGGCATCTACCCACGGAGTGGCATAATGGGCCTTGTCGGCCATCATGGCTTCGCGGGTGAGATAGGGGGTGAAGGTGGCGTGGCCGGGCTCCTTGTTGATGGCAAACACCGAGGGATTCTCCCAGAAGTCGCCGGGCCAGGCGTCGGCAGTCTGGGCCGAGGCCCAAAGAGCCGGTGCGAGGGTCAGCAGGAGTATGCCGCTGCGCAGAATAGTGCAAAGATTAGACATATGATTGATTTAGTGAGATATTAGTCGGGAATGGTGAGGTTGCGGAACTGGGCGATGGGGCTGTCGGTGTGCTGCTCGTGGATGATCTGCTTGAGCTCGGCCACCTTTTCGGGATATTTCGAAGCGAGGTCGGTGTCTTCGTGCAGGTCGGTGGCGAGGTCATAGAGGCGGCATTTGCCGTTTTCAACCACGAGTTTCCAGTCACCCTTTCTCACGCCGAGCATGTTGGTTTCATGAAATTCCCAATAGAGGAAGTCATGCTGCTTCTGCTCTCCCTGTCCGGTGAGGGTGGGATAGATTGAAATGCCGTCAAACCAATCGTTTTCCAAAGCGGGGTTCTTATAGCGCTCCTCATAGTTTTCGATTCCGGCGATGTCGCAGAAGGTTGACATGAGGTCGTAGAAAGCAAACTGATGGTCGCTCACGCTGCCGGCTTCGATTTTGGCGGGCCAGCGCACGATGAAGGGTATTCTGATGCCACCCTCATGGGTTGAGCGCTTGGTGCCGCGCAACAGGGCGTCGCGGTTGAAGAATGTGGGGTCGGCGCCACCCTCTTCGTGAGGGCCGTTGTCGGAGGTGAAGATCAGCACTGTGTTGTCGGCCAGGCCTTTCTTTTCGAGTATATCCATGATTTCGCCAACCTGGGCGTCGAGGCGGGTTATCATGCCGGCAAATTCGGCGTGGGCATGGTCGGTGGGGTTGTAGCGCGAGCCCTGGTTGCCGCCGAATTTCTTTTCCTCACACTCGCAGAATTTATCCTTATAGGCGTTATAGATCGAGTCTTCGGGCTGGATGAGCTCGGCATGGGGAAGGGTGTAGGTGAAAATGCCGAGGAAAGGCTGGTCGGGGGTCTGCTTGTCGAGCCATTCCATAGCTTTTTCATGAATCATGTCGGCCGAATACTGGGTGCGCTTGAGGTAGTCGGGGCCATACATCGGATAGTTGATGTTGTCTTCGAGGGTGATGCGGATGGTTTCGGTGTCGCCGAGGCTCTTGCTGTAGCGGTTGAGGAAGTTGGGATAGTAGAGGTGGGCCTGGAACTGACACAGGTAGCCGTAGTATTCGTCGATGCCGCGCTTTTCGGGGGTTGAGGCTGAGCCTTCATAGCCGCCGGCCCATTTGCCGAACATGCCGGTGGTATAACCGTTGTCCTTGAAGATTTCGGGGATGATGACATGGTCGGTGGTATAGGGTTCCTGNCCCACCAGCGAGTAGTCGATNTTGTTGCCGTAGGCCATGTTGAGGTTGCCGTTGCTCCAATATTCCTTGTTGCCTCTCACATGGGTGTGGCCCGAATGTTGGCCGGTCATGAAAGTGGCGCGCGAGGGAGCCGACACGGGGCTNCCGGCATAGGCCTGGGTGAATTTCATGCCCTGGGTGGCGAGGCGGTCGATGTTGGGAGTGGCTATGAGNTGCTGNCCATAGCAACCCAGATCGCCATAGCCCATGTCGTCACACATTATATAGATGATGTTGGGGCGGGAGGAGTCGGGGGTGTTTGAGTCGGCGGCATAGGCGCCGGTGGCTGAGGCGAGAGTGGCGAGGGCGGTAAAGCCGGCCATAAAGAGCTTATCGTTGGTCATAACTGAATGATTGGTCTGATTATTTTATGGTAAGGGGTTATCGGAGAGGGGTCAGTTTTTAGCAATTTTGATGGCGGCGCTGCCGGTGGGGGTGAAGAGCTTGGCCACATATACTCCGGCGGGGAGCGACGAAACGCCGAGGGTGGCGCTCTTGGTCGAGGCCACTACCGAGCCGTTGAGGTCAAACACCATCAGGGCGCTGATGCCCGAGAGGCTTTCGGCCACGATCACCGAGCCGTCATAGCTCAGCGTAGGAGCCTGGCCGGGGGTGGCGGCAACGGCGTCGATGCCTGAGTTTTCATCGAGGTTGGGCGAGAACACGGCGGTGATGACGCGGCTGTGGGTGCGCTCAACCTTCATCTCGCTGTCNACCGACAATACCTGATTGCCCTCTTTCCAGCACACGAAGGTAGCTGTGCCCTTGGGAGTGGCCACGGCCAGGTCTTCGGGGGTGAGGGTGGCGGTGCCGCGGGCGGGGCTGTTGGTGAGCAGGGTGATGTCGAATTGGTCGGGCATACGGTCGGTTACGTTGACGATAAAGTCAACCACCTGGCCGTCGGTGGTGTCGTCGGCGCCGGTGAGGCCGTTGGTGGTGAGACGCAGACGCATGCGGCACTCCCCTGTTTTGGCGCCTTCGGGAATTTCGATTTCACTCTCCATGGTCTTGGCGATATCGACGGGCTGAGCTGCCTCGAAATATCCGTCGCCGTCCCAGTCGAAGTAGAGATATGCCTCAAGGTTTTCGGCGGGATTGCTGCGCAGGGTGAGCGAAACGGTTGCCTTGCCGGGGGCCACGGTTGCCTTGTTGGTGGTGAAGAGGGTAAACCAGTGGGAGGGTTTGGCCACGGTGGGGGTGACTACCTTTTTGTTTTTCACCGCGTCGGCGGGATAATACATAGGCATGACCACCGACTCGCCGGTAATCGAGGCCTTGACGAGATAGTTGGCGCCCACGCTGCCACAAGGCATTGTGTAGATCTTCGAGGCGAGGGCAAACTGCGAGCGGGCGGCGGTGAATCTGAAGGCCTTTACGCCGCCGATGGTAAGGTCGGCGCCCGGGTCNTCNGCTTTGTCGACGGGGCGGAAGCAGTAGTAGCCTTCGGTTGAGGAGTCAAACACGGCATATCTCGCCTCGTTGCCACCCACNCATTGACCGGTGGCGGCGTTGACTATCTGATAGCCGGCGGCGTTGCCCGAGCCTACGAAGCTCCACTGATAGCTCTTGTCGGCCACTGTGGCGTCGCCCCAGGCGAGGGCCGACGAGAGGGCTTTGCCTTCGGGCGAATAGATCTGATAGAGGGCGGCGGGAGAGGCGGCTGAGGNCGAGGGGGTNAAGGGGCGCACCTCATAGCTCTCNGTNGCGGGTGTGAATTTCCAGTAGGAGCCTGTGCGCCACGAAGTGCCGTTGGGGCCGGCCTGCCATGCTATCACGTTGGTCGAGCCGCCGTCTTTGTTGAGGGCGCGGGGGCTGCGGGCCTCGTTGTCATAGTTTGAGCAGTCGGTCGACGAGAGGTAGTAGCAGCCGGCTATTTCNGCGGCGGTNCTTGTGGTCAGACCGATATAGTAGGCCACCGGGGTTGTGGTGGTTGAGATTGTCGAGGCCGACGAGGGGGTGAGGTTNCATGANGCGATATATCTGCCCGANACGGTGTTGCGGATATAGAAGCAGTTGTCGCCCTCGGCGGGTATCAGNTCCCAGAAGCAGCTGTTGGCCACCGAATAGGCTCCNACGCCGATAGANTTGTCNGNGCGNTCGGCGATGAAGTCGGCGGTGTTGGCTTTCCATGATATGTTGTAGACACCTGCCTTGAGGCCGGAGTCGGAGGGGTCGGGATCGGGGTCAACGGGGGTGGAACCTTCACCTTCGCCGAGCACTATNTTGCCGAGGCCGAAGAAGCAGCCGTCGTTTTTGGTGCCTTTGGTGACGGTGATTTTCACCACCATGGGCGAAGTGGCGGTGACGTCGCCGTCGCCCTCCAATTCCCAGAGCTGATGCACACTGCCGCTCTCGCCTATGCCGGCAGCTATGTCGATATCGTCGAGCGAGCCGAAAGCTTTGTCGTTGACAGCCACGCCGACGTTAAACTGACGGGTCTTGCCGTCGCTTGGGCTCTGATAGGCGCCCGAGGCGTTGAGGGCATGGATGTCGAGGCCCACGCTGCCAAATTTCATTGTCTTGGGGAGGCCGTTGATTGTCAGCTCGAGCTCGATAGTGGGAGAGCTGTTGCCGTTGACGTCGGGACACACCACCGAGGTGCCTACGCCGGCGCCCGAGGTTTTGATATTGTGTGAGGCCGCGAGGGTGGCGGTAGCGCCCTCAACCGGCTCACCGTCGGCATTGAGCAGAGTCACTTTGGTAGCTGAGGCGTTAGCTCCGGCGAGTTGAAAATTAACCGTAACCGATTGAGCGGCCACCCACATGGGGAGCAGCATCATTGCCAACAGAAATAGTTTTCCTGATATTTTCATTACAAGGTTAATGTGATAAGTTTTGGGATAGTGTATGATTAAATCTCTCTCTGAGGAGCGTCAAGCCCCATAATTGCGCAAATTTAAGCAATTAAAATCACAATCACAACCCTTTCCCCAAAAATAAGGCCAATAGGGCCAATAAGTTTTTTAGGCCTACTCTCAACTGGCAATTGCAAAATTAGCGATTTGTCGGAAGAAAAACTCTTTTGGAGATAGAAAACCGAGTTTTTTGCGAGGCCTGCGGTTTATCTTATGCTGGATCTTACGGATGAAAGCATCGGTCAGAGAAGAAAAATCGGTACCCTTCGGGATGTACTGGCGGATTAGTTTGTTAGCATTTTCAATTGCTCCTTTCTGCCATGAAGAATATGAGTCTGCGAAGAATATCAGATTAGGATTCTCACTTCCTTTTGGAGCTAAGGCCTTTGATATCAACTTATGTGCGCAGAATTCAGATCCATTGTCGGTCGTGATTGACCGTATGGTATGCCGATAGGGGAACAGTAGTCTTATGACCACCTTTGCCAGAGGCTCAGGTCGTTTCCCCTGAGGTAGTCTTTCCATAAGTATCATATTGGTGCTTCTCTCTGTAAGTGTCACAATGGCGCCTTTGCCATCTTTGCCGACAATAGTATCCATTTCCCAGTCACCGAAACGCTTTCCGTCAGCCTCTACGGGTCGTTGATGTATGCTTATGCGGTCAGGGATATTCTTAACTTTGGTGGTACGGTCGGGTCGGCCATGACGATTATATTTCATCTTGTGNCGACAGTGCGAGGCAAGCTCNCCGGTTTCATCGGCACGGATATAACGGTATATGAGTTCGTGGGAGATATTCTTNCCCCGCCTTTTCATATCTGCCGATATCTGTTGAGGTGACCAGTCNTCATCCTTGAGCAGCTCCANGGCTTCCCATACAATTTCNGGAGCTTTGGCACGGTTGGATGTGGTACGTTTTCTACGTTCCATCGCTTTAGCATGAGCCTTATCCCACAGATAGTTGCCCTGGTCTGTGGAGTTTCGCCTGATTTCACGACTGATTGTTGACTCGCTACATTTAACAAGTCGGGCGATTTCTTTTCTTGCTGTTTTCTTTTGGAGTAAGACGAAAATTTGCGATCTTTGCTCCGAGGTTAAATGATTCATAATTAGCAACACAAAATTAGTTAATCTCAAGGAGACTTCGGTCTCCTTTTTTTGTATTGCCAATTGAAAAGTTACTTTTTGCGCGACTTAATATAGGATTGGGGAGGGGCTGTGAGCTTGTGAAGCCCCATCCCCAATCCGCCATTAAGTCTCGTGCGTCAAAAAATATTGGGGCTATTCAGTTCGAAGATTTTGCACTTCGTTGTTGAATCTACTATAAGTTTTTTAGGCCCTATAAGGCATATAGGCCATATAAGCCCAATAAATTTTCTTAAGCCCTATAGGGCCTACAGGCCAAATTGAACTGCACCCCAAAAGTTAGACACAAAACTTTTGGAGTG
>WFLX010257965.1_pt1 | contig 13539 bp, 10 predicted proteins | sample 4967041 | NCBI WGS metagenome assembly WFLX01 (sample SAMN12857096, study PRJNA449069) | gut metagenome | isolation source: stool from male and female vole | host: Microtus ochrogaster | place: USA:Florida | collected 2017
GCGTTATCTTGAATACGACTTCCTGAGAGATCATGGCTTACAGCATTTCGATAATTGGGTATCGGTAATCACCCACCCAAAAGGACAACCATTTTACGATTGATGAATTTCCACGCAATTTTGCGGTAATAAGAGGTTTCTGCTGTCGGCAAGGGGAGCATTGATGAACTTGTAATAAATATCAATGTTGCGAGGTGCGCCGTATTCTTCGGGACGGGCATAGACCACGATGAACTCGATCAAGTCCATAGCCAGTTCACGGGTAAGGCACTCCACATCAGCCCACTTCTTCAAACGCTGAATGAATTTATCAACGTCCTGTTCGTCCTGCTGTGCCTGTACTTTAGACTTGCGATACAGCTCTGCCTGTGCGGAAAGCTCTTTCTGCTCGGCGGAGTATTTTTCAAGCATTTTGGTACTCAAATCTTTGGGCAGCTTGCCGAGCATTCTTTCCTCATAGGTCTTGCTGATAATAGTATCAAGCTCCGCAAGGCGGCTCTCAGCCTGTTTCAGAAGTCGGCTCTCGTCCTCAGTCTGTTGCTTACACTGACTTGTCTTGATTGCCATATAACGCTGTCTCTCGCTGTTCTCATCCTCATTTACACGGCTTGCCCTCGCACGAATATCTGCAAGCACAAGTCCCTCAATGACACGCTGTAAAATATGGTGAGAAGTGCAAGCCTCCTTGCCGTGATTGGCATACTTATTGCAGATGTAGCTAACGACCTTATACTTGCCGCGTTTTTTAGAAGTATGGAACGTAGTGTTATTTTTCAGCTTAGAGCCGCAGTCGGAGCAATACATCAGACCTGTCAACGGAAGAATAATACCACTTTTCGTGACCTTGCCATGACTGCACGACCTGTTGACCTCCTGCACCTTATCCCATAATTCCTTGTCCACGATAGGCTCAAAGGCATCTTCAATAACTATCCATTCATCAGAATCCTTGATGTATTTCTTGTGGTTTTTATAAGAAACGGTGGTATATTTCTGGCTGACAACAGCACCCTTGTAAATAGGATTTTCAAGAATATCACGCACCATTGCTGCATTCCACAGGTGATTAGAAATATAGGGATTCGGCTTGCCTAAACGCTGATAGGTGTAGTCGGACGGCGTTATCACTCCCTGAGCGTTCAGAGCTTTTGCAATTTGCGGAGAGCTTGCACCCTCGGAACGCATTTTATACATCATACGGATGTATGGAGCATTCGTTTCGTCCACTACGGGCAAACGATCTTCCGTGTCTCCTACGAGATAGCCGAAAGGTGCGATAGGAGCGTGATACTTGCCTTGTTTAGCATTGGACACCATAACTGCACGAATCTTCTTTGAAGTGTTGGCGGCGTGCCATTCATTAAAAAGATTCATTATCGGCATCATATCCATCGCCGTGCTGTTACGGTCAAGCGTATCCACGTTGTCGTTGAGTGCGATGAAACGGATATTGCTTGACGGAAAAATATAATCTACATACTGTCCCACTTCGATATAATTTCTACCGAAGCGTGAGAGGTCTTTGCAGAGTATCAAATCAATTTTTCCCGACATCGCATCATCGAGAAGTTTCTTGATTGCTGGTCTATCAAACGTAGTGCCACTATAACCGTCATCTTCGTAGATACCGACCAAGTTCCAGCCTGTCTGATTGCCTACATATTTCGTCAGCATTTTCTTCTGATTTTCAATTGAAAGGGATTCTCCTGCACGTTCGTCTTCCTGAGAGAGTCGTACATAGATCCCGACATTGTAATGTGACTGCTTTGTCATAAATAAACTCCTTCCCAAGCAAAGCAGCCATATTCGGTATATCTCAAAGAGTTGGAATCACCGAATATGGCAGTTTTAACTACGCTATTTCGGTTTCTTCCATTGCTCTCTGAAAAGCATGATCGTGAATCACCTTATCAAGATTTTTCTTCCCGACAAAGTGTGCGGTGACAATAAATATTTGTCCCTCAATTTCATAAGTCGCTGTATCGGTGGGCTTGTCTTTATATCGCTCCACCTTTTCAGCAAGTGTCTCTTTCTTCTGCAATTGTCTCCTTTCCGCCTGCGATTATCTATCTCTACACGCACGGCTTTTATTGCAGGGCGTTACCCCTGCACAGTAACATTATAGCGCACTCCTACGCTGTTTGTCCATAGGTAATACGCACGAAGTTTGTGTCTCCTGCTTGGTGAATTTAGACTGGTATGCCAGTTATAAAACTTTTTTGCCCGAANTGTTCATNAGATTCTTTCTATCTTAAACCGCATACGGATTTTCTTTTTCAAAGAAAGAAGTCTGTCCGACAGTTTCACCGTCGGCATCAACCTCATTTAAGCTGTCTGCATTACCTTGATTGGTAAGTTTCAGGAGCTTTTCAGGATGCTTTGTGATAAGCTCAAAAAAGTCCTTTTGAGTAAGCCCGAACGTGTCACGCACCTTTGCGAGCTGCATCTCATTCAGCCTTGCATTGATCTTTTCAATCTCAGCATTATCCTCACGGATACGATCCTCCAGTGCTTCTCTCTTTTTTAAGAGCTTTTCAGTCTGCTGTTCATAAGTAAGCATATCGCCACCTCCCTTCGTTTTGTTGTGTGCTATCGGATATATTCCGATAATCTAATTATAGCGCACTGTTACGCCATTTGTCCAGCCGCAATTGCGCACGAACTTTTGAGAGATTTTGAGCTTTGCCCGGTGTATTTTGTCCGGGGAAAAGATATTCATAAGGCTATCAGAAGTTAAACTACAAGCAAAGTAAACATCCCTCTATAATATCAAGTACAAAAATCTAAAAATCGGGCAGGATTCTCTTAATTATTCACAAAATATTTACATTTGAGTTGTTTTACTATAGTTGTCAAGCGATTGATTAAAAATATCCCTCTACTTTACTACCGAGAAAAATCGGTTTTGGACATAGATTTCAAGAAATTTCTTTTCCAAAAATTGAAAATTCTACTATGTGCATAAATTAGGGCAGGCAATTCTGTTTATTATGCCAATGATTTTTATTCGCATATCATACAAATCAGCCGTGATGATTTTATGCAAGAGGGAGAAATATGATTGCAGAGCAAAAAAATAATCGTAAAATCCTTTCCGATTTTACGATTTTCGTACTTGTATATATAGAGGGCAATATGACCTGTCGGCAGCTCAATCCATTCGCATCATAACCATAAATCTGATGTTGAATTTAGGCAAGAGAGAGAATTACTATGAACAAACTGTAAACTTTATCGAAAATCCCGTACTTTTTCTGAATTTCTCGGTTGTATAGTAGAGGGATATTTTCATCGTACTGCCGCCCAGACTGCATCGAGATATTTTCAATAATACTGTTGCATTGATAAGGGTATCACGGCGGAGCGTGAACACTACGACCGCCGACCAAAGCGGCGTAGATAAAAAGATAGTCGCATAGCTCCAATTTCTCGCTATGACAGCGAGAAAACCGCCGAAAGGCGGATATAAGCCGTGCCGATGAAAAATCGGCACTCTCAGTTTGCAAGCACGGTAGATTGTGCCGCGTTTTGGAAAACACGGACAAATCCACGATGCTTGTCAGGGGAAATTTCCCCTAAGACCCCTAAAAGAAAAATGACCGCTGATGCGGTCAAGATTGAAAGGAGACCTTTATGACAAAGGCAGAGAAAAACTATAAGCGTGATTACGGTAACAAAGACACCGAGGAGCTTGCCCTCAACTATACTCGTGACGGTATGAAAGAGGAACTTGACAAGGCTCTCTCCGAGGTCAGTCCCGATGATTTATCCGAAGACGAAAAAGAGTATCTGGACGGACGAAAGCAATGCCGTAATCATACGCTCAATATCCGCTTCAATGATACCGAGTGGGAGCATATATGTAGGCAAGCTGAATTGCTCCATGTGAAGAAGTCGAGCTATGTCCGTGAGTGTGCGAAAGCTCACTATGTTTTAATGCTCGATCAAGACGATATGGACGGCATTATTAAGGCGGTCAGAGCCTTATCAACGAATGTTAATCAGATAGCACGGCGCACCAATAGCACAGGGCGAATTTACAGCGAAGATATTAGAATGACGAAAGAGAGCGTGAACGAGGTTTGGCGATTACTNAATTATATTCAATCAGCAGTTCATTGTGCGGAAGCCTTGAATACATCGTGGNCGGGAATAAGACCNGAGATCATACGCTTGTCGAGTCTTTTATGTGCNAGACAGACCCCGTCCGNGCAGCCGAGCAATTCCGAGCCGTCCGTGAACGTTTCGGAACAGGAAGAAGTACCACCCAAGCACAGCACATAATCCAGAGCTTTGCACCTGGGGAAGTTACTCCCGAAAAGGCTATGGAGATAGCACAGGAATTGTGTCACCGATTGCTGAAAGAACAGTATCAATATGTGCTTGCAATACACACCGACCACGACCATTGCCACGCTCATATTATCGTAAATAACATCAACATGGTTACGGGCAAAACCTTTGAAACGGAGCATAATCAGGGTAAAAAAAGTGACCGTGCCTGGTCAGAGGTTCGGNGAATATCNGACGAGATNTGCAGTGAGNATGANCTATCNGTTATTCAGCATCCCGAAACGAGCAAGGGAAAGTCTTATTGGGAATGGGATATGTCACGTCAAGGTCTATCGTGGAAAGCCAAGCTGAAATATGCGATAGACCAAGTTGTTAAAGACAGCGAGAACTTCGAGGATTTTCTTTCCGAGTGTGCAGCTCACGGCATACTTGTGGAATATAATCCCGCCCATAAGATTGATTTGAAATTTATGCTTGCGGAGCAGAAAGAGAACAATCCGAGGGCGAAAATGACTCGCTCAAAAACTTTGGGTTGGTATTATGAAACCGAGCAGATTAAACGCCGTATTGCTCAGTACAAGGAAGAGATGATTTACACGCCGAGAACAAAGGTTAGAGTTACCGTCCCGAAAGCTCCCGAAGCGGATAAAAATAAGTTTATCCGTGACGCTATTGACCGCAACAATATGAAGCTCACAAGCAAGGCGATGAACATTTTATCCAAGTACGGCGTGACAGTTGATGAAGCCAAAGATGCTGCTGTTGCAGCCTTTGCGGAGAGAACATCTCTTGTAGGTAAGCTGAACAGCATAAATGAAGAGATCAAGGCAAGAGAGGAACAGCTTTTCTGGCTCACGCACTATCTTGATGTGAAACCTTTTCACGATAAGTATATGTCCCTCAAAGGACGAAAACAACAGAAATATGCAGACAGATTTGATGCCGAGCTTTACAGGTATAGCGTTTGGGAAAGCGACCTCAAAAAAGCGTATCCGAAAAAGTTTCCGACCGTAAAGAAATTGGAAGATTATATCGAAAAGCTCAGAGGTAAATTGGCTAAGAAAAATGCCGAGTATGTCATTGCCGATCAGAAGTCAAGAGAGCTGTCCGAAGCGTCAAGGGAGATAGAAGTATTTCTCCGAAAGGAACAGGAGCAGAGCCGAGATCAGCAGAAAAAGAAAAATGGGAATGACCTTGAATGATGATAGACTCTTTGGCGAACGAAAGAATCACTCTAAGCTTACATCAACCTAATACTTGTTGAAGGATAAGCTTCGTGAGTTTGCAAAATATTTTCCGAACTCTTATAAATACCGAATTTCGTCATAAGGCTCGACTATCCACAATCCTGAATCAGTTGCTTGATAATATTTGTCATTTTCGGTATTTACTGCAAGAACTGGAATTTCTCCGCTGCTCAGTACCGTACCGTCAATGTAATAGTGGCTCTCTCCATCAAAATAAACTTCGTGAAAGCGTGGGTTTCCGGAAATTTCTGATGTTCCAACGTGTCCAGCAACGATCTTAATATCCTGATCGCCGCACTCAAACTTTCCCGTCTGTGCGGGAAATTTCCATGTGAAGGTATATTCGTCCGTACCAAATTCCCAGAAATCCTCCGCCTCCTCGTCAATTCCTGCATGGCAGAATATCGTATTACCCTCGGTGTAATACAGTGGAAGATTTTTCATCCAGTTTATGTACACATCATCACGGTCGTCCTCAGCGTAATTCGACTCACCGCTGTATGCACTTCTTGACGCCGATATCTGCCACGAGCCATCTATCGCCATATCCTCGTGGTTTCCCCTAAGCGCGATCACCTTGTCCGAGCCGTATTTTTGCTGAAGCGCAATTATCTTGTTGAGAACGCCATAGCTATCCTCGCCACCGTGAATATAGTCGCCAAGCAGTATAAGCTTATTATCGCCCGACAAGTCCACCAAAGAAAGCGCCGCTTCAAATGCTGTATAACAACCGTGAATGTCACTCATTGCGTATATCATATTAGATCTCCTTTCAATTTGTCAATCTTCATAATACTCACTTAGAACCATCTTCAGGATCATAGATCAACTCAGTTTTATCTTTATTGTAAAGTTTGCCGTTCACACTGCTGAAACAACAGTTGTCAGGTGAAACATCAATGCGTTCCAGACTTTCGCAGAAACTAAAAACACTATTTCCTATAGTTGTAACGCTGCCAGGTATCGTTACGCTTTTAAGGCTTTTACAGTACCAAAAAGCTCTGTTTCCTATACTCGTAACACCATCAGGAATGGTTATTTTTGTAAGGCTATTACAGTTCCAAAAGGCAGCTCTTTCAATGCTTGTTACTCCATTTGGAACAGTATATTCTCCTGACTTTCCCATCGGACAAATTAACAGTTTCGTTTTATCTTTGCTGAATACTACGCCATCTATATCGCAATATATAGAATTATCTTCCGATACAGTGATTTCCATTAGGCTTTTGCAGCCAACAAAACTATTATCTTTTATGCTCTTAACACTATTAGGAATCGTTATATTTGTAAAACTTATACAGTCATAAAAAGCTATTTTTCCTATACTCCTAATGCTATTAGGAATTATTATGCTTGTAAGGCTTATACAGTCACAAAAAGCAAAATCTCCTATACATGTAACGCTATTAGGAATCGTTATATTTGTAAGGCTTTTACAGTATGAAAACACACTCCTTCCAATGCTTATTACTCCATTTGGAACAGTGTATTCTCCAGACCTGCCCCTTGGATAAATTAACAGTTTTGTTTGATCTTTACTGAACACCACGCCATCTATATCACAATACAGTGGATTATCCTCAGATACAGTAATGTTAATCAATTTTTTGCAGCTATCAAAAGTTGCCTTTTCCATTCTTGTAACGCTATCCGGAACAGTTATTTTTGTAAGCTCTTCGCATCTCATAAAAGCGTAATATCCTATACTCGTAACAATATTCGGAATAACAACCTCGGTAACGCCCGGTTCTTCACTATACTTTTCAAGTACGCCATTTTCAATTTTAAAGCTCATAAAACCATCTCCACAATTTTTATTTTTTCTTTGATGTTTATACTAATATACCTTTAAAAGCCTGTTCAGGATCAAAGATTAACTCAGTTTTATCTTTATTGTAAAGTTTGCCGTCCACGCTGCTGAAAAAACGGTTGTCAGGTGAAACATCAATTCGTTTCAGGCTTTTACAGTACAAAAAAGCTCCGATTCCTATACTTGTAACGCTATCAGGAATCGTTATGTTTGTAAGGCTTTTACAGTACGAAAATGCCTCCATTCCAATGCTTATTACTCCATTTGGAACAGTGTATTCTCCAGACCTGCCCGTCGGATAAACTAACAGTTTTGTTTTATCTTTACTGAATACCACGCCATCTATATCACAATATAGTGGATTATCCTCAGATACAGTAATGTTCATCAGTTTTTTACATGCATAAAAAGCCGCCTCTCCTATACTTGTAACGCTATCAGGGATTGTTATGTTTGTAAGGCTTTTACACGCCCAAAAAGCAGCCACTTCAATGCTTGTTACTCCATTTGGAACAGTATATTCTCCAGACTTTCCCATCGGATAAATTAACAGTTTCGTTTTACCCTTGCTGAATACTACGCCATCTATATCACAATATATAGAATTATCTTCCGATACAGTAATTTCCATTAGGCTTTTGCAGCAAGTAAAACTATCACACTTTATGCTCTTAACGCTTTTAGGAATCGTTATATTTGTAAGGCTTATACAGTCACAAAAAGCCATTTTTCCTATACTCCTAACGCTATTAGGAATTATTATGTTTGTAAGGCTTTTACATTCCCGAAAAGCCATTGTTCCTATACTCCTAACTCTATTAGGAATTATTATGTTTATAAGGCTTTCACATTCCAAAAAAACTTTTTTTCTTATACTTTTAATGCTATTTGGAATTATTATGCTTGTAAGGCTTTTACATCCATAAAAAGCCGCCTCTCCCATAATTGTAACGCTATCAGGAATCGTTATGTTTGTAAGGCTTTCACAGCCCAAAAAAGCTTCATTTCCTATACTCGTAACACTGTTAGGAATCGTAATGCTTGTAAGTCTGACACAGCACGAAAAAACGGCTTTTTCTATACTCGTAATATTAGGAATCGTGATGTTTGTAAGGCTTATACAGTCATAAAAAGCCATTTTTCCTATACTCGTAACACTATTAGGAATCATTATGTTTATAAGACTTGTACAGTACGAAAAAGCTTCTTTTCCTATACTCTTAACGTTATTTGGAATTATGATGCTTGTAAGACTTTTACATGCAAAAAAAGCCGAATCACTTATACTTGTGACGCTATCAGGAATCGTTATGTCTGTAAGACTTCTACATGCAAAAAAAGCTGCCTCTCCTATACTTGTAACGCTATCAGGAATCGTTATGTTTGTAAGGCTTTTACAGTGTGAAAACGCATCCCTTTCAATGCTGATTACTCCATTTGGAACAGTGTATTCTCCAGACCTGCCCGTCGGATAAACTAACAGTTTTGTTTTATCTTTACTGAATACTACACCATCTATATCACAATACAGTGGATTATTCTCAGATACAGTGATGTTCATCAGTTTTTTGCAGCTATAAAAAGTTTCCTTTTCTATTCTTGTAACGCTATCCGGAACTGTTATTTTTGTAAGCTCTGCACAGCCTTTAAAAGCATAATATCCTATACTCGTAACACTATCAGGAATAACAACCTCAGTAATGCCTGGTTCCTCATTATACTCTTTAAGTATGCCATTTTTAATTACAAAGCTCATAATAAATACCTCCGCTTTCATTGTTTGCGTTGACTTATACTATATATTATAGCAAATATCATCTTCGAGTTCTCGAATATAGCAAGCTGAAAAGAAAAAATTGGTACAAAAAGTACCAATTTATTTCAAAGAATCGTCCAAAGCCTTCATTTTTTCTCTGACAAGCGCCTTTACCTCCTCGTCAATGACCTTGAACGTCCCTGCGTACTGCATCACAAGTATAGCCATAGCGTTTGCACTGCATCGGACTTCTATCTTATCATAGCCCTCCTCGTCACATCTGAGCGAACGGTAGTGGTCTCCGAAATGGTCGTGGATAGCGGTATAATTGCCGCTGGGGATCTTTAACGTGATACTGCGCGGCTCGTCATAAAACATATACAGATGCTCACGCATATATTTTTCCGGATCCCACTCAATGCAGGTGGGGAGTCCCTTTATATCCGATACCAGCTCACAGGGAATATCTTTATTATTCTCGTCCTTTGCAAAGCCGACATTGCTCATCAGGTCTATACGATAGTGGCTGATCTTTCCCGTGCCCGGTTTCGAGCATATCAGATAATACAGCTCGTGATAAACGACCATGTAATATGGAGAAAGAATATACCGCCAACCGTTATTGCGCTTTTTAAGGCTATGGTCTTTAGTGTATTCGTTAAAGTCAAATACGATCTGCTTGCGGTCGTTTATTGCCTGCTGTATGAGCTTGATATTCTGTATCAGCTCGGTTTGCACCGTAGGATAATGCCCATTTGTCTTTGTCATTGAAGTTCGAGCGTCAAGTCTTGTATATATGCCGAAATCGTAAAATTTCACTTTGTCGTTGCATTTATCGTAAAATGGCGATTTGTAATACTTGCTTGCAGTTGCCTGGAGCTTTCGCATAAGCCGTTCCTTTTCCTCAAGCGACAGCCGTCCCGAAAAATTCACAGCGTCCATAAGCATATCAAGCTCATTCATATCAAAGTCATGGATATATCGCAGATTAGTGACAGAGGGTGATTTGCCGTAAGAAGTTTTTTCGACCTTTTCTAAAACGATATTCTCAGTCTCGCTGTCATAGCCGCTATACTTTATTCTGTATTCGTTGTCGTTATCTCCGGTGTACATTATAGGATCAAGCTGTAGGATCAGCCGATCAATAGTTTTCGATATAGTAGCCGGATTTACATTTTCCATCGCCGCACGAATATCCGCCTGCCTGACAGGGTGCTCCTCGTCGGAGATCTCTTTAAGAATTTGAAGCACCTCGACCGTTCTGCTTTCGGCGTCGTAATTTGCACCGTTGTTGATAGGAATTCCGTCTTTATTTTTCAACTGTTTGTTGTTTTGCATATTACAGTACCCCCTGCAAAGCTCCCAGCATATGAGCGGTGCGCTCTCTGATACGATCGGCTGCATTTTTGAAGTATTCCTNGCACTGCGCGGNTTCTTGAGGAATAGCTGANNCGCATGATTNANATTTATCAAAATGTCCGTTCCACAGNTNCTTGGNATACNGTGTGCCGTCATGTTCGTAATCAACAAACGCACGNAGATNGTTCTTATTCANAAAATTCTCCCAATTACCGAAGCTGTCTAACCACTCTTTATATTTTTTGACCAGACCATCATAATCAGCAACTTTTTTTGGTGATAATATTGCTTTGATATCTTCTATGCTATTGCCAGCTGTATAGTATTGGTGAATATGCAAAAGTGTCAGATCCCAGTAATCGTGTACCTTAGCACTGCCCCTCGGAAAATTGCACCCCCATGGAACAGGCATAAAGTTTCCGAGCGTGTGGTACACGCTTACAAATTTTTCAAATTCGCTTTCCCACAAGAATAACATATTATCTCTTTGCTGTGAAAAATCGTCATGATGTTCAAAATATCTGCTCAAGATATAATATATAGACATTTGTTGCTTCGTATTGAACTCTTGATTAATTTTCTTTAAATGATCTTTGTTGTAAAATACATTTAGGGTGGTGTTGACAGAATTTAAGGTTTCTCCCTGTGTTTTCATACATGGAGCATAGTCCCATAAAGCGGCATACACTTTTTGTACCAATTCACTTCCACTGTCGGGGTCTTTAACTTCTCCAAATAATACGGCAGTTTTTTTTGCACATTTTTGTCCTCTTTCAAAGAAAGTGAGAATTTCTCCATTAAGATTACTCAGATTAAATTTGCCATGATGTATAACGCTCATATACGCCAAAAACTTCTCTACACCATTTAACTTTGTGTAAGCCTCATTCGCCCCCTCATTTGAATAATCATACAACGGGTCAAACAGTTTCCTTTTCTCATCTACGGTAAAGTCAATTTTCTTAGCCATAATAAATTCCTCCTTTTACATAAAAAATTCCATACTATAATTATACAGATATTTATCTTCGAGATCTCGATTATAGAGCTATACTCCATAGAATTTTTTATGCCAGTTTCTGCTAATGGCTTTACCGTATATTCAGATATCCCCATTTTCTTGCCGATAGTGCGATAGCCATTCATACAGGATGACTCTTTCTTGATTACAGTCTTTTTTAATTATAGCATATTATATCTTACTTTTCAAGAGTATAGTCCATATTATTTCATAAAAAGAAAAGTACTTTTACGAAATGCTGTCCTCAGTTCATATCGCTAATCATACACTTTCAGCTTAAAACTTATAACTTGGTGAAATAACAAGTTTTGGAATCGAAATTTTGTAGACCGTTCAGGCCTTGTGGTGTGTTGTATTCAGCATAAAAGCGGCGAAGCTTATCGAACTATACAGTATGCAGAGAAACAGGGTAAAAAGATAGTGAACATTGCAGACGAGAATTGAATGGAGCTTCTGAAAAAGAAATAGATAGGGATATGCCTTCCGACATTTACGAAGGACATATCCCTTTTGCTTTAGTTTGCCCAGAATGGGCAGTAACTTGGTGGTGAAAGTCCACTACACGCTTGGCAGTAGGAAGTGTTAGCAGAGGGCAAGTGCGTCCATTGTGAGGTGGAGTATGAAGTAAGCCTAAAGCAAACTCTTGGTCTGACGAACAGAAACCACATATAAGGCATATGCAGAGCGGACGAGCTTGCTAAACAAAGCAAAGTCCAATACTGCCCGAACTCTGCGGTGTAAATGTGGCAGATATATGAGAGGAAGGTTACTGCTCTTAACTGGGGAGGTCTTGCAAGGGGACGAAGGACAGATAGATTGACACCCGTTCAATCCGTGCAGTGATGTATGGCTAAATTGCAAGAAGTCAGCAGAGGTCATAGTACTGAAAAGTTTTTTTCAGGAAGGACCGAACAATAACAGTCTTAGAAACGAAGGAAGGTAAAGCAATGCAAAGACCACAGAAAACAACGAAAGTTGGCTGCCCGTGTGAGGGTATGTTGGAAACAAAGAGTAACAAGGGAGCGTGCAGCATTGCCGCACTGGAAACGGAAAGAAAAGACGGTGCAGGAAATTTACTGGAAACAATCCTTGACAGAGATAATCTGAATAGGGCATATTTGAAAGTAAAGAAAAACGGAGGTTCGGCAGGCATTGACGGAATGACAGTTGATGAAATGCTGCCATATCTAAAGGAACATCGTGAAGAATTGCTTAGTGAACTCAGAAGTGGAAGATATAAGTCGAAGGCAGTCAGGCGAGTAGAAATACCAAAGCCCGACGGAGAAAAGAGAAAACTTGGAGTACCGACAGTCATAGACAGAATGATACAACAAGCAATCGTACAGGTATTACAGCCAATATATGAGCCGCTCTTTTCNGAAAACAGCTACGGTTTCAGACCAAAAAGGAGTGCANATCANGCAATATNAAAAGCATTGGAATACTACAAGTCAGGATATACGCAAGTAGTAGATTTAGACCTTGCAAAATATTTTGATACAGTAAATCACGATATATTGATAGGCATGTTAAGAGCGCGGATAAAGGACGAAAGAGTAATATCATTAATCCGAAAATATCTGAAAAGCGGAGTAATGATAAATGGNCTTGTAAGTCCGACAACAGAGGGAACACCGCAGGGTGGAAATCTCTCACCGCTGTTGAGCAACATATATCTGACAGCTTTTGATAGGCTGCTTGAAAGTAGATGTCATAAGTTTGTAAGATATGCAGATGACTGCAACATATATGTCAAAAGCCGAAGAGCCGCTGAAAGAGTAATGAAGTCTTGTGTAAAATTCCTTGAAGGTAAACTCAGGTTGAAAGTAAATCAACAGAAAAGTCAGGTGGGAAGTCCGCTGAAATTAAAATTTCTCGGATTTTCATTGTACAAGACAGGAAAGAAAACAGGAATACGCCCACATGGGAAAAGCATTAAGAGGTTCAAGGACAAAATCCGTGAACTAACAAGTCGAAAACAAGCGAGGTCGGTTGAGCAGATACTTAAACGGCTGAAAAGATATACAGTTGGTTGGCTTGGATATTATTCTAT
>WFLX010186472.1_pt1 | contig 13538 bp, 12 predicted proteins | sample 4967041 | NCBI WGS metagenome assembly WFLX01 (sample SAMN12857096, study PRJNA449069) | gut metagenome | isolation source: stool from male and female vole | host: Microtus ochrogaster | place: USA:Florida | collected 2017
TCACTTCTTTCCAATTTCTTTTGTAAGTGTGATGCATTCTGGCAATTCTGTCATATAGTGTGACACATAAATCAAAGTAGCCCCATTCTTTACGACGATCTCTGAATTTATATTATTGATCCTATGTGTATGCTCCTTATTCAGCCCATGCAAAGGCTCATCAAGCACCATTAGTGCCGGTTGCTTCGCAATTGCTCTGGCGAGCATCACTATACNTTGCTCTCCGGATGACAATTCTGAAAACTTTTTATCGGCTAACTGACCAATCTCCAATAACTTCATCCACGCAGTTGCCATTTCTTGCTCCTCCTGAGTAGATTTCCTATACCGATTGAGGGAATTCCGCATTCCCTGTATGATTATATCTTTCACCGAATCATTCGACTTNNAATACAATTGCATCNCANGNCACNCATACCCAATCGCATCCTTTATCTCCCAAATACTCTCACCAGTTCCACGATGCCGATCAAACAAAGTAATGTCATTTGCATATCCTTGTGGATTATCAGCACAAACCATACTCAAAAGCAATGACTTCCCTGAGCCGTTAGGTCCATTAAGCGCCCAACACTCTCCTCGTCGAACTGTCCAATTGAAATTTTCAAATATCGTTTTGTCCCCATATCGGGCATGACCATCTTTGATTGAAAAGACAGTATCACAATTCTCATACAACGCCGGAGTTATTCTCTCCGGTATCCATTTCGCTNTATTCTCCGCTTCACGACTTCTTCCGCAAGAAGTATTTGAATCTTGCAAATAGTGCGAAATTTCATCTTTTGTAGTGATCGGATAACCAATTCTACAACTGTCGATTTCAATTATAGAATCCACATAATGTGGCACATCAACAGCATCACACAAAAGAAAAATCACGGACACTCCGTTGTCTCGCAGTAACTTCATTGACTCGTCAAAATCTACACGAGAAGAAGCATCCAAACCTATATAAGGATTATCCAATATCAAAAGATCAGGCTTGTCGCAAAGCGCATTGATGATCAAAAGCTTCCTCAACTCTCCACTTGAAAGATAATTGATTTTCTTTCCCTCTATATCAAACAATCGAAATGCCTCAGAATACTTTTTCCACTCTGACGACTCAAGTTTCCTCTTAAAAATATCTTTTACCGAAGGCACATAATCATTGGCAGTCGCTTCCATCCTTTGTTGAAATGATTGCACATCAATCCNCGTAAAAGAGTGTATATCGGTAAAAGTAAGCATCTTGACCCGAGAAATACCTTCACTGAATTTCAATCGGTTTCCATATGCATACCGTCCCTTGGCAATCACATTTCCCAAAGTAGTCTTTCCACTACCATTACGACCNACAATAGCAGTTACACCACGACAGACTCCGCCTTTCGAAATATTATCGAGCACCACNCGTCCATATCCTAACCTGTCACTCTCAAACTCCACAATAAAATCCATACTCTCACTCAANTGTATAATATTTNTTCATCNGCAAAATNAATAAAAATAGCCCGAATTCNCNAACCTTCTGAATGGAGTGTTCAAGTATATGTTACATTTATTCTTAATTTGCAAAATCAAAAATTATTCCCTAATTTTGTNNCCTAAANTAGAATTANATGAAACAAGAAGNTACTTTAGCAATCGCAGTTGCTTCTANAACCAACCNCTCTGCCAACAGNGTGGCTGCAGTCATAAAACTACTGGATGAAGGTGCTACTGTCCCTTTCATTAGCCGATATCGTAAGGAACTCACCGGCAGCATGGACGAAGTGGTAATACGTGCCATTGAAACTGCACTTAAATCTGAAAGAGAACTGATAGCCAGACGGGACTTTATACGTTCTGCTATTGCTGATGCCGATGCTCTCGACTCAAATATTGAGGAGGCTCTTGCCAAAGCTTCTTCGATGACAGAACTCGAGGACATATACGCTCCTTACAAACCAAAGAAACGAACCCGTGCCACAATCGCCCGAGAAAAGGGACTCGAACCTCTCGCACGTATTCTGATGAGTGGCAAACCAGTAGACTGCCATCAGGCAGCCCAAAGATTTGTAGGCAAAAATGATGTCAAGGACACTGCTGAAGCTATCGCCGGGGCTTCAGACATTATTNNTNAATGNGCTNCCGAGTCATCAAGACTGCGTAATATAACNCGAAATTATTATCANCGTGTAGGGACATTGGAATCCTCTCCTGCAAAAGACAAAGAGACCTCACTCAAACAATCTCCATACGCACAATATGCCAAATTCTCACAAAGCATTCGCCGTATGCCATCTCATCAGTATCTTGCTTTGCGTAGGGCCGAGACTGAGGGATTAATAAAAGTGAAATATACGCTTCCTGAAAAAGGAATGGAACTACGAGATAAACTCATTGATAATTTCGGGCCCAGATACGCATCAAACGAATGTACTAAAATCATTGATAACGCTGTTGCAGATGCCGGTAAGCGTCTTCTGTGCCCATCCATAGAAAACGAAGTCTCTTCTTCTCTTAAGGAGGAAGCTGACAAAGTAGCTATAGATATTTTCGCTGGAAATCTACGCCAGCTTCTTCTTAATCCTCCTCTTAAAGGACATCGAATTCTTGCCATTGATCCAGGTTATCGCACTGGTTGCAAAGTCGTTGCGCTCGATCAACAAGGAAACTTATTGGATGAATCTGTGATTTATCCGGTTCCTCCTCGCAATGATTTTGCAGGTGCATTTCAAATAGTAGATGCATTTATTAAGAAACATAATCTTGACACAGTAGCCATCGGAAATGGTACGGCTTCTCGCGAAACANAAAAATTCATNAAAGGAAGTGGCCTTATTCCTGAAAAAGCAGTGTATGTGGTCAATGAAAACGGTGCTTCTGTGTATTCTGCCTCTGATGTAGCAAGAAAAGAATTTCCAGACAAAGATGTCACTGTAAGAGGAGCTGTTTCCATTGGTCGACGCCTTATAGACCCACTTGCAGAACTCGTAAAAATCGACCCTAAGGCAATTGGAGTTGGACAATATCAGCATGATGTAGATCAGAGCAAGCTGAAGGATATGCTCGATTATACTGTCATGAGTTGCGTGAATGCTGTTGGAGTCGACGTAAATACAGCCAGCGAGCAACTACTCTCTTACGTATCAGGAATCGGTCCGGCATTAGCTAAAAACATTGTTGCTTACCGTGCTAAAAATGGTGATTTCAGGACCCGCCAACAATTAAAGAAAGTACCTCGACTCGGTGACAAAGCTTTTGAACTCAGCGCAGGATTCCTCCGCATTCCGGGTGGAGATGAACCTCTTGACAACACAGGTATTCACCCGGAAANCTATNCACTCGTTANGGAAATGNCTCGAAGCATAGGTGTAAACCCAGCTGATCTCCNTNCCAACGANCCTCTCCTCNACCGAATTGATGTCAAGACTCTTGCAGAAAAAGGCATAGGCGGTCTCGAAACCATGACTGATATCATCACAGAACTCCGCAAACCTGGTCGCGACCCGAGAACCGATGATGACAACGAAGCCTTCGTTCCGGGTGTAGAAAGCTTCGACCAACTTTCTGTTGGTATGGAACTCCCGGGAATTGTCAATAATATAACTGCTTTCGGTGCATTCGTAAATCTCGGGATAAAAGAAAACGGTCTACTTCACATCTCACAAATATCCGACCGTCGCATTAACTCCGTCTCAGATATTCTAAAACTCGGTCAACGAATACAAGTCAAAATCATCGACATCGATCCTATAAGACATCGTATTTCACTCCGCCTCCTACTTTAGGAGACGGAGTTTCGAACGTCGCAACATTGACCCAATTACGTACTGAAAAGTGTAACGACATTTATAATCCTAAAAGATATAATGAACATATCCTTACTTCAATCCCTTTATTATTATTGAATTTGCACGGTCTACTATGGAAGTGTCGAGACTTGCTAAATATATCTGTGTTGTAGTCTCCGAATCGTGACCCATTCCTTGGCTGATGACACTAAGTGGAATTCCTTTAGTTTTTGCTATTGAGGCCCAACTATGGCGCGCANCATACATCGTCAAAGGTATAGATATTCCTAAATGTCGCGCTATTGTCTTGAGATTGTGATTAATATTATATCCAACGTTTCTATATACAATTCTCTCATTTACTCCTTTATTTCTAATAATAGGAAGAAGATAGTCGCTCTCATTATCAGGATATTTATCAAGAATCTGCTGCATTTCCGATGTCCATGCTATTGTCAATTGTTGACCCGTCTTGCATCTTCTATATGTTATGCTTCCATTGATTCTGTCACTCTTTTTAAGATAAGCCATGTCGATGAAACTCATACCCCTCAGCATGAAACTAAGCATGAACATGTCTCTTGCAAAGTCAAGATATGGGATAAGTGACAGATCCAAATTCATAATCTTTTTTATCATCTCAAGGGGAAGCGCTCGCTTTACCGTCTTGTCTATTCCTGTATATACCCTTCGAAATAGACTTCGATTTTCCACGATATCTTCCTCCACTGCCCTATTGTAGACAGCTCTAAGTATACGCATATAAAATGAACTTGTATTCGGGGCTATCCCTCTTAATCGTTGCCATGCCTCATAAGATTCCACAACCTCTCGATTAAGGGTATCCAACATCATGTCTTCATCATCGCGAAATTTCTTAAAACTGCTGAGAGTNGCCTTATATGCTTCTGCTGTTCGAATCTTCCCATTCTGCTTCNATTGGATGATTACATTCTCCATATATTTAAAAACAGAATACTCATTAGCATATCTCTGGAATTCTCCTATTATATCGTCAGATGTATAACCGAATCCTCTAGAATCAAGATTTCGAATTATCTTAGAGAATCGCTCCATATCCCAATGAATTCTCTCCCTGATGGAGTGTATGAAAGTTTTCCGGTCCCTACATTTGTCTTCTTTAACGGAATTTCGATCCTCATCCCACTCTGATGAAAATATATGATAATCCGTTGCGTATTGTCTCTGCCTACGTTCATGCAGAATTTGATAATAGACTGTTCCCTCCTGTTCAGTATTAACAGATGGTCTGAATTTTACTTTTATTGTAGCCATAATTATTATGAATTATATCCTTTTATCCTGTATTATGAATCAATATCCTAAAAATAAGATTAAGTTATTCTCTTATCCCCATATCCAGATTATGAAGTTGTTTAGACTCCTTTTTTATTAAGAGCCCAAAATCGCTCCAACCCAGCGACCCCAAGGGCACTCAAATTTATTAGATGGGCTCTAATATTTCATCAGGTATTCGAAAAGATTTTTCCAATTTTAGTCGTCAGGCATGCAGTATGGACTTTTGAGCTGTATGTCTTTTCTTTTTACGAAAAATGCCTAAATAATCCATCTTTTTCATAATTTTTCCACCTCTTTGTAGAACAAATCTAAAATTTCTAAATTCTAAATTCCAAATTTTCAATTATTTTTTGTAACTTTGCAAATTGTTTGTCCCACTCAACCAGAAAAAGGGTCTTGGCGTACGGAGAGCCATGGCTTGCGCGACGGGCAAACACAGTATTTAAACAATTTTTCGGTAACGTGAGTATGCAACTCTAATTTATTACCTTTTTCAATAGTAAATTTATTATCTTTGAAAATCAGACTACTTTTATTTGTAAACCCATTTTAATTAACTTTAATACTAACTTCATATCATTGATATCTGTTATTTTAAATTCATATTCATTCCCCAGTAAAGTATAAGTTAATACATCCCCAACTTTAATTTCTACACTATTAGTATTATCATTTAAAGTAATATTTATAGTAGTAGATTTATTTGTTTTCCCACATCCTGTAATTCCTAATAAAACAAAACTGAAAAGTAAAATGGTTAATAATGCCTTTTTCATAATCCATCCTCCGTTTCAACATATTATTGTTTTTCAAAAAGTTTTTTACCAAATAAATAGTCTATAATCGTTTCTACTAAATTTATAAAAGTGATGATAAAGACTTCATCACTATCAAAATCTATATCGCTTATTTTACCGTTGAAAGCAATCCAGTATAAACGCCCGTCATTATTGTATTCTGCAATATCTTCAAATTCATATAATGTAATACTTTTGTCCGTTTCTGCAGCCGAATTATCTCTTGTAGAGTCATGCATAAGATAGCTTTTATCGGCACTGCTGTCATAGCTAACCTTCTAAATTTAAATCTCGTGGTCTTATCAACCTGTCAATAAATATAAATTTGTCAATATGGATATCTGATAAAATAGAAGTCGCTTCCCTCTCGATAATCTGTTTTACAAAAACCGTGCTTCAAATAAAAGCGTTTGGCAGAATCATTATTTTCATGACACCCTAGAGCAATCGGTCTGATTCCAAATTCCCGATATATGATTTCGATTGCCTGTTCAAGCACTCTGCTGCCAATCCCCATATTCCGATACTGTTTATCTATTACAAACCCCATCAAACGATAAAACGGGGTTTCCTTCATTTCAGGAGGATCAGTATCCCATGCAAGTGCTTCCCCTATAAGTAACACACCTATGTATTGTTCATTTGTTTTGACAGCAAAAGTGTGACCAACACAATGATGTTCTAAGCCATAATCGGTAATGTCCATAATTGTATCGACATTATCAACATAGTCCTCGGGAATATCACTCCGATTGATTTGCCTTACTCGATGATAATTATTGTGATTTAATTCTTCTAATTGATAATCCATCTTGCTAATTCACCTTGCTAAATACTGATTTATTTGACTCTGCAAACAGAATCTGTTATTTATTTAATTTATATAAATTGATATAAATATCGTAAGCGCCAGAACACTCTTCAAAAGATAATTTCGTTTCTTTCATTAAGTAATTGATCGCATCCTCTTTTGTTTTAATCGTACTTAATAATTCTGTTGTTTCAGAAATTCTATTTAGTGAATTATCAAACTCATTAAAAGATATCCTTTTATCACTTAAATGATATAAGTTATATTTTAATAATCTCATTAAATTATCATCAGCAGCTTTTTTATCATCCTCATCGGTAATCTTTTTTCCTGCAAATAATTCATTCATTGAGATATTTAATATTTCGCACAAAGATTCATACAATGAAGAATCCGGTAGGCAATTACCATTTTCCCATTTTGAAATTGATTTATCAGTTGTTCCTAATAAATGAGCAAGCTGCACCTGTGTTAAATTTTTATTTTTACGACATTCAGCAATAAACTTCCCAATATTTTCTTGGTTCATAACATTGCCCCCTTTCGTAATTATAATACCTTATATAAAATACAAATAACACCCATCAAAAGTAGAATTAAAAAAATATCGATTTGTCCAGTTCTACAAATNGGAAGTTATCTGAATAAAGATTATNTTTATAATTGGAAGTTATTCTNCTTTGGGTCTNGGACCATTTGGCAGAGGTTTTCCGTTTTTATCTCGGTTAATAGGAGTTGCTTTAAGATGAAATTGTATACAGCCATCAGCACACGGTATATTCATTTCATATTTTTCCTTTTCACCTCTATATGTAAAATCACCACCACATCGGATAACTTCACACCATGTGTATACTTTTATCATTGTTTTAGGACACATTCCAGCAGGACATTCATATGAAAAGACAAAGTTATCTCCTTTTTCCAACCCAAGCCGACAGTGTTCTGCTTTTCCCTCTATTACTGCTAATTCAAATTGCCAATCTTCAGTACACCATTTTTGCATACTAATGCTCTCCAAACATTATTATAAATAATCTGCTCAATAAATTTGAATTGTTGAATCATCATAAAAAAGGAATAAATTCTCATTATCTTATTAAAAGAAATAGCAATTATCTTCGCCAATTATTCCAGCGAGTATCTTCTTAATCTCTAATCCATGTGGTGGTGGCTCAATTGTACCGCTAACTATTCTAAGGCAGCTTCTTTGAGTGCATATCTTGAACTGCCAGTGATTGCTATCAGATTCATCAACCAAATAATCATCACGATCCCAGTCATCGATACACTTATATAAAATATTATACAATTCTTGTTTCTGTTGTTCAGACATCGGCCATATTCTACCACTGATTAAAGCACCACTATTATAAAGTCTTACATGTATTTCTGTTTGAAGTATTTTTGTTACAACGCTTAATATATCTTCTGTATTTTCCCAAGAAATAGTACAACTGGTAATATGATTGCTTTCACTTTTTGCCACACTATCACCTCGAATTACATTCTATCCCTGTCTCTACGACGCTGCAAATTGACTGTTATACAGCTCCGCATAAAAACCGCCCTGCTTTAATAGCGCCTCGTGATTTCCCTGCTCAATGATGGAACCGTCCTTCATGACAAGAATGACGTCCGCCTCCCGGATTGTCGAAAGACGGTGCGCAACGATAAAGCTTGTGCGCCCCTTCATCATTGTGGCAAACGCATTTTGAATTTTGATTTCCGTGCGCGTATCGATGGAGGAGGTCGCCTCGTCCAAAATTAACATCGGCGGCAGGCAGAGCATAACGCGCGCAATGCACAAAAGCTGCTTCTGTCCCTGCGAGAGACTTCCGCCGTCCTCCGTGATCACGGTGTCATATCCATTCGGCAAGCGCTTGATGAAACCATGCGCATGCGACAGCTTTGCCGCCTCTATGATTTCCTCCATTGCCGCATCCGGCTTTCCCATCGCGATATTTTCACGGATCGTTCCCGTTTTCAGCCAGGTCTCCTGCAATACCATTCCGTACGACGTGCGCAGACTGCCGCGCGTAATATCGCGGATGTCTGTACCTGATACCAAAATTTTCCCGCTGTCCACATCATAAAAACGCATGAGCAGATTGATGATCGTCGTCTTCCCGCATCCCGTCGGTCCGACGATCGCCACGCGCTGTCCTTTTTTCACGGAAAGGTTAAAATCCTCGATCAGCTTTTTCTGCGGAACATAGGAAAAAGAAACATGCTCTAATACCACGGTACCGTCCGGCTCTTTTAATGATACCGCCATTTCGGGCTCCGGTACCTGCGGCTCCTCATCGATCAATTCAAAAATACGCCCGGCACATGCGATCGCGTTCTGCAGTTCCGTGATAACGCCCGAAATCTCGTNNAACGGCTTCGNATANTNANTCGCATAGCTCAAAAAACTGGACAGTTTACCGACGCTGAATGCAAGCGGATTCTTTACAACGGCAAGCGCTCCGGTCAATCCGACCGCAGTATATACGAGCGAATTGACAAACCGCGTGGACGGATTCGTAATGGAGGAAAAGAAGATTGCACGAAGGGAACACTTTTTTAACCGCTCATTGATCTCATCAAAGCGCTCCATCGACTCCTCCTCATGGCAAAACGCCTGCACGACCTTTTGATTTCCGATCATCTCATCAATGGGCGCCGTCTGCTCGCCGCGCGTCTCAGACTGAAGCCGGAACATGGCATAGGTCTTTTTTGCGATAAAGCTCGCCACAAACAGGGAAACCGGTGTGATACAGACAACGACAAGCGCGATCTTCCAGTTAATCGACAGCATAAACAATAACGTTCCCACAATCGTTAAGACACCGGTAAAAAGCTGCGTAAAGCCCATCAATAGACCATCGGAAAACTGGTCTACATCGGCAATGACGCGGCTTACCACATCGCCGTAGGAATGACCGTCTATATATTTCAGCGGCAGTACTTCAATCTTGCGGACCGCCTCGCTCCGAATATCGCGCACCACCTGATAGGTAATGCGGTTATTGCACACATTCATAAGCCATTGCGCCAACGCCGTCACCAGCACGCAGACCACGATCGTGAATAAAATCCGTATCAGCCCGTCAAAATCGACCAGCCCTTTGTCCACGATCCTGTCAATGGCATTTCCCGTCAGAATCGGCACATACAGCGTGAGAATGACCGTGACCGCCGCAAATACGATGGATAAAAAAAGAATCAGCCAGCTCCGCTTGATATAATGCAATACCCGCTTCATGATCGCGGCCTGATCGCCGCGGTTCTGTTTTGCCATTTTAATCTCCATTTCTTTCAATTACTCGGCAAGTTTGTGTGTTAGCACAAATCTTGCAATTGAAAAATCTTTGTTTTGTTAATTTGCACTCTCGCTGCCACCCGCAGAGGTTTCTCTTTTAAACTGAGACTCATAAATTTCCCGATATACCTCGCACTGTGCAAGAAGCTGCTCATGCGTGCCGACACCCGCCAGCCTGCCGTCGTCCAGCACCAGAATCCGGTCTGCGTGCATGATGGATGCCGTTCGCTGGGAGACAATAAACACTGTTGTATTTCCGTCCATTCCCTTGATCGCGCTGCGCAGCTTCGCATCTGTTGCATAATCCAATGCGGAAGCGCTGTCATCCAAAATCAGGATTTCCGGCTTTTTCACAAGCGCTCTGGCGATCGTCAGTCTCTGTCTTTGTCCTCCGGACAGATTCTTTCCCCCCTGCTCGATCATCGCGTCAAGCTGCCCGTCTTTTTCTTTCACAAAATCCGCTGCCTGAGAGAGCGTCAGCGCCTCCCACAGTTCTTCGTCCGCAGCGTCCTCTTTTCCCCATTTCAGATTATCACGGATCGTTCCCTGAAACAAAACCGCTTTCTGCAATACCACACCGATCTTTTCCCGAAGCTCGCGCACGGAATATTCCCGCACATCCTTTCCGTCAACCAGAACACTTCCTTCGCTCGCATCATAGAACCGCGGGATCATATTTACAACAGAAGATTTTCCCGAACCGGTGCCGCCGATAATGCCGATCGTCTGTCCTCTCTCAGCCGTAAAATCAATATCCTCAAGCGCTGCCTCTCCCCCGCTATGGTAGCACAGACTGACATGCGAAAACCGCACAGCCGCCATATCGCTTCGGCTCTCCGCTTCCGCCGTACGCGCCTGTTCCCTCGTTTCGCCTGTTTCCACATCACTTCGGCACTCTGCTTTCTTCGACGGAACCGCTGCTCCTGCCGCGCCGCCCTTATCCATGGACGGCTGCATATCAAACACGCTCTGAATCCGGTTTGCGCAGGCAGCTGCTTTTGTCACCGTAATGATAAGATTCGCCAGTTTGATGAGTTCCACCAAAATCTGAGACATATAATTGACAAGCGCCACGACATTTCCCTGCGTCAGACTGCCGGTATTGACCTGCAGCGCGCCGACATAAATAAGTACCACCGTCGCAAGATTAATGATCACATAGGTAATCGGATTCATCAACGCCGAAATTCTTCCGACAAAATTCTGCATTGCCGTCAAATGATCGTTGCTCTCATCAAAGCGCGCGATCTCAGAATCCTCTTTATGAAACGCGCGGATGACACGCGCGCCCGTTAAGTTTTCTCTCGTAATTCCCAAAACCTGATCTAATCCCGCCTGCACCTTCCGATACAGAGGGATGCTGATTGCCATGATACCGAACACGACTACGCACAGCAGCGGAATCGTGACAACAAAAATAAGCGCCGCCTTCACATCGATCGTAAACGCCATCACCATCGCGCCGAACACGATAAAAGGTGAGCGCAAAAACAGGCGCAGCACCATGTTCACACCATTCTGCACCTGATTGGAATCCGACGTCATGCGCGTGATCATCGTGGAAGCGCCCAACGTATCTAATTCGGTAAATGATAAACTCTGAATGTGACGATACAGCCCGCTTTTCATGCCGGCGGCAAAACCCACCGCCGCCTTTGCAGCAAAATACTGCGCCGTTAGAGAACAGGTCAGACCGATGATGCCAAGCACAACCAACAAGAGACAGCGCATATAAATATAATGCCTGTCCCCGTGTGCGATCCCGACGTCGATGATGTCCGCCATCACCAACGGCACAAACAGTTCAAACGTCGCTTCCAGCATTTTAAACAGCGGTGCAAGAACCGTTTCTTTTTTATAATCCTTCAGATATACCAACAGTTTTTTCATGTCGGATATATTCTCCTTTTATTGAAGTCATTTATTGGAAAATTACGAAGCGCATAAATTAGTATCTGGTACGTACAAAATATACAATCCAGCGCAGGCACGCTCTCGCTGCCCTCCGCTCGCAACGGTACATAACATGCGAAAATACCGCATGTAAGTACCGGCGTCAAAAGGAATTTTAAAAAATTCCTTTCAGAGCACCTGCTTATGGATTTGTATATTTTGTACAATTATAAACGCCATCTATCACATTTCGAAATTTCCCATTTATTTATCCGCGGCAAAAACCACCATTATACTAAATTCTCACTAGGAAGCTGTGCTGTGGTGCCGCCAGGAAAAAGACCTCACCGTCATGCAGGAGATACGGCTGGTTCGGGCTCAAGCGTGCCCCGTTAGCGAGAAACGTCCCGTAGCTCGATCCTCTGTCCATTAAGTACAGCCCGCCGTTCATGATGCGCAGCTCACAATGCACCTTACTTACGCCGGGCGTGTTTTCAGGGAAAAGAAGATGGCATTTCGCCCTGCTGCGCCCCATCACCATACATCCGGTAACGGTAAAGCTGTTGTTTGCAAAGATTCCCTGCGTACCGATAATCTTCGGCGCGCCCCGCACCGCCATAGCGCTCTGATATGCTTCCACATGCCTGCGTGCCATATACTGTTCTCTTTCTCTCGCAATCTGCGCCTCGCGCTTTTTATCGCGGCGGATCATATAGATCAGGAAGATCAACACGATCAAAAACACAATGCCGACTGCTACTGCCAAAAGGATCATATATAAATCGGATCCGCTTTTCTTTTCGCTTTCGTTCCCCTCCGCAGCCACAGGCACTGCAGGCTGCTCCTGCAGATCGTATTCATACTGCGACGCGCTGATCTTGTCATAAGAAATGTGCAGGTTGTCGAGCGCATCCATTACATAGTCCACATGCGTGACAAAACCGATCCAGTTTCCGCCGTCGGAATCCGCTGCGATCGCCTCGTTGATGCCGATGACATAGCCCTGCACCGTCACCGTCGGCCCGCCCGAATTGCCGTGATTAATGTCCGCATCAATTAAAAAATAATCCACGCCGTCAGAGATGACGCTGCACTTTGTAATAATGCCGGACGTGATCATCTGGTCCTTCACAAGCGAAGAAAAATCCCCGTCATAATAAGTCTGGTCAGCATACTCGTCCGCAATACCCGGATAACCGAGCGTATACACCTGCGTCGTAACTTCGATATTCTCACTGGCGATCATCGGCAGCGCCACTCTGCCCGCGACCTTTCTCTCTGTCCGCAAGATCGCAATATCCGTCATAGCGTCCGCATAGAGCACCTCAACGTCATAATTGCCATCGTCTAGCGTGTCCCCCGTTGCAATATAAACCGACTCATACGTCTCATCATCATCATAATTCGGATTTACAACATGATAACAGGTGACAAATAGATCCGTCTCCTCTCCAGCACTTCCAACGCCGAATGCGGAGCCCATGTAATAATAATCCTTATCCTCATACATGACTCTGACAACGCCGTTTCGCGCATCAAGAACCTTCTGCGTCGCGCGCCCTGTCGCCTCTGTCTTTATATTTCCCGCAAAAAGCAGCGCACACGCCAGCCCTGCGATCAATCCTCTTCCCGCTTTTCTCATATCTGTTCCC
>WFLX010013393.1_pt1 | contig 13537 bp, 13 predicted proteins | sample 4967041 | NCBI WGS metagenome assembly WFLX01 (sample SAMN12857096, study PRJNA449069) | gut metagenome | isolation source: stool from male and female vole | host: Microtus ochrogaster | place: USA:Florida | collected 2017
TTGGTTAGAATGCCAGCCTGTCACGCTGGAGGTCACGGGTCCGAGTCCCGTACGCACCGCAAAGCCGAATCAAGGATTTCTTGATTCGGCGGTTATTGGTTTCCGCTACAAACGCAGCGCTATTGAAATGGTAAAAAATGTAAATCACATGATAAATAGCACTAATATTCGCACAACACTCTTGTCAAACGGATTTTTTTTAGTATCTTTGCAGGCAGAAAGAGACAAGTAATCTCATCAGAAACACATCAGGAAAACAAAAACAATACACAAAAAACATTATCTTAAACATTTAATCTTAGAGTCATTATGAACAAAAAATTCATTTGCACAGTTTGCGGTTACATCCACGAAGGTACAACACCACCGGAGCATTGTCCGCAATGTAATGTTCCCGCTTCAAAGTTCAAAGAGCTTGAAGAGAAGGGGGACGGTATACAGTTCGTGCAAGAGCACGTTATCGGCATTGCCAAAGAATACGGCGTTGACGAAGAGATGATAAAGGATCTTAATGCACACTTCACCGGAGAATGTACCGAAGTTGGCATGTATCTCGCCATGAGCCGTCAGGCAGATCGTGAAGGCTACCCTGAAATAGCAGAGGCTTTCAAGCGTTATGCATGGGAAGAGGCGGAGCATGCAGCTAAGTTTGCAGAGCTTCTTGGCGACGTTGTATGGGACACCAAGACCAATCTTGAGAAACGTATGCACGCTGAGGCCGGAGCATGTGAAGACAAATTCCGCATAGCAAAGAACGCAAAGGCCAACAATTGGGATGCTATCCACGACACAGTTCACGAAATGTGCAAGGACGAGGCACGCCACGGCAAGGGTTTTGAGGGTCTTTACAACCGCTATTTCAAGTAAGATAACAATGCGGTTGACACATAACCGCATCACAAAACTGAATGAAAAGGATTATACCCGTTATCATTATCACATCTATTATTATCGTCTCCGCTCTACGCACATGTTGGAGCGGAGACGATACTGTTTCTAATACCGATAAGGGAAAAGCACAGATTACAATCNACAAGCAANTGCNACAGTGCATAGACTCATTCATATCGGCAAGACCTGCGGCAGGCTCTCTCGGACTGGCGGTATATGATCTGACAGCACAACAAATGATATACGCTTATCATGCTGATGTCCCTATGAGGCCGGCATCATGCATGAAGTTGCTCTCTTGTATCGCATCCTTGCGCTATGTAGGCCCAAGATACAAATATCTCACCCGCCTTTACACTGAAGGTAAGGTGATAAACGACACGCTACACGGCAATATTGTACTAAAAACCCAATTCGACCCAAGCTTCAACCGGGACAGTTTATACACACTCACAAAGGTACTGAAAGCCAATAACATCAAAGCCATAAAAGGAACGGTAAAGCTCGACATGGCATTTACAGGACCTATGGACCACGAACAGCATTGGATTATAGGCGACTTGAAAGTAAGCAGGATTGGAATTATCTATCGCGGATATGATAAGATGCGCACGGAGATGTTATATGCGCTACAGGCTACTACCGATATAAGAGTGCCTAAAGACAGCATTAAGTTTGGAAGACTGATACCAAGAAAGGCAGAAATGATAGCGCAAACAGTAACTCCACTGCGTTATCCCATAGAAAAAGCATTGAAAAACTCGTCTAATATCAATGCAGAATCACTCATGTACCTGCTTGGATACACCGTGAATACCGGAGGAAATTTTAGAGAAAACGGTAAAACGGCACTGAAAAAGTTCATCAAGAGAGAGCTTGGCATGGAACCGTCAAAGGTCTGTAACATTGATGACGGATGCGGATTGTGCCCGGATGACCGCATGACTCCGGAACTACTGATATCATTGCTTAACTACACCTATAAGCATCAGGCAATGTATCGCTCCGTGATGTCAGGCCTGCCGCTATCGGGTACGGACGGAACCCTGCACGACCGAATGACCAAACAGTGTGTGACGGGCAAAGTAAAAGCCAAGACCGGCACTCTGACAAGGGAGGGAGGCATCAGCACATTGGCCGGTTATTTTACGGGAAAAGACGGACATCGCATCGCATTTGCCATAATGAACAACGAATGTCCGGTAATGGACGGAAGATGGTGGCAAGACAAATTCTGCGAGAGCATACTAAAATGACGGCCGAAAAGAACTGCCATCCCACCGCAGTTTCCTTTCTGTCAAGACAGCGGCAAGCCGTTTTCTATCTTCCTTTGACACCAAAGGCACATTCAATACCGCCGTTATTGTCGCATCATCAATAAAACGCGCCTCAACTAAAGGAAACTCTATCAGTTTTTTTAATTCCTCAAACGTATTCTCACTCATCGTATCCGGGCGTTGAAACAAGCCGGCATCATAAAAAGACACATCCCCTATCTTATTCCAATCCCTGTCATATATATACGCCTGTGTATCCTTCTCAGGTGTCGCAACGGTAGACAATACACAATAGACGCTATCCCCATCGGGTACAAAAAGGCGCACTATCTCCACAATCACAGCACTGTCTATCTCTACCGCAACCCGTTTGGAGTCCATATAAGTCATAGCGACATCACAATTAAACGCTGAACGGAGTACCGCAGGTGTGGAAGCGTCCACTTTACGAAGATTAACGAGTTCCTGTCTCTGCCCTTTCGTAAGATAAGGAAATATGCTATCCGGTATATTCACAAACATTCCGTCAGCAGCCTGCACCGCCAACGGCTTCGTTACGGGCACGCTTTCAGGCGCCCCCCCATCCCTTTCATCAGTCGTTAGCTTACCAAAGGCAACGGAATCAAGAGACAATACCGTCAAAAAAATCGCTATAAAAAGGATTATTCTATTCATAACCAACGTATATTACTTGTCGTTTTTCTTTTTCATCAGACTATAAGCGTTATACAATCCCAGTTCTCCCGCTTTGCTCAAATCACTTTTCGCCTGCTGCACTTTGCCTGTTTCCAGATACACCAAACCACGATTATAATACGCTTGCGCCATCTGTGCATCCAAAGACAAGGCCTTTGTCAACAACTCTGCAGCCTTATCGTAGTCTTTCATCCTCGCACAGAACGTTCCATAGCAATACAATATGTACGCATTATCACCAGCCTTGCGGCATAATTGCTCAAAATCACCGGTCACTCCGGCCTTGCGTAAGGCCGTTTCCTGAGGCGTAAGCCCCTTCTCATACTCAGCTATCATAGCGCCGCAAACGGCCTTTTGCCATAATGCGAGAACTGACAATGGCTCTATATGCAGATAATCATTAATGTCTTTTAACGCCTCCTGATAGTTCTGTGTTGCCGAATACGCCACAGATCGCAACATAAGCAGAACAACGGCATCATGCGGTTCCTTTGCCTTCTGCATTTCTTCCGTCAACCGCTCCACCAAATCATCGGTCTGAACACCGTAACTCTCGCCCACTCCACCAAGCTTCGGAACATCAAAACCATAAGCCTTGGCAAGAGGCTGAACACCTGTACGCCATGTCTCCACAGCCTCATCAAACAACGTTTTATGGCCTATACCACCACTTTTGTCCGATATTGTAAGTGCGATATAAGGCTGATACTGCTCCGACACCTGCCTGTTCTGCACCCGTCCACGGTATTCGCTTTTATATTCCTGCACAGACTCCGTTTCATCTTCAACCACAACCTGATTATATTTCTCCGGATCAACATCGCTCATGCGCCTCACCGCAGCCAGTTTGCTACTTGACCAGCGTGACTGCCGGCCCAAATGCTTGTCCATTTGCGCCTTAAGAACGCGAAACTCGTCCTGCTCCGCCTTTGCAATCATGCCCAGTTTGCGATAGCATGCAGCCCGATATTGCAGTCCTGTCCAGAAATNCGGGAACNTNTTTATTANCTTTGTATAGTCNCGTATAGCNNCTTNCAGGTCGCCCGTTCTGTCNAGNNACGTCGCTCGGTTAAAAAGAGCCATCATATTGTCAGGCTCCAACGCCAAGACATAATCAAAGTCTTCTATCGCCCGGTTATCATCGCCAACCTGTTGCCGTAGCAATCCCCGGTTATAATGGGCAAGAAAACTGTTCGGTTCGTGCTCCAACGCATCGTCATAGTCACTCATTGCCCCTCTTAGGTTATTCAGGCGCAGCCTTGCCAAAGCCCTGTTTATCAGGCTACCGGCATCTTTCGGCCTTATATGCAATGCCTTTGAGAAGNATGTATCAGCGTCNTTCNATCGCTCTCTCTGTAAAGCGAGATTGGCTNTCACCTTCCACGCATTGGCATTAAACGAGTCTNCGGCAAGACTNTTNATCACCCATTGCTCCGCCTCGAGTGTATCTTTCTTATTAAGGTACACCTCTGCTTTCAGCAAATACGGCGGAGCGTACTTTTCCCATTTTGCTATCACCGTATCCAACTGCAACAAAGCGTTGTCATAGTCTTTCCGTTCCATATAGCACGCGGCACGGTTATACCAATAATTGCGGTTACCCGGTTCTATGCCTATGGCCTTTGTATAGTCCTCTATGGCTTCACCATACATCCCAAGGCGTATGCGTGAGATACCGCGCAGGTCATAAAGCCCGGTTATATACGGGTTAAGCTCTATCGCTTTTGAGGCATCTGCCTCCGCTCCCGTCCAGTCTTCAAGATAATATTTGGCAACGGCTCTCAGCTGCCATGGTTCCCACAGATACGGTTTCTGCGACAAAGCCTGATTAAAATACTGTATAGAAAGGACATAATCCTCGTAATGCAACGCCACCTTACCGCTGAGTATAAGGCGCTCCACCTTATACTGCGCATTGGAACAACAGGCCGCAAGGATGAACATAAGGCTCACCCCAAGTCTTTTTGCCAGCACAACAACAGAGCCGGTCTTCCTACTATTATCCTGTGCAATATCCAATCAGCCTATACGTTTTTTGCTTACGTACTATCTTGGCGCCACCACCACGCTCTATCAACGCACGCGCGGTACCTTAACTTTATAGCCGCAGCGGAAGCGTCCTTGCAGCAAAGAGCGTAATTTTGACTTTATCAGCTGCTTGCGCAACGGCGAGATTCTGTCAATAAACATTTTACCTTCCAGATGGTCGAACTCATGTTGCATTACCCGTGCGAGGTATCCGTCCACCCATTCGTCATGTTCCACGAAATTCCCGTCCATATATCTCACTCTGATCCGTGTGGGACGGGTAACTTTCTCATGAATAGCCGGCAACGACAGGCATCCTTCCTCAGAGGTGTTTTTTTCCGTTTCGTCATACTCCTCAATATGAGCGTTTATGAACACCTTGCGAAATCCCTCATATTCGGGCATATCCTCTTTCAGGACATCAAGGTCTATGACCACCAGTCTTATGTCAAGACCTATCTGCGGAGCCGCCAAACCAATGCCTTCGCTGTCGGCAAGCGTTTCCCACATATTATCAATAAGAGTCTGTAGTTCCGGGTATGTGTTGTCAATATCACGTGCCTGCTTCCTGAGCACAGGCTGACCATACGTATAAATTGGTAAGATCATATTCTTTTCGATTCCAAATAATCCTGTAAAATGATTGTAGCGGAAATTTTATCCACAAGCGCCTTGTCTTGTCTTGCTTTCCTTCTCAGCCCGGCATCAATCATAGTGCGGTGCGCCATGGCCGATGTATATCTCTCGTCATATCCCTCTATAGGTATCTCCGGATGTGCATTGCGCCATCTTTGCTCAAACTGCCTCACCCGTTGCATGTTTTCCGACGGCTGACCGTTGGGCTGCACGGGTTCTCCTATGATGATACGCTCCACCTCTTCACGCCTGATGTAGTCTTCAAGAAACTCCATCAGCTTTTTCGTTTCAATGGTATCAAGAGCACCGGGCACAATCTGCAACGTATCAGTCACAGCCAGCCCGGTGCGTTTTTTCCCATAGTCTATCGCTAAAATGCGTGCCATTGCTTACTTCATCAACAGCCATGCGTCCGGATAAGAGGCGCGCAACGAGTTACGGAACTCCACAGCGTTAGCCTTAGAGTCAAATGTCCCGGCCACTACCCTATACATATTACGCTCCGCATTGTATGCCACCTGCGCGCTATATCCCGCTCTGTTCAACTTGCCCTGCTCGCCCTCGGCATTGGCTTTCACCCCATATGAGCCGACAACGACAGAAAATGCCTTGAGTCCTGCGCCGCTTACTACGGTCAGGTTCTCTGAGCGCACGGGCACATTATCGTTATTATCCACGACATTTGACACTGCCGGTGACTCCACAAGCGGTGTAACCACAGGAGACTGTTGCTGTGACTGCTGTTGCTGTCCCACCATCTGCTGATCCGCCGGCTGCGTACCATTCTGTCCCTGAGCCTGCTCTTGAGCCTTAGCCTTCTCATAGGCCTTTCTGTAAGCACTTTCCTTTGATGAGCTACATGATGTAAATGCTATGGATGCGCATATCGCCGCGCATATCATGACGTATTTTTTCATTCTGAACAAGGTTAAAAAATTAATACTAACATAGAAATATGCCACAAAGGTAATAAAAAAAAGGCTATGTTTTTGCGGTTTTCACTATTTTTAATATAATTGTTTCGGCTTTTCAATTATTTTTTTACTACATTTGCAACACAAAAAGATTTATCTTCATTATTAACCATTTAAACAATTTACCATTATGAAAGCATTAGGTTACATCGGCGCAATCATCGGCGGAGCCGTTGCAGGCGCAACAGCAGCACTTCTCTTCGCACCTGAAAAAGGTTCTGACACACGCTCCAAAATTCAGGATGCGGTGAAGGATTTCTGTGACAAGCACGACATAAAGTTGTCTCGCAAGCAGATTAACGAGATTGCAGAGGAGCTTGATTAAGCCTCTCTGTAACGCAATATATATATGGAATAACACCGCAATTGTCAGGCAAACACGGCACAAGAAATAACGGGAGCGACAAACACCTGTAAGACAACACATTACAATCGCACCACAATTACACTGCAATCGCATTGCGATTACAATATAATCGCACCCCGATTACAACACAATTGCACTGCGATTACAAAGCAATCTCAATGCGATTGTCAAAGAGATACATTCAACGTACCCGGCAAGTATTGCAAGACACCACTGCGGACAGTTAAAAGATATTGTAAAAACGTAGTTTGTGGTTAGCTTTACAACCACAAACTACATATCGTTACCACCCACTTTTCAAACCCATACAGACGTTACCGCTATGCTGTCAAACGATGAGAACATTACAAGGATTGCGGACTTCATAGAGGAAGCAAAGCATTGGTTACTCTTAAAGAAAGACTACGCCAAGTTAGACCTAATACATAAGGTGGTAGTTATATTCACCGCCCTGACGATAGCGTTTGTCATTGCGTTGCTCACATTGCTGGCTCTGATTTATATGTCATTCGCGGTCGCCTACTATCTGGGAGACATCATACACTCAATGCCGCTGGCGTTTTTGGCAGTAAGCCTTTTTTATCTCATTATATTATTGATAGTATTGGCAAAACGCCGCACGCTGATAGAACGCCCGTTGGTCCGTTTCCTAATATCCATATTCATGGAAGACCCCAAAACGAAATAAACACGCTTGCCATGCCGAAGAACAAAAACGTTTCAGACGTAACACCTACCATCGACTCTCTTGAGGTTCTCACGCAATATAAATCGCAATTACAAGCAGAGATGGACACATCAGAGGAGCAACTCGCCACTATATGGAACGAGATGTTCCGCTCGCCGACGGCCGAAGAACTCAACTCGCCAACAAAACGTATCATGGCAACAATAACATCTGCATCGGCACTGATAGACGGTGCGTTGCTCGGATGGAAACTATACCGCAGATTCGGCGGGGCCTTGAAGCTTTTCAGCAGAAAAAAGGCTAAATAAATCCAACGGAAAATTTGGCAAGTAAAGAGATTTTATGTAATTTTGCAGTTAAATATAGGATGGCAGTGCCTTGGCTCAGTCGCTGGCACCACAATAGGTGCGAGAGGAAAGTCCGGGCAGCATAGGACGCTCCACTTGCGAAAATACAAGCTATTGGCGACAGTAGGCAAAAGGCAGAAGAAAAGAACCGCCTCTTTTCGGGAGGTAAGGGTGAGAAGGGGGTGTAAGAGACCACCAGCCGTATGGTGACATACGGGCTGTGTCTGCTGGAGGCTGCAAGTTCAAGTATACCATCGTCATGACAGGGTTGTCCGCCCGAGAGGATAATACCTCACGATGGAGGGTAGAATGCTATGCCGCAAGGCAAAAGCCGTATGGTGACATACGGAATAGATAAATGACAGAGCATCCCCACGATGCGAGAGCGCATGGGGAATACAGAACCCGGCTTATAGAGGCACTGCCTTCCTTTTTTATACCTTTGAACGGTTTTGTCGCACAGAAAACCGACAGCCGCCATACCACTTCCACAGACCCATGACGTTGAAGAGTCTTACAGAAAATTCCAAAAAGTTTATCAAAGCGCTTTGGCTCGACATAACGCAAAAGCGCCTCATTGACACCGCAAGCAACCTGACCTATTCCACTATGCTTGCCATTGTACCGATTATGGCGGTGGTATTCGCGATAGCACGCGGCTTCGGCTACTCCATATATATAGAGAAATGGTTCACAACGTCTCTGCAATCACAACCGGAAGTGGCCGAGACACTAATCAGTTTTGTCAACTCATACCTGAAACACACACAGAAAGGAATGTTTCTCGGCATAGGCCTTATATTCATGCTGTGGACAGTCCTGATGCTTATATCAAACATAGAGAGGGCTTTTAACGATATATGGCAGGTGAAACACCAGCGCAGTATATTCCGCACCTTTACCGATTATATAGCTCTTCTTTTTCTTATCCCAATCGTTATCGTAATAAGTTCGGGTCTGTCCATATTGATAGCGGCGCTGGATCACCAGTTGCACGATGTATTTGTGATTGGCCCTATGATGTCATTCCTCATAGAGTCGTCACCATACGTGCTGCTATCAATAGCGTTTACCCTGCTATACGTATTCATGCCTAACACCAAAGTGAGACTAACATCGGCCATAGTGCCGGGCATATTTGCCGGTGTGTGCATGCAACTGTTCCAGCAGATCTACATAAACTCACAGATATGGATTTCAAATTATAATGCCATATACGGCTCTTTCGCCATACTTCCGTTCTTACTGTTATGGATGCAGACCTCATGGATAATATGTTTGATAGGGGCTGAGATATCATACTGCCGGCAAAATGCTGATGATTTCTTCCATATCCGGCAGCAAGAGCCGAGTTTCAACTCACGCATAGCGGTGTCATGGCGCATAATGCAGATGGTGGAACGGCGCTTTAAGAAAGGAAAACCGGCGCTTACGGCTCTTGAGATAAAACAAGAACTGCAGATACCGATGCGTATAGTCAACACATTGCTATACGATTTACAAAGGATTCATTTCCTTGCGGAAATCATATACGATGAGAAGGGAGACACACCGCAGTACATTCCGGCAGAAGACACGGCAAACCTGACACGTGACACACTCCTGCAACGCATGTCAGACCTTGGAGAAAAATTGTGAGACAAGGCGTCAATACAACATACCGACAACCTTGTTGGCGAACGATGTTGGCAACATTCTGTTCAGAAACANAAACANNCGGTATTTTAACCCAACGGTATAATANGCGGCCGGACATGAGGTTGCGGCCATTTTGTATAACTTTCGGGCCATGAGGACAGGCGAAAGACCGGTGTGTTCATCCTGTTCCATTGTACGGAAAGCCCCGGTCATATTCTTATAGACATCAGCTCCCGCCATATTCTTGTGTCGTGCGTCGGCAAATCCGGTTCTGACATCGCCCGGCAACAGGCAACTTACCTTTATGCCGAAAGGCCGAACCTCATTACGCAAGGCCAGCGCAACAGCGTTGACAGCGGCCTTTGAGGCGGAATAGCAACCCTGAAAAGGCAACGGGAAGACTGCCGCCAGACTGCTTACGAAGAGAATATGCCCGCCATGCGCGGCTCTCATAAACGGCAATACGGCATTTACTATATTCAGAGTACCGTGAAAATTGACATTCATCTGACTGCGGGCCTGTTCCGCACCGGTAAACTCCACGGCACCGGCGACACCCATTCCGGCATTACATATCAGCACATCAATCCTGCCTGACTGTAGGATAATGCCACTAACCGCAGCACCACACGCCGCAATATCGGTGACATCACAATCCACATGGCGTATATCTCCATTGTCAGCTCCATGGCGTGAGAGCTCATATACGACATAGTTCCCGGTAGAGAAATACTCTGCCGTGGCCTTACCTATACCGGAACTGCCGCCAGTTATAACCAATACCCTGCGCTCTGTCATTCCTTTTTCCTGAAATAATAATACCAATACGTGCCGAAATAAGCATCTCTTATAGCCGCGTCACGTAACACCGGCTTTTTATAGGTTCTCAAAACGGCAAGAAAGTCTGCGTAATCAGCCTTCATAGCCTGTGTGGTGAGAGTGTCAGGTGTCTTGAATCTGTCACAATACAGGGCATAAGCCTCAGCATAATGCACCGGCATAGAGTCCGCATTATTATAATATGACGGTAACGCAGCAACAAAATCCTTCAAATTTCTGTCCATAAGATATGAGCANAGCAGATAGTCTCGCGNCNCATTGACATTAACCGTGCCTCTGCGCAACTCNCTNTTCAAGAATAACGCAAATGNNTCCCCTTTGTCACGAGGCACTATACCTATAGTTCTCCATAAGACCTTATCACTGCCTAACAGGAATGTGACAGAATGATTGGGCTGCGGTGTCAACGCAAGCGAGCCGCCGGTAACATCGTAAGTGAACAGTTTGTCGCCCAATTGCCCGACATTGGCCAAGGCAAGAGCACGCAACATTGTCAGCGAAGAGTCATTGTCATACTGCGGAAAGCCTACGGCAAGAGCCTCATCCCATTGCCTTTGCTGACAATNACGCTCTNCTTTAAGGCGTGTATGGNNCGTGCGGTCAGTATTACCCATGGAATATGTCAGCGACATCATACCCACAAGAAGCAGGATNTTGACCCACCACGAATGGGAAAGAAAGNCTGTACCACGCAGACGTGTTAAGAAATCACGATAGCGTCCTATCTGTCCTATGACAAAAAGATATGCCAAGAACATCATGGGGACGGCCACAAGCCAATGTAAAGATGTGTGAACACTGTTGCCGTCAACATGTACTGCCGTCAGCAACCCAAGTAAAACAAACGCCGGAAAGAAGACAAGCGAGAAGACACGCTGCGGCAAACGGACAAAGAAAGCTACGCCCAACGACAACAAAGACAGTACAAGCGCGATAACGGATACCCCGATTCCACGATGATAGTNCGTCTGTCCCTTAGCCCATACATGCTGAGTCATGGCCAAAAGNNCTCCCTNGAAGGAATAAACATACGTAACTACGAAAACTATAAAAATGATAGCACACACTACCTTCACNGCAGTGGTGCTATCGTTGNGTCTATTTGCCATCTATTTCTTTTGCTAATCTNTTTACTAAAAACCGTCATAAGAACACGAACGGGACACANTCGGAGGCNTAAAAGGTTTTCAAAACCGCCNGACAGCACCATAAAACAGCTANAATCNTACATTATCACACTGNCAGTTCTTACGCAATACCACTGCGGAACGGGCAGGAAGATATAGNTTCAGCCATTCTTTCTTGTCCTGAACATAAAGCACATCATAATTAGTGAGGTGCGTTATGGTATCATCCGCAAGGCCATTGCCGCCAAATTCCTTTGCGTCTGTATTCAAAACCACATCGTATGACCCTGTAGGCACAAGGAAGCCATAGTCGGTATAGGAACGGTTCGGTGAGAAATTAAACACGAACACAAGGTCACCACGCATAAATGCCAATACCTGATCGCCGTCATTATGCCATATTTCCCGCACAGGCGTCTTGTTAAAGTTCTTCTGTCCCTTTATAACCTCAAGCATTTTACAATCAAAATCGCCAAGATAATGGTAACAAAGCTCTTTGTTGTCAACAAGATTCCATTGTCTGCGCGCATACTTATGGCTCCATCCGTTACCCTCTCTCGGGAAGTCTATCCACTCAGGATGGCCGAACTCGTTGCCCATGAAGTTAAGATACCCCCCGTTTATCGTTCCGGCGGTCACCAAACGTATCATCTTGTGCAACGCAATGCCACGGTGTGCGACTTCATTCTCATCGCCTTTCTTGAAATGCCAATACATATCCGCATCGACAAGGCGGAATATTATCGTCTTGTCACCAACCAAAGCCTGGTCGTGACTCTCGCAATATGAAATGGTTTTCTCATCCGCTCTGCGGTTCTTCACTTCCCAAAAGATGCTTGAAGGCTTCCAGTCTTCATCGCGAAGTTCCTTTATTGTCTTTATCCAATAGTCAGGAACACCCATCGCAAGACGATAGTTGAAGCCATAACCGCCGTCCTCGAACTTTGCAGCCAGACCCGGCATGCCGCTCATATCCTCAGCAATAGTAATGGCATTCTTGTTCACCTCATGTATAACAAGGTTTGCAAGGGTGAGATAACAGATAGCGTTATCATCCTGACCGCCATTGAAATAGTCGGCATATCCACCGAAATCCACTCCAAGACCATGATTGTAGTAGAGCATAGAGGTCACTCCATCGAAACGGAATCCGTCAAAGTGGAATTCCTCCAGCCAGTATTTACAGTTTGAGAGCAGGAAGTGCATCACGTTATCCTTGCCATAATCAAAGCAAAGACTGTCCCACTGGTTGTGCTCGTGCATATCACCCGGATAGAAATATTGGTTCGGGTCTCCCGCAAGGTTACCCAATCCCTCGTTCTCGTTCTTTACGGCATGAGAGTGCACAAGATCCATTATCACGGCGATGCCGTTCTGATGAGCGGTATCAATAAGCTCCTTCAGTTCCTCAGGGGTACCGAATCGGCTTGACGGGGCAAAGAAAGAACTGACATGATAGCCAAAAGAACCATAGTAAGGATGCTCCTGTATGGCCATAATCTGTATGCAGTTATACCCGTCTTTTATCACACGCGGCAAGACATTATCCTTAAATTCTGTATAGGTACCGACCTTTTCGGCATCCTGCCCCATTCCTACATGGCACTCATATATAAGCAATGGCGTCGTGGTGGGTTTGAATTTCTTCTTTTTCCAGATATAAGGTGTCTCAGGATCCCATACCTGTGCGGAGAACAGTTTGGTATCTTCGTCCTGCACAACTCTTCTTACCCATGCCGGAATACGCTCTCCCCGACCCTGACCGTCGTCCCATTTCACAAGCATCTTGTACAAATCGCCGTGCTTCAAGGCTGTCTTTGGCAGTTTTATCTCCCAATCCTTCCCGTTTTTCTGTCTTTTTAGTGCGTATTTCGGCTTCTCCTGCAAATTATTGAAGTCGCCTATGAGGTATATTTCCGTAGCATTCGGCACCCATACACGGAACACCCAGCCGCACTGTTTGGTGCGGTGCAAGCCATAGTACAGGTATCCTGACGCAAACTCCGACAGCGTAGTCTTGCCGTTATT
>WFLX010079495.1_pt1 | contig 13533 bp, 10 predicted proteins | sample 4967041 | NCBI WGS metagenome assembly WFLX01 (sample SAMN12857096, study PRJNA449069) | gut metagenome | isolation source: stool from male and female vole | host: Microtus ochrogaster | place: USA:Florida | collected 2017
GTCTGCACCAGCTCGATTTCATCGTCCGGGAAACGGCGCAACCGCAGCTTTGCGGTGCCATATTTCAGAAAAAATATCGGGCGCCCAGTAGTGAGCTTATTTTTCTGCAGCCAGCGCGCGAACTTAACGCCCCCGTTGGGCAGGTCCACGGCCAGGTCGAGGTCTTTGATTTCAAAGCCCATCATTTCGTCGCGACAACAGCCTCCTACAGCAAACACGTGCCCCTCCCAGGGAGTTCCCTGAATCAGATCACGCAGCCATTCGCAAATTATATAGTAGAGCTTAGTTGTCATTTTCGACTGCAAAGTTACAAAAAACTTTTAAAACAGATTACATCCCCGCCCCAATTCTCTATTCTTCAAATCCGGAACATTCAACATTCAAAATTATTTCCGTATCTTTGCGGGCATATAACCAATCAATGTTTTTTATATGAAAGTATTAAAAATCGCTCTTGCTATGGCAATTACCCTCTCTGCCTGCACCAAGGCTCCCTCAACCAAGAGCCTCGACCTGACGAAGCTGTCGGACTCTATCGCTCCGGGCGAAGATTTCTATCTCTACGTTAACCAAAGCTGGATGAACGAGCATCCGCTCACGGGCGAGTATGCCCGCTTCGGCAATTTCGACCTGCTGCGCGATACCGCACAGGAGCGTGTGCGCCAGTTGGTTACGGGCGTAGCCGCCTCGAATCCCGAGGAGGGTACGGTTGCCTATAAAGTAGCCACCATATATAATCTAGCCATGGACTCCGCGCGCCGCAATGCCGAAGGCGCAACGCCGATTTTGGCCGACCTGCAGCGCATTGAATCCACCCCCAAGGATTCGCTGACTGACCTGTTTATGTGGATCCACGCCAACTATGCGTCGCCCTTCTTCGGCGCCGGCCCGATGGAAGACATGGATAACTCCAACGAGTNTGCAATGTATGTTTCGGGCGGCGGCATGGGCCTGGGCGACCGCGANTATTATCTTGNAAACGACGAACGCAACACCCAGGTGCGCGAAGCCTATAAGAAGCTCATTGTTGACCAGATGATGAACGCCGGCTATTCCGAAGCCGACGCGCAGCGCGTAATGGCCAACGTTATGAAAATCGAAACCTCGCTCGCCGAAAAAGCCTGGACCCGCGAGCAGAGCCGCAACATTCCGGCAATGAACAACCCGCGTTCGCTGGCCGAGCTCGAAAAAATGTATCCCGAACTCGACTGGAAGCGCTTCTTCCCCGAAACCATGGGCATCGACGCCCCCGACCGCGTGATCGTTACCGAAATCGAGCCGGTTAAGCGCGGCATGGAGCTGCTGGCCAAATCGTCGGAACGCGAGCTCAAAGACTATTATCTCTGGAACTACGTGAGCAACGCAGCGCCCTATTTGAGCGACGATTTCACCAACGCCAATTTTGAGTTTGCAAAGGTGGTTAGCGGCGTAACCGAACAGAAGCCCCGCTGGAAACGCGCCCTGGCCGCCACCGAAGGCACCCTGGGCGAAGCCATTGGCGAACTCTATGTTGAAAAATACTTCCCCCAGTCGTCGAAAGACTATATGGTCGGCCTGGTTGAGAACCTGCGCGAAGCCCTGGGCCAGCACATCGACAACCTGACCTGGATGAGCGATTCAACCAAGGCCAACGCCCGCGAAAAGCTCGCCGCCTTCACCGTTAAAATCGGCTATCCCGACAAGTGGAAAGACTACTCGACAATGCAGATTGACCCGAAGCTCTCCTACTACGAGAATATGCACAACGCATCGATGTGGCATCAGGCCGAAATCTACGGCAAATGGGGCAAACCGGTCGACAAAACCGAATGGGGCATGACGCCGCAAACCGTTAACGCCTACTATAACCCCATGGCTAACGAAATTGTGTTCCCCGCAGCTATTCTGCAGGCTCCCTTCTTCGACCCCGAAGCAACCGACGCTGAAAACTATGGCGGCATCGGCGTTGTTATCGGCCACGAAATGACCCACGGCTTCGACGACCAGGGCCGCAACTTCGACAAAGACGGCAACCTGCGCAACTGGTGGACCGAGGCCGACGCCGAAGCCTTTGAAAAGCTCACCCACGGCCTCGTTGCTCAGTTCGACGAAGTTGAAGTGCTTCCCGGCCTCCACGCCAACGGCACCTACACCCTCGGCGAAAACATTGCCGACCAGGGCGGCCTGCGCGTGGCAATGACCGCATTTGTGAACTCTCAGAACAAGAAAGGTGTTGATATTAAGAGCGAAGAAGCTAAAGTTAAAGGCTTCACGCCCACACAGATTTTCTATATGAACTACGCCAACCTTTGGGCCCAGAATATTCGCGACGAGGAAATCCGCTCGCTGACCACCAACGACGTTCACTCGCTTGGTAACAACCGCGTAAACGTTAGCCTGCGCAACCTCGAACCGTTCTTTGAAGCGTTTAACATCAAGGAGGGCGACAAAATGTTCCGCCCCGAAGCCGAACGCGTAATCATCTGGTAATCTGTTAACGTATTAACCTTAAAAAACTAACAGACACTATGAAAGTTGAAAAAAATGCCTACGTAGCGATTTCCTACGACCTGTTTGACGTTGTTGACGGCAAAGATGAACTCGTTCATCAGGTGAGCCCCGAACAGCCCGAAACCATGGTCTACGGCGTTACGCCCTACGTTCTCGAACCCCTGGCTCAGGCCATCGACGGCCTCGAAAAAGGTGCTACCTTCACGGTTGTGCTCACCCCCGACAAGGGCTTCGGCGAGTATCGCGACGACATGTTGCGCACCGAATCGGTGCCCCGTGCCGTGTTTGAAGAAGACGGAAAAATCGACGAAAAGAAGATTTTCCCCGGCGCCAAAATCTATTTGCAGACCAATGTTGGCCAGGAAGTTGCCGCAGTAGTTCTTGCGGTTACCGACGAGTTTGTTGAAGTCAAGGTTGACTTCAACCACCCCCTGGCCGGCCACACAGTAAAAATCAGCGGCCGCATCGACGAGGTGCGTCCCGCCAGCGAAGCCGAAATCGCTGCCGCAGCGGCCATAGGCCAATGCGGATGTGGCGAGGGCTGCAGCTGCGAAGGCGGTTGCGGCGGCTGTGGCTGCAACTGATGCTGCCTGAAGAATTCGTTCGCCGGATAGTCAACGACCCGGCGATTCCCGACCAACAAGGGCTTATCGCTGCTTTGAGCAGCGGTGAGCCCGTTGTTGCTGTGCGCCATAACCGCCTCAAAGGCCAAGCCCCCGGGCCCGGGGCCGACATTGTGCCCTGGTGCGCGGCCGGCGAATATCTGGCCGAGCGCCCGAGCTTCACCCTCGACCCGGCGTTTCATCAGGGGCTCTACTATGTTCAAGACCCCTCGTCGATGGCCATCGACGCCGTTATCCGCTCGCTCGGCCTCAGCTCCCCGGTGCGCTATCTCGATGCCTGCGCCGCTCCCGGCGGTAAGACCACGGCGGCCATCGACGCCCTGCCCGCGGGGTCGTTTGTGTTGGCCAACGAGTTTGAGCCGGCGCGCGCAAAGGTGCTGTGCGAAAACCTCATGAAGTGGGGCTACGGCAACTGCGCTGTGTCGCTCGGTCCGGCGCAACATCTCGCCCGCCTCGCCCCCGGCAGCTTCGACATAGTGGCAGCCGACGTGCCCTGCTCCGGCGAAGGCATGATGCGCAAAGACCCCAAAGCCCGCGAGCAATGGACGCCGCAGCTCGTTAGCAGCTGCGCGGCCCTCCAGCGCGAAATCGTCGAAGCCGTGTGGCCGCTGGTTCGCCCCGGCGGATGGCTCATATACTCCACCTGCACCTTCAACCGCGAAGAAAACGAAGATAACGTTCAGTGGGCCATAGAAACCCTCGGCGCCGAGCAGATGCCGTTGCCCGAACTCCCCGGGGTTGTTAACGGCCACTTCTATCCCCACCTGGTTCGCGGCGAGGGCCTTTATATGGCGCTGCTGCGCAAGCCGGGCAACGAAGAGGCCGCGCCGCTGCGACGCCTGCCCGCAAAAATTCTCCAGCAAGGGGTCGGGCCATTGACCGAGCCCAAAGGTCGCACCGAAATTCCCACCCATGCAGCCTGCCTGGCCGCCGATTTCCGCGCCGACCAATGGCCGCAGGCTGAAGTCGACCGCCCGACCGCCATTGCCTTCCTGCGCCGCGACGCCATTCACCTCGACGACGCCCCCCGCGGCCTCGTGCTGCTGACCTACGGCGGCCGCCCCCTGGGCTGGGTCAACAACATCGGCTCCCGCGCCAACAACCTCCTGCCCAAATTCCTCCGCATCCTCAAATAAAAAACAATTACACGGATTTGGATAGAATTTTGTAAATTTGTTTATACCCGTACAATTATTTTAAACTGGGAGCGTGGAATGGGAGCGACGGCCGTGCGGCACATAAAAGGGGGTGCAAACGAGTATTCACAACACAATATATTGCCTGAGAAGCCTGACAAGGAGATTGGTCATACGAATTGCCGGCCAAATTACTTGAGATGGAACGCGAAGATTCCATAAATAATTCTGCGACCAATCAGATTAAAGCAGATTAATCAATCTATCCACTCAATATTTATCATCGGATTAGGGTACATGATATTGGGATAAGGATTTTCATTTCGTGACAAAATTATCTTTCCTAAATCAGAATCACTATAAAAATGGTTTATATTCGACACTTGGATTGGTGATAACTGTCGGTTATCATATTGAATCTGATTGAAATACGACGTTGCAGCGAGCAAATCTAATAGTAATTGAGAAGGATTATCTATTATACCACTCAGGCGAGTCTTAACATCTGATTGCCATTCATCTATGGGTGTTTCCCCAATTGGCTTGATTCCTACAGGCAATTCGGTTAATATATTATTACATACAAAACGCAAGGAGTTTGTGAAGTCATTTAGTATAACAGGAGAATAATCCATTTTATTCATAAAATCATAGAACTCCAGGGGCGGTTGCGTGATAGCAGAGGTATCAACCCCTACAAAGTCCCGGCCCCATGTTTTTGCTCTTTTTTCATATGGCAAAATCCTCGTCGCACTATATAACAAGGTTAGATTTTGGGTCATCCAATTCTTTTCTACATCAGATATATCAACATGGCTAAATGCTTCCCTAATATTTCGAGGGAGTTCAGACTCTAATTGCCATTCAAGAAAGCGCTGAGGATTTTCCCAATCTTCTTTATTAGTTAAAGATGTAGATCCGAAATTCATTCGAATCTTATCATACTGCCCGGTGTAATCAACATTTCCGGTTCCTCCACTGTGTGAAACATCAACAAGCCGATTTTCCTTATCGAAGTGTAGTGTAAGGTTGAGCGGTTTACTTTGATGTAGGCCAAATGTAACCCGGGCCAAAACATTATTGTGCAAGTCTTTAATCTCCATACCGATTCCGTCACGATAGAGCGTTTCCATCGGAACACTTACGCTCTCATTTTCAAAGGTTACCGGTAACATAACGCGCCAAGTACCGTCATTCGTTATGTCAAGCAAAGTTGGCCACAAAATTTCACAGCGAAGACTGTCGATAGTTAAACCACTATGGGAAGCTATTGAAAGATTAACAACGGCTTCCCCTTGCTTAATTGCATTCTCCTCTGTAATTTCAGAGCCCGCTTTACAAGCAAAACTCGTTACTAAAAGCGTTGCAAATAAAAACAATCTAATAATCCTCATGGTTTTGATGTTACGCCCATGACGAAACCGGATAAAATAGCGTCTAACTTCTTCTTTCATTGTTATATTTGTCTTTAGTTGGGCTCAAATATACGATTTTTTCTTGATTTTTTAGCCCTCGGTTGGAATTTTGTATATTCACAGATTTGTGAATATTGAATTTTGTTTGTATATTTGCAGCATCGTTAGAACTTATGATAGTTGTTTTTGACAAGGAATATCTCCGCGACCTGTATCAGACCGGACGTAGCAACGACAAAAAACATCGGTTTCAGCCCAACGTTGTTGCAGGCTACGTTAAAGCCATAAACTTTCTCAAGCATTCAGTTCGTAAAGAAGATCTGTTTCACATCAGATCACTTCACTTTGAGGCTCTGAAAGGTGATAAAGCCGGACTATACTCCGTAAGGGCCAATAATCAATACCGAGTTGAATTCACTATCTCCGAAAATATGGATATGCCGGTTCTGACCATTGCAAATATAATTGAATTATCTAACCACTATGACTGATATGATAACTTTGCCGGGCGTTCAGCCTGATATGATTGCCAATAACCTCGATTCGTTCGAGCCAACTCATCCCGGAACTCTTATTAAGGATGAGCTTGCCGCCCGCGGTCTCACGCAGGCCAAGCTGGCCGAGCAGTTGGGCATTCATTCTTCGCAACTCAACGAGATTATTCGTTGCAAACGCGCTGTGAATACCGAAATGGCCATGATGCTGGAAGCGGCATTGCAGATTCCGGCCCATGTATGGCTTGGATTGCAAAACGATTATAACATGCAGATGGCCAAGAACAACAAAAAATTCATGATGCGCCTGGCCGATATTCGCAGAGTTGCAGCAATGCTCTGACATATCGGCGATCTGCGGAGGAAAATGCCGGCGGGGAATGAAAAAAAGTTTTTGGGAATGGGGAATTTTTCGTAACTTTGCCGAACTATGAGATATTGTGTAATTATGTGTGGAGGTGTGGGTTCGCGTTTCTGGCCCGCATCTCGCAAAGATAAGCCCAAACAGTTTCTTGATTTCATGGGCACGGGGCGCACGCTGCTCCAAATGACTTTCGACCGCATATTGCCGCTGGTCGATGCCGATCGTGTAATCGTTGTGACCAACGCCGACTATGAGCACCTGGTTCGCCAGCAGCTGCCCGACGTCAAGCCTGAAAACATCTTGCTTGAGCCGGCGCGCCGCAACACCGCGCCCTGCATAGCCTGGGCCGCAAGCCATATCGCCGCCAACGACCCCGAGGCATCGCTCGTGGTTATGCCCAGCGATCATCTGATTACCCGCGAGCGCGTGTTTATCGACGCCCTGCGCTCGGCATTTGAGTTTGCCGAAACCAACGATGCCCTGCTCACGCTCGGCATCAAGCCTTCGCGCCCCGAAACCGGCTACGGCTACATACAGTGCGGCCCCGAAGTGGCCCCCGGCATCAACCGCGTAAAAACCTTTACAGAGAAGCCCAATGCCGAGCTGGCAAAAGTGTTCCTGGCCTCGGGCGAGTTTTTGTGGAACGCCGGGGTTTTTGTGTGGACAGCCAAGAATCTGCTCAACGGCCTGAAAAAACATTGTCCCGACATTGCCACCCGCTTCCTGGAGTCGGCCGCCGTGTTCGCAACCTCCGGCGAACGCGAATGGATTGCCCGCGAGTTTCCGGCATGCCCGGCCGTGTCGATCGACTACGCCCTGATGGAAAAGGCCTCCAACGTGTTTGTCAAACAGGTTGACCCGGGCTGGAGCGACCTCGGCACATGGAGCGCCCTCCACGAACTCGCACCCAAAAACCGCAACGGCAACGTGGCCCACGACTGCTCGGTTATCAGCTACAACACTTCCGGCACCATCTTCACCGAAACCACTCCCGGCAAGATTATTGTTGTTGACGGCCTTGAGAACTACGTGGTTGCCGACACCGACAACGTGCTTCTTATCTGCCCCCTGAGCCATGAACAGCAAATCAAACAATACGTCAACGACGTAAACATGACCTTGGGCGACAAATATTTATGAACAAGCGCAAAATCCTGAGCATCATCGGCTCACTGGCTGTCATAGCCATTATCAGCCTGGCTTATTTCTATCCCGACGCCCTCGACGGCAACATTCTTAATCAGCACGACATGGTTCAGGGCAACGCCATGGGCCACGAGGCGGCAGAGTATAAGGCCCAGACCGGCCATACGCCCCTTTGGACCAACGCGGCCTTCTCGGGCATGCCCACCTACCAGAACTCGCCCCACTATGCCTCGACCGGCATGTTCTCGTGGATTGCCAAGGTCTACGGCCTGTTCCTGCCCCACCCGGCCAACCTACTGGCAATGATGATGATAGGAATGTTCATACTGCTGCTGTCGCTGCGCGTCAAACCGTGGATGAGCCTGGTCGGAGCCGTGGCCTGGGGTTTCAGTTCCTACTTTGTAATTATTATAGGAGCGGGCCACCTTTGGAAATTCTATGCCCTGACCTATATCCCGCCAACCATTGCCGGCCTGGTGTTGATCTACAACGGCAAGCGGCTGCTTGGCACAGCCGTGGCGGCGCTCTTCATGGCCCGCCAGATCGCCGCCAACCACCTGCAGATGAGCTACTATTTTGCCTTCGTCATGGTCGCCCTGGTGATTGCCTACGGCGTTATGGCCTGGCGCGAGAAAAAACTGGCCCGCTGGGGCGTTAACACGGCGATTTTTGCCGGAGCGATGCTCCTGGGTGTGGCTGCCAATGCCCCGACGCTATACCATACATACGAATACGCCAAACTGTCGACCCGCGGCGGACACTCCGAGCTGACTCCGGCAAATGCCGACAACTCGCAAGCGACCTCCGGCCTCGACCGCGACTACATAACAACCTATTCCTACGGCCGCGGCGAAACGCTCAGCCTGCTGATTCCCGACGTTGTCGGCGGCGCGTCGTCGATGCCCCGCAAGGGCCAGGTTGTGGGCCTGACTCTGGCCGATACTCCCGAAGGCCGCGAACTCATGGCCCGCAATAACCAAATGACCCTGCTGCAGCTCTTCTCGCCCTACTTCGGAGGCGCCGAGGGCACCAACGGCCCGGTCTATGTCGGCGCAATAATTTTCATGCTCTTCATTTTCGGCGCAATAGTCGTCAAAGGGCCCGTAAAGTGGGCGCTGGTTGCCATGACCATACTCTCGATATTGCTCGCCCTGGGGCGCAACTTGCAGTGGTTCACCGACCTGTTTATCGACTACATGCCGATGTATTCGCGGTTTCGCGCCGTTGAATCAATCCTTGTAATCGCCGAATTCACAATGCCCCTGGTGGCAATTCTCGGTCTGCGCGAATTCTTTGCCGCAGCCGACCGCAAGGCCTTGCTCCGTCCGCTGGGAATCAGCGCCGCCGTCAGCGCCGGGCTCTGCATGATAGTAATGATTACGCCGTCGGTGGCCGGAGCGACAATTCTTGGCGAACGCGACATGCAGACCATTGGTCAATACATTGCCGCCGGTGCGCTCCCTCAGGACTTCAACATTGCGCTCTATCCCGCAGTGCTCCAGGCCGTAGAGTCGATGCGCGAATCAGCCGTGCGCGCCGACGCCCTCCGCTCAATGATGTTCATAGTCGTTGCTTTCGCAGCAATGATATTCATGGCCAAAGGCAAGCTCAAACCGGCCGTGGCCCTNGCAATAATCGGCNTAGCNGTGGGNATCGACCTCTTCACGGCCGACAAGCGCTATCTCAACTCCGAAAGCTTCACCGCCCCCACCGCNGGCGANCTGATTGCCATGACNCCNGCCGACAAGGCGATACTNGCCGACACCGCGCTCAGCTACAGGGTGCTCGACGGTGGCCGCTTCTACGTTAACAATCCGAGCTACTATCACAAGAGCATCGGCGGCTACCACGCCGCAAAAATGGCCCGCTATCAAGACCTGATTGAGCGCCACCTCGGCTACATTGCGCGCCCCGAAGCGGCAGCCCTGCTGGAACTGCGCACNGANTCNGCCACCCGCGCCCAATACTCGGCCGACGACCTGGCNTGGCTCGACTCACACCTGCGNGTGCTCGACATGCTCAACACCAAGTATGTTATCGCCGACCACTCCCAGGCTCCGGCAGTCAACGACTTTGCCCTCGGCAACGCCTGGTTTGTCGACTCCATAACCTACGTTGGGTCGGCCGACGACGAAATGGATGCCCTCGACACCCTCAACCCCGCCGTCGAAGCCGTTGCCGACNNGAAGTTCCANNCNATACTCGGCCAAGCAACCCCCAAAGCCCCGACCGACACCATAGCCCTGACCTCCTACGCTCCCGACCGGCTAACCTATACCGCCACTTCCGAAAAGGGCGGCCTGGCAGTCTTCTCCGAGGTATATTACCCCCACGGCTGGACTCTGCTGGTCGACGGCCAACCGGTTGAAATCGGTCGCGTGAACTACGTTTTGCGCGCCGCACGCATCCCCGCCGGCACCCACAAGCTGGAAATGACCTTTGCCCCGGCAACCATTGCAACCACCAATGGCGTTGCCTACGCCGCCGCCTCGGTCATCTACCTGCTGCTTCTTGCCGGCATTGCCTGTTCCCTTCGCCGCAAACAATGAGTCTCNCCTCCCTGTTGACTCTTCCGCTGCGCAAGGCCAAAATGTGGCGCACCGGCCTCGGCTTTGGCATCCACTCGCCGTTTGCCTTCGGCTTTGTGGGCAACGTTTTGCGCAACCCTCACCCTTTCTATGCCTTCCGCAACGAGGTTAAAACCCCGGCCGGCAGGCGCCTTTTCCGGGTAGTAAACCACTTCAATCCCCAAACCGTGGCCCTGCTCGGCGCCGAAACCGCCGAGGCGCGGCGCATAATTGCCCTCTGCTGCCCCAAAGCGCGCTTCGTCGCCACCCCCGCCGGGGCCGACTTTATCTACCTTGGCCCAGGGGCTGACGCGCCAGATGAGTTCAAGGTGCTCTATGGCGTCAACATGGCCCAGACGCCGCCCCGCGCCATGGTTTTTTCCAATGGCCGAGAGTGCATCGCAATCCGCCGCCAGGCGCTGCCCGCGCAAAGATTTTTACTGAAATTTTGAAAAAATTTGCGTGGCAAATTCTTTTTACTTAACTTTGCAGCGCTCAATCCGAGCGCTGTTTTTACATATTTAACAATTTAGGGGTGCAGGTTTCAACCTGCTGAGATCACACCCTTCGAACCTGATCCGGGTAATTCCGGCGTAGAGAAAAATTAGTTATGACGAAGAAAATCTTCTTCGGTGCGTGCGCATTTTTGTGTGCAGGCACTATGTCGGCCAACGATGCCGACTCGGCTGCAGTAAAGCTCCAGCCCGTAGAGGTTACCGCAAACCGTGCGGACCGCAAAACCCCCGTAGCGTTCACCAACGTAAGCAAAAAGCAGTTGCTCAAGGCCAACGACGGCCGCGACATGACCTATCTGCTCTCGGCTACCCCGTCGGTTATCTCAACCTCCGACGCCGGCACCGGCATGGGCTACACCTCGATGCGCGTGCGCGGCACCGATGCCACCCGCATCAACGTTATGGCCAACGGCATGCCGGTCAACGACAGCGAAAGCGGCGTAGTCTTTTGGGTCAACATGCCCGACCTGGCATCGTCGGTGCGCGACGTGCAGATTCAGCGCGGCGTCGGCACCAGCGCCAATGGCGGTGCGGCTTTCGGCGCATCGGTCAACATGATTACCGATGCCCCCTCCGACGAGGCTTACGCCGAAGTCAGCGGCAGCTACGGTTCATTTAACACCAACCGCGAAACTTTCCGCATCGGCTCAGGCCTGCTCAACGGCCACTGGAGCTTCGACGCCCGCATTTCACACATGAGTTCCGACGGCTACATCGAGCGCGCATCGTCGAAACTCTGGAGCTACTTCGGCCAGGCNGCCTANTCCAANCCNGGCACNCTGCTCCGCTTNCTCGCNTTNGGCGGCAAGGANCGCACCTANATGGCCTGGGACTANGCCAGCCGCGANCAGATGGAAGAGTTNGGCCGNCGCTANAANCCNTGCGGCGAATANACCGANTCGCTNACNGGCAAAACCGCNTANTANNCNAANCAGTATGACTATTTTGCCCAACACCACTTCCAGGTTCACCTGTCGCAGCGCCTCGCCGACAAATGGAATCTGAACGTTTCGCTCCACTACACCGACGACTATGGCAACTACGAGCAATATAAAGCCAACAAAAAAGTAAAGGAATATGGCCTGACCGGCGAAACTTTCGCCAAAAAGAACAAGCAAGACATTATTCGCCTGAAATATAACGACAACAGCTTTGGCGGCGCCCTGGCCAACGTTAATTTCCGCAGCGGCAACCTCGACCTGACCTTCGGCGGCGCCATCAACTATTTCCACGGTCACCACTTCGGCCAGATTCAGTGGGTGCGCAACTACTACGGAGCCATTAATCCCCTGCAGGAATATTATTCAAACATCGGCCGCAAGCTCGACGGCAACATCTATGCCCGCGCAAACTACTCGTTCGGCTCCGGCTTCACGGCCTTCGGCGACCTGCAATATCGCGGCGTGCACTACACCATCGACGGTGCATCCGACAACTGGAACGACCTGCTGCAGGCCATGGACCCGCTCGACGTTGACAAGCGCTGGAACTTCTTCAACCCCAAAGTGGGCCTGAACTTCGACAACGGCCCGCACCGCGCGTTCGCCTCCTGGTCGGTGGCCCACAAGGAGCCGGTGCGCTCTAACTTCACCGACGGCTTCAACCCGCTGGTGCCCCCGCGCGCCGAACGCCTCTTCGACTACGAACTCGGCTACGCATTCAACCACCCCATAATCTCGGCAGGTCTTAACCTCTACTACATGGACTATAAGGACCAGCTGGTGCTCAACGGCCAGCTCTCCGACACCGGCAACCCGCTGAGCGTCAACGTGCCCCGCAGCTATCGCATGGGTCTCGAAATCAGCGCCGACTTCCGCCCCTGCAGCTGGTTTGAATGGCAGGTTTCGGCAACCTTGAGCCGCAACCGCATTAAAGATTTCACCCAATATGTTTATAACTGGGGCGAAGACGACGGCGAAAGCGAAATCCTGCAGTTCCACTACAAGGACACCCCGATTGCCTTCTCGCCCGACGCCATTTTCAACAACTCGTTCATATTCAAGGTTAAAGGCTTCGAGGCAACCTTGCAGACCCAATATGTAGGCCGCCAGTTTATGGACAACACCGGTGCAGCCGAGGTTGAACTCAAGGCCTACTGCGTAACCAACCTGCTCATGGCCTACACCTTGCCCCGCGTCCGCGGCGTAAAAGAATGGGCCATAGGCCTCAACGTCTACAACCTCTTTAACGCCAAATACGAAAACAACGGCTACGCCTCGGCCTACTACGACGGCTACGACGACCCCACCCGCCGCGTGCAATACTGGACCGGCTATTCCGCCCAGGCGACCATCAACGCAATGGGAACTTTAACCCTCAAATTCTGATGTTTTTAGAGATTTTCGGTTTCCTCGTCGGTCTGCTCTACCTCTACTGGGAATATCAGGCAGACCCCAAAATGTGGATTGCGAGCATCGTAATGCCGCTGATTTCAATGTGGCTATACTTTGAAAAAGGAATCTATGCCGACTTCGCAATAAACATTTACTACGTTGCCATCGCCATCTACGGCTACCGCAACTGGACGCGACGCCGCGGAACCGAAAAACAGACCCTGCCCATAACCCGCATCCCGGGCTCCGTACTGGCCGGCTGCATAGCCGCAGTCGGAGTTCTGTGGGTGGCTATCGCCCTGGTGCTCATCAACTTCACCGACTCGACCATCCCCTGGCTCGACGCCTTCACCACCGCAGTGAGCATCGTGGCCCTCTGGATGGGCGCGCAAAAATATTGCGAGCAATGGCTCTTCTGGCTGGTGGTCGACCTGGTAACGGTGCCGATGC
>WFLX010188184.1_pt1 | contig 13533 bp, 12 predicted proteins | sample 4967041 | NCBI WGS metagenome assembly WFLX01 (sample SAMN12857096, study PRJNA449069) | gut metagenome | isolation source: stool from male and female vole | host: Microtus ochrogaster | place: USA:Florida | collected 2017
ATATCTCTGAGCAGATAAAGGATATGGAGCTTACGGTGCTGGAAAGAAAAAAGGGAGCTTTGGACAGGAGTGTTACCTTTTACCAGTTGGGAATTCTGGCGGCTGTACTGGGAGTGGTCTTGTATGCTTGTGTGACCCAGATGTTTGCGGCGGCAATTCATTTATAGGCTTTGTATGTAGGCCGATATCTGTGCCTTGCTTAGGATTATATAGTCTACTCATAGCGCTTCGGAATAGAGGAAAGTGTGAAAAATCAGAGATTTTTTACAAACGAACTTGTTCGTTTTGCAAATATTGTGCTGATGCCCAAATTTGTGGGTTGTTGGCAGCATGGAGGGATAGTATGAAAGACATTAAGCAAACAATAAATATTATGAAAATGACAGTTTGGAAGTTTTTACAAAACGGAATAAAGAAGGAACCGGGAATTGACGGTATTCTGGTGACGGTAGGGCTTTGCATTATTGCGTTATTGCTCTGTGTGTTTATGAAGGAAAGTCTGGAGAAATTTATCGAAAGCATTGTCACGACACTTACGCGGGAGGCAAATAATATTTTAACGGGAGCGCAGGGATGAGAAAGCAGAGGGGAAGTGTGGGCGATATCTTAGCTGCTGCCGTTTGCATTCTTGCCATGAGCGTGGTTTTGTTTGCTTTTCTGGATTGTGTGGGATTGATTCATCAAAAGCTGGAGGTTAGTCAGCTGGCGCGGAAATATATTCTTAAAATGGAGACGATGGGCTGTCTGACGGCTTCTGAAAAAATAAAACTGGACAGTGAGCTTGCGGAAATGGGGGTAACGGAAATTGATTTGAGCGGAACAACCTTGGATATGACAGGCTATGGCGAGTCTATTACTTTACATATTCAGGGAAAGCTAAAGGGGGAATACGGGTTTGAGGAAAAAAGAGTGTCTACCGCTAAACATTAAGTATACGGAAAAGGGATTATTTCTGCGCAAGCTTTATAAACAAAAGGGGCAGGTACAGTGGACAATGGGATTGTTTTTTCTATTGTTTTTAGGCATATTATTGTGTTCACAGCTACAGCTCCTACAGTACCATGTGACAAGTATTTATCTAGAGGATGCGCTGGCTGCGTCCAATCTTGCGTCGGCATTGGTGGATTTAGAGGAGTACGGAATTTCTCATCAAATATTAATAGGGGAGCCTGAGAAGGCGTACGAGAGATATTGCCAGGCGGTAAAGGGTAATTTAAGTCTTAATGAAGAGTGGGAATGTCCTAATAAGCAATTGATTTCAGGAGCAGTAAATATTGTAAATTATACTGTCTATAACGTATGTGAGGAAGAGGTTATGATTTATTCGGTGGCGGCAAATGGACAGGTCAGCAGCATTCGGGGTGAGCTTGGAAACGTGAGGGCGCCTAACGGTATATTGATTGATTCCACATCTGTCTATAGTGAAATCAGTTTTTTGACAAGAGGCTTTTTTGGTATCGAAACGGAGGCATATAAAGGAAAGCTGGTGGATATTGTGTCAGATGCCATTTAGCGGATTGGAGGAAGAATGAGAAAAGAAAAAAGAAATTGGACGACCGTCAGGTTTTGGGCCGGTGTGATTGTTGCAGCATTAGTGACAGCAATAGTGTTATTTGTCGTGCTGCTTCAGCTGGAAAAAAATGTTTTGACACAGTATGAGAAGGGAGAAATATATGTTGCTGTCAAGCAGATTCCTAAAGGTCAGCGCGTGACGCAGGATAACTGGCGGGATTTTCTTGAGATAAAGCAGCTGGATAAAAGCTGCATCCCTCGTACGGCAATCAACAGTGAAGGGCAAATACGGAATTTGACTGCAGTANTTGATATTGANGCGGNGGTNCTTTTAACNCATGGNATNTTTNAGGCAGAGNATGAANTTACAAAAAANATNAAGCAGCCGGTAATAGCGGGATTTAAAGCGGAGGATTTATATCAGGTGGCAGGGGGTACACTGCGTGCCGGTGACAGAATACATATTTATTGCGTCAATGATGAAAATGTGGCAATGCCTGTGTGGTCCAATGTGTTTGTGTATCAAGTGTTTGACAGCGCCGGAAATATCATTCCGAGTGGGAATACTGCCGCAGCGGCTCAAAGAATGAATGTATATTTGGATAAATCAGATGTGGAGGAATTTTATTCGCAGCTTGCCTTGGGAACGCTTCGAGTGGTAAAGATGTGTGAATGACATAACAGAACAACCGCAAATAACAAAACAATAGCAATAGTAGATTGATTCCCGCGGGCAACGAGCCGAGTGGATGTGCTTGTACATGCATTTGGCGGTTGCTGTGAGGGTAACATACCCACGCATCAAAGATGCGTTGCGCTTAGCGGCGTTGCCAGATTGCTGCCTCGCTGCTTGCGGAGGGGTTGTTGACTGTTTGGGTTTTACATGGTATTTTATGGTGAGTAAAATCTATGCGGCCACATTCGGGAACCTTGATAACTGCATAGGGAGACCTTTATAACATAGTATTAAGAAGGGGAATGCAAATGAAAAGATTATTAACAGCAATACTTTTGACAGGGGTAATGCTTATTGCAGGATGTGGGAAAAAGATATCGGAGGAAAGCGGCGGACTGTTTGAAACCCTTTCCACGGAGGAAGTAAGCGGCGTGCAGGGAGCGGAAGCTTCCAAAGAAGCCATGGGAAGAGAAGCCATGGAGGGCAGCAAGCCGGCAGGAACAAAGGAAGAAACACCGGATAAGGAGGAACCTGAGGAGACAGCTTCCCGGATACAGGAAATCCCGCCGGAGACGGAAAAAACTCTCATGGCAAAGCTGGAAAAAACAGCGGAACCCGTAAAGACAACGGAGCCAGACAAGCCAGCAGAACCGCCTCAGGCGCCTGCGTCTGCCCCCGAACCCGTAAGGGAACCAGAACAGACCCCCACACCGGCACATACCCATACCTATGTGCAGGAGACCACGGCAGCCACCTGTACAGCAGCCGCCGTAATCACTGCCAAATGCAGCTCCTGCGGTGAAGTGTCCGGCACACGGACGGAAGGCAGCGCGCTGGGGCATGACTGGGAAAAGGTAGTGCATTCTGCCCCCACCTGCTCCATGAAAGGATATGGTTATTCCCGGTGTAAACGCTGCGGGCAGCAGCAGGACTATGAGAATATTGCCTGCCTGCCCCATGACTATGAGGTAACCGTGGTTCTGGAGGGCGACTGCCAGAACCCAAGGGTAACAGAGAAGGTATGCAGGGTCTGCAACATCCCTGAACCGAGGGAGTATGACTGGAATGCCCATAAGGACGACCATGACTGGGTGACGGAAACTGGGGAGGTATATGATAAAGAGCAACATGCGTGGGTAGAGATGTCGAGAACAATATGTGCTGTCTGCAACAAAGGAAAATCTGACTAAGATAATAGATATTTATAAAAGCAAGCATTTTGTAAAGGAATCCGTTATACGGGTTCCTTTTTATATACTAAAAATATAAAAGGAAAGAAGCGTGATAAACAGATGAAAATACTGAAAAAAAGTAGGCTGTTCCTGATACTGTGCGGCATCCTACCACTGTTAACAGCCCCAAGGCTGACGGTGGAGGCGGATACCCTGTATGAAAGCCCCCATGTGAAGCTTTCTCCGGACGGGTGCGCATGGACCACGGACGAGCCTTTGCCCTACACAGACAACTACCGGAACTATATCCTGTCGGAGCAGTACCCGGAGTATTGGTATGAGCAGGACAGTATCCTTGACACGGGTATAGAATCCGCCCTGCACCCCCTGCAGGAGGGAGAGCATTATTACGGCTACAAGAGAAAGGGCGAGGTGCCCGTAGGGTACTGGCAGGTGGCATGGAGCTATGGCAGGTGCATTCATGACTGCACTGATGCCCTTTGGCACGGGGTGTCCAACAACCCGGAAAAATGCAGCAGCGCCTATTATTCCGGCTGGTTTGCCTACTGTGCGGACTGCGGGCAGCGTATCACTTATGTGCTTGTCTATATGTCCAGAGAGGCGGCAGCTTCCATTACCTCCGTGGACGTGGATTTGGGCTATTATTACCGGTGCCCCACTAACGGGCACATTGACGTGACCGGTGAAGCCGCCTCGCACGGCTGCAGAGCTATTTCCTTTAATCAGTACAGGGTGGAATATGAAAAAAACGGCACTTTTGTCAACGGTGAAATGCAGCCGAGCAGTCACATGTACAACAACGAGACCATGTATAGGGGAGAGCCGGTGACCCCCATTACAAGGCTGTCCAAGAATGCCTACACCTGCACGGGCTATACATTCGCAGGCTGGAACACCGAGCCGGACGGTTCCGGGGAGACTTATGGGGACGGAGCCACCATCTTCAACCTGAGTGTCTATAATGCAGAGGATGACCCGGAGCGGGGCACGGTGGTCCTGTATGCCCAGTGGGAAAAAACGGAGAGCACCCTGCACATAGACCCAGACGGGGGGAAGTATGAGGGCAGGAGTGGCATCACGGAGCTTACACAGGGATACGGAACCACCTACCTTGCGGACCCGGGGAAGGTAAAGGCGCCGGAGGGCTGCACCGTCTCCTTTGATACGGACGGCGGGGCTGCACTGGCGCCCATAAGGGCTGAAAAGGTGTTCCGCAGCTGGAGCATGGGGCAGCCCTTCCACGGCTACTTTGAGGATAATACCTATTATTTCGAGGGCGCCATGGGAGACACCGACACCCTGACGGCAACCTATGACACGGCGCCCATTATCCTGCCCACCCCTGAGAAGCCCGGGCATTCCTTCGGCGGGTGGAACGAGGACCCGGAAGGGAAGAAGCCCGTAGGTTCCGGAGGGGATGAATACGTGCCTAAAAAAGACGTGACCCTGTACGCCAGCTGGGTGGAGCTTGTGCTGTGGTCCTATGACAACTATAGGGATAATGACGGGAAGGGGGCGGCAGACCTGAAATGGTCGCAGCCTGACGACAACGCAAAGACCTACAAGCTGTACCGTTCGGAGGACGGAAACAGTTTTTCCCTGCTCTATGGGGCAAAGGAAGCCACCGATAAGAATGCTACGGAGCAGGACTTTTCGTATAAGGGCGCTTTGGAGGTCTATACCGTGCCATACAGCGGTTTTTATACCCTTAGGGCAGACGGCGCACAGGGGGAAGCCTATAGTGGCAGTGCAGGCGGCAAGGGCGGCAGCGTCACGGCAAGGTGTTACCTGACTGCAGGGGAAAGGCTCACCGTTACCGTGGGCGGTCAGGGTGGTTATAATGGCGGAGGCTCCGGAACGAAATATGGGAACGGCGGGGGAGCCACCACCATAAGCTCCAATCTGAAAGGAAACCTGTTGGTTGCCGGAGGAGGCGGCGGGGCGTCTCCCTCAGGGAACGGAGGGGCAGGCGGAACATCTTTAAGCCTCCGCCCAGACGGCAAAGAAAACGGGGCAGCCGGGCAGGCAGGAGGCGGCGCCGGGTATGTGGGTGGCAACAGTGGCGAGGAGATTACCCATTCCCATGGAACCAGCTGCTTCCATGTGCATACCGGGAACGCCGCTTCAGGCGGTGGATGCTACGGCAACAGGCAGGTAACAGACAGGGAATGCGGCGGAGAAATGCAGTATTATTATGAAAGCAATTACGATGCCACCATAGTAAACGGCGTGCAGCTGGAAAGCTGCCCAAGGTGTGGCGGTTCAGCTCCCTGCTGGCATCATGATGTGGTGTATAAGTGTGACAGGTGTGGGAGCGTGGGGGGCGGCGGCAGCTGCACGAACAATGTCAACACCATCACCTATTCCCTGTCATGCAGTTATTCCGCCTATGCCTCAGGACAGCAGGTACAGGGGAATACGGTCTGCGGCTGCATGCAGGGTCAGATCCTTTCCTCCAAGCCCGCATACGGCGGGAGCAGCTATGTGAATGAAAGCTGTGCCGTATCCTTTAAGTTTGCCCCGGGAGACTGTGTGGGGAACGGCATGGCGTCCATTAGCGCGAATGCAGTGGGATATATGGATGCCTTAACTCTAGATGGGGTGGCGGCGCCGGATCTTGCGGCGCCTGATGCCGTTCCCGCAGACAGCGTGAAGTTTAAGACCTTGGGCACAGGTACCATACAGGTATCCTTTGACAAGCCTTCTGATAACGGCACCCCATACTGGTGGAAGGCGGAGTCCTACCGGGAAGGAACGGAAACCCTGCTGTGTACCTCTAACATCACTACTAATACCCTTACCACGGGAGTGGCGGGCTATTACTATATATTTGATACCACGCCCACCCATGGGGAGGATTTTGTCACGGCATCCAATGCCCAGAACAAGGGGACTGTCCTTTCGGCAGAGGCGTTTAACTGCAACACAGACCATGAGGTACAGTACCTGCATATAGCCGCCGTTGACGTGGCAGGGAATGTAGGCGCCACAACGGATATCAAAATAGATAAGGCGGTTCAGGAGTGGTCTGTTGTGACGGACAAGGTACAGATAACGGATACCATTAACGGGAAAACATATGGAACGGTTTACCCTGACGGAATGGGCGGCTACTATGTGCGTGCTGATGGGAATGCCCCGTTTGCATTGTCCTTTAAATCTTACCTTAAGGGTGATGCTAGAGAGGACTATCAGGTGAATTATCAAATATTTGATTCCCGTATAGATGCGCTTGGAAAGCAGCAGAGATATATCACGCGGCTTCCCTACAGTATTCCGCTTAATTCCGAAGCAGCGTTGCCTGTTTCGGAATTTGTCAGACAGATGAATGGAACAAGCATACTTATGGATTCCATGAACACATGGGCTGTCAGGGTAAGGAACGCAAAGGAAAATGAATTCTATCAGGCATTTACTATTCCCGGTAAGTTGTCCGGTGAAACAATAGTGGTAACGCCTGTGGCAGGTGCTTCTTATGGAAAGGGAATTCATTATTCTACATGGGAAAACGACATAACACATTCTATTACACTGATTGCGGACGGTGAGGCTCCGGTGATATTCGGAGCGGAAACGCTGGAAGATATAGCTTTAATTAATCGAAAAGAGAAGAACATATATCTGGATTTAAAGGCAGAGGATAATTTAAGTGGTGTAAAAGAATTTACTGTAACAATAGAAAATGTGGATAATTTTACGAATAAGACCTACACTCCTGAGGCGGACGGACATATTTATATTAACCTGACAGAGGAACTGTCTGTTTTCAGCGGTTCTTTTGTTGTGAATATCAGGGCTGTGGATAATGTAGGGAATGTCCGTGNGCTAAGNTATGGANCTACAGAGTTTNNNCTTNCGGCAAATATTTCCAGAATATTGGAGCCTCATGAGCCGTTGTTCAAGTGTGGCGAAAGTGGAACGCTTCATATCACTACTTGGGGATATGCGGATTATGTGGAAGTGGAATTCCCAGAGGAAATGCTTGCCCTGAACCCTAATCTCAATAAAACCTATACTTATGGTTTAGATTCCCTGTATAAGCAGGAGGAGGAATTACAGTTTATGATACCGCTATACACTCCGGCAAATAAAAAATACACCATTACCGTGCGGGCATATAAAGGTGATAAAAAACTGGAGGAGCATCCTGCCCTTAGCACAATTTCGGTGGAGGGCAGCGTAATAGATGAATTGCGCACTCGCCTGCGGTAGGGAGCAAGCTGCCGGCAGACGGCTGAAAGTGCACCTTTTAATATTGTTCAAGGAGTCCGATAAAAATGAAATAAAAGGTGTTGTAGGCAGAATGAGAGGAAAAATGATGCTTTACTGTAGCGTGCTGGTTTATGCTGTATTACGTTTGGAGCTTTTCATTGCGGTATGCTTTGATGAGGAGTGGAGAAATATATGGCTGAAAGGCATGGGAAAAGAGAAATGTAAGCAGAATAATGTTAAAAAAAATCGGCGGCAAAATCTAAGCCTGATGGCATTGAGTATGCTGATGGGAGCCTGTGTTAGCGGTGTGTTTAAACAAAGTGGCGGTGATGGGTGGAATGCGCTTATTCTTTGTATAATAGGAGCAAGCTTTCTTATGGCGACAGTTACGGATTATTTTACCTGCAATGTATATCGGTTTGTATGGTGGATTGTATGGATGGCAGGCCTGATTCTGATGTTTTGTAACATATTTTTGGAATCCGGGGATGTTGGATTTTCCCTTTATCCTTGTATGGTAGCGGCGGAAAAGCTGCATGCAGTAGAATTGCTGGTATTTTGCCTGCTGCAGGAATTGGTCTTTGATAGATTTTACGGAAAAGCCGATTGCCATGCATTTTGTGCAGGAGCTTTGTTGCTCTGCATCTTAGGAGGGGATATGAAAGAATTTTTACTTTATATGGCAATGTCATATGTTCTTTTATTTGTGATACAAGCATTTAAGAAAAACATTAATAGTAAGGGAAATCTGAAAATACCGGTTGCATTTATGCCTTATATAACGGTTTCTTTATGGGGGATACTGGCATTAAAGAGCATGATTGTATAAAATTGCATAAAGCCCGATAGAGTTTGTTCGGGCTTTATGCGTAATCGAAGAGTAGTGTAAACTACAGGTCCTTTTTAAACATTTCTTTGTCAAATTCAGGGTTAAAATAATAAAAATTCTTGGAATCCAGTTTTTCTTTAGTCATTTCCAGAGCTTCTCCAAAGCGTTGAAAATGGACAATCTCTCTGGCACGGAGAAATTTAAGCGGAGCACGCACCTCCGGGTCGTCTATGACACGGAGAAGATTTTCATAGACAGTACGTGCCTTTTGTTCCGCAGCAAGGTCTTCGAACAAGTCTGCCNTGGCATCNCCCTTTGANNGNAATTCCAANGNAGNGNAAGGTANACCTGCNGNTGNCTGAGGCCATAAGCCTGCTGTGTGGTCAATATAGTAGGCGTCAAAGCCTGCAGNTTTTGCCTGTTCGGGAGTCAGATTTTTGGTAAGCTGATATACCATGGCACAGNTAATTTCCATGTGGTTGANTTCCTCCGTACCGATGTCTGTCAGCAGTCCGCCTACTTTTTTTACCGGCATNGAGTAANGCTGTGCCAAATAGCGCATGGATGCGGACAATTCTCCATCGGGTCCGCCGTACTGACTTATGATCAGCTGTGCGGTTTTGGGGCAGGTTTTTGTAATTTTTACCGGAAATTGTAATCTTTTTTCATAATTCCACATTTATACATGTCCTCCTTCCCATGGCAAGGATCCTTCCGCCCAACTGTAGATTTCCGTGTCAGGTGTGCCTGTCATCATGGCAAACTGTGTGAGAGGATTGAACTGTTTTGCGTAGTCTGATAAAAGATCCATACGGATTTTCATGAGCTCTTTAAAATGTTTGAGACCATTCTTGCATTTCGGGTGAGTGTCAAGGTATAGGGTCAGGTCATTAATGGCAAAACTAATAACACTGATTTCGTATAACTTTTTTTCTTGTTCGGATGCATTGGCGTTATTGCAGACAGGGCAGGGAAGCTGCTCTGACAGATAAAATTCCATATTCAGGCAGGGAAATACGGTTCCGTTTGCCAGAGCGGTATTCCACTGATAAGGCTCGCACCATTCCTGCATGGGAAAAGAGGCCATGGCGAGAGTTTCACTGCTACAGCAGCAATAGTCCTGATTACTCATAAAGCACCTCCTTAAATAATTCAAAAAATATAGTTACTGTATTATTTTTGGGAGTTACATAAAATAATATGTGGACAGTTATTTCCACTAGTGTATTGACGTGTTCATTTTCAGCAAAATAGCGTAGAATGGATTTTCAATCTGCAAGGCGGCTGAATGAGGCGATGCGGTGGCATCGTTGAGTGAAGTCAATATTACACTTATTTANAAGCTTAGGNGAAAGGTGTGTAAAGTAAAAAATTGCGGTAGAATCAGGTTAAAAAAGCATGAGCGTCTGAGCATTTCGGGGAAAAGAAAGTATACTCTTACAAATTTGTAATGTTGGCAATTTTTACTTTATCCTTTTATCAAAATAATTATAATAAAGTATAAGATTAATTAAATTGATGCCTGCTTTAGTGGGCAGCGGGGTATAGCTATGAAAATAATGATTGTTGAAGATGACGAAATATTGACGAGAGAAATCAGTATATTTCTTGAAAAGTGGAAATATGAGGCGATTGCAGCGCGTAAGTTTGATAATATTTTGGAGGAGTTTTCAGAGTATGCTCCCCAACTGGTGCTGCTAGATATTAATCTTCCTTTTTATGACGGCTTCTATTGGTGTAATCAGATTCGTCAGGTTTCCAACGTACCTATTATTTATATTAGCAGCCGGAATGATGACAGGGATAAAATCATGGGGATTGCACAGGGAGGCGATGATTATGTGGAGAAGCCCTTTCGCTTGGAAATGCTGAAGGCAAAAATAGAGGCGGTACTGCGGCGCACCTATCAATATAAGATCAGGGAGCGGATTATGCTCAAGGATGAGCTATGTTTCGACAGTCTTTCACAGACAATGTTTTATGCGGAAAAGGAAATAGAGCTGACAAAATCCGAGAGACGAATTCTTGTAAAGCTGTTGGAGCGCAGACCCAACGTAGTTACAAGAGAGGAGCTGATGATTGACCTATGGAATACAGATGAGTATGTGTCGGATGGGATTCTTACAGTGGTGGTATGCAGACTGCGCAGCAAGCTTAAAGATGTCTGTGGTGAGGAGATCGTTCAAACCAAAAAAGGACAGGGGTATTATGTGTCATGAGTTATTTAAGAAAAAGAGGAAAATATCTTTTCCTTTCCTGCTTTATATTTGTTTTTTTTAACTTTTACTTTCTGGTTCTTATGAGAACTACGAATGTAAAATATCTGTTATATCTTGATTTTCTGATGTTCGTATTTATTGTTCTGTTTGTAGGAGTTGATTTTTGGGCGTACCGTAAAAGGGAACTGGAGCTAAAGAAGCTGATGGAACAGGGGCATATCGTCAGTCAGGTGTTCCATGATTTTGAAAACAGGGAGATAGCATTACACGATATTGAGATTTTGCAGGAGAAGCTGCAGGAGAAATTCAACGAGAACTGCGAGCTTCAGGATTATGTGGCAAAGTGGTGTCATGAGATAAAAATACCGTTATCCGCTGCTATGTTAATGGATGAAAAAATCGAGGATGCGTTACTTAGGACCTCCGTTAGGGAGCAGTTGGAAAAAATAAACTGGCAGATGAGTACTATGCTACAGGGCTGTAGGCTTCAAAGTGCCTTGTTTGATTTACAGATAAGGCGTGCTTTATTGTCCGAATGTGTTAAAATATCCATTCGGAATAATAGGTTTTTCCTGATTCAGAAAAAGTTTATGATGGATATACAGGTGGAGGAGATTTCGGTATATACTGACCCCACGTGGCTGGTTTATGTGTTGGACCAGCTATTAAATAATGCCATAAAATATGTAAAAAAGAAGCCTGTGCTGCGTATATGGACGAAATACATATCAGCGGATAGTGCTCGTCGTGAGGAAGCAACTCAGGAAGCTGAGACATCCGGAGAGGGAGAGACGGGCAGCAAACTAAGCGCAGGTATAAAGCTTTTTGTAGAGGATAACGGCGAAGGTATCCGTGACAGTGATATCCGCAGAATATTTGACAAGGGCTATACCGGCAGCAGCTATCACAACGGGGAATATAAATCCACAGGCATGGGGCTGTATTTGGTATATAAGATTATCGGAAAGCTGGAGCATGAAATTTCCGTGGAGAGTAGATACGGAGAGTATACCAGATTTTGTATCACCTTTAGAAATCCAAATTACTTTTGAAATGCCCAAAATTCATATGACGTAAACTTATGGCAGGTAGAATGGACAGCGTCGCACATGCTGACATTACAGAAATTGTAACATAGAGAGAGAAATTGTAATGCGGATGAAAGGATTTTTGATATTGGTTGTTTTACAATGGACCTGTAAGGAGGATATACCAATATGAATGTGAAAAAGATTGTAGAAATTAAGAATCTGGTAAAAAATTACGGGGCAAAAGACTTTCAGACAAGAGTATTAAAGGGCATTGATTTAAATATTTATCAAAATGATTATATTGCTATTATGGGTCCTTCCGGTTCAGGAAAGACGACGCTGCTAAATATCCTATCTACGATAGACAAGCCCACACAGGGCTATGTAATNTTAGACGGCAGAGATATTACAAGNATATCNAACAAGGAGCTGTCAAAGCTTCNNAGGGNTAAAATANGTTTNNTTTTCCAGGATTNTAATCTGTTGGATACCATGACCCTGCAGGATAATATTGCGCTGCCTTTGTCCTTGAACGGGGTTTCGGGCCGCATCTGCCTGGAACAGACGGAAGAACTGGCAAAAATGTTTGGTCTGACGGCGCATCTGAAAAAATATCCTTATCAGTTGTCCGGAGGACAGAAACAGCGGGGCGCGATCTGCAGGGCGCTGATTACGAATCCACAGATCATCTTTGCGGATGAGCCGACGGGAGCCCTGGACTCCGCTTCCGGCAGGGAGCTTTTAGAGTGTATGCAGAATGTTAATGAAAACAGGGGTGCAACAATTCTTATGGTCACACACGATCCGTTTTGTGCCTCTTATGCAAAAGATGTATTCTTCTTAAGTGATGGTTCCATCAAATGCAAAATCAGCCGTGGCAGCAGCCGGAAAGAGTTTTATGACCGTATTATTGGGGTAGAAACCTCCATGGGAGGTGATTTTCTATGCGAATGACAAAACTTGCATTTATAAATTTTAAGAGCAGTGCCAAAAACTTTTTGTGGCTGATCGTTTCGCTGGCTTTCACGGTCATGATTTTTCTCAATTTTGTAAATCTAATATATTCTGATGCACTGGTGAAATTGGGGGAACATAATAAGAACTATGTGGATATTATTATCCAAGTACTCTGTTTTATTCTGGGGGTATTTTCCTTTTTCTATATCTGGTATGTAACCAATGTATTTCTCACCAGACGGAAGAAGGAAATTGGTATCTATATCTTTATGGGTCTTTCCGGAGAAAAGATCGGGAAAATGTATATGATAGAATCTGCATTAACCGGAATTACGGCGCTTGTGCTGGGACTTTTATTTGGTACTCTGACAACAGGGTTGTTCCAGATGATCTTAATGGAGGCATTGGATATGGAGATTAACATTGATTTTCATGTAAAACTTATGCCGATTATCATTACCGGTATTGTATATGCGGTGATTTATTCCATCTTTGTTTGGAAAGGGTATTTGAATATTGCAGGAAGCAGTGTGCTTGATATGATTTCTGCGGCTAAGAGAAACGAATATGTAAGGCAGAACTCCATCCTTCTGTTTCTGAAAACCATTCTTGGATGCGGGGTGCTTGGAAGCGGTTATTATATGGCAGTTAAGGATGCAGGACAGGAACTGCTGGGCAATGTGATGGCAGCAGTAGTGCTGGTGACCATCGGCGTATATCTGTTATTTGGAGGTTTCATTCCATTAATTTTTCAGAAGCTGGCTAAACATAAAGCTTTTCTATATCAGAAGCAGCGGAATCTGTGGATCAATCAGATGATTTTTCGTATGAGAAAGAACTACCGGACTTATGCTATGGCAAGCGTACTGTCGCTTTCTTCCTTTACAGCGCTTGCTGCGGGATG
>WFLX010035726.1_pt1 | contig 13527 bp, 8 predicted proteins | sample 4967041 | NCBI WGS metagenome assembly WFLX01 (sample SAMN12857096, study PRJNA449069) | gut metagenome | isolation source: stool from male and female vole | host: Microtus ochrogaster | place: USA:Florida | collected 2017
GGGTTCCGAAAGACCCATAAACACCAACACCCCGTAGGGGTTGCACAGGGGTAGAGGTACCACCCCGCCGGGGTGGTGGAAAGAAGAGCGGTGTTATACCCCGGACTCACGTCCGGGGTTAAGGCCATGATGCCCCTCCGGGGCAACCAGGCGGGTAAAGGGCGTGATGCCCCTCAGGGGCAACCAGGCGCGTTAAGGGCGAGGCGAGAATGCAGGCAGCCGGCTATTCAGGGGGGCCTGCTATGCCGGGTATGGAGTAATCAGTTGAAATAGGTTTCGAGGGCGTAGTCGATGTTTTCGATGACGTACTGGAGGTCGTCGTCAACGCCGTTGAGGGCCTTGGCCTGCTCGGTGATGGCTTTGGCAGCCTCGAAATAGTTGGTCTTCACGTCCTGACGCGCTGCCTGGGTGGCTGCGGAATTGCCCTCGAGGCTGTTCCACTTCTCAGCGCCGAGACGGTAGATCTTCTTGGCAGCGTTCTTGAGTGTCTCGTAATCAACTCCGGGCATGGATACTGCCTTGCGGTAGTCAGCCAGGGATGCCTCGTCATTGTCGGCACGGTCATATACGAAAGCGCGCAGACCGTAGAGGGCGGGGGAATCGGGATGGTTGCCGAGTTCGTTTGTAATCAGCGCCAGGGCTTGGTCGGTCTGGTTATCGCTCACCATGGAGTTTACCAGGTTGTTGATGAAGAGAGGCTGGTCGATACCGAAAGCGCGGTAGCCGTCCATGGCAACCTCGCGGATGCGGTTCTTGGCCTCCTCGGACTTGGTGGAGTCTGTCTGGGCGATATTCTGCCAGCAGGCGATTTCGTAGACGTAAGCCTGAGGATCGGAGTAACCGGCGCCGCGGGCTTTCTTGAAAGCCTCGGCGCTCTTCTCCACCTGGTTGCCCGAATATGCGGCCAGNCCTGCGTTGAAGTATGNAGTGGCTCNGTCAGCCTGGGGCAGCTGGGGGGTAGCNTTGCCGAGAAGGTCGGTCATATCGGAAAGGTCGCCGTAAATCATGAACGACTGGTAAGCCTCGGGATAGAACACTTTCTCATTGAAGAAGTTGGCGCCTCCCTCAAAGTACTGGGTGGCGTGGGAAGCGATAGCCTTAGCCATGTCCTTGCCAAGCTTGGGCTTGGGGGAAGCGGCGTCAACCGGAATGCCCTGGACATAGTAGTTGTATCCGTTCAGGAGCTCGCGGTACATATTGAGAAGGTCTACATCAGCGGGGTTGATGCGGCGTGCGGCATCATTCTTGTCGAATGCGTCATATTCGATTTTGCCTGCGATGAAGTAGGTGTTGGGGTCATTCATGGTCTCGGAATCGGCGAGAGCGGCCTGGATGAGAGTGCGGGCCTCCTCAATCTTATCCACCTTGCCGGCAAGTTTCNTAGNCGCATCGACGTTGNCCTTCTGGGCAAACATCGAGCCTGCGGCANCCGNGCATAACGNGAGTACGAANATTTNCTTCATCTCTTGGNAATATTTANTTGATGANTGAAATGCGTGTTNTTATCTATAAACTATAACAGCTACTGTAATATATAACATTCNGGAAGCCCGAAAATATTATTTTCAGACTTCCTTAGACCGTATTCTTATCCTTCGGTTTCCATGAAGACAACTGTGTCAGTGTCGTCGTCATCATCGCGCGGGTCCTTGTCGGGCAGGGGAGCCATCTCCTCACCCTCTACGAGGAGAGGGTGCTCGGTGTCTCCTGCGGTCTGATCTACCAGTTCCTCCTCCACCTCCTCGACAGGGTCGGTGTCAACCTTGCAGACAGAGGCGATGGTGTCTCCGCGCTTTGTGAGGTCGATGAGCTTGACTCCCTGGGTAGCGCGTCCGGTCACACGGATGTCGGCCAGAGGCATGCGGAGGGTGATGCCGCTCTCATTGATGATTACGAGGTCATTGTTGTCGTTGACATTCAGGATGGCTACGAGGCTTCCGGTCTTCTCGGTGATATTGATGGTCTTCACGCCTTTGCCGCCGCGGTTGTGCACGGGGTAGTCATCGAGGACTGAACGTTTGCCGTAACCGTTTTCAGATACCACCATTATAGTATCGGTGCAGTCGGCCTTCATGGTAATCATGCCAATCACCTCATCGCCGGGACCTCCGAGCGTCATGCCGCGCACTCCGGTCGAAACTCGGCCCATCTCGCGGACCTTGCTCTCGTGGAAGCGCACCGCGCGACCCTNGCGGTCAGCAAGGNGNACGTTGGANTTGCCGTCGGTAAGCTTGACGCTGATTAGGCGGTNNTCCTCGCNGATGANAATTGCGTTGACACNGTTGGCTCNGNGANGCGAATATGCCTCCAGAGGAGTCTTTTTGATGACACCGTTCTTAGTACAGAAAATGAGGTTGTGCTTCTGATTGTATTCCGGGTCGGTGAGATTGCGTATGCAGATGAAGGCGTTCACCTTATCCTCGGCGTCAATCTGGAGAAGGTTCTGGATGGCGCGCCCTTTGGAACTCTTGGCCCCTTCGGGTATCTCATATACCTTGAGCCAGTAGCAGCGGCCCTTCTGTGTGAAGAAGAGCATGTAGCTGTGGTTAGTGGCGGGGTAGATGTATTCGATAAAGTCCTGGTCGCGGGTAGTGCTTCCCTTTGCTCCTACGCCGCCGCGGTTTTGAGCGCGGAACTCCGACAGGGGAGTGCGCTTGATGTATCCGAGGTGAGAGATGGTGATTATCATCTCGTCATCGGGGAAGAAGTCCTCGGCATTGAAGTCTCCGGAGAAAGGATTGATCTTGGTGCGCCGCTCATCGCCATACTTGTCGCGTATCTCGATGAGCTCCTCCTTCATCACGCCTTTGCAGACCTCGTCATTGTTGAGGATGTCGTTCAAATGCGCGATAAGTTTCATCAGTTCATCATACTCGGCGCGGAGTTTCTCCATCTCGAGTCCGGTGAGCTGGCGGAGGCGCATCTCAACGATAGCGCGTGTCTGGACCTCGTCAAGCTCGAACTTGGAGGCGAGGCGCTCGCGGGCCTCATCGGTGGTGCGGGATGAGCGTATGATGTGGATGACCTCGTCGATATTGTCTACGGCGATCATCAATCCTTTCAGAATATGGGCGCGCTCCTCGGCCTTGCGCAGCTCATAGCGCGTGCGCCGGATTACCACCTCGTGGCGGTGGTCTACGAAGGCCTTGAGTATCTCCTTGAGATTGAGCGTGCGGGGACGGCCGTTGACGAGCGCGACATTGTTGACGCTGAATGACGACTGCAGCTGCGTGAGCTTGTATAGCTTATTGAGGACGACATTGGCGTTGGCGTCACGCTTGATGTCAATAGCTATATGTATATTGCCACGGGCCGAAGTGTCAGTGATGTCGGAAATGCCATCTATCTTCTTCTCCTCCACAAGGTCGGCTATGCTCTTCACCAGATCGTTCTTAAGCACTCCGTAAGGAATCTCGGAGATGATAATCTGGTCGTGGGTGCCTGTGCTCTCTATGACAGCCTTGGCGCGCACCACGATGCGGCCGCGTCCGGTCTCGTAGGCATCCTTAACACCCTGCAGGCCGAGTATCTCGCCTCCGGTGGGGAAATCGGGGGCTGTGACATATTTCATCAGGCCGGGAATGTCAATGTCCGGATCATCAATAAGGGCGAGAGAGGCATTGATTGACTCCGTGAGGTTATGAGGAGGCATGTTAGTAGCCATGCCGACCGCAATGCCCGAGGCACCGTTGACAAGCAGGTTGGGAAAGCGTGTAGGCAGGACGGTGGGCTCCGTCGTGGTGTTGTCGAAGTTGGGGACGAAATCCACTGTGTCGGCGTCGAGGTCGCGCATCATCTCCTCGCCCATTCGGGCGAGCTTGACCTCAGTGTAACGNNNGNCAGCNNGAGNATCGCNGTCGATGGAGCCGAAGTTGCNCTGGCCGAACACGAGGGGATAGCGCAGAGACCATTCCTGGGCGAGTCGCACCATTGTAAGGTAGATCGAGGAGTCACCGTGGGGGTGGTAGTGACCCATAACATCGCCGACGATGCGGGCGGATTTCTTGGTATCGCCGGAAAATCCATTATTCGCTTCGTGCATGCCGTAGAGCACGCGGCGGTGCACCGGCTTGAATCCGTCACGGACATCGGGAAGGGCGCGCGACACAATGACCGACATGGAGTAGTCGATGTAGGCGCTTTTCATTTCCGATTCTATNTTGATCGGAATTATCTTGTCGTCTCCTTGCATTTCTTTGGGGTTGTTTTCAGACTACAAAATTAATAAAAAACCGTTAAGCGGCCAAATATTTCATGTTTTGCAGCATTAAAAATTTGGCACGGCGTTTGCATATTCTTTCCCAAACACGTTATTTACTATATGAAGAATGATTTTTCAAAACAGTTCAGGCCCATTCTGGAGGCCAGCTACAAGGTAGCGCAGGAGTTCAACTCCCCTGTGATCGGTTCGGAGCACTTTGTGCTCGCAGCCCTGCGCAACCGTGACGGCTACGCATTCAGAATCCTGAGCCAGCTCAACGTGCCTATCGACAAGATGGTCGAAGAACTCGAGGAGCATCTTGCTGTCACTCCGGCCACCGGAGAGTCGACAACCCTCTTCGAGCAGCAATACAGGATAACAACAGCCGCAGTGCATCATCTGCAGCTCGCCACTGCGGAGGCCCGCAAGATGCATGCCTCTGTGATCGGAGGCGAGCACATACTTCTCGCCCTGATTCACGATGACCGCTCCTTCGGCAGCGATTTTCTGCGCCAGTTCAAGGAGGAGTATCTGAATTTCGACATCGCTATCCAGAGCATCGGCGATGACTCCTCCCAGGTCCAGATGCCCGGACAGGGGAGGGGAATGGCCTCTGCAGGAGGCGATGAGGAGGATCCCGACGAGAAGGCCTTCAAGAAGGCTGCGGGAAGGGGCGCGCGCTCCGAAAGCGAGCGCTCCGTCAAGCAGGCTAAGTCTGACACCCCGGCCCTGGACAAGTTTGGCAATGACATGACCAAGCAGGCTGCCGAGGGCAAACTTGACCCGGTTGTAGGTCGCGACCGCGAGATCGAGCGTCTCGCTCAAATCCTGTCGCGAAGGAAGAAGAACAATCCTGTGCTGATCGGCGAGCCGGGTGTCGGAAAGTCGGCTATCGTGGAGGGCCTCGCTCTGAGAATCAACCAGAGGAAGGTGCCCCGCGTGCTCTTCAACAAGCGCCTTATCAACCTTGATATGTCAGGCATGGTGGCCGGCACCAAGTACCGTGGCCAGTTTGAGGAGCGCATCAAGGCCGTGCTTGACGAACTGTCGAAGAATCCCGACGTGATTCTCTTTATTGACGAGATTCATACGATTGTTGGTGCGGGGGGCGCCCCCGGGTCGATGGATGCGGCCAACATGCTCAAGCCAGCCCTTGCGCGCGGTGAAATCCAGTGCATAGGCGCGACTACCCTTGACGAGTACCGCACCAACATTGAAAAGGATGGGGCGCTGGAGCGCCGTTTCCAGAAGGTGATGGTAGAGCCCACCTCTCCCGAGGAGACTCTCGAGATTCTCAAGCAGGTCAAAGACAAATATGAGAATCATCATAACGTGCGCTACACGGATGATGCGCTCAAGGCTTGCGTTGAGCTGACAGAGAGATATATCTCCGACCGCAACTTCCCCGACAAGGCTCTCGATGCCCTCGATGAGGCGGGATCGCGCGTGCATATCACCAATCTTGTCGTGCCCGAGGAGATCGAGAAACTTGAAAAGGAGGTTGACGCTGTCAATGTAGAGAAGCTGGCAGCCGCCAAGGAGCAGGATTTCGAGAAAGCGGCCTCACTGCGCGACCTGGAGTCGCGCAAGCGAGCCGAGCTTGAGACAGCCCAGAAGGACTGGGAGGCGCGCCTTGAGCAGGAGCGCCAGGAAGTCGATGAGGAGAAGGTTGCCGAGGTTGTGGCCATCATGACGGGCGTTCCCACACAGCGCATTGCTCAGGCGGAGAACTCGCGCCTGCTGCAGATGGGCGATTCCCTCAAGGGAGCGGTCATTGGTCAGGATGAGGCGATCAAGAATATTGTCAAGGCCATCCAGCGCAACCGCATCGGCCTCAAAGATCCCAACAAGCCCATAGGCACGTTCATGTTCCTTGGCCCGACCGGTGTCGGCAAGACCCACCTGGCGAAGAAACTGTCGCAGTATCTTTTTGATTCCTCAGATTCGCTTATCCGCATGGACATGAGCGAGTACATGGAGAAATTCACCGTTTCACGCCTCGTCGGGGCGCCTCCGGGATATGTAGGATATGAGGAGGGTGGTCAGCTGACTGAAAAGGTTAGGAGGCATCCCTATTCCGTGGTGCTTCTTGATGAGATCGAGAAGGCGCATCCGGATGTGTTCAACCTCCTTCTCCAGGTGATGGACGAGGGGCGTCTGACCGACTCCTTGGGCCGTCGGATAGACTTCAAGAACACTATCATCATAATGACCTCAAATGTCGGCTCGCGTCAGCTGAAGGAGTTCGGCGGAGGCGTGGGCTTCAACACTGAGACCGTTTCCAAGGAGCAGGCTCACGGGGTCATCTCCAAGGCGCTCAACAGGGTTTTCTCTCCGGAGTTCCTCAACCGAGTTGATGATGTCATCATGTTTGACCAGCTCGACCGTGACGCTATCTTCAAGATTATTGATGTGGAGCTGAAGGATTTCTATGCCCGAGTGGAGAAGTTAGGGTTCCATCTCAACCTCACTGAGAAGGCCAAGGATTTCCTGGCTGACAAGGGGTATGACAAGAACTTCGGTGCCCGTCCGCTGAAGCGCGCCATCCAGAAATATCTGGAGGACGATATGGCTGAGCTGATGCTGGGCCTCAATGCCGAGGGCAAGATTGGCGGCAGCATCAACGTGGACCACGAAGAGGGCGCTGAGCGTCTCAGCGTTACTTACGAGCCCTTAGGCGAGTGATATGTACAATTAAACGACGAAGGGAGTGCTTTGGGGCACTCCCTTCGTCGTTTATGTGCTGCCCCTCCGGGGCAATGGGGTTATATGGGGCTGGTCACCCCGGGCTCACGCCCGGGGATAACGCTGTTAAGCCCCTCCGGGGCAGTGGGCACTGTAGAGAGGCCGAGTGCAGGTAGGTGGGATTATGGGCGTTGGTAGAGGTCTTGGATGACGAGGCCGGCCAAGGTCAGGCCGAAGATGGCTGTGATGTGCATGAGGGAGCCGTTGATCTGAGCCTTTCGAGCATCGTGGGTTGACAAAGCTCCCTCTGTTGACGGAGACGGTGCTTCTATTTCGCCGAGATTAGGAAGGAGCTCCTCGCTATAGACGCACTTGAATTTCTTCCGGGGCCAGTATCCTAATTTCTTGAACCGCTGACGCAGCGCGCGGGCGAGCGGACACCCTTTGACGTTGCGGAACTCAGCCACGGCCACGCGCGTCGGATCCATTTTCAAAGCTGCCCCCATTGAGGAAAAAAAGACTCCGCGTTCGCGGGTCGCCAGGTCTATAAGCGTGACTTTGTCCTTCAGGGAATCAATGGCATCGATGATGTAGTCATAGCGCTCCAAGTGGAACTCCCCGGCTGTCTCAGCCGTGAAATCTCCGAATATGGCATTGATATGCGCGTCCGGGGCTACGGTCAGGAGATGTCTCTTCATGGCCTCAACTTTGACCTCGCCGACTGTTTCGACAGTGGCCATCAGCTGACGGTTGATGTTGCCGTGGGTGACGCGGTCGCTGTCTACAATCGTAATGTGTCGTATGCCGGAGCGCACGAGCGATTCGATGCACCACGATCCTACCCCTCCCACGCCAAATACAATCACTTCGGCCTCTCTCAAGCGTTGGAGGGCTTCATCTCCGAGCAGCCGCCGCGAGCGGCTCAGAATTTCATCATCGTCTATTTTCATGTGGAAAGTTATTTGGCGAGTTCAATAATCTCGCAGTCACGGAAATCGCTTCCATCTACGGTGAGGCGCACGAGGGTGCGATTGCGGTGCCATCCCTGTTGTCCCGCCGCCCCGGGATTGATATGCAGCGCTCCTGTCTGGGGGTCGTGCATTATTTTCAAGATATGTGAATGGCCCTCAACCATGAGGTTGATTCCGTTGTCCAAGATAAGTCGGCGGATACCCGGAGCCCAGCGGCCCGGGTACCCACCGATATGGGTGAGGAGCACTTTGGCGTCCTCAACTTCAAATATTTCGAGTTCTTTGAGCTTTCTTCGCACTTCGCCGTGATCGATATTGCCGCTTACAGCCCTGACAACCGGTGCCAGGTCTTCAAGACGCTCGATGATGGAGTAATCTCCGACATCTCCCGCGTGCCATATCTCATCACAGCCTGTGAAATAGATCGCATATCGGTCATCCCAGTAGCCGTGTGTGTCACTCAGGATCCCGATTCGCTTCATAAGGTAGCGCCATTATTTGCCTCTGCCTCTTCCTTGGAGGCCTTCTCCTGCTCGCGGGCCTGCTGCCATATCGGGCTCAGATAGAGGTCTACGCGCTCGGGGAGGATATCTTCGTAAAAGTCCATGGCTCGCCCAATCGGCGCGCCTTGGTAAGTGGGGTCGGCGATTACGAAGGGTTCGCCGGCGTACGTGTAATAATAGGAATTGCGGTCTATACACTCAGGGAGTTTGACGGATGCCGACTCATGGTTAGGGTAAGCGAGAAGCTGCGACTCGATGCCGAGTGCCTCCCAAAGGAGGGTGGTGAAGAAGATCGATCTGTCCTCACAGTCGTTGGCACCATAGAAGAAGTTCTCCTCGATGAAGTAAGGTTTCTCAAACCCATGATTGGTGTCATCGACCTCATATTCGAATCCCCACTGTGTGAAAGTGAGGAGTCTCTGAGTAGCCTCCTCGGGTGACAGACCTGCAAGCTGTGCTTTCACCTGGTCTACAAGCTCCTTGCGGAACTTGGGGTCAACTGTCGACTCAGCGAAACCTTCGGTCGGCATCTGAGGATAGCGGTGCAAGATAGGCATGAGCAGGACGTTGACCTTGCCTTCGATAGTGATATCGCCGAATGCCTTGCAGTAATCAATGTACATCTCCGGAATTTTGAGATTGTCGATTCTGAAATCGAAATCATTACCCCCGGGCACCTCCTTGGGAGGCTCCACGCAGAAGTACATCGGACGGATGGAGTATTTCCCGAGATCCTCGTCATCGATATTGAAGAGATAGTTTTGGGTGCCGGGCTCCCTGCTGATCTGGAAGAGCTGCTGGCGCGAGGGGAGTGTGAGGAAAGCCGCACCGTCGTACGAGCCTAACTTCGCCCCGTATCCTTGGTGCACCAGAAGATAATGTACCAGAGCGGTGCGTGACATCTGGGAGGCATCCGGAAACTTGGAATTGACGTAAGCTCGGGTCAGCTCATAGCGGAGATAGTCGTTAAGGTTCATGGATTTGGCAAGTTCGGCTAACTCCTTTCCTACGATAGCTCCGACCTGCTCCTCCTCGAGGAGGCGCCACTGGGCAGCGGCATTTTCACGCAGGGAGGTGAAAGAACCCTGCTCCTCATACTTGAAGGGCTTCATGGTGCCGATGATCTGGTAGTCGTATGAGGGAACGCGCAGGTCAAGGTCATAAAACTTGAACCAGTCGCCGGGTGTATGGTCATCGGGGCGCGTGCGGCGATACTGCGCATCCATGACCATGCGCTGTGTCTCGCGGTTGCCTGTGATAGCCTTCAAGGCCTCACTGTTCATCATATTCCAGCGCTCACGGTTGTTGGCGTCAGTTACTACTGTTCCGGTAACGCCGTCCAACCCCGGGATATTTTCTATGGCTGCATGGCCTGTAGCCTTGGCGCGCATGGCGGCTTCGTCAACGCCCGGCGCCACCGGCATTCTCTCCGGCTTAGGAGATGTGTATCTGATTCGGCCGGGCTCCGGAGTGAACTGCACCCACTCTCCCTCAAGCCATTTGTCATAATTGCTTATCACCTGATTGCGGAAGTCATCGAAATCGGCGTTGACATTGTTGACGAACTCATCGAAGCTGCCGAGGCGGTTAGCGAATGATTCCTTAGAAGCTGTCTTCTTGGCAGAGAGCGAACTGCCTGCAGATGTAACGGGGGCTGCAGCAGTCTGCGGCACCTCGGGTTCGATGTCACCTTTCGAGGTCTGAGCCTGGGCGGCCACACCGCTAAAGGCGAAAAGACCTGCTAATAGCCCGGGGAAAAGATGTTGCATATATTATTACGGTTTTGATTTTTGCAAAATTAAGTAAAATTCTGTTAATATGCAAATCTTTTGAACATACTGCAGTGAAATAGCCCCGGAGAGGTGGCACGGCGGATATGGGGCTCACCTCTCCGGGGCTATTTCAGCAGCTTCCCGGCTGTGTGGATAATAGACTCAGAAGAAAAGGGCGATGCGGTAGGTGATGAAGGAGAGCACCCATGCCAGCCCCGTGTTGTAGACCACTGAGAAAAGGGTATATTTCCAGCTTCCGGTCTCGCGGGTGATGGCCGATAGCGTGGCGATGCAGGGGAAATAGAGGAGCACGAACACCATGAAGGCTATAGCCTTGGCCTCATCAAAGGGGGCTTTGCCCGTGACCGGGGAAGGAGTGACGAGCCGCTCCGAGAGCAGCTGTGAATCGTCATCGCCTACAAAAAGGACACCCATAGTGGAAACAACCACCTCCTTGGCGGAGGCGCCGGCTATGAGCGAAACCGTAGTGCGCCAATCAAAATCCATCGGATTGACAACGGGTTGGCAGAACCGGCCTATACGGCCGAGGATTGAATATTCCTGCTGATATGAATTGGTGACGAGCTCATCAACCTCTTCGGGAGTCTTGTCGGCCAATACTGCAGGGGGCATTTCTGACACAGTGGCCTCTTTGAAGTGCGCCGGAACATCTTCCGCTCCNTAACGGGGGAANTAGGAGAGNGCCCACACANTCATTNNCGCCNNGAGAATAAGGCCCCCCATCTTGCGCAGGTATTGCTCTGCTTTGGACCACATGGCGCGCATAGTGGCCTTGGCGGTCGGAATGCGGTACGGGGGCAGTTCCATTACGAAAGGTGTCTCGTCTGCCTTGAACCAGAATTTACGAAGCATCTTGGCGGTCAAAACAGCCGCAATGATACCCAAAAGGTAAAGGCCGAAAAACACTACCGCCCCATGGCGCGGGAAGAAGGCTCCGACGAGGAGCACATATATCGGTATGCGCGCCGAGCAGCTCATGAAAGGATTTATCAGAATCGTAATCAGTCGGCTTGAATGGCTCTCGATTATGCGAGTGGACATAATCGCCGGAACATTGCAGCCGAATCCCATCACGAGGGGTATGAACGATTTGCCGTGCAGCCCCATCTTGTGCATGAGTTTATCCATGATGAAAGCCACCCGCGCCATATATCCGGAATCCTCCATGAAGGAAATGAAGGCATAAAGGATGAGAATATTAGGCAGAAAGACTATCACGCCACCAACACCTCCTATGACGCCGTCCAGGAGCATGTCTTTGAACGGCCCGTCGGCCATTCGGACCGAGATGAATTGAGACAATGCGCTGACACCCTGCTCTATCCACTCCATCGGATATGAGCCTAATTGGAATGTGGCCCAGAACATGAGAAACATCACCCCGAAGAAGAGGGGGAAACCGAACAGTTTGTTGGTGACGAGAGCATCAATGATTTTTGTGGTCTTCTCGTCATACTCAATGCTGCCGTGCATTGTCTCAGCCAAGGCTCCGCGGATGAATCCATATTTTTCGGCGGCTATCGCCGTCTGGACATCCTCGCCGAGCCGCTGATTAAGCTCCTCGGAGGCTTTGTCGCGCTCAGTCCGCAGCCACGGACAGTCGGTAGACTCGCCGATTACCCGCTCCGCCTCGGGATCTCTCTCAAGATACTTGATGGCGAGATAGCGGGGGGAAATGATATGGTCGAAGTCATGGTCGGCTTTTATGCGGTCTTTAAGCACGGTCACAGCCTCCTCAATCTCGGGACGCATCTTGACNTGTATGTNGCGGANCTCCTCGNNCTTCATCTCATACACGTCAATGACCGTGTCGAGAAGTTTCTCAATGCCCCAGCCGGTCGCCGCGATAGTCGGAACAATGGGCACGCCGAGCATCTTCGCCAGGTTTTCGTAGTCGAGCANAGCCTTNGATTTCTCAAGCTCANNNTACATATTGAGAGCGATGACCATGGAGCGGTTCATGTCGATGAGCTCGGTGGTGAGGTAGAGGTTGCGCTCCAGGTTGGAGGCAACCACCACGTTGACTATCACGTCAGGCGTACGGTCGCGCAGGTAGCGCGTCACGTAGGTCTCCTCGGGCGAATAGGCAGAAAGCGAATATGTGCCGGGGAGGTCAACTATATTGATTTTATAGCCTTTATAGCGGAGCGAGCCTGTTTTGGCGTCAACGGTTACTCCGGCATAATTGCCCACATGCTCGCGGGCGCCGGAGACAATATTGAAAAGTGAAGTCTTGCCGCAGTTAGGGTTGCCGAGCAGGGCGACATTGATGATGCGGTCTCTTCTCACCGGACGCTCCTGAGGATCATGCATACCGGAGTCATGGTGAAGATCTTCCTGAAGATGCTCATTCCATTCCTTCAGGGGGACAATTTCGATAAGCCTCGCCTCATTGCGGCGAAGCGACACCTCGTAATCCATAAGTGAATATTTCACCGGATCGGCGAGGGGTGCCTGGAGAATCATAGTGACCTCCCTGCCGCGCACGAACCCCATCTCCATCACCCGCTTGCGGAAAGCGCCGTGACCCAGAATCTTAGTTATGACGCCCGTCTCGCCGGGCTGAAGCTGTTCAAGCCGCATATTATTTTTAATATGTTAATTTCAGGCCGCAAAGATAGTCGGGATTTTCTATATTTGCAATACCCTAAACTGAGTAATTGCAGCGGTTTTTTGCAGCGGGGTCAAGGCTGGTTGGGGTCAGCCGGGAGTTCACGCGACAGATGGGCGCAAATCAGCACGAGCACTGAGAGCACACCCAAGGTAATGGCTGTTGAGTGCATTACGTTACCCAGGCCCACGAGAGGGCTCACGAGAGCGCCCACCGCATAGCCTGCCATGCCTATAAGCGCCGAGGCATCACCCGCATGAGCGCGACCCTCATTCATCGAAAGAGTGTTGCCGACGGTGAAGAGCATGCCGAGGCAGACGAGCATCGGGAGGTTGAGAGCCTCGTAGACCCAGAAATTATCCACCAGGAAGTAGCAGGCCACCTGGGCTGCGATGATGAATATCATGGTGCGCCCCGCAAATACGGCTGCGCGTTTGAGCAGTTTGAACTTCAGAGCGGAAGTTGCTCCGATAGCGACGAATATGGCGTTAACACCCATCACTATGCCAAACTGGAGCTGGGTATATCCGTAATGGTCCTGGATAATGAACGGAGCGGAGGATATGTATGCGAAGAGCATACCGNGGGCTGTGNCCTTCAGAGCAACATGAGTGACGAACTTGCGGTTTTTACAAAGAGTGGCNTAGNTGAGNAAGNATGTGCCGAAACNGCCTTTCACACGCNTNGCCTTAAGAAGCGACTCCTTGAGCGAGGGGGAACGGATCAGCAGCAAAGCACTGAATCCGATTAATAACTAGAAGAT
>WFLX010299347.1_pt1 | contig 13527 bp, 5 predicted proteins | sample 4967041 | NCBI WGS metagenome assembly WFLX01 (sample SAMN12857096, study PRJNA449069) | gut metagenome | isolation source: stool from male and female vole | host: Microtus ochrogaster | place: USA:Florida | collected 2017
CTGAAGGGATGCGTGGTTTACAGCTCGTGCGAGCCTTGCCCGATGTGTCTCAGCGCGCTTTATTGGGCCGGTGTCAGCAAGATATATTACGGTAATACTCAGGAGGATGCGGATAGCATCGACTTCTCCGACAAGTTCATCTACCGCGAGCTCGACAAGAAGAAGGAGGAGCGCGCGATCCCTACCATCCACATGGCTAACGGCTTCACAATCCGCGCGTTTGAGAAGTGGGCCGCGAAGGCCGATAAGGTGAAATATTAGACCGCGAAACGGCGCGAAAACGCGCGAAATGTGCGCGTTTTTTGCGCGTTTTTTGCGCGTTTTTAGTGCATTTTTGCGCGTTTTTGCGCGCATTTTACGCGTTTTAAGCGCGTTTTTGACGCGAAAAAGTGCAAAAAAGCGCGTTTTTTGCGCGAAAATGACCATAAAAATGGTTTAAAAACGCGAAAAAGGAGCAATTTTTTAGGTTATTTTATTTGATATTAGTAAAAATTTGGATAATTTTGAAGGCTATTTACACAGGTAAATGGCCTTTCGTTGTAATTAACACATGTGCATAACCGGTGACCAACCGGAAAATCCTGACAATTTAATATCACTCAATAATTTAACTGTATGAAAATCAAATTGTTTCTATTTTTGCTGCTGACAGCCGCACTGCCGGCGTTGGCGCAAAACGCGTCCGTCACGGGTAGCGTTGTCGAGGCAGACACGGGCAACCCGATCGGCGGCGCCGTTGTCATGCTCCAAGAGCAAGGCATCTCAGTGGTTACAGGCCCTTCCGGCGATTTCCTTATCAGTAACGCCGCGCCCGGAAGCGTCACCCTGCAAGCAGTGGCTGCCGGATTTGCCGACGGCGTGACCACGGCAACCCTCTACAACAACCAGCGCGTCAACGTGGGTGAGATACGCATGGCTGTCGAGGGCAACTATGCGTTTATGGAGGAAAGCCAGGATATGTGGATCGACGAGAATCTGCTCGACGGCGAGGATGACAGCTCGGCGCAATCTATCACGGCGCTGACCAACTCGTCGGACGACATCTACTACTCGGCGGCCAACTACAGCTTCCAGCCGATGTATTTCCGCTATCGCGGCTACGACTCGCAGTATCAGACAGTCTATATCAACGGCATCGCCTTCAACGACCTCGGCCGCGGCCGCTTCAGCTACTCGACTCTCGGCGGCATGACCTCGCGCGCATTCCGCAACCGCACGACCACCCTCGGCTCTGAGGCAGCGGCCTACGGATTCGGCGACATAGGCGGCTCGACCAACTTCAACACCATCACGTCGTCGTATTCGCCGGGCTTCAACGGCTCGCTCGCGTATACCAACTCCAACTATATGTTCCGCGCCATGGCGACCTATTCGACCGGTATCAGCAAGAACGGCTGGGGCCTTACCCTGAGCGCGATCGGCCGATATGCCGACGAAGGCGTGGTAGAGGGCACATTCTACAACTCGTTCGGCGCTTTCATGTCGCTTGAAAAGGTGTTCAACAAGCATCACTCGCTGACGCTGACCGCCTTCGGCGCCCCGATACAGCGCGCCGCCAACTCTGCGACCTATCAGGAGGCCTATGACCTCGCCGGCTCCAACACCTATAACCCCAACTGGGGCTATCAGGACGGCAAGAAGCGGTCGGCCAAGATAATCGAGCAATTTGACCCCACGGCAATACTCAACTGGATTTACAAAAACGACCGCACGACAGTCAACACCGGAGCGGCTGTTCGCTGGACCCACTACAGCTCGTCGGCGCTCAACTGGTATAACGCCGCCGACCCGCGACCCGACTATTACCGTTACCTGCCGTCGTACTTCTACGACAACGGCCAGCCCACAGAGGCGTCGGAGCTCTACACCGAGCTATGGAGCCATGAATCATTCCGCCAGCTCGACTGGGACCGCCTCTATCAGACCAACTACCTCAACAACTTCCAGAACGAGGGGCTCGAAGAGGGGGAAAAGCGCGGCTCGACCTACATACTCGAAAACCGCGTCAGCAACCAGTTTCAATTCCACCTCAACTCGCTCGTGAATTATCGTCTCAACGACTTCATGAGCCTCCAGGGGGGCGCTTCGCTCAACTACACCAAAGCCGACTACTTCAAGACAATCCGCGACCTTCTCGGCGGCGAGTTCTGGCGCGACGTCGACACCTTCTCTGAGCGCGACTTCCCCGGCGACCCGACGATTCTCCAAAACGACCTAAATAACCCCAACCGCCATGTGGGCGACGGCGACAAGTTTGGCTACGACTACACGATCAACGCCGTTCAGGTGACCGCCTGGTTGCAGAATATGATCACGCTCCCGCAGTGGGACATCAACTACGGTATCAAATTCGGCTACACTCAATTTCAGCGCGACGGCCATATGCGTAACGGCCGCGCACCCGAGAACTCATACGGCAAGGGTAAAACCCACCGCTTCGACACGGGCGCTGTGAAAGCAGGCGCGACCTACAAAATCGACGGCCGTAACTTCATCTCGGTTCACGGCAACTACGAGACCCGCGCCCCGCTCTTCGAGTATGCCTACATCTCGCCCCGCATCAAAGACACCGCGATCGACGGCCTCCGCAACGAGCGTATCCTTTCAGGCGACATCTCATACACATGGAACTATCGTCGCTTCCGCGGCGCAATCACCGCCTTCTGGACTCACATGAGCGACCTGACCGAGAAATTCTCATACTACGACGACCAGTATCAGACATTCATGAACTACGTGCTCAAAGGGGTGCGCCGTCAGTACCGCGGCATAGAGCTCGGCATGGCTTACAAGATCACTCCGTCGCTCACCGCCACTCTCGCCGGAACATACGCCCGCTATCAGTATAAGAATCGCCCGACAGGCGTGCGATCTTACGAGAACGGCATGATGCCCGACATCGAAAGCACCGTTTATCTCAACAACTTCTATATCGGCGGCACTCCGCAGACGGCGTTCAACTTAGGCTTTGACTGGGCCGCTCCGAAGATGTGGTTCTTCAACGTCAACGCCTCATGGATGGGCGACGCTTACGTTAACATATCGCCGGTGCGCCACGAAGAGCTTCCCGACCTCTGGCAGCATTTCCCCGACAAGGCCGAACTCGAAGCCAAGATGAAATCGCTCGCGCAGCAGGATAAGATGAAGGACGCATTCGTGCTGAACGCCTCGGTAGGCAAGCTCGTCTACATCAACCGCAAAGTGTCGATGAACTTCAACCTCAGCGCGACCAACCTCCTCAACAACCGCAACATCATGACCAACGCTTACGCGCAGGGTCGCTTTGACTACACCAACTACGACGCGCAGAAATACCCCAACAAGTATTCATACGCGCAAGGTATCCGACTCTTCCTCAACGTTGGCGTGCGTTTCTGATAATCAAATCCTCATAAAAACATATATCTGATGAAACTATATAAATCGTTATTAGCGGCTCTGGTGATAGGCTCGGCTTGCGCGGGAATGACCTCTTGCGACGACAACTTCGACTGCCCGCCAGTAATAAGCCCCGACCTCGGCGGCAACGGCCGCTGGGACGCTCCCTTGACCGTACAGGGCGCGACCGCTTACTACACTGCATATTATTCGGACGTGCCCGACGCGGATAAGAACTACTGGGTGCACGGTTATATTGTAGGCTGCGTGCAGACCACCGAAACGGTCTTTACCGCCACCGACCAGACCGTCAACATGACAGGCGACTTCACCACGCCCAACAACATCCTTATCGCGGCGACACCCGACGAGACCAACTATGAGAACTGCCTCGGTATACAGCTTCCCTCCGGAGCAGTACGCTCGGCACTCAATCTTATGGACAATCCGGGCAACCTCGGCAAGGAGGTATGTCTCTACGGCTACATCGACAAGTATCTCGGCCTGCCCGGCATGCGCTCGGTAGTCAACTACAATTTCGGCCCACGCGGTATCGATACGGGCGACGTCGACGTCGATAAATCGGACTACACGTTGGCCACCGAAATAAAGTCGGGCCGCTCATACGCTCTCGTGGCCAACGGCACGGCCGCCCAGACCCCCGACGGCGACAACGGCTTCCTGCGCACATCGGCTGTGACAATCAGCGGCGGCAAGTTCACCGCAACCGAGAAGTATGGCTTCCTCTTCACCGAGACCGAAGCTGGATCAGGCTTATACTACATCAATGACTACAAAGGCCGCTTCCTCTATCAGGATATGTATGGCTCGGGCTGGTCAAACCGCCCGTCGGCATCGGCTTCGCTCGTAAAGGACAACCAGGGCTATCTCTGGCAACCGGTTAAGAACGGAGAGGGGCGCTGGGTGATCTCAAACGTCGCTTCGACCCGCATTCTCGCCTTCGACACCCAATACAATTCATACGGCATCTATCAGACGCTGACCGACCAGTATCTCGCCCCCGAGCTCTACGAGATGGCCAACGACCCGGTGACAGTGCCCGACTTCACTCCCGGCGATGGCCCGACACCCCCCGATGTCAATGAAGGCACAGGCGAAGGCACGCTCGCTTCGCCCTACGACGCCGTCAAGGCTCTCGCGATCGCGAAAGCGGGAGGCACGTCGGACAAGGTGTATATCACCGGCGTTATCTCCTCGATCAAGGAAATCGACACGGGCACATACGGCAACGCCACATATTATATAAGCAACGACGGAACCTCGGCGGGCGAGCTCGAAGTGTATCGCGGATATGGTCTCAACGGCGCGAAATTCACCGACAGCAACGCTATCAAGGTGGGCGACAAAGTGGTGATACTCGGCCAGCTCGTACTCTTCAACGGCTCGACTCCCGAAGTCACTCAAGGCAGCTCGATAATCTCGATCAACGGAAACGGCGGCGGCAGCGGCGAAACACCCTCAACCGAGGGGGAAATATACAAAGGCTTAACCGCCAACTGCGACGACTGGACCCTCGACCAGGGCACTCTCCCCGCAGGCGCCACCTACGTATGGAGCTGGAAGGTATATAACGACTCAGGCTATCTCAACGCAAGCGCATACGTAGGCGGGGCGGCTCTCGTATCGGAGGCTTACGCCTATCACGCGCTCGACCTCACCGACTATAAGAGCGTCAGCGTAAACTTTGACCACGCGGCTAAGTTCCAGACCACCCTGCGCACGCTCTGCGGCATGGTGGTAAGAGAACAGGGCGCATCGGCATGGACCTCGGTGGCTATCCCGACATGGCCCGAAGCCGGAGCGTGGACCTTTGTGAACTCGGGCAGCGTGGATCTCTCGGCCTACGCCGGGAAGAAGATCGAGGTAGGCTTTAAATACGCCTCCAACGCATCGGGCGCCGACACTTGGGAAATCAAAAATTTCGTAGTCAACGCATCAAAATAAATAGCTCACCAACTATCCAAACACAATGAACACATTCAAGAAATATATACTCGGATTCGCGGCGTTGACCGCCATGGCAGGGGTCACGACCTCGTGTCAGGACGATTTCGACGATAATATCCCCGGATTTGAAATCCCAGTGGCCACACTGAAGCCCAACACGTCGATTCTTGAACTCAAGGAGGCTTACTGGCAGGATGAGGTCAACTATATCGACACCATCGGACTTCGCGAAGACGGATCGCACTACATTATCTCAGGCCGCGTGATCTCAAATGACCGCTACGGCAACGTCTACAAGAAACTCGTCATCCAAGACAAGACCGCGGCAATCGCGCTGTCGATCAACGCCAACTCGCTCTACAACGATTACCGCATGGGCCAGGAAATCGTGATCGACGCCACGGATATGTATATCGGCAAGTACAACGGCACGCAGCAGCTCGGCTTCCCGATGTTCTACGAGAAGAACCAGGTGTGGGAAGCCACGTTCATGCCCCTGGAATTCTTCAAGGAGCACGCTCAGCTCAACGGCCTGCCTGAGCCCGCGAAGATCGACACCATCACTATCCACGGCTTCTCGGAGCTGCCTGTCAATCCCAAGGAATTGGCCAAATACCAGTCGCAGCTCGTTCGCTTCAACAACGTGTATTTTGTCGACGGCGGCAAAGCTGAGTTTACCGACGGCTACAAGATCAACACCAACCGCATATTGAAGGATAAGAACGACCAGTCGATCACGGTGCGCACCTCGGGCTACGCTCTCTTCCGCGAAGAGATGCTCCCGGCAGGCAACGGCGACGTGGTAGCGCTCCTCGACTACTACGCGACATCGGCCGACGCTGAAAGCCCCTGGCAGCTCACTCTCAACAACTCTGACGGCTGCATGAACTTCGGCAACCCGACAATGGAGCCGGGCGACCGCGAAAACCCCTACACCGTAGCGCAAGTTATAGCTATCGAAAACGCCGGCAAATCGGGCAACGGATGGGTGACCGGCTATATAGTCGGCGCAGTCGCTCCCGAAGTGACTTCGGTGACCTCTAACGACGACATCGAATGGACAGCTGAGGTAGTTCTCGCCAACACGCTGGTGATAGCTCCCGAAGCCGACTGCAAGGATTACACGAAGTGCGTCGTGGTTTCGCTTCCGCAAGATTCGCCCCTGCGCGAGTATGGCAACCTCCGCGACAACCCGGGTAACTACGGCAAGCAGATATGGCTTACCGGCACATTCGACAAGTATATGGACACATGGGGTATCACCAACAACTCAGGCGCCGTGTCGCAATGGGAAATCGACGGCGTGAATGCAGGCGGCGGTACCGTCGGCGAAGGAGACGGCTCAGAGGCTTCGCCCTACAATGTAGCTCAGGTAGTCGGGATGAATCCCTCATCGACCACCGTAGCTGTCGCCACAGGCGTATGGGTTAAGGGCTATATCGTAGGCTCTATGCCGACCGGCGGCTCGTCGACCACGCTCTCGGGCACCAACTTCTCTACCGCCGACGCGGCTACCACCAACATGGTAATCGCTCCTACGGCCGACTGCACCGACTACACCCAGTGTATCGGTATTCAGCTCCCGACCGAGGCGGTCGCTCCCGGCGTTCGCTCGTCGCTCAACCTCTCAGACAACCCCGGCAACCTCGGCAAGGAGGTGACGCTCTACGGCGACGTGATGAAATATTGCGGCGGCCCNGGCCTTAAGAACACCACTAAATTCATCCTCGGCGCAGGCGGAGGCGGCGACACTCCGACTCCTCCCACCCCCGGCACCGCAAAAGGTGACGGCACCGCCGCCAACCCCTACAATGCGGTAGCGGCAACCGAGCAGGCAAAGAACGGCAACACGGCTGAGGTCTATGTCGAGGGCATCATATCGTCGATCAAGGAGGTCAGCACCTCATTTGGCAACGCCACATATTATATCAGCGACGACGGCACCACCGCCAACCAATTCTATATCTACCGCGGATATTATATCAACGGCGACAAGTTCACCTCTGAGTCGCAGATCAAGGTCGGCGATAAGGTGGTAGTGAAGGGCTCGCTCACCAACTATATGGGCAACTCCCCGCAGCTCGCCCAGGGCAATCAGCTCGTCAGCGTCAACGGCTCGACATCGGGCGGCAGCAGCGGCGGCGACACTCCCGTGACTCCCCCGTCGGGCGACAACTCGGAGACTAATCCCTACACTTGCGCCCAGGTAATCGCGCTCAACCCCTCATCGACCACCGTGGCAACGGCAACAGGAGTATGGGTAAGCGGTTATATCGTAGGCTATATGCCCGCGTCGGGCACAACCCTCAACAAGGCGGTGTTTGACGCATCGGCCGACGGCGCCACCAACCTTGTGCTCGGCCCGACGGCAGATTGCAAGGATTACACGAAGTGCGTGGCGATACAGCTCCCTAAAGGAACTCTGCGCGACGAGCTTAACCTTCAGCAGAATCCGGGTAATCTCGGCAAGCAGGTGCTTCTTTTCGGCGACGTGATGAAGTATTGCAGCAGCCCGGGCCTGAAGAACACTTCTAAATACGTTTGGAAATAATCGTTCCCCCCAAGATAATAAATCGGGTGCGTCAGTGAAGTTGCTGGCGCACCCGATTTGGTTTAGGAGGGGGGAATTATCAGGCAGGCGGGGGGAAGCGCTGCGGTGCGGAGACACTGTGGTAGACTCTTACTGACGGCTGAAGCCGTCACCCAGTAAGAGAGAGATAATTGCGGGGCGGGTTGATTCGCTTTAGCGGGGCTAAAGACGTGCTCTCGATATTCGCTACTTATTTGCTTGATGCATTGGTGGTTAAGGCTGCTCCGTGGAGCAGCCCTACTGTTTGGGGGCACAACTTCGTTTCTCTTTCGCGGGGCTGAAGCCCCACGCTCCATATTCGACGCTTATTTGGTTGATATGTTGGTGGTTAAGGCTGCTCCGTGGAGCAGCCCTACTGTTGGGGGCACAACGCCTCGTTAGATTGATAACTATGCGGAGAAACTGTGGTGGACGCTTACTGACGGCTGAAGCCGTCACCCAGTAAGAGAGAGATAATTGCGGGGCGGGTTGATTCGCTTTAGCCGGGCTAAAGACGCGCGCTCGATATTCGACGCTTATTTGCTTGATACGTTGGTGGTTAAGGCTGCTCCATGGAGCAGTCCTACTGTTTGGGGATACGGCGAGGTGTTTAGATTGCAAAGTCGCGAATTTTTAGCGAGTTAATGGCTGAATATCAAAAATTATGCTTATATTTGCGGTAACATATAATCTGCTGTGGTCCGCTATGGGCTCATAGATGGTATGCAAAGACATAATTAGAAAAGCGTTTACTCAGCGCTTGATTCTTGACTTTCTGAAATCTCGCAAATTTCATTCTCGGTCAAGGTCGAGGCGGCGAAGTAGATGGCTTGTGGATATGTAATATATCGCTTGGGTGCATTCTCCGCGAGGATAGGATGCATCAATGCGCCTTTACATATTTGCGTGAGGCCTCTGCAAGTCGCTCGTTCAACCGAGAAGGGCAATGCGAGAGCCTCAGAAAGTGGAACGAGCAACAAGGTACAGACTCTCACGCTTTTTTTTGTAACTAAAGGCCAACGAGGAGAGGACCGAGGCTGATATTCTTATCNTGAGACAGATNTGTTANCTCATATTTCTTGTNTTTNTCGCTGTGTGNGGCANTANTAGTGCAAGTGNATTNAGTGGNGNCAATGGCACCATAACCAACCCCTACAAAATCGCAAATGCCAATGAGTTTGGACAAATACCGGATAATTCCACAGCTTATTATGTCCTTGTCGATGACATAATTGACATTACACCCTCACCGATTACATTTAGAGGACATTTGGATGGTCAAGGATATAGTATTTCCGTAAATTATGAATATGACTGTACTTATAAAGGGAAGTATCAATTAGGTGGGCTGTTTATGAACTGTATCGGTGCTGAAATAAGCAATGTTATCGTGAAAGGTTCTATTAAAATNACAGNGTGTTATGACTCNGGATACTACCAAGACCATTANTNGTATAAGAACAACTATTCAGGAATAGGNGCAGATGTGGAAGTGTATTTAAAAGAGGCTGAAATAGGGGGGATTTGCGCAAATGCAAAATCCTCAGTTTTTTCAGACTGCAGGGTGGGATGTAATATTTCATGGTGCCCAAATTCTGGAAAAAACACCTCTTACAGTGATTATACTTTTGAATTACTTTCCAACAATTGTTCAGTTGGTGGCATAGTAGNGTATGCAANTGATTGTGAATTCCNTTNATCGTCGGTCTCAGGTAAATTAAACGTTAGATTCATTAACGTAACAAGCTATTATTGGACTTGGGTGTATAATAATTATGGACGGATTAATGTCATAGCCGGTAATAATAAATGTGGCGGTCTCGTAGGTTATAGCGATAACTGTAAAATTAAAAATTCTTTCTTTTCCGGCATTGTCGCATCAGAAGGCGGTTCTTACTATGGAGTAGGGGCAGCGTCATTGTTAGGAGGAATTATCGGAAACAGCAATAACTCGACTATTGAATTCTCTTATTACAATGGAAGCTTCTTGGATAATGAATATTCTCGGTCCTTCGGGTATATCTGTGGCGGTGGATATCTTAATGCTGATCAATGTTTTGCCATCTGCGATAAAAATAGCGAATTGATGTTTGATGCATCTGGAACTCAGACAAAATGTTATAGTACAAAAGATAGCTCCGGCCCGGAGAGTGTGGTAGATATTAATTTGTTGAGTATACAATCATGGTATGAGGAGAATTTGCCGGGTTGGGATTTTGTAAATGTTTGGTATATACCTGCTACAGAAAAAGGCTTACCACTCTTTAGTGAAGATCCCCAAATATATTACGAGGGAGATTTACAATATGGCGGTTGGGCATATTTTAATTCTCAGAATACCCAAAAAGGAATTGTTATAGAGCCAAATAATCCTTCGGAAGTGGAAGTGATAAATAACAAGATCAGATTTAAAAAATCCGGAATCATATCATTTACAATAAAACAAGCTTCATGTGAAAAATATAAAAAGGTAGAAAAAAAGCTATCTTTAGCTGTGGCAAAAGCCGATCTTGATATATCATTAGAGCCTTCTGAATCAGTTTATGGGGAGGAAATACCTGAATTTAAATATGTATTTCAAGGTTTTATTTTAAATGATGATGTCTCATCAATCAATACGTTGCCTAAATCACTCTGTGACGCTTCTCCTGTTCGTAATGTGGGCGATTACATAATTGTAATGCAAGGCGGAGAAGCTGATAATTATAATATTTTATNCCATAATGGGCTGCATACTNTCCGGCCAAGGCAGTNNANGGCAACCNCATTGGATTGCAAANGCAAATATGGTTCCAACAACCCAACTTNACGCATTGAATATGATGGCTTTGTAAATGGAGACAATGAAAATATCGTAATAATTCAGCCAAGTATTCATACNTCTGCTAACCNATACAGTGATTCAGGAGTNTATTCNATTTTATGCGATGGTGGAAGNGTCTCAAAAAACTACACNCNTGTGTACGGTACAGGTAAGTTAACAATTGAAAAGGCCAATCTTAGCATTGCGGCCGTTGACATCAGAAGAGAGGAAGGCCAACCCAACCCAAAGTTTGAGTTAGAATATGATGGCTTNAGAAATAATGATGGGATAGAAGACTTGGACGAACTTCCTCTTATAACATGTGAGGCTAATATTGCCTCAACCCCTGGTGTTTACCCAATTGTATTATCTGGCGGTTATGATAATAATTATGAATATATTCTCAAAAATGGCCAATTGATGGTGGATAAAAAAACCGCTCCCGATGCAGGTGTAACTGATATAAACCTTGATGAAATGTCTTTCGACGTATATACAACTCAAGGTATTTTGTTAAAACGCGATGCAGATAAAGTTTTCTTCCAAAAACTTGAGTCTGGAATATATATAATTCGTCAGGGTAACATCTCAAGAAAAGTGCTGAAGAACTAAATTAATGCATGCGCTGATATATGCCTTTAGTCTATTTAACTTTATAGATTAGAGACCTAACTAAATATATCACTGGGATATNCTCCNAANATTTATAGCATAACAATTTTCTTACAACAATGAANAAAATTATTTTTANNNNACTNTTTTTCNTTNGTTTGCTCATGTTTGTAGCATGTAGTGAGGATAAAGAAGATGGGCCACTACCTGTCGGAGATGAATGGATTGACCCTGTTTTCGCGCAAGTTCTCCAAGAGCGAGGATATATAGCTGATGCTAAAACCGTCACTCCTCTTGACGTAGCTGATATTAAAGTAATAGATGTATCGGGAGGTGCTATAAAATCATTAAGAGGCATTAGCCATTTCACTAATCTCTGCTATTTAGATTGTGCCTACAATCAGTTGGATGCCATTGATGTCACCAAAAACAAGGCACTAATAGAGTTGTATTGCTACATCAATGAGCTCACTTCTCTTGACGTGTCAAAAAACACGGCGCTGACGATGTTGAGTTGCGGCAGAAATCCTGGAAATGTTAATGGCCTATTTGTGGTAAAGGCTTGGTTTGATTCATCGAACATTCCGGAGAATTTTACAACCGGATCATGGTATTACAATGGGCAACAAGTGACTGTAGAATATCAGACAGGTGAATAGCATTTTCCCGCCCCCGCTCGCGGAAGAGGCTGCTCGATACGACATCGACCACCGTGGCCACGGCAACAGGAGTATGGGTAAGCGGTTATATCGTAGGCTATATGCCCGCGTCGGGCACAACCCTCAACAAGGCGGTGTTTGACGCATCGGCCGACGGCGCCACCAACCTGGTGCTCGGCCCGACGGCAGATTGCAAGGATTACACGAAGTGCGTGGCGATACAGCTCCCTAAAGGCACTCTGCGCGACGAGCTCAACCTTCAGCAGAATCCGGGTAATCTCGGCAAGCAGGTGCTTCTTTTCGGCGACGTGATGAAGTATTGCAGCGGCCCTGGCCTGAAGAACACTTCTAAATACGTCTGGAAATAATCGTTAACTCTCGATAACGAATCGGGTGCGTCAGTGAAGTTGCTGGCGCACCCGATTTGGTTTAGGAGGGGGGAATTATCAGGCAGGCGGGGGGAAGCGCTGCGGTGCGGAGACACTGTGGTAGACGCTTACTGACGGCTGAAGCCGTCACCCAGTAAGAGAGATAATTGCGGGGCGGGTTGATTCGCTTTCGCGGGGCGGGAGACGCGCGCTCCATATTCGCTGCTTATTTACTTGATATATTGATGGTTAAGGCTGCTCCATGGAGCAGCCCTACTGTTTGGGGGCACAACGCCTCGTTGGATTGATAACTGCTTGGAGACATGGGGGTGGACGCTTACTGACGGCTGAAGCCGTCACCCAGTAAGAGAGAGATAATTGCGGGGCGGGTTGATTCGCTTTCGCGGGGCGGGAGACGTGCGCTCGATATTCGCTGCTTATTTGCTTGATATGTTGGTGGTTAAGGCTGCTCCGTGGAGCAGCCCTACTGTTTGGGGGCACAACGCCTTGTTAGATTGATAACTATGCGGAGACACGGGGGTGGACGCTTATTGACGGCTGAAGCCGTCACCCAGTAAGAGAGAGATAATTGCGGGGCGGGTTGATTCTCTTTCGCGGGGCGGGAGACGTGCGCTCGATATTCGACGCTTATTTGCTTGATACGTTGGTGGTTAAGGCTGCTCCATGGAGCAGCTCTACTGTTTGGGGGCACAACTTCGTTTCTCTTTCGCGGGGCTGAAGCCCCACGCTCCATATTCGTTACTTATTTGCTTGATATGTTGGTGGTTAAGGCTGCTCCGTGGAGCAGCCCTACTGTTTGGAGACGCATTGCCTCGTTAGATTAATAACTGCTTGGAGACATGGGGCGGACGCTTACTGACGGCTGAAGCCGTCACCCAGTAAGAGAGATATTTGCAGGGCGGGTTGATTCGCTTTTGCGGGGATATGGGAGCTTGTTACACGGCTGATTATCAATGAGAAAGGCTGCTCCGTGGAGCAGCCCTACTGTTTGGGGACGCAACGCCTCGTTAGATTGATAAATATGCGGAGACACGGGGCGGACGATTATTGACGGCTGAAGCCGTCACCCAGTAAGAGAGAGATAATTGCAGGGCGGGGCGATTCGCTTTTGCGGGGCTATGGTTGCTTGTTACATGGTTGATTATCAAT
>WFLX010010369.1_pt1 | contig 13526 bp, 6 predicted proteins | sample 4967041 | NCBI WGS metagenome assembly WFLX01 (sample SAMN12857096, study PRJNA449069) | gut metagenome | isolation source: stool from male and female vole | host: Microtus ochrogaster | place: USA:Florida | collected 2017
CCGGGATTGGAGGCGGTCAACACCTGTCCGATAAGGATCGGGAACAGGGCGAGTCCTATATTCTGCACCCAGAAGATGAGCGAATAAGCGCTTCCGAGGAAACGAGCCTCCATAATTTTTGGAACCGAAGGCCACAATGCCGCAGGAACCAGCGAGAAGGAAACGCCGAGGATAACGATTGCCGAGAATGCGAGAGCCTCGCTCGGGAACACCGGAAGAAGCAGCGCGAAAGTGAGGTGGCACACAATCATGAGGATAGCGCCGAGAATGAGCATCGAAGCGCCCTTGCCCTTGCGGTCAAGATAATATCCGAGAAGCGGCGTGAGCACCATGGCGCCCATCGGGAACCAACGGAAAATATCGGCGGCGGTAGTAGCCGAAATGTGGAGCGTACACTGAAGCATGTTGGCGGCGTAGCGCTGGAACGGGAAAATAGCCGAATAGTAGAGCACGCAAAGCATTGCCACAATCCAGAAGAGCTTGCTTCCGAATATCTTGCCCACGTCGCTTAGTTTGAACTCCTCTTCAGCGGGCTCGGCGGCATCATTGCGGGCGTCGCCCAGCTCCTTGTCGAGTTTGGCATCGAAGAAAGTGAACACGATGTAGCATAGCAAGCCAACGATGAGGAGGCATGTGCAGAAGCCTACGGGGATAACCACAGTGGGGTCATCTTTTCCCATCCAGTCGGCAAGGCGCGGAGAGATCGAGAAGATGGCGAAGACTCCGAGACGGGCAATAGCCATTTCAAGACCCATGGCGAGCGCCATCTCCTTGCCGTTAAACCACTTGGCGATAGCCTTGGACACGGTGATACCCGCCATTTCACAACCGCAGCCGAAAATCATGAAGCCGAAAGCGGCAAGCTTGGCGCTACCGGGCATCTCGACCCACCACGAGCTGAGCCAGTTGTCAAGACCGGTGCCCTGAAACCAGTTGCTCACGGCATAGAACTTGATGCAGGCGCCCACGACCATCACCGATGCCGACAAGGTTCCGGTAAAACGCACACCCATCTTGTCGAGAATAATACCGGCAAGAATCAAGAATCCGAACACGTTGAGGATATACTCGGCGCCGGCATAGTAGCCGAACGCATCGGGCGACCATCCGCGCTGCGTCTCGATGAGAGACTGCAAGGGCGACATTACATCGACAAACATATAGGCGAAGAACATCATCGACGCAATCAGAATCAATGCCGTCCAGCGAGCCCATGCTTTATCGTTAAGCAGAGTTTTTACTTTTTCAGTCATTACTTTTAAACTTTGTGATAATAATTTTCCACAAAATTAAAGAAAAACATCCGAATGACAGAAATATTCCGTAATTTCGTGACACATTATTCACACATTCCCACAATGTACAAACAGCGTCCCTACACATTTGACCGGGTGGTGAGACTCGTGATCACCTGCATCGTTATCTGTGCCGCAATCTGGCTTATAAATATTCTTAAAGGAGTGCTGCTGCCATTTTGCGTGGCTTGTCTGATTGCCTATCTTTTTGAACCGTTTGTGCAGTTCAACCGCCGGTTGCTGAAATTGAAAGGGCGCGTGATCGCCATCTTCGTGACTCTTTTCGAAGCCACGTTCCTCTTTGGCATCCTGTGCTATTTCCTCATCCCGATGATCATTTCCGAGATGCAGCACATGGCTCACCTGTTGAAAATCTACTCCGAGAACGAGCTTTCGATTCCGTTCCTGCCCGAAAAGTTCCATGAACTGGTAAAAAAATATATCGATTTCGACTATCTGTCGTCAATTCTGTCGCGCCGCGACCAGATGGAGCTGATCGAAACTTTCATTCAGTCGACATGGAACCTGCTCAGCAGCGGAATAGCCATGATCATAGGGCTGTTCAGCTGGCTGATCGTGTTTCTCTATGTCATCTTCATCATGCTCGACTACGAGAAACTCGTAAAGGGAGTGAGACGCATGGTGCCGGCACCCTATCGCAAAACCACATTCAAAATTGGCAACGACATACAACGCTCCATGAACCACTATTTCCGCGGGCAGGCGCTGGTTGCTCTGTGTGTCGGGGTGCTGTTCAGCATCGGTTTCCTCATCATCGACATGCCGCTCGCCATCATCCTCGGGATGTTCATAGGGCTTCTCAACATGGTTCCCTATCTCCAGATTATCTCGCTTATCCCGGCGTTGATCCTGTGTCTTGTGAGTTCGGTGGATTCAGGCGTTGATTTCTGGCCTATTTTCTGGCAGTGCATGGCTGTATATTGCATCGTGCAAGCTATCCAGGACCTTTTCCTCACCCCGAAAATCATGGGCAAAGCGATGGGGCTGAACCCTGCCATAATATTGCTGTCGCTCTCTATCTGGGGAACTCTGTTGGGATTCCTCGGGCTCATCATCGCCCTTCCGCTCACCACCCTGCTGCTCGCCTACTATGACGAATATCTCATAATCCTGCAGCAACGCCGCAAGCATCCCCACAAATCCCAGTCAAAAATCAAGGCAAAGACAACACGATAACCCGCCTCCCCGGGGAGTCAATCGCTTAGCAACTCACGGGCGGCATCCAGGTCGCGCCGAAAAATAAGCAGTCTTATCGCGCCCAGCGGAGTGACTGTCAAGGGATATACGCTCGACATTATCTCATTGTTTATGATACACGGAATGCCGTTGGTCTCAAGCACACCCTTGGCAATATATGCGTCAGCGTCGCTATAATAGGTGTTGAGCAGAATCAAGTCGTCGTCCTTCTCCATAGTCGTCAGGTCATTTCTATTTAATCCCGCAGGCATTCAACGCCTTGTGATAACGACGGGCGTTTTCCTGATNGCGGNCGTAATCTTCAGCAAAATTGTGTCGCCCNGAAAAGTCCTCTNTCGCGCACATGTAAAGATACTTGTGAGGCTTCGAGTCGAGCACGGCGTCGAGCGTAGCGGCTGCCGCCACCCTTATCGGTCCCGGGGGGAGCCCATCGTTGCGATAGGTATTGTAGGGGGAATTTACACCGAGATGCGCTCCGGTGATGCGTCGCAACGAAAAATCGCCGACGGCATATTTGACTGTCGGGTCGGCTTGGAGCTTCATCCCCTTGTGTACACGGTTGAGATAAAGACGCGCCACTATGCCGCGCTCCGCGCGGTCGTTGGTTTCCTCCTCGGCGATCGATGCGACTGTCGCCACCTGGACGGGTGTGAGCCCCAATGCCTTCGCCTTGGCACGGCGGTCGTCGTTCCAGAAACGGTTGCGGAAATCGGCAAGCCGGCTCACTATCTTCTCGGGTGCAGCCGTCCAGTAGAATTCGTATGTGTCGGGGAGAAAAGCAGCCACATATTCCGGTCGCTTGAATCCAAGCGGAGGGAGGATGGAATCACACGCCGCCATAAACGAAGCCGAATCAGTCTCGACGCACTCGGCAACCCTCGATGCGAGCTGCCCGAGAGTACGGATATTGTTGAAAGTGAGTTTCACCGGAGTCTGGGCCCCGTTTTTCAACGTGCGGTAAATTTTCACCGAGCTGCTACCCGGCGCTATGCGGTAAGCTCCGTGAGCTTTTGCGACATCGCCGCCGAAAACCGACCACAACGTCGCCGCCCGCGCTCCTGCCGTGCCAAGTTCCGACTTAAGGGTAGACTTTAGCTGAGCGTCACTCTCCCCGGCATGAACGTAGATCCATCGCGGCTCATCGCCCGAATATCCCGACCACAGAAACATCCTGCACGCCACGAATCCCGCAATAGCGGCAACAACAAGAACACATGCCGCCAATCCTATTATTTTCTTTGCATTCATCTGTCAAGTTTGAGAGACAAAGTTAACAAAATCTCCCCCTCGCCCCAACAAGAGATACCATTATAATTTGTTAATGCAGTATAAAACCGCTATATTTGCCATTAGAATAACCGTTCTTACCAGAAAGACGAATTTAAGACATGACTGACATAAACACCCTATACATCACTCCCGAAAAGATAGAGAGCGACAGGCGAATCCTCGAATTGCTCTCTCGGTCATTTCCCGACGTTGGCGCGGCAAGCACCGAAATAATCAATCTTGAAGCGATTCTCAATCTGCCAAAGGGCACCGAGCACTTCGTTGCCGACCTCCACGGCGAGCATGAGGCATTCCGCCACATTCTCAAAAACGCATCGGGCGACATCAAGCGAAAAGTGAACGAGCTTTATGGCAACGCGCTGCGCGAAGGGGAGATACGCGAGCTGTGCTCCCTCATCTACTATCCCGAGCAGAAACTCGAGTATATAGCCGATTCGGGCGAAAACACCTCCGATTTCTATTACACCACTCTCCACCGGCTCGTCAGGGTGTGCCAGTCAGTTTCCTCCAAATACACCCGCTCGAAAGTGCGCAAGGCGCTACCCAAGTCATTCGCCTACATCATCGAGGAGCTGATGCACGAATCCCCGTCGGACGACGACAAGCAAGCCTATTTCAACCGCATCATCGAAACAATCATATCAACCGGGCAAGCCGATGCGTTCATCGTCGCGCTGTGCAACGTGATCCAGCGCCTCAGCATCGACCAGCTCCACATTCTCGGCGACATATATGACCGAGGTCCCGGAGCCCACATAATCATGGATACCCTCTGCGAATACGGGAAATGGGATATACAGTGGGGCAACCACGATGCTCTGTGGATGGGGGCGGCGGCTGGAAACGACGCATGTATCGCCAACGTGCTTCGCCTGTCGCTGCGCTACGGCAACCTCGCAACGCTCGAAGACGGCTATGGAATAAACCTCGTGCCGCTCGCCACGTTTGCAATGGAGGTCTATGGCGACGATCCGTGTGAAGGATTCGAGCCCCACTTGTCGGATGACAACCAACACTCCGAAAAGACGCGCCGACTCATAGCCAAGATGCACAAGGCGATCAGCATTCTGCAATTCAAACTCGAAGCCCAGCTCATCGACCGCCGTCCCGAATGGGGTATGGAGGACCGCAAGCTGCTCGGCAACATCGACTTCGATCGCAAGGTGTTCACCCTCAACGGAAAGGACTACGAGATGTGTGACACGAATTTCCCCACCGTCGACCCCGCCAATCCGTTTGCCCTGTCGCCCGAGGAGGAGGAACTCATCCACAAACTCCACCACTCTTTCCGAGTGAGCGACAAGCTGAACAAGCACATCAAGTGTCTGCTCTCTCACGGCTGCATGTATGGCGTCTACAACTCCAACCTGCTCTTCCACGCCTCGATGCCGCTCAACGCCGACGGCACGCTGAAGGACGTGGAGATCAACGGCAAGAAATATCGAGGCAAAGAGCTGATGAAAGCGATAGGCTCCACAATGAGAGCCGCCTTCAACTATGACTCCACTCCCGAGGACAAGTCTTTCGCCCGCGACTACTACTGGTATTTGTGGTGCGGACCCGACTCCCCGCTGTTCGACAAGTCGCGCATGGCTACCTTCGAGCGCTATTTCCTCATCGACAAGGAAACCCATCACGAGGAGAAAGGCTACTACTACAAGTTGCGCAACAATGAGGAGGTTTGCGACATGATTCTCGACGAATTTGGCGTGGAAGGCGAACACCGCCACATCATCAACGGGCATGTACCCGTGCGACTTAACAAAGGCGAGACCCCCATACGCGCCAACGGAAAACTGATGGTGATCGACGGCGGCTTTGCCAAGGCTTATCACGAAACTACCGGAATGGCGGGATACACCCTCGTTTTCCACAGCCGCGGCTTCCAGCTCGTGAAGCACGAGCCGTTCACCTCTGCGGAGGAAGCGATCAAAAATGGCACCGACATCGTGAGCACGACCCAGATCGTGGAACTCAGCTCAAAACGCATGAGGGTGCGCGACACCGACAAGGGCAAAATTCTCCAAGGACAAATCAAGGAGTTGACCGAACTGCTCTACGCCTACCGCCACGGTATGATCAAAGAGCATGCCAAGCCCAATTAAACCCCTGTTCATCCATCAACGCCAAACTGATACCATGTCACTCCGAGTTTTTTCAGCGGCGATCATTGCAGCCGCCTCATGCGTCACATCATTAGCGCAAGTCACCCGAGGCTACACCAATCCTGTGCTTCCCGGAATGTATCCCGACCCGAGCGTGTGCCGTGTCGGCGACGATTATTATCTCGTCAACAGCACCTTCCAGTATTTCCCCGGCGTTCCGGTGTTCCACAGCAAGGATCTCATCCACTGGACTCAGCTGGGCAATGCGCTTGACCGCCCTTCGCAACTCCCTCTGAAAAACGCCAACGCATGGCTCGGCATCTACGCCCCCACAATCCGCCACGACAACGGCACCTACTACATGGTCACCTCCAACATCGGAAACGGCAAGGACGGCAAGACCAATTTCTTTGTCACGGCGACCGACCCGGCAGGCCCGTGGAGCGAACCGATATGGCTCGATCAAGGGGGCATCGACCCGTCATTCTATTTTGAGGACGGAAAATGCTACTTCACCTCCAATCCCGATGTAGGGATATGGCTATGTGAAATCGACCCGAAAACAGGAAAGCAGCTCACCGACTCGCACCTTATATGGGAAGGGACCGGAGGACGGCATCCCGAAGCGCCACACATTTATAAAAAAGACGGCTATTATTACCTGATGATAGCCGAAGGCGGAACCGAAATGGGGCACATGGTCACCATCGCGCGAAGCCGCGACATCTACGGTCCCTACGAATCAAATCCCGACAATCCCATCCTCTACCATCAGCGCAAAATCACACAGTCGAGCCCAATTCAAGGCACCGGACACGCTGACCTCATCAACGCCGCCGACGGTTCATGGTGGCTCGCATGTCTCGCTTTCCGCCCCCAAGTCAACGGGATGCACCTCACCGGACGCGAAACTTACCTCGCCCCTGTTTCGTGGAATGAAGACGGCTGGCCTGTGGTAAACGGCAACGGCACAATTTCAATTGACATGGACGTGCCCACCCTGCCCCAGACCTCAGGAAAAGACCGCAACATAGAGTATGATTTCACTCAAATGGATTCATTCTCGCCCGAATGGCTACATCTCCGCAATCCTCATCCCGAAAATTATAGATTCACCCCTGCAGGGCTTGAGCTCACCGCCACCTCGGCAACACTGAATTCGCTTGAAAGCCCCACTTTTGCCGCCATCCGTCAGCAAGACATCGATTTCAGCGTAACGAGCCAATTCTCCCTCATCGACGCTGCCGCCGGCACTGAAGCCGGGCTTAGTGTCTACATGGACGTGACCTCCCACTACGACGTTTTCATCCGCGCGAATGCCGATGGAACCCGTTCGCTCATCCTTGCCTATCAGCTCCACTCCATCTCAGGAGTAAAAGCGGAAGTCCCTCTGCCCGCCAATGACTATGTGACCGTGAAAATCGACGGAAAAGATGACCGATACACATTCTCCTACTCCACTTCCGGCACAGAGTTCACCCCCCTCGGCTCGCTCGACACTCGCTTTTTGTCGACTGAAACCGCCGGCGGCTTCACCGGCATAACCATCGGCATGTTCGCCGCCGGAAAAGGCTCCGCCCTCTTCCGCACCTTCACCTACAACTTAATGCATAATTCATAATTCACAATGCATAAATGCGGACGGATAGTTCCAACAAACAAGCCTGAAAAGCTTACACCTCCGGATAACCGGGTAGAGTGAGTGATAGCGAACTCTGCCCGACAAAAGCCCCCTCCCAACCGCACTCTGCAAAGAGTGCCCCCTGAATCACTTAAGAAGAGGTCTGTAAGACCGTCAGAAAATAGCCCGGGATGGAGCGAATGCAATACATTGTGCATTGTGCATTATGAATTATGAATTAATGAATTAAAAAAGCGAGGACCGGGTCATCAAGACCCGATCCTCGCCGGTAAATGTGCGGTTAGGGATAAACCTCTGTTATTTCACCATAATCTTCTTGCTCAAGCCCTCAACATTCACGATATAAATGCCGGGAACTACGTCAAGAGCGATAAACGAATCATTGCTGATTGCCTCTCTCTTCACGAGGTTGCCGCTGATGCTGTAGANANNNACTACAACCGCGCGNTCAACGNCGGTCACCTTGAGAGNACGGATAGAAGCGTCATAGACANCTGACNGNTCNTTTNCTTCCATCACTTCGTCAACAAGCCCTGTTGTATAGTTTACAGGAATGGTGACATCGGTAACTACATTCGAGCCGTCCTTAGCCTTAGCCTCCACCTTGATTTCGCCGGTGAAGCTCTTTCCTGTCAACGAAACGGTACCGTCGTTGGAGATTGTGGCATACTCTCCACCCTCGGCTACACGCCATTGAACTTCGCCAAATGTTGCGCGGAGCGGAGTAACCTGAGCATAGAGATGCAAGCGCGGTGAAGCCTCGTCGAGCATCATCTTTTCCTCAACCGACTTGATTGCAAGACCTTCGACAAAGGTCACTTCCGATGCGTCGCGGCTGCAAACCACNTTGGAGTGNGCNGTAGCGGCTGCACGTCCCATTCGGCTCTGAGGAACGAGGCTTGAATAGCTGAGCGCATAGTAGCAGTCGCCTGCCGGAACAGCCATATCGGTAAAGCTGTTTTCATATCCGCTCAAAGTTTCGAGCACTTCAAGATTGTCGGGATCTGTTCCGCGAAGAATTGTGTACTGCTCAACGACTCCTCCTTCGTAGGGGTTCCACATGAGGTTAAGCGAGTTGCCGAGACCCTTATTGATCATCAGGTGGGTACTTCCGTGAACAGCGCTTCGCTCAGTTTCGCCGCCATAGGTAGTTCCGAGAGCGATCACATAGCGGTTCTTACGCACCGAAGGATTAGACTGCATGTCGACAAAGTATCCGTCAGCGACATTCACCTCGCCAATGAGTTCGAAGTTGTCGGTCTTGCCGGTCTCCTTATATATTCTCATCTTGGTAAACAGTCCGGTTTCCGAAGGAACCTGATAAGGATTCCACTGGATGCTGTTCTTGCCGGTAGAGCCGTCGACTGCTACGATTGAAATAGCAGGAGTGAAATCAATAACCTCAGTCATGCTCTGCGAACCGATCATGCCGAAGATATCGTCAGAGTAGTCAACTCCCACAGTGTAGCGTCCTGCTTCAGAGGGGAATGTAACCGAAGCCTCCAGTTCACCCGGCATCAAAGAGATCTCAACACCTTCCGAAGCAACGAGTTCAGCTCCGTCCGAAGCATTTGCAAAAATTTCAGGAAGTTTCACGGTCACGGGAGCTCCGCCAAGAACCTTCGAGGGGAGTTCGATATCAAGATTGGGACGCTCCTTCACGAGGATAGATGTCTCGGCGCGCTTGCCGCCAACGGTGCAGGCGATTGTCTTAACGCCGGGAGCGCTCCATGTCACTTTATACACGCCCGATTCAAGAACTGCGTTACCGCCGTCCCATTCCCATGCCTGTTCAGCCATTTCAGTTCCGACATAGCGGAAGTCGGTAGCGACACCCTGTCCCGTCACTGCCGGGCTCTCGATGTCAACGATGCTGCCCACCTTGAACGAGCAGATTTCAGAGAAGGGAGAAGTAGCATTCCAAAGGTCGATTGCCTGAACCTTAACTTCATATTCGGTTGTAGCGTCAAATCGGTCAAGCGGAACGATAATGCTTGTGGTAGAGCGGGGCATGCTTCCTGCTACGAGGGGCAGGATAGCGGCGCTCTCATTGCCGCAGTTCATCGGCGAAATAATGTAAGAGTCAGCGCCCTCGGCTCCCTTTTTCTTCAATGATATGTTATATCTCAGCTGGTGAGAGGGAGTTTCGGTATCGGTCGAGCCGTTCCATGAAAGCAACACGCCCTTGCCTGAAGGCACTGCGGTAACTGCAGTGGGAGCGGTCGGCTTGTCATTCTTGACAGTGGGACGAATATCGCCTTGTGGATCGGGAGTGCCGTCGCCGTTCACGTCGGCATACTGGCAATCGAAATCATGACGATATTCCGAGCCGGTAAATTCTTTTGTCTCATACTTGTGCTGATTATCCTGGCTGTACTTCTCAACCCAGAATCCGCTGCCGTCGGGCATCCAGTAGTATAGGTCATTGGTTTCAGTGTCGAGCAGGTCTATAGCGCCGTCGTTGTCAATGTCGACTCCGGTCACTTCAAGCACGCCGTCAACGCGGTCCGATTTCTCATACGCAAGGCTCTTGTCACCCCAGAAGATATCGGTATAACCCTCAAATCTTTCCTTTATAAGGATGTCGGCATAACCGTCGTTGTTCACGTCAACCACACCGCCAAATATAAGACCGGTGTAATAAACGCCCGACTTGATATCGGAATTTATATCATGATATTCCCAAGTCATGTTGCCCTTATTGACAGCGATACCCGAGCGAATAAGATTGTCGCCGATAGATACCACATCAAGCAGTCCGTCATTGTTGACGTCATAAATCACATTTCTGCCCTGCAGCCCCTCGGGAAGAGCAAAGAACTTGAAAGTGTTATCACCAAGATTACGATAAACGCCTTGCTTGCCGTCGGCATAGGTAAGGATATCTACACGTCCGTCATTGTCAAAATCGAGATAAGCGGCATCCCAATTCAACATGCTTTCCAATTCAGAGACTGAATTGTCGGCGGAAAGAATCTTGATTTTAAACTCCTCTTCGGTGAAATCAAGATCACCTTCATTCACAAACAGCTTGCTATTGTCCATCAGCATGTCGGGCATGCCGTCAAGATTCATGTCAATGACATTAGCTCGTTGGAGCCAAAGATATTCAGTGTTGAACATCTTGGGCACGGGAGTGAAGTTGCCGTTGCCGTCGTTACCTTCGAGATAGGTGTAAAGTCGTTCAGCCACGCCGTCGCCGTCAAGGTCGGCATAAGCGCCAAGCCGGTGTCCGTTATAATCACCTTCGCGTTCCAAAGAACCCGAAGCATACACCTCTATATCGCGCGATGCGATAGCGACATCGTTGCCGTTGGTCACGGTGAGTCTCACCGTCTTTTCACCGCGGGAATTGAAAGTGATTGAGCAATCGCCCTTGTCGCCGGTCTTCACCACGCTGCCCTCGCCGGCGTCGTAGCTGTAGGTCCACTCGGGATTATAAGCTGAAAGCAGAGTCACGCCAATCTCCTTGCCGACAGTGGCAAGACCGGTTCCGAAAACAAAGTCGGGTTGCGGCGAAACGTGATTGTAAGCAGTCGCTTCAGAATGAGCGCTTGTCATTCCGGTGCCGTCAATCGCGCGAACCGAAATATAATATTCGCCCGGAAGCCAGCCCGAAGTGCGGATAAGGGCGCTGTTGTCGCGTCCGGCATAAACTTTTCCGTAGGAATAATCGCCTTTTTGATTGCCGATCTCCACTATATATGTAATGTCGGCTGCCGAAGTCTCGCGATCGGTCGCCGGCTTCCACTCAACTTTCGCAAAGCCCTTGTCGGTGTCAGAAAGCACACTCGGAGCGGCGCTCATCGCGGGAGCGGTATTGGCTACCGCTGAATACTTCTCGATGTTCCAGCGGAGCGAGCCGTTGTTGCGCTTGTAAAGGAGCTCGGTCTTGCCGTCGTTGTCACAGTCAATCACCATCAGGTTGAGGAAAGTTCCGAGCTGGCTGTCACGCGCCAACACAGTCTTGGGCTGCGGCTTCATGCTTGAAGGCACGTCAAACACCACAAATGTCTCGGAATAGTCGGTAGTGGCTGTGAGTGAGTAGGTTCCGTCGCNGTTAAGATCGAGACACTCCTGGAAAGAATACTCTACGGGATATGCGTTCTCAATCTTCTTAAGGTTACCCTTGCCGTCGTTGGAGTAGAATATCAGGAACGAATAATTGCCCGTGTAATTGATGGTCAAAAGAACGTCGAGATCGCCGTCCTTGTCAAAGTCGCGGACAAACATGTCGGAAAGGCTCGAATTCTTAACAAGATTCTTCTCCGAGTAACCTTCGGGAGAGCTCAATCTCAACGACAATTGTCCTGTTGCCGAGTCAAATACAAGCAGGTCCAGGATGTCGTCGCCGTTAAGGTCGCAAACCTCCACCTTTCCGCCGAGATCAGCGGGATAGTAAGTGGAGCCGTCGCCAACTGAAAGAAACGCGCCACCCTTCTTCGTGTCGATAAGATCGGGATAACCGTCAAGATTGACATCGACTGAAATAGAGATGTTGTCATACTCACTGACTGTGACCCCTCGTTCGCCGCCCGACATACCGGTAAGACACGCTCTGCCGCTCGGTTTCGAGAACTTGTGAGTGTAGGTGGCGCTTGTCGCAAAACCCGAGTCACCGATCATGTTTTCATCGGTGGTAACCGCAAGCTCGATATCAGAGAAAGTGTGGTCGGGACGCTGCAAAAGCACACGATGCTTTTCGTCAGCGCCTCTGAAATAATAGTCGGGGCGACCGTCAAGATTGATGTCGGTCTCCACAAGAGCGGTTGAATTATACTTGCGAGCCGAGAATGTCTGCACGGTGCGATACACATTGTCACTTCCTTTCTTGAGGAGCAAGATGGGAGTAGTGTCGGACGTAGAGTTATCGTCGGTCAGGATTTCAGGAATTCCGTCACCGTCGGTGTCGGTAATGAAAAAATTGCGCCGTACCCATGCATAGCTGTCATATCCTTCGGGATAAGTCCAGCCATAATAACCGCCGTTAATCATCTCTACTTCAAAAACAGTGGCAATACGATTGCCCTTTAAATCAGCGAAGTAAACGCCATTAAAGCGTCTTTCAGTTGCGGCTGAAGGAGCTGTGAACTTGGAAGTGACGTTGACATAGAGAGCGCCATCATACCACACTAAGTCGCAGTAACTGCTGCCNGCGCCCGAAGCTCCNCCATTGAGAGGAACCNTGTCGCCATTGGCATCGGTTATCTCGACAAANTTCTTGTCGGACCCGGCAAATGTCACCGGTTCGGAGCCATATTCGTCTTTGCAAATATTAATCATGTCTTCTTCCGGCATCCCCTCAAACATCCATTCGGGAAGAGCGCAATAGAACTTACCGTTCTCAACATGGATACCGGCACGCACATCGTCGCTGACGTATTGAGTGCCAAGNNNNTANNGNAGATAGCAGAGCTGATAATCATCGCTGCCGCTANCGGTTNCGGGACGGTCCACAAGAACCGCTCCTTCGGGAATCGCAGGCTTGTCGGATGTAGTGAACTCCATCCTCACCAATGACTCCTTCACGCCGTCACCATTCACGTCCGCCCATTGCGCGCGGTCGGTCGAATAGTAAAGATCGTAATCAACGGTCTCAGCCGTCATCATGAACGGCAGCAAGATCGAAGATAGTAGAAAAGGAATTTTAGTCTTCATTTTAAAATTGGTTTAATTAATAATTATTATTCAAGGTTGGTTGAAATAGATAAAAGTTTAAATGAAAATGCAAGATTAGAGGAATAGCTCGGTACCGTTCACATCATGCAATTTTTTGCGGATGCGGTAGCGGGCTGTATAAACACTGTGGATATCGACATTAAACACTGTCGCGATGTCGTGGGGCGGCATCTGTATGTAGAAACATAGTATATATCTTAAATCGGTGGAAGAGATCATGCCGCTGATCGAGTCGACCAGTGCCATGAAATGAGGGTCGGAGTCAACAACCGACAATCGGTGTAAAAAAATTTGTTT
>WFLX010123748.1_pt1 | contig 13522 bp, 13 predicted proteins | sample 4967041 | NCBI WGS metagenome assembly WFLX01 (sample SAMN12857096, study PRJNA449069) | gut metagenome | isolation source: stool from male and female vole | host: Microtus ochrogaster | place: USA:Florida | collected 2017
CTTGCCGCCATTCGGGTCTGGATTGCCTCTGAACACACTTATGAGATCCGTTTTGCCATAGGAATGCTCATGNGGCATTTTCTGGAGGAAGAGTTTGACACGGAATANCCGGATATGGTGGCAGACANNTCTTCCGAAGAATACTATGTCANTATGATGCGGGNATGGTATTTTGCAACGGCGCTGACCAAGCAATATGATAGAGTGATTCCCTATATCAGGGATCACAGGCTGGATATTTGGACCCACAACAAGGCGATTCAAAANTCGGTGGANAGTTATCGGATTACGCCGGAACAAAAAAACTACCTCAGAAGTCTGAGANGGGAATAAAAGATGAACGAGAATGACAGAATCATAAGAACCGAATACTCCGAGGAGATGCGGAAATCCTTTATTGATTACGCCATGAGCGTGATTGTGGCCCGTGCGCTGCCGGATGTCCGGGACGGACTGAAACCCGTTCAGAGAAGAACGCTTTACGATATGCATGAATTGGGCATCCGCTATGACAGACCATACCGCAAAAGCGCCCGTATTGTGGGTGATACCATGGGTAAATACCATCCCCACGGAGACAGCTCCATTTATGAGGCTTTAGTGGTGATGGCACAGGATTTCAAAAAAGGACTGCCCTTGATAGACGGACATGGCAATTTTGGCAACATCGAGGGTGACGGTGCCGCCGCCATGCGTTATACGGAGGCAAGACTTGAGAAGATTACTCAGGAAGCCTTTCTTGCGGATCTGGACAAGGATGTAGTGGATTTTGTCCCCAATTTTGATGAGANAGAAAAAGAACCTGCTGTACTTCCNGTAAAGATTCCCAATCTTTTGATCAACGGCTCCGAGGGAATTGCAGTAGGCATGGCCACCAGCATTCCTCCTCACAATCTCGGCGAAGTGATTGATGCCGTGAAGGCTTATATGCTGGATGAAAATATTACAAACAGGGAACTTATGCGCTATATAAAAGGACCTGATTTTCCCACAGGCGGCATTGTCATCAACAAGGATGAGCTGGCGGATATCTATGAGACCGGCACAGGCAAAATCAAGGTCCGCGGCAAGGTGGAGTTTGAGAAGGCAAAAGGCGGCAAAACCAATGTGGTTATCACAGAGATTCCCTATACGATGATTGGCGCCAATATCGGAAAATTTTTATCCGATGTGGCAGCCCTTTCCGAGACCAAAAAGACACAGGATATCGTGGATATNTCCAATCANTCNTCCAANGANGGNATCCGTATNGTCATTGANNTNAGAANNGATGCAGANNNTGANAATTTTGTNAANATGNTNTACAAAAAGACCCGNCTNGAGGATACTTTNGGNGTAAANATGCTTGCNATTNNNNATGGCAGNCCGGANATNATGNNNCTTAAGCAGGTTATCAAGGCCAATGTGGACTTCCAATATCAGACAGCCACCAGAAAATATAACAATCTTCTGGCAAAAGAGCTGGAGAGAAAGGAAATACAGGAAGGCCTGATTAAGGCCTGCAATGTCATTGACTTAATCATAGAGATTTTAAGGGGATCCAAAGACCGCAATATGGCAAAGGCCTGTCTGGTGGAGGGAAAAACGGAGGGCATCCGCTTTAAATCCAAAGAATCCGGTATCATGGCCGCGCAGCTTCGGTTTACAGATAAGCAGGCAAATGCCATCTTGGAGATGCGCCTGTATAAGTTAATTGGCTTGGAATTGGAAGCCTTAATCAAGGAACATGAAGAGACGGTGGCAAATATTTACCGATATGAAGATATTTTGGAGCGCAGGGACTTCATGGTGCAGGTTATCATCAATTAGCTGGACGGCTTTAAAAAAGAGCATGGGCGGAAGCGCAGAACGGTCATAGAAAATGCAGAAGAGGCAGTCTACAAGGAAAAAGAGCTGGAGGAAATGGACATTGTATTTTTGATGGACCGTTTCGGCTATGCAAAAACCATTGATCAGGCCACATATGAACGCAATAAAGAGGCTGCGGATACGGAAAACAAATATGTCCTGACCTGTAAAAACATAGGAAAAATTTGTCTTTTTACCAATACCGGTCAGATGCATACCATAAAGGCGTTAGACCTGCCCTTTGGGAAATTCAGAGATAAAGGCATTCCTATAGACAATATCAGCAATTATAATTCCGAAAAGGAAGAAGTCGTATATATTGCCAGCCAGAAAGAGCTGAATCTCTGTCAGATTATTTTTGTCACGGCAAAATCCATGACAAAAATTGTAAGCGGCGGGGAGTTTGATGTGGCAAAGAGGACGGTGGCAGCTACCAAGCTTATGGAGGGCGACAGTGTGGTAAGCATTGCGCCTCTCTATGATCAGCAGAATATTGTGATGCAGTCAAAAGAAGGATATTTCCTGCGTTTTCCCATTGGGGAAATCTCGGAAATGAAAAAGACAGCCGTAGGCGTCAGAGGCATGAAGCTGGGAGAAAAAGATTCCCTTGAGGCGGTTTATTATACCTCAAATACTGACATGACTGTCATAGAATATAAGAGCAGAAATCTGATGTTAAACAGCATCAAGCTGGCAAAACGTGACGGCAAGGGAACCAAAATTAAAGCATAGTATTTTGGCAAGCTGCATAGAAAGGAAGAGAAATATGCGGGTAATCGCAGGAACGGCAAGGAGGCTTAACTTAAAGACTCCGGAAGGGATGGATACCAGACCTACCACGGACCGAATCAAAGAAACTTTATTTAATATGATACAAAACGAGGTTCCTGGAGCTGTTTTTGTGGATCTTTTCAGTGGAAGCGGCGCAATCGGCATTGAAGCCTTAAGCCGGGGGGCGAAAAAGGCGTATTTTATTGAAAATGCATCCCGGGCGGTTTCCTGTATAGAGCAAAATCTGGCATTTACGAAATTTACAGATTGTGCTATAGTATTAAAACAGGATGCCTGTGCAGGGCTTTCTCAAATCAGAGAGGAACAGGCAGATATCATTTTTATGGATCCGCCTTACGACGAGGGGCATGAAGAGAGGGTGCTTTTAAGACTTCGTGATATGAAATACGTGACCCCGGATACCTTGATTATTGTGGAGGCTTCCCTGAAAACAGATTTCTCGTATCTGGAAGATATGGGATTTACCATGGTGAAAGAAAAGAAATATAAGACAAATAAACATGTTTATATTAAAAGCGAGGAAGTATGAAAAGAGCAGTCTATCCCGGAAGTTTTGACCCAATGACATTTGGACATTTGGATGTTATTACGAGAGCATCAGAAATATTTGATATATTGATAGTGAGCGTTTTGGATAATAATCAAAAGACACCATTGTTTTCTGTGGAGGAACGTGTTAAGATATTAGAAGAGGCCACAAAACATCTGCCCAATGTGAAGGTTGACAGTTTCAGCGGGCTTTTGGTCAATTATGCCGCNGAAAACAACTTACATGTAGCTGTCAGAGGTCTGAGGGCCATTACGGATTTTGAATATGAATTGCAGATGGCGCAGGCCAACCGCAAACTTTCGGACGGAAAGCTTGACACGGTATTTCTCACTACCAGCTTGGAGTATGCGTATTTAAGTTCTTCCAGCGTAAAGGAAATTGCCAGCTTTGATGGAGATGTCAGTCATGCAGTGCCGGAATTTGTGGCCAAATTAATGTATGACAAGTTTCACAAAAGGTTTGCATAATAGCGCATTACAGTATATAATAGTGCTGTAGTGATTATTTTTCAGGGGAAATACACAGAAAGGCATGGTCTGATATGAGCAGCAGAATCGAACAGTTAATTGACGAAATAGAAGCATACATAGACAGCTGTAAGCCCAAATTTATGTCCGATACCAAGATTGTCGTTGACAGAGAGGAAATGGAAGAGCTTCTTCGTGAGCTGCGCATGAAGACCCCTGATGAAATTAAGCGCTATCAGAAAATTATCAGCAACAAAGAAGCTATTTTGGCGGATGCCAGAAAAAAGGCGGATGCCCTGATAGCTGCAGCAACGGAGCAGACTCAGGCTTTAGTCAGTGAACATGAAATCATGCAGCAGGCCTATGCGAGGGCGGATGAAGTGGTGAAGATGGCTCAGGAACAGGCGCAGAATATTGTGGACAGCGCTGTTATGGAGGCAAATTCCGTCCGTACTGCGGCAGCTCAGTATATGGATGAAATGATGAATTATCTAGATAACCTGATTTCTTCCTCCAATCAGGCGGCTACTGCCAATTATGAGAATTTGCTGAACTCTTTGAATTATTATGGGAATGTTATCAAAAATGACCGAAAGCAACTGCATCCGGAAGAGTATGACATTGAGGTTTCTACTCTGGGGGATTTGGATGAAGCTGGTGATATTGAAATCATAGAGTAATCAATGTGAAGAAGTCCCAGTGAATTCAGGTGAATGTATTCACTAGGAATGAATTCACTAGGAAAAGATTAGCCGGTTTTCTTAGGAAAGCAGGCTTTTTTCTTGAAATAAAAATCTGTTAAGTAACTTAGAAATAAGGAGTGTCAGGATGATAAAAAATATAAGATATGCAATTTGTATTCTGCTTCTTTTGGGAAACATGGCTACATACAGCATAACGGCACAGGCGGATGCAAGGGTGCAGCAGACGGATGACCCTATAGTGATAGTTATAGATCCGGGTCACGGCGGTAAAAATCTGGGCACCACACAGAATGGTTTTGAGGAAAAATCCATGACTCTGGTTACCGCAAAGGCCATGTATGAGGAACTGCAAAAATATGATAATGTGGAGGTCTACCTGACGAGAACCGAAGATGTGGGCATGGATTTGGATAAGCGGGCACAGTTTGCCAAAAGTGTCAACGCAGATTTTTTGTTCAGCATCCATTATAACGCTTCGGAGACCCATGAATTTTTTGGCTCGGAGGTATGGGTTTCCTGCAAACAGCCCTATCATTCCTATGGCTATCAGTTTGGTCATGTGCAGATGCTGACCATGCAGGAAAAGGGATTGTTCCTGCGGGGCATTAAGACCCGCGTAGGCGAAAAAAATCTGGATTATTATGGTATTATCAGGGAGTCTGTTGCACTAGATATTCCTGCGGTTATCATTGAACATTGCCATGTGGATGAAGCACGAGACACACCCTTTTGTGACACCAAAGAAGACCAGGAGGAATTCGGAAGGGCGGATGCACTGTCGGTTGCTAAATATTTTGGCTTAAAGAGTACCTCTCTGGGAGTGGATTACAGTGATTACAGCAGCAATGAGCTTCCGGCGGTACCGAGTAAAGGAAGAGTAGAGCAGACCATTATGGACAGCACTCCTCCGGATGTGTGCCAGATTACCCTTATAAGCGCAGATCTCGAAGCGGGAGAGGCGACTTTTGAGGTATCTGCGGCAGATTATGGCAGTATGCTTTTGTATTATGATTACAGTGTTGACGGTGGCAAGAACTATTGCCCCAGAAATCCTTGGCCGGGCTGCAATATTTTTGATGATACCTATACGGATACCTTTACCCTTACCCTGCAGATTCCTTCCGACCAAAAGCCTAAGGTGATTTTCCGGGCGTACAATAAAACGGATATGCACAAACAAAGTAACACTGTCACGGTTACGAAATCAGTTGTTCCGGAGACTGTTCCAGAGGAACGGCCGGAAACGCCTACCGGAGAGAATCAGAGCATCGCTTCTAGTGGAAATCAGGGAAATACTTCCGCGGGTAACGGAGAAAATACAGGGACTGTAGGCACTGCATCAGGGCAGGAGCCGACGACTGATTTGGATAAAAATACAGACGGGCATAAGACAGAAGAAATAAAAATCGGTTCTCTGTCGGATTACCATGACGTTCCAGCTTTTGCACCTGATGGTACCCAGAATGTGGAAGAAGAGACTCAGGTAGGATTTTTCGGATTTCTGAAAATCTGCCTTGTGATAGTGATTATTTTGTTTGCCATTGTTTTGTTTTCACAGATTCTTGCATATTTTATGCCTAAAAAGCGGGTGCGCAGGCGGAGCAGGGATTCTTACCACAACACTCAGGATTAATGTAAAAATGAGGCAGGGAACACAAGCCACCATAACAAATAATAGATACCTGTAAGCATGGTAAGGAATAATTTATGAAAAGTATAATCTGCCATGGACAGAGGAGTCTTTTTAATGCAGCTGTATGTCTGGGCAATGCAGGAAAAGCCGCCAAAAGGAAGTATCAGCAGACTATATAGAGGAAAAGTCTTTCCAAGCAGACGAAGCCCTCCGCTGATTTCCAAAAGAGGAGCAAGCAGGNAGGAATTNTNNCCGGGCAGTCCAAGCTGTATCTGTAAAAGAATGTGAGGCAGGATATTCAGCAGATTAAATAAAATCATATAGCCGCCCAGAGACAGTATATTTTGAACACCGGATTGGATGGAATCATCCACTGCAGTGAGCAGATTGCATTGTATATTGTTTTGGTGCAGATTACATTGCATCATGTCATGGGATAGACATTTTCTGAAAATTGTATAACGCAGTATCCACCCATAGATAAGGGGCAGGCCATACATACCAAAGAGATAGGGAAACACAAGCTTTCGCTCCAAAAGCGGAAGCACAAAGCTGACAAAGTAAATGGGGCCGATATTATTGCAGAAGGCAAGCAGAAATTTGGCCTCCGCTTCGGTAATCATCCCTCTTTCATACAAATCCGCCACCGTTTTTGCGCCCATGGGAAAACCGCATAAAAATCCCATAATCATGGCATAGCATACATTGGGGGAAACACGATAAACAGGCTTTATTATGGGATAAAGCACTGCCGAAAACTTTTCCGTAAGCCCCATTCGAATCATGATGCCGGAGAGAATCATAAAGGGTAAAAGCGCAGGCACCATGGCATTATACCAAAGCAAAAGTCCCAGGCAGGCATATTGAAGGCTTAACCGGGATTGGGTAAGCATACATAGGGTTAGTACCAGAAATAACAGGGTATAGACCATGGTAAGGAGTTTTTGTTTGGTATTCATCGGCAGAAAAGCCCTCATTTTAGAAGCTTATTCTCTTAAATATATGAAACAGCTTTTGTAAATAGTAATGCCAAGTATACGTTTGGAACTTATTTGAAATAGAGTCCGAAAAATGCGAAAACGGAGATAATATGCGTCTTGATAAGTTTTTAAGCCAACTGAATATGGGCACCAGAAGCCAAGTCCGGGATATCATCAGACAGGGAAATGTTACGGTAAACGATGTCGTGGTAAAGTCTCCGGAGTTTCAGGTTGNGGAAGATACGGATAAAATTACNTTTNGGGGAGAGNTGCTTANTTATCAGAAATTTGTTTATNATATGTTAAACAAGCNAAAGGNNGTGGTCTCNGCCACCAAAGATAATACGNCGNATACGGTTCTTTCTCTGATAAAAAATCCCGTGGCAAAGGATTTATTTCCGGTTGGGCGGCTTGACAAGGATACGGAGGGACTTCTCATCATAACCAATGATGGCGCATTGTCCCACAGGCTTCTTTCTCCCACAAAACATGTGGGCAAAACCTATCTGGCTGGTATTGCAAAGCCCTTAAGCCAGGCAGACAGGGATGCTCTGGAAAATGGCGTGGATATCGGGGATGAAAAGCCTACAGGGAAAGCAAGGGTGGAGATACTTTCAGAGACAGAAATTTTACTGACCATCTGTGAGGGGCGTTTTCATCAGGTGAAACGGATGCTTCATGCAGTGGGAAATGAAGTGCTGTCTTTAAAGAGAATTCAGTTTGGCTCATTGAAATTAGACGAGGCGCTTATGCCCGGAGAAAGCAGGATGCTTACGAAAGAAGAGGTGGACAGTCTGCAGAAAACAGACAACGGATATAAACATAATATGCTACAGGGCATGGACGCCGTGATTTTTGACCTTGACGGCTCTTTGGTGGATTCTATGTGGATGTGGAAAGCCATTGACATAGAGTACCTTGGAAAATTCGGGATTTCCCTGCCAGAGGATTTACAGTCCTGTATTGAAGGTAAAAGCTTTCATGAGACGGCGCTCTATTTTAAGGAACGTTTTCCTATTCCTGATTCCATTGAGAAGATGAAGGAAGATTGGAATCGCATGGCATGGGAAAAATATGAGAAAGAAGTTCCTCTAAAGCCCGGAGTGAAAGAATTTTTGCAGGGCTGCAAAGAAAATCTGATAAAGCTGGGAATCGCCACCAGCAATTCCAGACAGCTGATGGATCACATTGCCGGAGTGCATCGTCTGAACGATTATTTTGAGTGTATTGTCACCGGCTGTGAGGTGGAAAGGGGAAAACCTTCTCCGGACATCTATCTTGCAGTAGCGGAAAAATTACAGGTAAAACCTTCCAAATGTCTGGTGTTTGAAGATATTGTTGCGGGNANTCAGGCAGGNAAATNAGNAGGGNTNNATGTGTGTGCCGNGGAGGATACCTATTNAGCNGCTGCAAGNGAAGCGAAAGANGAATTAGCNGATTANTATATTACAGATTATTATGGGTTCTTTGATTAAGAAACACTTTTCCGAAAAGGGACAAGAATTCAGAAAGGAAGGGTATTTTATGAACATTATTCTTATCACGGGAGCATCTTCTGGCATTGGCATGGAATTTGCCATGCAAATGGACGATTATTTTTCAAATATCGATGAATTCTGGCTGATTGCCAGAAGTAAGGATAAGCTGGAGGAAGTTTCCAAGGTTTTACAGCACAAAACCAGAATCTTTGATATGGATGTCACGGATGATATTCTTATGGACAAGCTTGCCGATGAGCTTTCGGCATGTCATGGGGTGGTGCGCATATTAATCAATGCGGCANGCTATGGTCTTATGGGGGAATTTGCCTCCCAGGACAGGAAAGCAGCCCTTGGAATGATTCGCTTAAACTGTGAAGCATTGACGAATATGACGCATTATCTGCTCCCTTATATGAGAAAGGGCAGCCGTATCATCCAGCTTGCATCCAGCGCAGCGTTCCTGCCGCAGCCGGATTTTGCGGTGTATGCGGCCACAAAATCCTATGTGCTCAGCTTTTCCAGAGCTTTGGGGGCGGAGCTTGCCAAAAAGAAAATTTATGTCACCAGCGTATGTCCCGGTCCGGTGGACACGCCTTTCTTTGATATTGCAGAGCGCACCGGCACCACGCTGCGTATTAAAAAATATACCATGGTATCGGCACAGAGGGTGGTGTCCCAGGCTCTTAGAGATTCTTACCACAAAAAGAGCCTTTCCGTATGCAGCCTACCCATTAAAAGTTTTCAGGCTGTTGGCAAATTCCTGCCCAACGATTTGCTGTTACAATTTGTGATGTTTATGAAAAAAATGAAACTTTAAAAAAGAAAAGAGGCCGCCATGCAGCTTTTACGAATGTTTTCCACTGACACATACAAAGGGACAAGGGATTACTTGAAAACCCAGAAAAAATATGAGATTTTACGCACCATTCTCTATTTTGCAATCTCACTCTGCATTTTTATTGCAGGATGGCTTGCCACAAAAACCCGTATGAATCTGCTTACTATTGTGGCCGTGTTAGGCTGTCTGCCTGCCTCCAAAAGTCTGGTTGGAGCAATTATGTTCTTGCGTTTTCAGGGCTGTGAATCCTCAAATGCGGAGACAATCGAGGCGCATATGGAAGGGCTTGCAGGGCTTTTCGATATGGTGTTTACCTCCTATGACAAAAATTATAATGTGGCACATATCACGGTAAAGGGCAATACTCTCTGTGGATTTACTCAAGATGAGGCTTTTGAAGAACAGGCATTTTACAAGCATCTGGACGGCATTTTGAAATTGGAACATTACAAAGATGTCACTATTAAAATTTTCAAGGATATCAATAAGTATACGGAGCGTTTAGAGCAGTTAAAGGGTCTGAATACAGAAGAGGCTAATACGGATGGTATTATTGACACCTTAAAAAGTGTGACATTGTAAAAAATGTATCAGGAATTGGTGATAGACAAAGAAAAAGAGGAGAGCTGCTATGCAGACAGTGATAATCGGTAAGAATCAGGCGGGGCAGCGCTTCGATAAGTTTTTACATAAGTATCTGCCACTAGCAGGAAATTCATTTATATACAAGATGCTCCGCAAAAAGAACATCACCCTGAACGGAAAAAAGGCTGAAGGGAAGGAAATCCTGACAGAGGGAGATGTGGTGGAGAGCTTCTTTTCGGAGGAAACCTTCGCTAAATTTTTGGGACAGGCGAATTGTGAAAATGCCCAAAATATCAAAAATCCTATAAACATCCGGAGTTCACAGGATTTAGAAGATTCAAAACATTTACAATATTCAGAGTTTCTCACCGCATATAAAACCCTGACAGGAATCAGCATACTCTATGAGGATGAGCATATCGTTATTGTCAATAAACCTGCGGGAATGCTTACTCAGAAGGCGGATAGAACGGATTTGTCCTTGAATGAATGGCTGGTTGGCTACCTTCTTGCAAGCGGCGGAATTTCGGAAGGAGAATTGGCAACCTTTCGTCCTTCTGTCTGCAATCGCCTTGACCGCAATACCAGCGGCATTGTGCTGTGCGGCAAAAGCTTAGCAGGTTCTCAAGGGTTAAGCCGCATCATCAAAGACCACAGCCTGCGGAAATTTTACCGAACCATCTGTGTGGGCATCATAGAAAATGATATTGTGCTGGAAGGGGTTCTGGTAAAGGATTATAACACAAACAAAGTGACCATAAAAAATCAAGATTCCTTAAAAGGTGCTTCAAATCCCTCCAAAGAAGGGGAATATATCCGCACCGCTTTTCACCCCATTGCCTGCAAAAATGGCTTTACCTATCTGGAGGTGGAGCTATTTACCGGAAAGACCCATCAGATCAGGGCTCAGCTTGCGCATATTGGGCATCCAATCATCGGTGATTTCAAATATGGGGACAGAAAGCAGAATCAGCGTTTTCTGAATGAGTATGGATTGAAAAACCATTTGCTCCATGCCCACCATGTAATATTCCCAGAGGGTGATTTTGGGGAAGAATTGACAGACCATTTGAATAGTGAGAAGGCATTTCCTATCATATCTGGTGAGACGAAAGATGCCTTGAAAAAAGTTCTGGGCAGCACATATACTGCGCCCTGTCCGGAATTGTTTGAGAAGATAAAAAAGGAGCTGCTATGAGAAAATCATTGGATTATAGCACAAAGTATATTGACAAAAAATTAGAGAGAGACCAAATGTTATGGGATAAAGCGAAACAGGAAATTCAAGACGGTGAGCATTTTGAGAAAATGATGTTTCAAAGGCTGGACCAAGAAATCGCAGAACAGAAATATGATTGGATTATCGACAGTCTCAGCCATCTGTTCTTTTGTTACGCTGGCAACGGAGACCGCTATTTACAGCTGGATGCTGATACAAAAAAAGCAAAGGAAAATTATTATATAGCCGCATCAGTAGGTGTGTTGTGTTATGAAATGATAGAAAAAGGGTTTTCCCATCACATTTCAGACAGTGGTTATCCATATGATTTCAAAAAGAAAAATTTCAATTATTCTAAGGTTGCAATCCTTGCAAATGAATCTGAATTGGCATTGAAAATGACAGGGGACGATACAGTTGAGGGGGCATTGATTTTGCAGGATTATGAACGGGCGTGTACGATACTCCCGGAAAATCCGGAAGACGAATTCTTATGTAAAGATGAAATACGGCAATGTATGTGGGCGATTGCACATGGAGATGAAAAGCTATTTAACAAATATATGGAAAAAAGAATAAAAACTCTGCGCCGTTACGCAAGGCTTAGTCCCATGAGTTTTGACAGCTGGGGGCTGGCAGTGGTGAAGCTGGCATCGCAGAGGGAAATGTCGTGTGATTTAAATGTTAGGGAATTACCGCAACAGCTGCTTGATGACATTAAAATTGATACAAGTGGGTTGATTTTTCCAAGAACAGAGCAAATTCGCGATATTATAAATAAAAAAGGGATATTGTAAACGGAAAAATAATAAAAAGCATTTGAATATGTATGGAATGTTTGGAAGGAAAAGAATCATGACTACATGGCGTTCCAGAGGACTCCGGGGTTCCACCTTGGAGGATATGATTAACAGGACAAATGAAAAATATGCAGAGAATGGGCTTGCCTTGGTTCAGAAGATTCCAACCCCAATCACCCCCATCCGCATGGACAAGGAACATAAGCAGATTACTCTGGCTTATTTTGAGCAGAAGAGTACGGTGGACTATATTGGCGTTGCACAAGGGATTCCCATCTGTTTTGATGCCAAGGAATGTGCCGTGGACACCTTTTCCCTGCAAAATATCCATGAACATCAGGTGGATTTTATGGGGAAATTTGAAGCACAGGGAGGCATTGCTTTTTTCTTGATTTATTACACCCATAAGGATATTTTGTATTATCTGCCCTATGAAATGCTTCAGTTTTTCTGGAACAGGGCGAAAGAAGGGGGACGGAAAAGCTTTCGATATGAAGAACTGAATCCAGAATATGTTCTTCCGCAGAAACATGGAATTTTGGTACCCTATCTGGATGTGCTGCAAAAGGATTTGTATGACAGGGAGTAAAAGAGAAACAAACCTGAGAAATAGATATTGAAAATTGTAAACAACCATTTTATAATCAATTACATTAAGATATGCTGTTTATCAGGTTAGATAATACATATCAAAGCATGGTAATATAGCACTAAAAAATAAGCTATATCACAAGAAATGAGGTTATATGAGCAAAAAATTATTACATACGCCGGAGGGCGTCCGCGACATTTACGGCAGGGAATATGCGAGAAAATTATGGGTGGAAAATAAAATCCACGAAAAGATAGCGGAGTATGGTTATAAAGATATTCAGACTCCCACCTTTGAATTTTTTGATGTGTTTTCCAAGGAAATCGGTACTACGCCCAGCAAGGAGCTTTATAAGTTTTTTGATAAAGAGGGAAATACTCTGGTACTTCGCCCAGATTTTACGCCTTCTATTGCAAGGTGCGCCGCAAAGTATTTTATGGAGGAACAGGTGCCTATCCGTTTCAGCTATATGGGAAATACCTTCACTAATACCTCTAATCTGCAGGGAAAGCTAAAGGAAGTGACCCAGATGGGGGCGGAGCTGATTGGGGAGCCTTGCGTGGAGGCGGATGCCGAGATGATAAGCCTTGTGATTGAAGCGCTGAAAAACACCGGTCTTACCAGATTTCAAGTGAGTATCGGTGAGATGGAGTACTTTAAGGGCTTATGCGAGGAAGCAGGGCTTGACGAGGAGACGGAACTTGACCTGAGAGCCTGCATTTCCGGGAAAAATTATTTTGCAGCACAGGAGCTTTTAAATGAGCGCAGGGTGGCGGAACCCTATCATAGCATTTTGCTTAAGGTGGCGGATATGTTTGGCAGTATGAATTCCTTAAATGATGCAAAGAGCCTTGTGAAAAATCAGCGTTCCCTTGCCGCCATTGAACGCTTGGAAAAGCTGTATGAAGTCTTGGGACTTTATGGAGTGCAGGAGTATGTGTCCTTTGATTTGGGGATGCTCAGCAAATATAATTATTACACGGGTGTCATTTTCAAGGCATATACCTATGGTGTTGGCAATGCAGTGGTCAAG
>WFLX010017029.1_pt1 | contig 13518 bp, 11 predicted proteins | sample 4967041 | NCBI WGS metagenome assembly WFLX01 (sample SAMN12857096, study PRJNA449069) | gut metagenome | isolation source: stool from male and female vole | host: Microtus ochrogaster | place: USA:Florida | collected 2017
AAGTCGTGGTAATCGACTGGTTGATCAAATGGGGTGTCGGTCAGAAGACGAGGACGAAGCCGCCTTGGGGGTGGAGGGTCAGCTTGAGGGGGGTGCCGGCGGTGAGACGGACGGGGGTCTCGGTCAGTTCGTAGTCGGTGCCGGCGGGAAGGGCTGCCTTGGTGGAGGCGGTGGTGACTTTCTTGGGGACGCGGTCGCTGAGGAGCGTGCCGTCGGCTTTGCCTCCGGCACCAAGGAAGAGAGCGGGGTCGATGGTCACTGTCACCGGCTTGTCCTCAGCGCTGACTCCGGCGACATACCAGCGGTTGTCGTGCTTGCGCGCCATCACCACATACTTACCCGGATAGCCGTCGATAAAGCGGACATCATCCCAGGTGGTCGGCACGCTCTTCATGAAACGTATCGCAGCCTCCGGACTGCCTGTGAGGTTCTGCGGAGTCAGGGCAAAGTTCTGCGCCGGCGACTGGAAGAGCACCGCTGTGGCGAGCTCGAAGGCGTCGGATGTACGGCGACGTGAACCTCCGTCGTTATTGCGGTTGAGGTTCTTGTTGAGGAACGTGCCGCCGAACTCCATGCTGCCCACCGCATTGCGGATGAACGGATGTGTGGTGGCATTGGTAGCCATTTCGTCACAGAAATGCTGCTGGAAGACAAGGTTCTCCGATGCGAGGATTGCCTCCGAACCGACATAGTTGGGATACATCTGTTCCCATCCGCGTGGCAGCGTACAGCCGTGGAAAATCACCATCAGTCCGTTGTCGTCGGCATCGCTGAGGATGTCCTCGTAGAGACGCATGGTCTCCTGCTTGTCACCGCCGAAGAAATCGACCTTGATACCCTTGACACCAAGCGAGTGCATCCATTTCATCGCCTTCTTGCGGGTGATGGGGTTATCCATGATGTTGATGGGAGACTGCTGTATGTCGTTCCAGTAGCCGCTTGACGAGAGCCAGAGGAATACATCGACACCCTTGGAGCGTGCGTAACGGATTAGTTCCTCCACACCCTCCTTGCCGAGAGCCTGATCCCAGCCGGCATCCACGAGGATATGGTCATAGCCGAGGTCAGCGGCGAGATCGACAAACGTAATCTGGTCATCACGGTTCATCGAATCATCCTGCCAAACGATCCAGCTCCATGTACCCTTGCCGGGATCATATCTGAACGAGGCGGGATAACGAGGCTCCACTACATCGAACGGTATCGTGGTCTCGACAATCGGAGCGAGGTCGCTGCCGACGGTGATCGTGCGCCAGGGAGTGTTGCCGGGGATGGCGAAAGCGGGCTCGACAGTGCCGTTGCCGTTATTCTCCTCGGGCATCGGGAACTCAATTTCATANCCCTCGGCAGCTGACCAGTCCGACAGACGCGAGGCGCAGTAGTTGCGGTCCACGCCGGTCTCCGAGACAAGCACCCACGTATCATCACCGACCTTGAAGAGGGCAGGGAATGTATAGCCGTGTCCATATTGCGAGGGGGTATCCATCTTGGCATCAAGGGTGTATTCCTCCTCATACGAGGGCTTGCTGCGCTTCCACCCGATCATCGCGTCGCTCTGAGGGGTGAGGAAGGTGGTGGTACTGTCGGGGAAACGGAACGAAGTGAGTTCGTCCATGACGCGCACGCTGCCGTGGCTGTCCTGACGCGGGAGGCGGTAGCGGAATGCTACGTCATTGTCGGCGACATGAAACTCCACCTCAAACTTCAGTCCCTTGGCGTTGGCGAACGTGCAGACCATGTTGTTGGCCTCCACCTTATTGTGCGAGCGCTTGATGCGGTTGTTCACATACTCCTTTTCGGTGCGGCTTGTCTTGGTGTCGACAAGCATTATATCCTTGCTGAAATCTGCGAAATCGGTAACGAAGCCGAGGCGTGAGGGAGTCATGACCTCCTTGCCGTCGAGCGAGATGCTGTAGCGCGGTGTGCCGTCGGGTGTGTCTACAGTCACACAGAGGTTACCCGCCGGCGAACAGACCTTTGCCGGTGCTGCGTAGCCGAGTGCGCCACCACCGAGCATCAATGCGGTTAATATATAGTATTTCATCGTTTNNAATCGAGNTTNTCTTAATTTGAAAGGGTGAGCAACTATTAAAAATTTCATTAATTTTCAATGGTTACTTTANCCGNATAATCGGATANGGGGNACGAANATTATTTCAGACCCTCGGGTGTGCCGTACTTGGCTGTGAGGCGCCGGAACTCCGGCTCGGTGATAGCTATGACTGTGCCGTGACGGGGATGGAAGTCCATGGTGACAGGCTGATCGACAACCTTGAAGTTCTCAAGGTCGGTAGTCTCGGTGAACTCATAGCGACCGCTCATGTAGACATCATACATAAGGATATACTTATCCTCGCCGATGAGCTTGAAGGTACCGGCACCCTCTACAGCATCTTTAGTCTGCTGCTTGTAGTCGGGCTGCTCCTCCCATTTGCCGGAAGTGAGATTGTCGGTAGAGGCAACGCGGATACCGTTACCGTGACCCTCGGTCTTGTAGAAGAGGTAATATTTGCCATCTTTGGCAACGATGTCACCGTCGATGCATGACTTGCCGTCCTTGGGGATGAAGAAAGGCTTGGGAGCNTCCTCAAAGTCGGTGAAATCCTTGTTGGCGTANGCGTAGTAGATGATATCGGGACCGTCACCATGCTTCATCGACCAGTACACAAGAATCTTACCGGCTGCCGGGTCATAGATACTCTGCGGAGCCCACACGCGGAGGAGTTCCTCGTTGCCGGGGAAACGTTTCTGGATATTGATAGCCGACGAAGTCCAGTTTATCAGGTCGGGTGATTTGAGGAGTATGAGGCCNCGGTTGGAACTCCAGCCGTTAGCCGACACCATGTCGGTGAGTGTCATATAGAAATTGCCGTCGGGGCCGCGGAGGATATGGGGGTCGCGGATACCGCCGGTCTCGGAGATGGCAGCCGACTCCATGACCGGCTGATCATTGTTGAGAGCCTTATAGTTGTATCCGTCGCGGCTGAGGGCGAAGTGCACGGCCTCGTCCTTGATGTCGTTACCGGTGAAGTAGGTAAANAGATAACCGGTGTATTCGGGTTCGGTGCATTGGTGGGCACATTTGCCGCAGTGCTGCGACATCGCCGGTATGGCACTCAGCAGGAGTGCGCCTAAGATTAATTTCTTCTTCATGGATGTATATTGTTTAGTTAATATTCTGGTTAAAAGATTTGTGATAGCCACAATCGCCGCTACAACAATCGTTGGTTAAGTTGGATTTACGGTTGCCGCCCGACTATCTCGTGATACCCCGGTCAAGGAGTTTATGCTTGATGAGCATCCGCACCCAAGTGGGTGTCATCGCCACAAACACGATTGCCGACCGGTTTAAAAGACCGTTGATATACTGTTTCTTGCCGGCGAGCATCTTATCGACAGCCTTCGCCGCGAACTTCCCGGGGGTCTGTATNGCGCCGATATTCACCGCCAGGCGTTTGAGGTTATCAGGAAGACCGAAGAGGTCGGTAGCTATGCCACCCGGACATGCAACGGTAACCGATACCCCGGCATCGCGCAGCTCATAGTGCATCGCCCGTGAGAAGACNCGGATATACGCCTTGGTCGCCGAGTACATGGCGATACCCGGCATCGGCATCCAGCACGACATGGACGACATGTTGAGGATACGTCCGTGGCCGCGCTTGGCGAACCTTGAACCGAAATGACGTGTCAGTTCGGTGACCGCACGCACATGCAGGTCGATAAACGCCTCTATCTTCCCCTCCGGGGTGTCGCAGACGGGTGCGAAACTGAAAATCCCGGCATTGTTTATCAGAAAATCGGGCTCAAGATGCTGATCGTCAAGATACGTATATAGTCCCTCAATGTCATTGGAATCAGTGAGGTCGCCATACCGCGGGTAGGTCTTGACACCGAATCTATCTGTAATCTCCTCGGCAGCCGCGTCTATGCCGGTCTTGTTATTGCTGACCATGACTATGTCGGCACCACGTCGTGCCAGGACCTTAGTAAACTCCAGTCCTATGCCTGAGTCGGCACCCGTGACGAGCGCCAATCTGCCGGTGAGATCTCCCTTTTTCATTGAGACTTGTCTGAGAAGTATAAGTTTAGTCCGTCAAGCCTGACTTAAGTGTTTATTTTCTTACTTCGGGTTATTGAGGCGGTTGCGCTTGCGGATAGCTTCAATCTCGCGGCAGATACGGTCGGGGAGATTGTGGCAGTCCTTATGGCAAGCCATCTCGCGCGAATACATGCGTGCTATGCAGTAGTTGATATGCTCGCAGCCGCAGCGGTGATTGGCGTCTTCGCGTATACGGTTGATGAAATCCGGCTCATTAAGCAGGGCGCGACCCATCTGCACGAAATCGAAGCCCTCGTCGAGCACACGCTCGGCTCCGGCACCGTCGATGACGCCGCCGACATATACCAACGGCAGCTTGAGCTCCTCGCGGAAGCGCTTGGCATCCTCAAGAAAATATAGAGGCTTGAACGGCTCGGGCTTGATCATGAACCTGCCGACCATCCGCACACCGTATTTCAGCCACCACTGTTTCATGTAATGGGTCATGGTGTAGATAGGCATCTCGCCGCGCATCACATACATCGGGGCCTTGCTGACGAAACCGCCGGAGAGTACCAGAGCGTGTGCGCCATCCTCTTCGAGACGCTTGCCGACCTTAAGACACTCGTCGATTTCCATGCCACCCTTGAAGCCGTCGCGCATGTTCATCTTGACCAAAACTCCCATATCCGACCCGGCAGCGCGCATCACCTCCTCCATGACCATGTCCATGAAGCGCATACGGTTCTCCAGGGAGCCGCCGAACTTGTCGCGGCGGTGATTGGTGTAAGGTGAAAGGAACTGAGAGATAAGGTAACCGTGACCGGCATGAACCTCGACGCAGTCAAACCCCGCATCGCGGGCTGTGCGTACCGCCTCGCCGAAGTCGCGGCTGAGTTTCTCTATCTCGTCCTCGCGCAGACCGCGCACGATGGTTGGAGAGTATAGGTTAAAGCCTGTCGAGGCTCCGACCGGGATACACCCGGCGGTGGAGCGGTGGGTCATGTTGCCGCAATGGCCTATCTGTATTGACGCCTTGGCACCGGCGACGTGTATGTCGTCGGTGATGCGTCTAAGGGGTGTTATTATATCGGGGCGCAACCACAGCTGGGTCTTGAACGACAGTGCCGACTTGGATATGCCGGCGTAGGCGAGCGTGGTCATGCCCACACCTCCGCGCGCCACCGATACGTGATAGTCGTGGAGCTGTTCGGTAGGTCCGTTCTCGTAGCCCATCCCCTCGAACGCTGCCGAGCGGATACTGCGGTTACGTAATTCCACGGGCCCTATGTATCCCGGAGTAAAAAGTTTCACGGTATGGCTGTTTAGTATGATAGTNAGAGGAGCGCGGCTCCCATTATGTGGATGACAGAATCATCGGCTGTCAATAGATAAACGGAATGATATACCGGCGGTTAAGACGGGCGTAGTCATCACCAAACTCGCTGATATAGCGACGGTGAAGAGCGCGTGCCCGCGGGGCGAGATTGGCGAATGTCCAGATGACAAACACTAACCCCCCGACACTCCATGTCAGGATCGCATATCCAACCCATTCTGTCAGTTCGCCGAAATAGTTCGCCGAGGTCACGTAGCGGTANAGACCGCCGNGGGGNATATAGTGGCGGGTGTCGCCCGGCTTGCGCAGATGACGGATGATGCGGTCAGACTGGAGGTTTATNACCATTCCGGTTACAAANATAATCAATCCTAAGATAAAAAGNGGATTAAAAAGCCATCCTTTGTCATATTCGGCTANNCCGACGTAAAAAAGCCANCCGCCGATCATGTAGGCATTGACGGTATTAAAGATTATGCCCATGATTATGATGGAGAGTGGCATGCGGCTCTTCCCCTTGATAAGGAGGGGGAAGATAAAGGCTCGCTGGAAGTAATGGAGGAGGAAAAGCGCCGTCATCACCACCTGCGGGGCGTTGAAGCGCACTCCCGCCGGNGCCGTGAGCCATATTGCCGTCATGGCGGCGAACGCCGGGGTTTCCATCACCACCCACCCGGCTTTATTGGGTAGCGTCGGTCCCCATTTGGGATTATACATTATGCCGTAGCCGGCAGTGACGTACAGCAGCACTATGAACACTATCACAGCGAGTCCTGTCATCACACCGGCTACGGCATAATATGTGTCGGATGTAAATATGTGATCTATCATTTCACAATTGGAATCGTTTAGCGGATTACGATAACCTCAAAATCGGGCATCTGACCCAAGGCATCTGTAAAGATATATCGTCCGGAACGCACCTGCTTGCCGGTCTCGTCATCGAGATTCCACGTGTGCCTGCCGTCGTTGGCGCGACCCAACTGACGTACGAGCTTGCCGTCGGAATCACGGATAATGACATGGGCAAGTGCCGGGATGTTGTAGGTGGTCACCGCACCGCTGTAACCGCGCTCCACAACCTGCGGGTACGCGTAGGGGAGATCCTCGGTGACCAGCGTGGAGGTGAAGATAGCGTCGGGATATACCTGCGCCATGCCGGCGTAAGTCGATACCAGCAGCGATTTGGTGGTGACATCCCAACCCATGCCGATAACGCGGTTGGAGGGTATCGGCGAGTTGTTGGTGGTGTAATGGGCGATCACACCGTTGCGCTCGCGGTTGATGCCGACGAGACCGTCGTTTTCGGTGGCGAGCCACATCCTGCCGTATTCGTCAAAGGTGATCTTGTTGATCTGCGAACTCTCCAGAAATGCCTCCTGATCGGTATCATTGATGTCGGAGAGGAGCTTGATGCGCTCGGCATCCGCCACATTGGCGATTATCGGGGCACAGGGGTCGAACGACAGCAGTGTCTGCGGACCTGCCACCCATACACGTTTGGTGACGGGATCCTCGGCGATGTCATTGAAGTACTCGATCGAATGACGGTAGCCGTTTGAGGTGCGGAAGACAGAGATGGACTGCAGCACATCATCACGTGTCACCGAGGGTGTGGTATTGGTATCGTAGACATATAGCGGAGTGTTGTATCCACCTCCGCTGAATACTATCTTACCACGGTTCTCATAAGTCTTGCAGACCTCCATTGTATAGTTGGGGTTTGTGGCTGTCTCAAGGTTGAGCGAGAGGTAGGGCCACGGCTCGGGGAGTGTGCCTGCCGGAAGGTTATAGGCAGTGGCGCGTGCCTCGGGAGTCCAGTAATAGAGGCGGAACTGATCCTCACCTTTTGACGAGTTGTCGAGGCAGTTATAAAGACCCCAAATCACATTGTCGTAATCNGCNCCCAATCCCATCACCTCGTTTATCATATCCCAGCTCTGGTTAGGGAAATTTACCACCGTGCCGGGCAAGCGGTTGAAAGTCTCTACATTGGTGGTGAAGTGAAGCAGCTCGTGATTGGGATCCTCGAGATCCATCACCACAATACCGTTTGTCAGACCCGAGAAGAGCAGCTTGTTCGTATGCAGCGGGTCGAGTATCATCGAGGTGGGGTCGCTGACGGGGAAGCGGTGACCGTTGGCTTTGACGATGTTCATGTACGCCGGGTCAGCCTGTACCGAGGCCGGCGGATTGTACACGGGTGCCGGGATGGTCCATTGACCGTCCTTGTATTTCGAGATAAGAGCCGGCATGTACTGGTTGAGCTGCGAAAACTTCCAGGATGTGCCGAGGTTGGTGGTGATGATACCGTGCTCAGGTGAACTGGCGAACGACTCGCACCAGAAAGCNGCGGGAGCGTTGGGACGGATAGGGTCNCCGACGTTGGTCCACTGTGTCGTGNCACCTTCGCCGTCGGAGGCATGGGTGCGCACNAACTTNCCGCGGTCGGCATACTCCCAGTAATCGGTGCCNTTCCANGAGCCGAGTGCCTTGGGAGTGCGACGGCTCAATACCTTGTANGAGATCGCCTTGGCAGCCTCAATGTTCTCGGCATTGGTCTGACCTATGACAGCAGCGCGGTTAAGATGAAAGACGGTGTCGTTGGTGATGATCATGTAACCCTTTTCGGTAGGGAGGCCGTTGTTTTCCCACCGCCCTACGGTCTTGTTGAGGTTATCCAGTTTGGTCATCTTGGCATTGGCGACATGCTGGAAAGTCCAGCCTGTGTCACCCTTGACGCCGATGTGGAGCGCCTTGGGATCCTTGGCGCCGCAGACATCATAGTTGAAATAGGCAAAGGAGTTGTCGGTAAGGGGCATCATGATCTGAGCCTCGACGGGCCACCCCTTGGAGAACCACCAGAGCGAGCGTTTATATCTGAATATAAGCTGCTCGAAATCCTTAAATGAGGTTATCACACCATCTGCAGGAGCCGTATAAGCCTTAAACTCGGGTGTGAAGACAATAATCTCGTTACCGAACTTGCACACTTCCTGAATGGGAGTGCCGATATAGGAGATTCTTGTGAACTGTTTGGTNGCNGCATCAAAGGCNGCGAAACCACCCTCGGTAGCAATCCACGCCACCGAAGTATCGGGCTGGAAACGCACCGAGGTAAGGATGTTCATATTCAGACCTCGGGGCGAATGCAGGTCGGATAGACTGATTTTCTCGCCGTTGTCGTAGATGATGTCGATATAGCCGTTCTCATAACCCAAGAAGAGGTATTTGCCCCACGGATTATAGTTCATCACCCGCACCCGTGTATCGGAGAGGGGATACAGGTCTGACAGGGCGTGAATCCCCTGAGAGGGATTCTGATTGTCGTATACGAGAACCTGCATGTTGAGATCGGAGTAATTATCACGATTGGTCACGTAATAATGCGGATGAACCTGGAAGTAGGTATAGCGCGGAGTCTCGACGATACGCTGAGGTCCGTTGTCGAATGCCGGGTGCTGTTTCCAGTTGCTCATATCTATAGCCGAGGCTGACGATACACAAAAAAGCGTCGCAAGGAGCAACGCAGCTCCCCGCAGACTTTTATAAAAACGGTGCGAATATAATCTTGTGGTCATGATGTTCGGTAAAAAGTATCCGGAAGTGGTGTCTGACTTATCTCTGCGGGTATATTCCCGAGTGTATGAAAGCTGACATTACTCCCCTTTGTATAACGTAATAGCGTCCGTAAAATTATATTTTTAAAGAGTCTGCGCATCCGGTTTTACAGATACGGAACTCCGGTGTCAGAGCGTGCCCTGCTCGACAAGGATTGCGATGCGCTCGATCATTGCGTCATCCTTGTTTTTTGCCGGATTGTACCCGACTTTCATGTTCATGCCGAAGAACCGTCCGAACGTCTGCCAGAAACCTGCCCTGAACGACCCCAAGAATGCCTTGACAATGCTATACGAGGACTGGTCGGTCTCGCGGTTGATGAGTTTGAGGAGCATCTTACCCTGACTTTTGGTCATACTCTTCACCACAGGCTTATACTGCTCGAAAATATCCTTTTCGAGACGTTTGAGATGCGCCTCCCTCTCCTTTGGATCCGGGATGGTCTGTATATATTCGTAGGTCTCGCAGAGAGCCGCGTACGCCAACTTTGCGTAGGGTAACGTCTTGCGTACGTCGCGTACGGTNCGCCAGTAGAACTGCTCCTGTTTCTTGTTCTTGAACTTGAGCGGCGGGTAGACATAGACCTCCGCCAAGTGTGTNAGCAGGCATGTGTCGCCATACTCATCGACAATGCGCGAGTAACCCCTGACCGTCTTGATCTTAAGGCGGACATTTGCCGGGTCATCCTCGGGAACGGTCTGTGCTCTCACGCTCATCGACGACAGCATGACGATCGACAGTATCAACAATATAAAATATCGCAATCGCGGCATAATCAGTTCTTTAACAATAGATACAATGTGTCGGGTCCGTATCGCATCAAGGGGTCGAGGATACTTATTTGATCCATGCGTTTCTCCCTGTAAACATCGCTCCACGCATCGAGTATCCTGTCCGAAGCGTTGAGTCTGCGCTTGATTTCGGCAAGCATCGGCTCGATGTTNAGAAAGGAAGTTATGACGGTCATAACGGCANCNTTAAACGCTGCGAGCCGTCCCTCNGCTTTATTATATAACGGACACAGGGCGCTGTAAAGTGTATCGAAATAGGGAGTGCGGGCGTATGCGGCCTCTATCGCGCCCAGATGGGTGTGTTGCCAGTTGCCGTGCTGCGAGATCTCGACGGGGGGCAGTTTCCGCTGTTTCCAGACCGAGGCACCTCCGGCAACGGGTATGGTAAGCAGCTGCTCCCGGTCATGACTCAGGATGGTGGTGCGCCCGAACTCACGGCGGTCGATGAGACGCGAAGCCCTGACTGCCGCCTCCGCGGCATTGTCTCCGTCGAGGCGCGCCTGNAGCCATGCCGACATCCATCGTTGCGACGGCAGGTANGGCACGACAGGCACCCTTATTTCGTGCTCGTCCATTTAGACTCCGATTTGTCGGGGNTCGGATTTTTCAGGATANGGTTCCATCGCATGCCCGAGAGNCCCCCGACCTCCTTGTNGATAGANNTAAGTACGGCGACNGGCTGACCCACNATGTGATCCTCCGGNACGAANCNCCAGTAGCGGCTGTCGGCTGAGCGGTCGCGGTTGTCGCCCTGCATCCAGTAGTAATCCATCTTGAAGGTATAGTATTCGGTCTCCTCGCCGTTGATGTAGAACTTGCCGTCACGCTTTTCGAGTGTATTNCCCTCGTAGGTACGGATGACGCGCTCGTAGAGGGGGTAGTTGCGCTCGTTGAGGTGAAGAGTCGAGCCACGTTTGGGTATCCACAATGCTCCGATGTCGGTGCGNGTCCAGTCATAGTCGGCACCTAAAGGGAATACTCCCGTCAGGTCGTAGAAGCCGCTTTCGCTCTCCTTTTGCAGGGGACCGATTACCTNGGGCCAGGTCTCGATCTGAGCCTTCATCGCCTTGGTGAGCGGNACATCGTAATATGANAATCCGGCAACCGGGTTGTGCTGCGGTGCGCTGCCGTGATCCTCGGCGCGGACTCCGAGTTCATGCCACTTCTCGGCTGAGATCGGTCCGTTCACGGGAACTATGTAGTTATATTGCACATTCTCCGGTTCGGCAATAGCTTTGCCGTCGATAAAGATGGTATCGTTCTTTATCTCAAGCCACTCACCGGGGAGTCCGATGGCGCGCTTGACATAGTTCTCGCGACGGTCTACGGGACGAACCACAACCTCGCCGAATATCTGAGGATTCTTCTTGATATATTCCAAAGGATTGTCGATACCCTCCTGACGGAGTGAGGCGCAAATCTGATAGTAGTCGGGGTTCTGGATGCGTAGCGCCACGGTGTCGCCCTGCGGATAGTTGAAGACCACGATGTCACCGCGCTCGATGCTGCGGCGTCCCGGCATGCGGTGATACGCCAGCTGCGGCGAGTCAATGTAACTCTTGGTGTTGAGGAAAGGCATCGTGTGCTGCGCCAACGGGAAATGAAGAGGGGTCTGCGGCACACGCGGACCGTAGACGGTCTTGTCTACCCACAGGCGGTCACCCACAAGGAGTGATTTCTCAAGACTCGACGAGGGTATCTCATACTGCTGACCGACAAAGGCGAAAATGATGTATATCAGCACTAAGGCATAGACGATGGCATCTACCCATGTCATGATGGCATGCACCGGACCTTTCTTTTTCTTCCACCAGTCCCAGGGGATGAACTGTGTGATATAGATATCGGTAATAGGAATCCACAGCAGCAGTAACCACGGATTGCCCATGAGGATTACCCAGAAAAGGAAGATCGCCGATACTGCACCGTAACGCAGCCATCGCGTAGGCTTGATATTGCGGATACGCGTCTTAAGGGGGGGACGATGATTGTCATCCCCGTTATGATTGACGGTCTTTACAGACTCGGCAGTCGGCTTTATTTCGTTGTCATTCATATTGTTGTAATGTAAAATATGATGAGGAGAATCAGGACATATCTGCCTGAACAGAAGAGATCGAGTTTAAAGAGAGGAAAATCAGAATATTCCTTTGGTACCGGTTATGTCAGCCATCATGTCAGCTATGGACTGCACGCCGGGGTGTGCNGGAAGCCACTCGGCAGCCATGACGGCACCGACGGCGAAGCCGCGGCGCGAGTGGGCGCTGTGGGTGATGCTGATTTCGTCTGCCTGTGAAGTCCAGGTAACTGTATGGATGCCCGGCACCTCTCCCCGGCGCTCATGATCCACTATCAGGGTGTCGTCGGTAGGGCGAACACCTGCCTGAGGCTCCGCCCAATTGGTCATGCGGGTACTCTCGGCGATAAGCTGGTCGGCGAGGGTGACCGCTGTGCCTGACGGATGATCTAACTTATGGACATGATGCACCTCGACCATGCCGGGATGATACTCGGGGAAGTTGTTCATCACTCGCGTCAGGTATCTCGACAGCGCCATGAAGATATTGACACCGATCGAGTAGTTGGAGGCGAACATCATCGCACCGTCCATGCGTCGGCACATATCCTCGGCTTCGGGGAGGTGCGATGTCCAGCCGGTGCTGCCGCACACTACAGGCACACCGCGCTCAAGGCACTTGCAGACATTGTCAAAGGCTGTGGCGGGTGTGGTGAACTCTATAGCGGCATCTGACTCCAAGAATGCGGGGGTGTCGAAGGCCTCCTGATTATGTGCATCTATGATGACGCTGACCTGATGGCCNCGCTCCTTTATGACCTCTTCGATGATATGGCCCATCTTGCCATACCCTATTATAGCAAATCTCATCTGATTCTTCTTTATTGATATACGGCTTATGCAATCTTGACAGACTGTTTGTGCAATCCCGTATAAACCTAACTGCAAATATACATAAAATATTGTAAGTCACCCAACGCTATGCGGCTATTCAGTCGCCGTCATCACGCAAGAGCAGCTAACGCCGTGTCGAGTTGTCCCGTTGCGCAGGACAGTATAGTAGGCATGTTGTATACGCCGTCAGGGAGACTGCCGAAGAATGATTCAATTCGGTCAGTGATACTTTGAGCAGTTTCATTCTGACCTACGATGATGACACGCACCAGCGAATGCCAGGCACGCAGCAGGTTATCTAAATAAGACGGTATCTGCGAGTCCGGCTCATCATGCAAGGGATAGTAACGGATGGCACCCGAGAGGGTTAAATCCTTAGCACACGGGTCGTCGGAGAGAAGGGCTATGCGGTAGTTCCGACGCAGAAGATTGGCAAAGGAATAAGTGATAGACCTATCGAGAGATGTGCCGACTGATATGACGAGCAAGGAGCGCCGACGAGGCGCCGGGTGTTGTAGCGATTTACTTAGTTTGCCCGAGGCAAGGTCAGCCATCCGTTGCTCGATATAATTATCTGCCATATTAATTCTCAACTTTTATTACACGATTATTGTATATACATAAGGACGCTTTGTATACCGCTTCAATATACATAAGTAACTATTGAAAATTAATTAATACTAAGCAACTAAGACCCATGAATGCTAAAACTTGTTCTTTTTGGTTACTTTCCGCTTATCCCTCAGTCACATAGCCCGCTATGCTCCTTCGGTCTGCACGGAAATTATCCCAAAAATAACTAAGTTTTATCTAT
>WFLX010045689.1_pt1 | contig 13511 bp, 10 predicted proteins | sample 4967041 | NCBI WGS metagenome assembly WFLX01 (sample SAMN12857096, study PRJNA449069) | gut metagenome | isolation source: stool from male and female vole | host: Microtus ochrogaster | place: USA:Florida | collected 2017
CGATACGTGGTTTCGTCACAGCCGTTACTATTGCCTGATGGATTCCAACTGATACAATCAACAAGTGTTGATAACATCTTCCAGCAACTATACAAAGACGGCATCCAAACACTTTTAGTGGAAGGTGGTGCCGAATTGCTTCAATCCTTTATTGACAGCGGAATGTGGGATGAGAGTTATGTGGAGAAAGGTGTAGAAAACATCTACGGAATGGTGAAAGCCCCTGTGCTCAAAACGGCATATTTAGCGGATGAGGATACATGTTTTGGACATAAGGTAATGCACTACTTGAGGCAGTAGCCAAAGTGAGGATAGATATTCTCACATCTTTTGCTTTTGCCAGTTCTTGCGCACATGAAGAAAGCGTAGCACCTGTTGTAGTCACATCATCCACCAACAGAATGTGATGTCCTGCAATGAGTTCAGGATGTTTCAGTCGGAAGATGTCTTCCACATTCTCCATTCGTTGCTGAGCATTCAGATGTGTTTGTGACGAGTTGTTCTTCACTCGCTTTACTACATTTTTCAGCACAGGAATGTTTGTAACTTGATGAACACCTTGTGCTATGTAATGGCTTTGGTTATAGCCCCTTTTCATTTGCCGTCGCCAATGGAGCGGTAGTGGAATAATCAAGTCTATACCATCAAAGAAACCTTTTTGTTTCAGTTCTTCAGCGTAGATGGAAGCCAAGTAAGTCGCCAATTTTGGATGTCCGTAATACTTGATATGATAGATGATGTTTCGGGTTCGTTTTCCGTCGTGATGAAACATTGATACAGCCCTTTCGACAGGGAAATGAGTCCAAAACTTCTTTTCGATGGGATTGTGTTCAACTGTGTGTGATTGTGTGAGAGGTAAGTGTATGATGCAGTGGGCACACAGAAGATGTTCTTGTGTTGAGAGTCTTTTTCCACATACGGTACACGAGCGAGGAAACAACAAATCTATCACTTCATGAAAGATGCTCAAAGTTATGGTGTTTTTAATTTATAGGGTTGTCAGATCGTCATCTTCTAAGTTACCCATTACTTTGAGGATGTCATCCATCGCAAAACCACGCCCTAAAGCAAAACGAATCAGCTTACCTTTTATCTCATATTCGTTCTTTCCTTTCACTGAAGAGCGTTTTTTCTGTATGATTTCTTTGAGCGCATGAAGATTGTCTTCATCTTTTAACTCTTTCAATCCTAAGACAATATGCTTTTCGTCAATATGGCGCATCCTCAGTTCCTGTTCTATTCGTACTCTTCCCCAGTGGTTATAGCGAAACTTGTCTCTCACAAACGCTTTGGCATAACGCTCTTCATCAATAAATCGTTCTTTGACCAAACGGGCAACGATTCTTTCGGTTACATCATCGTCCACCTCCCATCGTTTCATCTTTCGTTTCACATCCTCCCGACATTGCTCTCCCATAGCACACAGGGTTGAAAGTTTCAAGTATGCTTCTTGTTCTGTATAGGTATGTTTCTTCTTCATTTTTTGACAAAAATAGTTAAGAATCCCAATTCAACGATTGATGAAAAAAGGCGGCAGTCAAATCAATGACTTGCCGCCTTTTTTGTTGCCCTAATCATGCACCACACGCCAAAGATGATGAAGGGAATGCTTAATAGTTGTCCCATGTCGAAAAGCATGGTGCGCTCAAAATCCACTTGTTCTTTTTTCAGGAACTCGATAAAGAAGCGGAATGTGAAGATGGCAGTGAGGCACAAGCCGAAGTAAAAACCCCGTCCTACCGCTACGGGAGAGTTGGGAGACATATCCTGGGTTTTGTGCCAATGGTGATAAAATGAGATACCGATGCAGAAGATGACCAAGTAAGCCAGTGCCTCATAGAGTTGCGCAGGATGGCGAGGCACTAATTCACCATCCACCATTGCCTCACGGCTGTGGAATATGAACGCCCAAGACACGTCGGTCACATTACCTATAATCTCCGAGTTCATCAGGTTGCCCAACCGTATACAACAAGCCGTAGCAGGAACGGAAATAGCCACGTTGTCAAGCACCGTCCAGAGCGAGAGCTTGTATTTCCGCCAATACATCATCATGCCGATAATAAGACCCAATGCACCACCATGGCTTGCCAGTCCTTCATAACCAGTGAACTTCCAACTTCCGTCGGGCATTTGGTGGAAGGGCAGCAGCATTTCCATGACACCCTTCGTGCTGGTCAGATAGTATTGTGGCTCGTAGAACAGGCAGTGACCTAAACGCGCACCCACCAGCACACCAAGAAAGCAGTAAAAGAAGAGTGGTTCAAACTTCTCGTCCGCTATCTTCTGTTGCCGATAGAGACGCTGCACAATGAGATATGCCGACAACAAACCGACGCACCACAGGAGCGAGTACCAGCGCACGCTCAATGAGCCTATGGAAAAAGCTTCAACGGAAGGGTTCCAGTCGATAAAGAGTGTCATGGCTTGTTTACACGTTGAAACGGAAGTGCATGATGTCACCGTCCTGCACCACATATTCTTTTCCTTCCACGCCCAACTTGCCAGCTTCGCGCACAGCCGTTTCGTTGCCGTACTTCACATAGTCGTCATACTTAATGACCTCGGCACGGATGAAGCCTTTCTCAAAGTCGGTGTGTATGACTCCCGCACATTGCGGAGCTTTCCATCCGCGGCGGAATGTCCACGCCTTAACCTCCATCTCGCCAGCCGTGATAAACGTCTGCAGGTTGAGCAGAGCATAAATGGCCTTGATGAGTCGGTTGCATCCGCTTTCCTCCAGCCCCATGTCCTCCAGGAACATTTGCTTCTCCTCGTAGCTCTCCAGTTCGGCAATATCGGCCTCGGTCTGGGCACTGATGACAATCAATTCCGCGTTTTCGCCTTGGATAGCTTCGCGCACCTTATCTACATAGGCATTGCCCGTCTTGGCACTGGCATCATCCACATTGCACACATAGAGCACAGGCTTTGTGGTGAGCAGGAACATATTCTTGGCTGCCAATGCCTCCTCTTCGTTTTCGGGTTCTACCACACGGGCCGAGAGACCCTTTTCCAGTGCCTCCTTGTAGCGCAGCAGTAGCCCGTACTCCACCTTGGCATTCTTGTCGTGACCCACGTTCGCCAGCTTCTCAGTCTTCTTGATGCGTGCCTCGACCGTCTCCAAGTCTTTCAGTTGCAGCTCCGTGTCGATGATTTCCTTGTCGCGCACAGGGTCAACGCTGCCATCCACATGCACAATGTTACCATTGTCGAAACAGCGCAGCACATGGATGATGGCATCGCATTCGCGGATATTGCCCAAGAATTGGTTGCCCAAGCCTTCGCCTTTGCTGGCACCTTTCACCAAGCCCGCAATATCCACGATGTCGCAGACGGCAGGCACGATGCGTCCGGGGTGTACCAACTCAGCCAACTTCGTCAGTCGCTCATCAGGCACACTCACTTGTCCCAGCTGTGCGTCGATGGTACAAAAAGGGAAATTTGCCGCCTGTGCCTTCGCACTCGACAGGCAATTGAACAATGTCGATTTGCCCACGTTTGGCAAACCCACGATACCAGCTTTCAGTGCCATATTTTTTTCTTTTTCTGATGCTCAAATTATAAAATCAGGTGCAAAGTTAGGACTTTTCTCCCGATAAGCCAAATGTTTGGAACAGAAAGGGGGAGGGGGCGGTGTCGGAACAGGCGGACAGAGGGGGGCGGGAAAGGNGTGCTTTNAGTGCCANTTTTGGGGNCTGNGTCANACCNTNCTTGGGGNCTGACTCAGACCCTAAATAGGGTGTGACTCAGACCTGTTTAGAGGTTCTGAAACGCCCTGTTTCAGAGGATAGTCGTCGGGCATGCGGAAAAGACGGCTTTCGGGAGGGTGAAATGGTGGGTGAAGAGGTGCTTTTTTATATAAATAACGTAAGTTGGCAATGTTTTGTGGTGAGGGTTCACCGAAAAAGTTGTACATTTGCAGCAAATTTTCAGATCTGTAACTTTATGATTTACTTTTTTAGAACACCAGCCCAGAGTGTGATTGCCACGCAGGTGAACCACGAGCTTTCGGCTGATGAAACCAATGAGCTTTGCTGGCTGTATGGCGAAGCTCGTCCGGAAAGTGAGAACAGTTTGCAAGGTTACTTTGTAGGTCCACGCCGCGAGATGATTACACCGTGGAGTACCAACGCTGTGGAAATCACGCAGAACATGGCGATTGAGGGTGTGCAGCGCATTGAGGAGTATTTCCCTGTGGATAGCGAGGACGCTGAGCACGACCCCATGCTGCAGCGCATGTACAAGGGCTTGAATCAGGACATCTTCACGGTGAACATCGAGCCTGCACCGATTCTTCATATCGAAAACCTGGAGGAATACAACGAGCAGGAGGGTCTTGCGCTCTCGCCCGAGGAAATTGAGTACCTGCACAAGGTGGAGGGGCAGCTGGGCAGAAAGCTCACCGACTCTGAGGTGTTCGGTTTTGCACAGATTAACTCTGAGCACTGTCGCCACAAGATTTTCGGCGGCACTTTCATCATCGACGGCGAGGAGAAGGAAAGTTCGCTTTTCCAGATGATTAAGAAGACTACACAGGAGAATCCCAACAAGATTCTTTCAGCATACAAGGACAATGTGNCGTTCAGCCAANGNCNTGTGGTGGAGCAATTCGCTNCAGCCNACCACTCGACNAGCGACTNTTNTGAGGNGAAGGACANCGAGTCGGTCATCTCGCTGAAAGNCGAAACGCACAACTTCCCAACGACCGTGGAACCGTTCAACGGTGCTGCCACGGGCACTGGCGGAGAAATCCGCGACCGTATGGGTGGTGGTGTCGGCTCATGGCCCATTGCGGGAACAGCGGTGTATATGACCAGCTATCCACGCAATGGCGTGGCTCCCACTCAGCCTCACAGCTATCCGAAGTGGACGAAGTCGGACAAAGAGGGCGACATCCGTCCTTGGGAAGAGGTGCTGCCTGTTCGTCAATGGTTGTATCAGACTCCTGAGCAGATTCTCATCAAGGCATCGAACGGTGCGAGCGACTTTGGCAACAAGTTTGGTCAGCCGCTGATTTGTGGCTCTGTGCTCACGTTCGAGCACGAGGAGCAGCAGGGTGAGGTGGCTGAGCAGTACGGCTACGACAAAGTAATCATGTTGGCTGGTGGTGTGGGTTATGGCACTAAGCGCGACTGCCTGAAGGGTACGCCTGAGAAAGGCAACAAGGTGGTTGTCGTGGGTGGTGATAACTACCGCATCGGCTTGGGTGGCGGTTCCGTATCGTCTGTTGACACGGGTCGTTACTCGTCGGGCATTGAGTTGAACGCTGTGCAGCGTGCCAATCCTGAGATGCAGAAGCGCGCCAACAACCTTGTGCGTGCCCTTTGCGAGGAGGAGGTGAACCCTGTGGTGAGCATCCACGACCACGGTTCGGCTGGTCATGTGAATTGTCTCTCTGAGTTGGTGGAAGAGTGTGGCGGTCTTATCGACATGACCAAGCTGCCTATTGGCGACCAGACCCTGTCATCGAAGGAGATTATCGCCAACGAGAGCCAAGAGCGCATGGGCTTGCTCATTGACGAGAAGCACATTGAGCACGTGCGTCAGATTGCCGAGCGCGAACGCGCACCGCTGTATGTGGTGGGTGAGACAACGGGCGACGCACACTTCGCTTTCCAACAGGGCGACGGTGTTCGTCCGTTCGACCTCGACGTGGCGCAGATGTTCGGTCATTCGCCCAAGACAGTGATGACCGACGAGACGGTGGTGAGGAAGTATGAGGATGTGAACTATTCTTACAAAGAGATAGAAGCATATTTGGAGAACGTGCTGCAGCTGGAGGCAGTGGCTTGTAAGGACTGGTTGACCAACAAGGTGGACCGCTCTGTGACAGGTAAGATAGCCCGTCAGCAGTGTCAGGGCGAGATTCAGTTGCCTTTGAGCGACTGCGGCGTGGTGGCTCTCGACTATCGTGGCGAGAAGGGCATAGCCACGGCCATCGGTCATGCACCGCAGGCTGGTTTGGCTGACCCTGCGGCTGGCAGCGTGTTGTCGGTGGCTGAGTCGCTGACCAACCTTGTTTGGGCACCTTTGGCTGAGGGTCTTGACTCGGTGAGCCTCTCTGCCAACTGGATGTGGCCTTGCCGTTCGCAGAAGGGTGAGGATGCACGTCTCTACAAGGGTGTGCAGGCTTTGAGCGACTTCTGCTGTGCCTTGCAGGTGAACGTGCCGACGGGCAAGGATTCGCTCTCTATGACGCAGAAGTATCCTGATGGCAGCAAGATTGTGTCACCCGGAACGGTGATTGTGTCGTCGGGCGGCGAGGTGAGCGACGTGAAGAAGGTCGTTAGCCCTGTGTTGGTGAACGATGCGAACACGACACTTTATCATATTGACTTCTCGTTCGACACGCTGAAACTTGGCGGTTCTGCTTTTGCGCAGAGTCTTGGCAAGGTGGGTAGTGATGTGCCGACGGTGAAGAATCCTGAATACTTCCGTGATGCCTTCTTGGCTGTGCAGGAATTGGTGAATGAGGGACTTCTTTTGGCTGGTCACGACATCAGTGCAGGTGGTCTCATCACCACGCTGTTGGAGATGACTTTCGCCAATCAGAAGGGTGGTATCAAGGTTAACCTCAATGGTATTGCTGAGACAGACCCTGTGAAGTTGCTCTTTGCCGAGAACCCTGGTGTGGTGATTCAGGTGAAGAACGCAGACAAGAAAGAGGTGGAGTATCTGCTGAACAAGTCAGGTGTGGGCTTCGTCGAAATCGGTCAGCCTATTGAGGAACGTCAGATTGTGGTGAAGAAGGGAGGACGCAACCGCTACTTCGATATTGACAAACTGCGTGACATTTGGTACTCGACTTCTTATCGCCTCGACACCAAGCAGTCGTTCAACGGAATGGCTAAGGAGCGTTTTGAGAACTATAAGAAACAGCCGATTGAGCACAAGTTCCCTGCTTCGTTCACGGGCAAGTTGGCGCAGTATGCTATCAGTGCTGACCGCCGAGAGCGTACTGGCGTGAAGGCTGCTATCATCCGTGAGAAGGGAACGAACGGTGAGCGTGAGATGGCTTACTCGCTTTATCTGGCGGGCTTCGATGTGAAGGACGTGATGATGACCGACCTTGTGAGCGGTCGCGAGACTCTGGAGGACATCAACATGATTGTGTTCTGCGGTGGTTTCTCTAACTCCGACGTGCTTGGCTCGGCAAAAGGTTGGGCAGGTGCTTTCCTCTTCAACCCCAAGGCAAAGGCTGCACTCGATGCGTTCTATGCCCGTGAGGACACGCTGTCGCTGGGTATCTGCAACGGCTGTCAGCTGATGGTGGAACTTGGTCTTATCAACAATGACCATGCTGTGACGGATGCGAAGGATTATGCGCAGATGCTCCACAACGTGAGCCACAAGTTTGAGAGTGAGTTTGTCACTCTTCAGATTCCAGAGAATCAGTCAGTCATGTTCGGTTCGTTGAGCGGCAGCAAGTTAGGCATTTGGGTGGCTCACGGTGAGGGCAACTTCCATCTGCCGAAGGCTGAGAGCGAGTACAATATCGTAGCGAAGTATAACTATTCTGGCTATCCAGGCAATCCAAATGGCTCTACCTACGATGTGGCGGGTATTGCTTCGGCCGATGGTCGCCACTTGGCGATGATGCCGCACCTTGAGCGTGCCATCTTCCCTTGGCAGCAGGCGAACTATCCTGCTGACCGCAAGGCAGATGAGGCTACTCCTTGGATTGAGGCGTTCGTCAATGCTCGCAAGTGGGTTGAACAGAAAACCGCTAAATAATATAGAAGGATAGAACGAATAGAACCCAATGGGCACCTACACAGACATCTTTCTCACATTCGCCAAAATAGGCAGCTTCACTTTAGGAGGCGGCTTTGCTATGGTGCAGATGATGGAGAAGGAGGTGGTGGACAAGAAGCAGTGGCTGAGTCATGAGGAGTTCATGGATACGCTGGTCGTGGCACAGAGCACCCCAGGTCTCTTTGCCATCGACATGNCTTCGCACATCGNCTTNAANCTGAAGGGTGTGNAAGGNGGCATTGTGGGAGCATTGGGCACCGCACTGCCGTCTATTGTGGCCATCTTGCTCATTGCTGTGTTCTTCCAGACATTTAAGGGGAACATTTATGTTGAGAAAATCTTCATGGGTGTTCGCCCTTGTGTAGTGGCGTTGATTCTGGCTCCCTGCTTCGGTATGGCAAGCAAGGCGAAACTGAGCAAGACGAACTGGTGGATTCCTGTGGTGACGGTCTTGTTGATCGCGGCTTTTGGTGTTTCGCCCATCTGGTGCATCCTCGCTGCTGGTGTGGGTGGTTTCCTGTGGGGGCAATGGAATAAATAGTAGATTGAACGACTGACGCTGATTTGACACCATGATATTCTTAAAACTGTTTTACGTCTTTTCCAAGATAGGCATCTTCAACTTCGGAGGTGGCTATGCGATGTTGTCACTCATTCAGGATGAAGTGGTGAACAAACATCATTGGATGACCATTGACGAGTTTACAGATATCGTGGCTATCAGTCAATCGACACCTGGTCCTATCGGCATCAACTGTGCCACTTATACAGGCTATACAGCAGTGGTTCATGCAGGTTTCCCTACATGGGCAGCTGTGCTGGGTGCTGTCTTGGCTTCGTTGAGCGTGATTTGGTTGCCGTTCATCCTGATGGTGAGCATCAGTAAGTTCCTTTTGAAGCATAGCCAGTCGAAGGCTGTGACGGACATCTTTGGCACGTTGCGTCTTGTGATTGTAGGTTTGCTGGTCGCTGCTGCCATCATGTTGATGTCGAAAGAGAACTTTGGCGACCCGTCTGAATCTGTGTTTACGTTCGTGGTGAGTTTGATTATTTTCTTCATGTCGTTCGTGGGAACAAGGCTTTATAAGATTCATCCCATCATCATCATTCTGCTCTGCGGATTGGCGGGATTGGTTATTTATTAAGGTGAAAGTTTTATAGTGCTTGTAGGACTTCAAGTTCGATAAGAAAAGAGAGAAGCAATGGCAGAAGAAGCACGGACATACACGTTTGAAAACGGATTGCGCCTGATACAGATTCCATCACCTACCAACGTGGCGTACTGCGGCATCAGCATCGATGCAGGCACACGAGACGAAGAAGTGGGTGAAGAGGGGATGGCGCACTTCTGTGAACACATGATGTTCAAAGGCACTTGCCAACGGAAGGCTTGGCACATCATCAACAGGATGGAAGCGGTGGGTGGCGACCTGAACGCTTATACGAACAAAGAAGAGACTGTGGTGTATGCTGCTTTCATGAAGGAGCATTTTGAGCGAGCGGCAGAACTCATCTTCGATATCGTGTTTCACAGCACCTTTCCCNAGCATGAGATNGACAAGGAGTGTGAGGTGATTGNGGATGAAATTGAGAGTTACAACGATACTCCAGCTGACCTCATCTTTGACCGCTTTGAAAACCTTATCTATAAGGGGCATGACCTTGGACATGACATCTTGGGCACAGCAGAGAATGTGAGGCGGTTTCGGACAGCGGATGCCTTGAGGTTCGTGAAGCGTTTATACAGACCAGAGAAGATGGTGTTCTTCATCATGGGCGATGTGGATTTCGGAAGAGCGAAGAGAGTGGTGGAAAAGGGAATAAAGACGATAAACCCGATGGGTTCGGTAGGATTTATGTGTTCTGCAGCTCCTGCAAGACCTCTATGCCCTGTCAGTTCTGTCTGCAACCATAGCCTTATCGTAGAAGAGCGTGGTACACATCAAGCCCACGTAATGATTGGACGGGCAGCATACGGGTCGCAAGATGATAAACGCATTGCGCTTTACTTCCTCAACAACATCTTGGGCGGTCCAGGCATGAATTCGCGACTGAACATCGCACTGAGGGAGCATAAAGGACTGGTTTATACAGTGGAGAGCATGCTGACCAACTATACAGACACCTCCACATGGACCATCTATTTCGGGTGTGACACAAAGGATGTGGAGAAATGCTTGAAGATTGTGCGGCGGGAACTGGACAAACTGATGAACAAGCCTCTCTCTGAACGGCAATTCTATGCCGCACTGAAACAAATCAAGGGACAGATTGGTGTGGCATGTGATAACTTTGAGAACTATACGCTGGACATGGCAAAGGCTTACCTCCACTATCACAAGTTCGAGGGGATGAAGGATACTATCGAGCATCTGGAACGCATCACGCCACAACTTCTTCAAGAAGTGGCTAAAGAGATATTTGACGAACAAAAGTTGACCACATTGATTTTCAGGTAAAGTTCCAACAACAATATGGGATGAAGTCTGAAAGATTGGTAACACAAAGAAGAAAGACGATGATTTATGAGAAAAGTAATAGGAATAGGAGAGACGATTTTTGACATCATTTTCAAGAACGAGCAGCCAACGGCAGCAGTGCCTGGTGGCTCTACCTTCAATGGTCTCATCTCATTGGGACGCATGGGACAGGATGTCACGATGATAACCGAGACGGGTAATGACCGTGTAGGCAGAACCATCAGGGCTTTCATGGAAGAGAATGGTGTCAATAGTCAACATGTGTGTATGTATGAGGATGGGCGCACAGCCATTTCGTTGGCGTATCTGAATGACCGAAACGATGCGGAATACACGTTTTATAAGGACTACCCCAAGGCACGCCTGGATGTGGAGTGGCCAGAGGTGAACCGAGACGACATTGTGATGATGGNGTCATACTTTGTGCTGAATCCTGCGTTGAGAAACAAAGTGAAGGAGTTTTTNGNGTATGCGACGAAGCGAGGGGCTTTGGTTTATTACGNCATCAATTTNCGNTCTTCGCACGCTTCGGAAGCCATTAAACTCTATTCGACGATTCTGGAGAACTTCGACTATGCCAGCATCGTGCGCGGTTCGACGGAGGATTTCCAGAACATGTTCCGCCTGTCTGATTCAGCGACCGTCTATAAGCAGGAGGTGGCTTACCACTGCAAACAGATGTTGTGTACTGATGCAGCGGGCGACATCAACCTTTTCTCTCCCAGTGTGACGAAAACGTATAAGGTAAACAAAATAGAGACGGTCTCTACTATCGGAGCGGGCGATAACTTCAACGCAGGTATTGTCTATGGATTGTTGCAGGAGGGCATCGGACTTGATAATCTGGCAACTATCAGCGAGGAGCAGTGGAACCGCATTATAGCACATGGAACAGCCTTTGCGGCGGAGGTGTGCCAAAGCTTCAACAACTCAATCAGTAAAGAATTTGCAAAGAATTATGGAAACAGTTAAAGACATGACACAAGAGAACCAAGAACTTCTGGAGACACAAGAGACTCTGGATAATCAGGAGACTCCAGAAACCCAAGAAATGCTGGACGAAAACGGAATGCCTAAAGTGGAAGCAACGTTTGAAGAGTTAGGTGTATCGGGAGAGATTCTGCGCGCCATCCAAGAGATGGGCTATGTAGCACCAATGCCTGTACAGGAGAAGGTGATTCCCTACCTGCTCGGTCACAACAACGATGTGGTTGCCCTTGCCCAAACGGGTACAGGCAAGACTGCCGCTTATGGTCTGCCCGTGTTGCAGAAGGTTGACACGAGTCGCACCGACGTGCAGGCAGTCATCATGGCACCCACACGTGAGCTATGTTTGCAGATTGCAGACGATTTGAAGGATTATTCCAAATATATCAAGGACTTGCGTGTGCTCCCCGTATATGGCGGTGCCAGTATCGAGCCACAGATTCGAGCTTTGAAGAAAGGCGTACAAGTGATTGTCGCCACGCCTGGACGCCTCGTTGACCTCATGGAGCGCGGTGTAGCTAAGCTTGGCACGGTGGAGAATGTGGTGCTGGATGAGGCGGACGAGATGCTCAACATGGGCTTCTCCGAGAGCATCGACACCATCCTTGCGGGCGTGCCAGCAGAGCGCAACACGTTGCTTTTCTCTGCCACCATGAGCAAGGAGATTGAACGCATCTCGAAGAAATATCTGCACGATGCCAAGGAAATCGTGGTGGGCAGCCGCAACGAAGGTGCGGAGCATGTGAACCACATTTATTATATGGTAAGCGCGCGCGACAAGTACAACGCTTTGAAGCGTGTGGCTGACTACTACCCAGAGATTTATGCCATCATCTTCTGCCGCACCCGTATGGAGACGCAGGAAGTGGCAGACAAGCTCATCAGAGATGGCTACAATGCTGAGTCGCTGCATGGCGAACTTTCGCAGGCACAACGCGACCTGACGATGCAGAAGTTCCGCCAGCACCGTGTTCAGCTGCTCGTGGCCACCGATGTGGCTGCACGTGGCTTGGATGTGGATGAACTCACCCACGTCATCAACTACGGATTGCCCGACGACATTGAGAGCTACACCCACCGTTCGGGCAGAACGGGTCGTGCTGGTCGTTCCGGCACCTCCATCTCCATCATTCATGTGAAGGAGAAAGGCAAGGTGCGTGCTATCGAAAAGCAGATTCAGAAGAAGTTTGTGCCAGGTGTCCTGCCTTCAGGTCAGGAAATCTGTGCCAAGCAGCTCTATAAGGTGATTGACGACATTGAGAAAGTGGAAGTTGATGAAGAAGAGATTGCTCCATTCCTCCCAGAGGTGTATCGCAAGTTCGACATGATGGAGAAGGAAGACCTCATCAAGCGTATGGTGTCGATGGAGTTCAACACCTTCCTCAACTACTACAAGAATGCGCCCGAAATCATCCAGCCCTCAGAGAAGAGCGGTCGTCGTGATGAGAAAGACGGCTTTGGCGAGAAGCGTGGGCGCGGAGAGCGTCGCAGCCGTGGTGGCGAACGCAGTCGCACTGCCGAGGCTGGCTACACACGCCTCTTCATCAATATAGGCAAGAAAGATGGTATCTCTCCCAAGGTATTCATGGGCTTTATCAACCGTGTGGGCGCAGGTGCGCGCATCGACTTGGGTCGCATCGACCTCATGCAGAACTTCTCCTTCTTTGAAGTGCCTGAACAGCAGACCAAGACCGTCTTGAACGTGCTCAACGGCACCGACTTCGATGGTCGCAAGGTAAATGTGGAAGTGACCGATCAGGCAGAAGGTCAGCGTGGTGGCGGTGAGAAGAGACGTGGTGGCAAGGACGGCGGCGGTTTCCGCTCTGTGAGGGGCGAACGCAGCACGCGCCGCAACCACCGTCGTGAGCATGAAGAAAACCGCTTCAATGGCGAGAAGAAGAGTCGGAGAGGCAGTGGTGTGGTTCGTGGTGCCGCAGCCAAACCTTCACGCGAGGAGCGTGGTTACACGGATCAACGCGGTCCTAAGGGAGCAGCCGAATGGGCAAAGTTCTTCGAGGGACAGGTGGAGTCACAGCCCTTCTACGAGAACTTCAAGAAGAAAAAGAAATAAGCAACAATCATTGACACATGGGAGCATTTAATTGGGAAGGTCGCTACAAAGACCTTAACAGCACCTCCCGAACAGACAAGCCGCACCCCATCATTGGCATCACGGGCAACTATGACAAAGAAACCTGTATGCTGGCTGAAGGCTACTATCAGTCAGTGCTGCAGGCAGGAGGCATTCCCTTTATCATCCCCCCCTTCTTGCCAGATGGACGCTTG
>WFLX010040282.1_pt1 | contig 13508 bp, 12 predicted proteins | sample 4967041 | NCBI WGS metagenome assembly WFLX01 (sample SAMN12857096, study PRJNA449069) | gut metagenome | isolation source: stool from male and female vole | host: Microtus ochrogaster | place: USA:Florida | collected 2017
AGCCGGTCGATACGGTCGGCCTGTGTTTTCATGCGGTCGATAAGCAGGGCGGCAACGGCGGTCGGGGTCTTGACGCTGGTGTGGGCCACCATGTCGAGCACGGTGTTGTCGCGTTCGTGCCCGATCCCGACGATGATTGGCAGGGGAAACTGTGCGCAGTTGGCCGCTATGGCATAGGAATCGAAGCTGGCCAGGTCGGCCGTTGCTCCGCCGCCGCGGATGATGACTACCACATCGAAAAGATCCTGTACCTGATAAATTCTGTCGAGGGCGGCGATGATACTGCTCTCTGTTTTTTCTCCTTGCATGGCGGCAGGAAAAAGGCGGGTGTAGAATGCGAATCCCCGGTCATTGTGTGCCAGCTGGTGGCGGAAATCGCCGTAGCCGGCGGCGTTGGATGCCGAAATGACAGCGATTCTTTGGGGCAGCAACGGTATTTCCAGCTCTTTGTTCATGTCGAGAATACCGTCGGCGGTGAGCTGCCGGATGATTTCGGCGCGTTGCCGTGCCATTTCTCCCATGGTGTAGGAGGGATCGATGTCCAGTACGTCCAGCGTATAACCGTAGACGGCGTGCATGGTGACCTGTACCTCTGCAAGCACCCTGATGCCTGCCGCAAAACGCTGTCTGGTCTGCCCTTCGAAGTCTTCGCGCAACAGAAACCACCGCTGGGCCCAGATGGTNCCGCGGGCGCGGGCGGTGACGGTTCCTGTTTTTTCGCTTTTATCGATAAATTCTATGTAGCAGTGTCCGTTGCCGGCAGTCCGCACGTCGCTTAGTTCGGCCGTAATCCAATACGGTCGATCGAAAGTTTCGTTGATGGTCGAAGCAACCCTGGTGTTGAGTTCGCAGAGGGAAAGNGCTTTCATTTTCCGGGTGTCTCGGGTTCAGCATTTTTCGGCACGTTGCTTTACGTAAGCTGCCAGAAACTGTGCTGTATTTTCCTCTCCGAGTCTGGAGATATCGATGCTCAGGTCGTAGGATTGGGCTTCTCCCCAGGTNTTGTCGGTGAAAAAGTCATAGAATCGGGCGCGNTCNTTGTCGTGGCGTACGATGAGGCTTTCGGCCTCTTCTGCCGAAATGCCCAGNCGTTGGGCCACGTTCCTGATACGGTAGGTATGAGGAGCATGTACGAAAATCTTGATCAGGCCGGGATGGTCGCGGAGAATGTAATCGGCAGTCCGTCCGACGATGATACANGACTTTTGGTTNGCGATTTTGCGGATGGTTTCTGTGAGCATAACGAAATTCTGGCCGGAACCGAAGAGCCGCGANGCTCCGAAACGGCCGATGACTGCGTAATCGAAAAAGCCGGGGGCATGTTCGTCGTTTTTGTGAAGATATTCGATATCCATNCCGCTNTCTTTGGNCATTTCGTCCATGATTTCGCGGTCGTAATAGGCGATACCGAGCAATTCGGAGAGACGTTTGCCGAGGCTCCGGCCTCCGCTGCCGAATTGCCGTCCTAAACTGATGACGATTTTCTTTTCCATGGGATGGTTGATATTTAAGGGTTTTCTTTTCCGGTCGGACAGTCGCTTTGTGNCGTTTCCTGCATGGCGCCGGGCGTCGCCGTTCTTCTGTCCCGCGGGTGCGGCATCACCGGAACGGCAATCTCTTCCGTATGCGTCCCCNGNGCCGGNGCGGCNGGNCTTTTTNCGGAAGAGGGCGCCGCTTCATGTTTCGCGGCGGCAGGTTCTCAGATTCTGAATGCNTCCCGNCCGGAAACGGCGGCGGGTGGCAACAGGNTGGGAACCTGTTCTTGCGNGGTATCCGGTCTTTCCGGTACCGTGCAGGAGCAAAGATAAACGGTCGCGGAGGAATTATCAAGAAAAAGAAATGGAATTTTTTCCGAAACAGATAAAAAAGACAATATCGGAAGTTTTCGTCGGGACAAAATTTTTTTTTTCGTNTGAATTATTCTATCTTCGCAGCATTGAAAAAATGAATACTTCTGTCTCATGTTGACATTTGACATTATTACCTGGACGGCCGATCCTGTGATATTCTCTTTGCCGATCGGCTCTTTCACGTTTCAGCTTCGTTGGTACGCCCTGATGTTTATTCTGGGCTTCTTTTNGGGCATTAAAAGCATGGAACGTATTTACCGGCGTGAGGGCCTGGATCCTGAACGGGTGATGAAACTGTTCATTTATTGTTTCGTGGGCACAATTGTCGGGGCGCGTCTCGGCCATTGTCTTTTCTACGACCCTGGTTTTTATCTTTCTCATCCTTGGGAGATTTTCAAGACCTGGAAAGGCGGATTGGCCAGCCACGGAGGCGCTATCGGGGTAATCATTGCCGTTCTGATGTATGCCAGACGCGATCATTTGAAGAGCCTGTGGGTGTTGGACCGCCTGGCAATCGCTGTGGCGCCGGTTGCCGCTCTGATTCGTGTCGGCAATCTGTTCAACCACGAGATTTACGGTCATCCGACAGCTTTGCCCTGGGGATTCCGCTTTATCGATAACATACATGCATGGCAATTGGGGGCNGCGCCGGTTTTCACGGCGCCGTCTCACCCGACGCAGATTTATGAAGCATTGGCCTATTTGCTGACTTTCGGCTATTTGTTGTGGCTTTATCGCCGCACTGATGCCGGNCGCCGTCCGGGGTTACTGTTGGGAGTGTTCCTGATCGGTGTTTTCGCGTTGCGTTTTGTTATAGAATTTGTCAAGAATGTCCAGGAACCTTTTGAGGAAGGCTTGCTTCTGGATATGGGACAGATTCTCAGCCTGCCTTTCATTCTGATCGGGGTGTGGCTGGTCGTACGGGCGCTGAAGCGGCCGGCAGAGAATGCGCGGGAGGCCGTTAAACCTGTTCATCGGATATGATATATGCCGCCGGCGGCGGTTCGGACAATAATAATTGATAAGATATGATTCAGATTGCACCTTCGTTCTTGTCTGCGAATTTCGCTCATTTGGAACGTGAAATAGAAATGATCAACCGCAGTGAGGCCGATTGGCTCCATTACGATGTTATGGACGGTTCTTTCGTGCCCAACATTTCGTTCGGCTTTCCGGTAATGGCTTCGTTGCGGGATGTNGTGAAGAAGCCCATGGACGTACACATGATGGTGGTTCAGCCTGAGCGGTGGATAGAACGGATGCGCGATCATGGGGCCCGTATACTGACTGTGCATCAGGAGGCCTGCCATAATCTGCACCGCACCGTGCAGCAGATTCACGAGGCGGGCATGATGGCCGGTGTCGCCATCAATCCGGCCACTCCGGTTTCGATGCTGGAGGATATCATCTGCGATTTGGAGCTGGTGCTTGTGATGTCGGTCAATCCCGGCTTCGGCGGGCAGAAATTCATACCCTCTTCATTGGGAAAGATCCGTAGATTGAAGGATCTGATTTTAAATCACGGGTCAAATGCGCTGATCGAGGTTGACGGCGGTGTGAATCTGGAGACCGGGGCGCAGTTGAAAGAGGCCGGAGCGGATATTCTGGTGGCCGGTCATTCGGTGTTCAGAAGCGAGGATCCGCTCAAGACTATTCATGATATGAAGATGTTGTAATTCGTTTTCAAACTGTCTTTGTTATGTTTCCCTTACCCGCTGTTCTTCGCCTGCTTTGGGCCTGGATAGCGGGCATTATCGTGTCCGAGGTCTGCCGGGTGGCGGGTCTGGATGTGGGGCTGGTGTCTGTTGCGGGAATGGCTGTCGCCTGTATCTTCGGTTTTGTCGCTCTGGTCGGGAAGTCTTCGTCCCGTTGGAGTCGGAGGGTGCAATCTGCCGGATGGCAAGGGGCGGCCCTGTTATGCGTGCTCTTTTCTCTGGCATGCTGGAAGGCACGGACAGATCTTCCGGAATGTCAGTCGCACACGGAACGGGGACGGTTTGAGGTGGAAGTTCTTTCCGAGGGGACGCCGAAAGCCCGGAGTGTAGCCTATTGTGTCGAGGAACGGAGTACGCAGCGTCAGTATATGCTTTATTGGAATGGGGAAGAGGAGCTGCCGCTGGCGACTACGGTAATGCTGGACGGCGTGAGATTTCCGCTGTCTGACAGTATCGCCTATCATCTGTATCTTTACAGACAGGGATATTCCGGTACGATGTATGCCCGGCATGCGGTTGTTCTTGCGGGGGAAGTGGAATCTTCTTTTTGGGGGAGGATGCGTTNCTGGGCTTTGGAATGCCGGCAATGGTGTTTGCGTCAGATCGATAGCNATAGTCCCTCTGCAGATGTCCGTTCGCTGATTCGTGGATGTTTGTTGGGAGACAAGAGAGACTTCGATCCCGAAGTGCTGGAGCATTTCAGTTATGCAGGGATGACCCACCTGNTGGTNGTTTCGNGTCTTCATGTCGGCATTCTGTTTGCCATTCTTTGGGTTTTACTGGCTCCGTTGCGCTGGGTGGGATGCCGTGGCGGGGTGCGGGCGCTTTCGCTACTGTTATTGTGGGCCTATGTCGCCATGATAGGATTTCCTGCCTCTGCGGTACGGGCCGCCGTGATGTTTTCCATGATACACGTGGCTGCGCTGTTGCGGCGGGATGCCTTCGGATGGCACACCTGGGGTGTGGCGGCCTTTTTCCTGTTGCTGTATGATACGCAATGGCTGTGGAGCCTCTCTTTCCAGATGAGTTTTCTGGCGGTAGCAGCTATATTGGCTGTTCGGCCGGAATTGGATGCTATTGTCCGCTGGCGGCTTTCGCAGAGCGCTTTTCGAGTGGGAACGGTTACTGCCGTGATGCGTTGGCAGCGCTTCGGAGCGGCCTGCATTGCTTGGCTCGGAAGTGCATTGCTGGTTTCCATGGCGGCACAATGTGGCATATTGCCTTTGTCACTGCATTATTTTCATCATCTTTCTTGTCTGGGGTTCGTGCAGGCTGTCGTCGTATTGCCGTTGATGGGCATTTATTTGCTTTTCTTGATTCTGCTGTTGCTGTTTCATGCGGTGTCGGCAGTATTTTCTCCAGCTGGGATGGCCGTGATATCGGGTTTGACGGCCGGTTGCTGGTATGTGGTGGAGGCGATTTCTCGCTGGATACTGGCTGTAGCGGAATGGGCACATCATATGGATGTCCGGTTATTCGGAGATATAAAATGGTTTCCGGATACATGGGAGACGTTCGGCCTTTATGCGGTAGAGATTGCCCTGCTGCTTTGTTGGCGGACCAAACGGGCGGCGTGGCTGATTGTTGCGCTGTCGATTGTGGCATTGCTGTTGGTGTATGGGATNGTTCTGTCATGATGAGGACACTGACTGTCGGACAATTTTTTTGCAGAATTTGTCTTCAATGCGGAAAAAATTGTAATTTTGTCGGCGCTGATTGCCTCCTTTATTTTTGCAGATATATTATAATTGTTTATNAATCAATNATAAATATGTAAAAATATTCTTGGAGTGTTATCTCTTCTTGATTCTATTCATTTTTTATGCAGAATAATCATATTGGAATCATTCATTTTCAAAAACATTTTTTGTTTACATCAATAAATAAATGCGGTAAGTCTTNGTTCATTGTGGAAAAGGTATTANCTTTGCATNAACAAATTCCGNNACGCTTCCCGCTGACCAGCGTACCAGGGCGGAACTTTTATTTTATATACCTATATGGAATANACCAAACAACCGGTAGATTTTCTGAAACAGCAGGAAATACTTAGGCAANGCGGTTTGATTATCTCTGATGATGAAGTGGCTTTGAGACAGCTTGGGATTATTAGCTATTTCCTTCTTGCGAATTATCTTCGTCCTATGGAATGTGATAAACAAAATCACATATTTAAACCAGGGAGTACTTTAGACAATGCTTTAAGCCTCTATTACTTTGATAAAAAATTAAGGGCTCTTATCTTCACGGCTATTCAGAGCATTGAGATAGCNCTTCGTACAAAGGTTATCCATCATATATCGCTTAAATACGGTGCTTTTTGGTTTGCAGATACTTCGTTGTCTNTTAACGAAAGGATGGCGAATGATAATCTTATACATATAAAAACAGAGCTGAATCGTTCAAAAGAGGATTTTATTCAAGACCACTATATTAAATATGACACTCCCGAATTTCCGCCTGTGTGGAAAACCTTAGAGGTCATTTCATTTGGTACGTTGTCAAAACTATATACGAATTTTGCCGATGTATTNGTAAAGAAAAGAATTGCAAGAGACTTTAACCTACCGCAGCATATCTATCTTGAAAGTTGGATTACTTGTTGTGCGGTACTGAGAAATTATATTGCTCATCATGCCCGCATATGGAATCGCAAGTTCCCGGTAAAACCGAAACTGCCGAAACATTTGAATNGGTCATGGATTGCGGAATATACGGATGCCCCAGTAAAACTTTACCCACAGNTTTGCTGTTTAGCCTATTTACAAAATCGAATTCATCCGGATAACCATTTTGCANAACGACTGAAAGAGTTGTTTGTAGAATATCCCAATGTAGATGTAAAAGCTATGGGGTTTCCGGTTAATTGGGGATCTGATCCTCTGTGGGTATATTGTTAATTTCGATATAGATAGAAGCTTCTTCAATGTCATTGTAAACATTGGAAATTATATTTGAAATTCTATAAGATAATACGTTTATATAATTGGAGAGTTATGAATGATAATGATATAATGCGTTTCGTCGTGGCTCAGAAATCGGTATGGTACGGATTCGCTGAGGCATTGAGGGAGATCAGGGCCGGTAAAAAAGTAAGCCACTGGATATGGTATATTTTTCCCCAACTTCGAGGCCTCGGTCATAGNCACANGTCATANNATTANGGNCTTATTGGTCGGGAAGANGCGGNAGCGTATNNTTCTCATNCCCNGCNNGGANNGAGNCTTAGGGAGATNACCNTTGCGCTTTTACACCATACGGATAAATCGGCTGTTCAGATCCTTGGAGGGATAGACGCATTAAAAGTAAAATCCTGTATGACACTGTTTGATTGTATTTCTCCCGACGATATTTTTGCTGAGGTGCTCGATCGGTTTTATGACGGGCAGAGAGATGAAAATTCCATTGTNTGAAGCGATTATTCGTTTACAGTGGCCGTGTCTGCCCGTTTTGTTNCGGCTGAAAGGTTTTGAAAAGAGGTAGAATGATGATGATATTCNTGTTTCGGGTACAATGCAAAATGAACAAAAATCGTATTACATGACAACAGAATGAAAATAATACATTAAATTTGCATCGTCTGCTGAAGATTACGAACCTGGGCCGATCTATCGGATATATTCATAGCAGACGGGGCCCTCATGAAACAGTTCGGTAACGTTTAAATTTGTACATGATATGGCGAATATCGCACTTATTATAGCCGGGGGATCTGGCAACCGTATGGGACAGGACATACCAAAGCAATTTATGCATGTGGAGGGGTGTCCTATCATTATCCGCACCATGCAATGTTTTCAGCAACATCCCGATATCGATTCTATCGCGGTCGTTTGTCTCAAAGGTTGGGATACGGTGCTTCAGGCATATGCGAATCAGTTTTGTATAAATAAACTGAAATGGATTTTTGAAGGAGGAAACACCGGTATGGAATCCATTCATAACGGGATATATGGTTTGCGGGATGCCGGCTGTGCGGAAGAGGACCTGGTTTTGATTCATGACTCTGTCCGGCCGTTGTTGAGTCAGGATATCATCAGTAACAACATTGCTACTTGCAAGGCCTATGGCTATGCCATTACGGGAATCCGTTGCCGCGAGGCGATACTTGAAAGTGAAAATGGATTTACGACGACGACCAGCATACCGCGTGATAAGCTCATACGGACGCAGACCCCTCAGACTTTCCGTCTTGGCAACATCCTGGATGTTCATGAAGAGGCCGGGAGACTGAATATAAAAGATAGTGTAGCCTCTTGTACCCTTGTCGCGGAGGTCGGCGGCCGTGAAATGCACATAGTTCCCGGCTCAGAGAAAAATATAAAGATTACGACGGTCGAGGATCTTGAGATACTGAAGGCGCTGATGCATACCAATAGGGATGAGTGGCTCAAATAAATGTGAGAAGGATTGTCGTTTAGGTTTGGATACATCCAGATTTATAGGAACCGAAAATCTTTTCATTGGACCTGGTAAAACGGATACCTTTGATATTTATGCGGGTCGTGTTTCGCTGAAATTATATCGCATATTGGCCGACATTGTTTATTGGCAATAAGAATCAGGATCTTACAAGAGGAATATAAACCATGAGTTATAAAGACGATATTTTAAGAACGGCAACCTTGGATTTGCCTTGGAGTAAATTGCGCGGGNGTAATATTCTTGTTACCGGTGCAACAGGGCTGATCGGCTCCTGTGTTATAGAGGTGCTTATGTCCCGTCCNGGGAAGGATTATCAGGTTTATGCCTCCGGACGTAATGAAGCAAGGGCGAAAGAGCNTTTCAGAGAATATGAGGGCGATGAGGCTTTTCATTTTATCCGNTACGATGTGATGGAGCCGTTGGACAGCGATATCGATTTTGACTATATCATCCATGCCGCAAGCAACGCCAGTCCCAATTATTTTGCGACGAAACCTGTAGAGGTTATGAAATCGAACCTGAACGGNGTCTGTAATTTATTGGATTATGGCTTGCATCATGGTCTGAAACGATTGCTGTTTGTCTCGACAGGTGAAGTATATGGCGAGGGTGACGGTCGTGTTTTCACGGAAGATTATAGCGGCTATGTTGATCCCGTATCACCCAGAAGCTGCTATCCTTCAAGTAAACGTGCTGCGGAAACCCTGTGTGTCGCATATTCTCAGGAGTATGGGGCAGATGTGGTTATCGCCCGTCCCTCTCATATATACGGACCTAATTTTACGGAAACCGATAATAGAGTATATGCTCAATTTATTCGCAACGTTCTTAACGGAGAGGATATTGTCATGAAAAGTACCGGATCTCAATATCGGTCATGGTGTTATGTCGTGGATTGTGCCTCTGCCCTCATGCATATATTATTGAAGGGTGAAAATAGGCAGGCTTATAATGTTGCGGATGCATCTTCCAATATATCCATCAAGGAACTTGCCGAAATGATAGCAGAAATAGGAAGTAAAAAAGTTATTATGGCATTACCCGATGCCATTGAAAAAGTAGGATATAATGTTGTGACACGATCTGTTTTCTGTACGAAGAAAACAGAAGCGCTGGGGTGGAGTATAAGCGGAGATATGAAAAGCAAATTAATAACGACAATACAAGAAACTGCATCTGTTGCATTAAAATGACCCCCGAAGCCAATTTGTCGCATGTTTTTATCTTTATAATTTTCATGTGCGTTCTATTGGATTACGAGGCCCATTCTCTTCTCTATTTTTTTGTATATGTATCCCAGAAAGTTGTTCCTTTATCTGTCGTATTATTTGTAATTTTTAGATTTGGTCATCCAATATTACAAACTTTTTCAGATCGGTTGTAATTTGGCCGATCTTTTTTTGTTCTCTTTTACAGATACACTATAAAAATAGTATCGGATTTTATATTAGATGATAGTACTCTANAAAATGAAAAAAGCTAATAGTTGCCGATCCTTCGGAATATCTTCGTATTTAGCGGATTATAATGTTTGTTTAGCCAATTTCATAATCTTGTTTACGAATTCTGTTTTGGCCGCGGTATAGCCGTCTCTATTGNTTTTGAATTTGGGTAGAAGGCTTGATTTTAGCAATTCATATTCANGGGCTANTTCCGGATTTTTTATCAGATAATCCNTGAAGTAGATTTCATCGTTATCGCCTTTTTCTCGTATATGAATATGGAACACNCGATCTGCAAATCCATTTGGGGTATAACCTTTATTGAAACTCATTCTGTTATCAGAGACCGACATACAGATATATTCGGCATTTTCCATTTTTGTTTGCAGACTTAACCAATCGCATTCGACATGGATCTCAACCAGAAGGTCGATGATAGGTTTTGCCAGAATATCCGGAATCGCAGTGCTTCCGATATGGGTGATGATAGGAGAATAGTCTGCTAAAAGACGGGAAAGATTGGCAATTTCGCAGGCGGCCCATTCTTTCCATTGTGGTTGGTGTTTTGTAAGAACTATGGGGAACAATTTCCATAGTTCTTCAAGAGTCATATCTTTAAGTGCTTTTCTCGTGGTCATTATGTTATCTGTTGTTTACTATTCAAAAATCAATATTTGCAAGTTGAGCGCTTAGATTTCATTGGAATCGCATTGTTTTGGTTGTTCAAATTAATCGTGTCAATTTGCAGGAGCACAAAATTAAGAATAATTCTTTGATGAAACAATTTCTTAAGAAATACTACTGCGAACACAAGCTACATTAATAAATATTGTATTGCAAATTCTACTCGTTGATTGAATTAAATTTCTAAGGAGATTATAAAAAGAAAAGTTGCGCATTTACAGATTATTAGTTATGGCCGAACTATTAAGTACTATTAATCTGCGTTGCGCAACTTTTTTATGACCCTACAAATTTCGTAAGAATTTTAGAAATATGCAAGGAATTTGCCGAATGTCTCAATAATTTCGTCTGTATTTGCTTCTTGCGTATTCAACCGCTATTGAAAATTCGATTGTTATCGCCATTAAAAAAAGCAACTATTGTTTGACAAGGGAATTGCTGTCAAAGGAAGAGATCATGTGGAGCAGATGATGAATGTAGCCTCAAAAAACACCTGTCATTATAGCTTTGATTGGACAAAGATTTTCGCACTCTCAAGTCTAAGACAACTACTGATTTCAGTGTGTTGTTGGATCAAAAATTGTCATAATAATATTGGAACTGACGAAATATAATTGTTTATAATTCGAGATACGATTTTCCATAAAATACGGGATTGAAAGAAATGAGGGTACTACTTCTCTTAGGAAGAGAAGTATTGTGGGTGCAAATGTAAGTAAAATCCGTGAAATATTGTATTGTTTCCTCAAAGAAATTGCCTATTTCTTTAAAAAACGCGGTTTAAAATAAAAAATACTTATTNGTTTGNAGAGTGNAATTGTTTTCTTTTTTCAGCCGTGTTNCGTNATCTGTNGTGCAAAATTGTATTTGTAANNCGNCAAAACCATTATCATCAATATTTTATCGCATTAAAATGAGGGTACTACTTCTCTTCCTAAGAGAGGTATCCGTCAACCTCTGTTTTTATACATAAAAATACGGTGGAATACAATGGGAATTACATCCCGAACTTTTTTAGTGTGTTGTTGTAACTGCTTGATGTGTAATGAAATATATACTCTTGCAGGATTCATGAAAGTGCCAGGGATTTAACAAGATGTCTATTTCGGAATCTGGACGGCAACTCCGTTGGTTCGTGATGCGGGATTTAAAGCGGAGCAATGCCAGACACCCCGCGTACAGGTTACTTTCGGAACAGGAAATCCGGGTATTTACTCCGATGACATCCCGTTTAAGTGTAGTAAAAGGAAAGAAGGTCCGCAAGGAAGTTCCTTTTATACCGGATCTGCTATTCGTTCGGGAGTGCCGCGAAATTCTGGATCCTATCGTTTCTGACATTCCCACCCTCCAGTACCGCTGGCTTCGTGGATCCTATCGTGAACCGATGACGGTCTCTGATGAAGCTATGGAACGTTTCATTCTTGCCGTCAGTTCGNCCGAAACNCCNAAGTATTATCTTCCGGAAGAACTTACGCCTGCCATGCTCGGCCGTCATATCCGTATTGTAGGCGGGATATTGGACGGTTATGAGGGGACGCTGTTGAGCGTCCGCGGTTCTAAGGTAAAACGNCTGCTGGTTGAATTGCCGTCACTGATTTCAGTCGGAGTGGAGGTGCAACCGGAATATATCCGGTTTATAGAATAGGAATGAAGGTGGATCTCTGTNTGCATTGCATTTTCCACTTTCCATTATATTCCGGATATCCGCATATGTTCTGCATGTNAAAGTTAAGAATGAAATCTTTTGTGGAGGTTTCGTCGATGTTATACATAATGAGAAGAGGCCCAATCGTGTTCTACGGAAGTTTCTGATGTTTCTGTACCGTTTCGGATTTGTTTTGTTTGAGATTATACTTCCNTGGCGGGCGTTTATATGGTTGACTGGCCTTTTNCCAAATATTATTTTATAGAGTGTATTCATGGTATGGCCTGGGCAATAGGTTTAATCCTCCATACCATGAACAAATTCACGATAAAGGTCCGAAATCAATGGATCTTCACAGCTGCGGAAGAAATCCGCGAAATTCAGATCCGTTGGAAATTACTCTCTTGTCGCCAGTTTTCCAGAAAACTGCACATCAATGNACGGACATTGTCGAAACTGAATCCCCGGTGTCCGGACGGAACGTTACGATTGGAGACCTTAGACCGCATTTACAGCATTCTCATTGCTTTGCTGCGCAGCGAGTTCTGTGAATTGGAAAAAATGAAAGAAGAATACCACCTGCTCATTGAATCCCGAGTCCGTATTATGCAGAGTGTATCGCCGTTACCTCCGGCCATAGTTGCGCTGGTTCTGGATGAATTGGAACATCAATGAATAGGGGCGGAAAATTGGCCTTTTTCATGAACATATGTTCATGAGCAAAGTAAGTTAACTTCGTTGGCAAAGTAAGTTAACTTAAATGGCCNATGAACCTATGTTCATAAAAACGGGGTTTTAAGGCGTCAGAACTATGTCTATATTTATCCCACTATTGATGTTATTTCCTGAATCGCTTTACACTTGCAAAAGCTCCTTCCTGAAAGACTTTACAGAACTTAAAAATATTTCCTGATTCGGTTCTCACCGGCGAATGTAGTACATTTCTTATTTTTGATCTAAAATATGATTATGTCGACCTTCGAGCATAGGGGTAATTCCAAGAGAAAACATGATTCATTTAGTAGACACAAATATAAATATAGCCATCTATTTTATCGTATATAGGAGAAAAGGTAGTTAATGAGTTTGAAATTCATTCTATTTTGCATCGGAAAGTATCCAATCGGGAGTTTATTACGTTGATGTGACAGATAATTTGGTAATATGAAGAAAAAATGTGTTTCTGCATAGGACATTTAATGCAAGGCAGTTGAAAATGTCGTGAATGATACCGAATAGTTCGTTTATGGAACAAAAACAATTGAGACAATGCCCTGTGGGTATACAGACATTTTCCGAAATCAGGGAAAAGGATCTTTTGTATATTGATAAGACGGAATATATTTATAAGATGGTATCTTCCGGTAAATATTACTTTCTGAACCGCCCGCGTCGGTTCGGCAAATCTTTGCTGGCCTCTACATTGCGTTGTTATTTCGAAGGCCGCAGGGAACTATTTGAGGGCCTTGCCGTGGAGAAACTCGAAAAGGAATGGTCTGTATATCCGGTATTGCATTTTGACATGAGTTTAGCTAAACATCTCGGAGGTGTTGAATTGGAACAATATATAGGTTATCAATTACTTCCATGGGAAAAGCGATATGGTATAGAAGAACCTGCAACGGGTAATAACAACCGTCTGACAAATCTTATCATACAAGCCTGCGAACAGACCGGGCAAAAGGTTGTAGTACTTGTGGATGAGNACGATGCNCCNTTGCTCGATATGATGCATGAGGAAAGGGAT